>Ga0118677_10016445_pt1 | contig 10123 bp, 2 predicted proteins | sample AliMusrvi5mmetaG_FD_86154 | JGI IMG/M metagenome (GOLD analysis project Ga0118677, IMG submission 86154)
TACCACGGCCACTCCGCTGGCACAACTGTTCAACATAGAGAGGAGTGCACTCATCCCCCCGAAACTCGCGCCATATCCTATACTCGTCGGCACGGCCACCACCGGGGCTTGCACCAGGCCGCCCACCACGCTGGCCAGCGCGCCTTCCATGCCGGCCACAACGACGATAACTTTCGCTCGCGTCAGCCGCTCGCCCAGCGCCAATAAGCGATGCAGACCGGCGACCCCCACGTCAAATAACCGATCGACACGCCAGCCGATGGTTTCCGCCGTCACGGCGGCCTCCTCCGCGACGGGTTGATCCGCCGTGCCCGCGCTCACAACGGCAATGAGCGGATCGCCGTCATGGCGCCAGTGCGGTCCGTGGCGATGCCAGGTGAGAATCCGTGCCATCGGCGCGTGCACGCAATCCGGCACGACGGCGGTCACCGCCGCCACCTGCTCAAGCGAAACGCGCGTAGCCATCACCACGGGATGACGATCATGCAATCGCAAGAAGATCTCGGCTACCTGCTCGGGCGTTTTCCCTTGTCCGAAGATCACTTCCGGAAAACCGGTGCGCAAATGGCGATGATGATCCAGTTTGGCAAACCCCAGGTCTTCAAAGGGCAGCGATTTCATCTTTGTGACGAAGTCATCCTCACTACACGTACCTGAGCGTAGATCGGCCAATAATCCGCGAAGTTGTTGCTCGTCCACCTGTGGTAATTCCTCGCAAGCATGCTACCCATTCGAGGCATCGGTTATGCGCTATCGTCCCGGCTGGGTACAGCAGGCTTATTCACTGAGACAACCGCGAGCGTTAAAAGTTCTGATACCGCTGCGATCGCTCATGACGGTTACGCGAACCCGCTGGCCACCATTGCTGTCAGAACGGCAAGTGCCTCTTCCGCCTGCGGGCCCTCGGTGGTGATCTCGATCACCGTCCCCTGCAGCGCTTCCAGCGACAGCAAGCCGATCAGCCCTTTGCCATCGGCTTCGCGGTCGCCGCGCCGCACACGGATGATAGTCTCCGTGAAGGAGCGCGCCTTCGTCACGAACTGCGCCAACGGCGTGGCGTGCAGACCGATAGCATTCACTATTTCGACAGTCGCTGACGGCATCTTTCTCCTATCTCCGGAATTGAAGATTATTTTACTTCTGTCGCAGGTATCAGCACGGGGCGGGAGTGCCTACTACCCGCCCCGTGGAACCTATGATCCGGTTAGGTGATTATACAGGATCGGCAATCATCGGCAACTCGGCCAGTGCGTCGCGGATGGCTTCCTTCGGCAGTTCGAAATCGACGAGTTCATCGTTGAGGTAACTCTCGTACGAACCGAGGTCGAGGAATCCGTGCCCGGACAGGTTGAAGAGGATCGTCGTTTCGCGATTCTCCTCTTTTGCCTTCAACGCTTCGTCGATGGCGGCGCGGATGGCGTGGCTGCTCTCCGGCGCGGGCACCAGGCCTTCGGAGCGTGCGAAGATCTCCGCGGCTTTGAAGCAGGCGGTCTGGGTGTAGGCGCGCGGCGTGACGTAACCTTCATGCACGAACTGGCTGACCAGCGGCGACATGCCATGATAGCGCAATCCGCCGGCATGGATACCCGCCGGCATGAAGTTGTGCCCTAGCGTGTACATCTTCGCCAGCGGCGTGAACTTGGCCACGTCGCCGTAATCATATCGGTATTCGCCGCGGGTCATCGACGGGCAGGCCGTCGGCTCGACGCCGATGATCTGGACATCTTTCTTCGCTTCGCCGCGGAATTTCTCGCCGAGGAACGGGAAGACGATGCCGCCGAAGTTCGATCCGCCGCCGCAGCAGCCGATGATGATATCGGGGTAATCGCCGACCATTGCGAATTGTTCCTGCGCTTCCAGGCCGATAATCGTCTGGTGCATCAGGACGTGGTTGAGGACGGAACCGAGTGAATAGTTGGTGTCCGCGCGACTGGCGGCATCTTCCACGGCTTCGGAAATGGCCACGCCCAGACTGCCCAGGGAATCGGGATCTTTTGCCAGCACATTGCGGCCCGACTGGGTGGCGGTGCTCGGGGAAGCAATAACCTCGGAGCCCCACAGTCGCATCATGGTGCGGCGATAGGGTTTCTGATGGAAACTGACCTTCACCATGTAGACGGTGCATTCCAATCCGAACCACTGGCAGGCCAGCGACAGCGCGCAGCCCCACTGCCCGGCGCCGGTCTCGGTCGAGATGCGCTTCACGCCGGCCTGCTTGTTGTAATACGCCTGCGGGATGGCGGTATTCGGCTTGTGGCTGCCCGTCGGGCTCACGCCTTCATACTTATAGTAGATGCGCGCCGGGGTCCCCAGCGCCCGCTCCAGCCGCACCGCGCGATGCAGTGGGCTGGGGCGATATTGATGCAGCACGTCGATCACTTCGCCGGGAATATCGATCCAACGCTGTGTCGACACTTCCTGCTCGATGAGCCCCATCGGAAAGATGGGGGTGAGCATGTCGGGGGAAATCGGCTCCCGCGTCGCGGGGTTCAGGAAGGGCACGGGGGGGCTTGGCATGTCCGCCAGCACATTATACCAGGCGGTCGGCATCTCCCGGTCGGGCAGCAAAAAACGGCGTTCAGTCATGATAACTCCTTTCAGTAACATCAAGTACCGTATGTGTTTCTATGTCCGTTGCGGCAAATAAGCAGTATCAAGACGGCATCCAGGCCAGGTTAGCGTGCTTGGAAGAAAGGAGCGGCTTACCGGGGAAGCTCTCGATCTTTCGATCAGAGTATCATGAAAACAACAGCTTTTCAATAATAGAGGTCGTTTGTTGGGAGGAAAATTTCTGTGGTGACTCACGGGGGTACAGCCTAGCCGTACCCCCGTGTATGCTTATCTCGTTTTGATCATGCTAAGGTTTGACCCCATAGGTCGCGGTATTAGTAAACGACGTGTTATGCGTCGCATCGTAGGCGATGACCGTCAACTTATAGGTGCCGCTGGCGGTGAGCGAGGCCGCGGTGAGATCGTAGTAGTTGTCGCTCGTCAGCGCGGACACCGGATCGATGATGCCGCCCGGACGAGTGAGTTGATAGGTGTACTGAACGCCGTCGCCGCTGCTGGGCGGTCGCAAGGTGACCGTGAAATGCACGCCGGTGGTCCGGACTTGCGCCAGCGTTTTGGTATTGGAAACCGGCGAAGCGGCAACGGAGAAGATCCCAACCAGCGATGGCGAGTTCAGGGTATACTGGATTGTTTTCATCTGAAGGGCATTGTAAGATGCGTCCATGGCCGTCACCGTCAATGTATAGGTGCCGGGCGTAGTCGGAGACCAGACGAAGGTGTTGCCATGGTGGAAGGCGGTGTCCAGCGTGACCGGTACGTTGGCATAGCTGTTGGTGGTCGGATTCCACTGCTTGAGTGTGCCGGTGAATTGATACCAGTTATTCTCAAGACTTCCGCCGGGCGCCGTGGTGGTAGTGGCCGTCAGCGTGATGCCGTCCCCCACCTGATCCACGCGGCTCCCGGAAGCCAGACTGGTGGTCAAACCGGCCAACCCAATGAGGTCGGCGGGCAAGACAGTGTAGGTCAGCGCCTTTGTGTAGAGCGTATTGTACGAGGCGTCCATGGCCGTCACCGTCAGGGTATAAGTCCCCGGCGTCGAGGGTGACCATGTATAGGTATTACCGGTATGGAAGACCGTGTCCATTGGTTCCAGCACGGTCGTGGTGCTGGTATGCATCACATCGTACTGCTTGCGGGTGCCGGTGAATTTATACTGCACGCCGCTGGTGTCTGCTCCATTCCACGCGGTGGGCGTGGCCGTCAGCAGCACTGTGCCCGGCGGCGGATTGGCGTCGGAGGCCGGGTTGGCCGCCAGGCTAACCCCGGTCAGATCGGAGGCCAGCACGATATAGCTAAGTGATTTAGTGCAGGTGGTGTTGTGGGTGACATCATACGCCGACACCGTCAGCGTATAGACTCCCGGCGTTGATGGATGCCAGGAATAGACATTGCGACCCTGCTGGTAGTCCGCATTCGCCAGCACTACCGTCTGTGTGCTATTGCTGGAATGCGTCGCATCCCACTGCTTACGGGTCGCGGTGAATTTATACCAGTTGCGGCTGGGATCGCCGCCAGTACCCATGGTCGGCGTGGCGGTCAGCGTAACGGTCCCCGGTGGTGGCGTGGTGCCGGACGCCGGATCGGTGGTCAGGGTAAGTCCGAGCAAATCGGATGACTGCACGAAAAAGGTCAGCGTCTTTGTATAGGCCGTACTGAAGGACGCATCGCAGGCGGTGACTGTCAAGGTGTAGGAGCCCGGGTCCTGCGGTTGCCACAGGGTGGAATTCTCCCCGTGGAAAGCCCCGTCGATTGGTCGCGCTACGCTGATCACGCTTCCCGTCGCCGGATTCCACTGTTTGAGCGTACTGGAGAACTTATACTGCACGCCGACGCCGGAACCGAACCCGGTAAGATTGGCCGATAGACGAATGCCGACGGTCGGGATCTCACTCAGCCCGATGCCGGATGGCTGGTCCGCGGTGAGGCTGGCGATTCCCCAGATGGAGGCGGACGCCACGGTAAAGGTGAGCGACTTTGTATAGGAAACATTGAAGGACGGGTCCGTGGCCGTCACCGTCAGCGTGTAGGTGCCCGGGTCCTGCGGTGTCCAATTGTAACTATTGTTCGTTCGCCAGTCGGGTTGCAGGGTAACCGGTTGCTTGGTATAGGAAACGCCGCCATCCGTCGTTATGCGGCGGGTACCGGTGTATTTATACTGAATGCCGGTGGCGGTACCGCCGGCCGGCACCGTCGGCGTCGCCACCAGGTGGATGCCACCGAGTGGAAGATGGCCCAGATCGATGCCGGAGGTGGCGTTCGTCGCCAGGAAGCTGGTGATGCCTGTCAGCGAGGCCGAAGTCACCACAAAAGTGATTGACTTTTTGCACGAGGTATTGAAGGTCGAGTCGGCAGCAGTAACCATCAGGGTATAGGTGCCCGGTTGGGTGGGATGCCACAGGCAGGTATTGCCGGTATGGAACGCGCTATCGAGCGTGATCGCCGGATTCGTTATGACGCCGGTTTGATCGACATCCTTGAGAGAACCTGTAAACTTATACCGGACATCGGCGCCGCTGCCGTCCACGGTAGCGGTGAGCGTAATGCCCTCCGGAGGCGCCGGAATACCGGATAGGCTGACGCCGGACGACAGGCTGGTGGTGATGTCGAGCACCCCGGCAATCGCCGGTGAGGTGACCGTATACTTCAGGCTGCGGATGAATTTCGGCAGCGTCGTGCCATGCTCGCGGACGGTCACGGTGACCGTGTACACGCCGGGGTCCGTCGCCGCGAAACTGATGAAATTCACCGGCGTATACGACGCCGGCATCGGCACAATTACCTGCGTACCCGACGTGCCGTCCTCGCGAGCATCCCGTAAGGTGATGGAGAAGGCATATTCAGGTACGGCGCCATTGGTTGGTGTGGCAATGAAACGCAGGTTATGCCCCGCCACCGGTGTGTTCGTGGGATCAGCGGCCAGGGTGACATCAAAGAGCGGTAGACAGACATCGATATTGAAGGTTTGCGGCGCGGAGGTATCGGCCCCGCCACCGTTATCATGGGCGCGCACCGTTACCGTGGCGTGGCCAGTGGTGGTGCTCTTAGGTGTGAAGGTCAGCGTGCCGCTTGCACTGATCGCCGGCGCTGTGGTGAACAGCGTATCGTTATCGGTGGTGACCAGGAAGTCTGCCGTCTGGGTGTTCTCATTGGCCGGCCCGACCGAAATCTCTGCCCACCCCGGATACGTTTGTGGTCCGGCGGTGCTCAATATGCGGAGACCCCCACCATGGAGCGTCAAGGTCGGCGGCACGTTCACCGACGCCACGGTGATCGTGACGGTGACGACATTCGAGTAGACACCGTTGATATCTCTCGACGTATAGGTAAAACTATCGTTACCGATAAACTGCGGCTCTCCTTGATAGCTGAAGGAGCCATCGCTGTTCAAGGTGAAGTTGCTCGCGTGACCTGGCCCGCTCACGAGTTCCGCTGTCAGGGCATCGCCCTCCGCGTCGGTGTCATTGGCTAGCACGCCGTCCTTGGCTGGCGCGAACAGTAGACTTCCCTGCTCGGTCTCATAGCTGTCAGCAACAGCCACCGGTGGGTGATTCATCGCCACATGAATAGTCACCGTGGCAAGGTTCGAAGAGGCGCCGGCTGCATCTTTAGCTTTATAGGTAAAGGCGTCATCACCAAAGAAGCCGCCCTTCCCGATATAGGTGAATGAACCGTTGCTATTCAGCGTGAAGCTCGCGCTGTGGGCTGGTCCCGCGACCAACTCTGCCGTCAACGTATCGTTGGCATCGGCATCGGCGTCGTTCTGCAACACACCATCGATGGGATTCACCGCCAGGACCTGTTCTTGTGCGATCGTATAACTATCCGCCTGGGCTGTCGGCGCATGATTTACATGCGCCACGGTGATCGTGACCGTGACGGTATTCGAGTACACTCCGTTGCAATCTTTCACCTTATAGGTAAAACTATCGTCTCCGATAAATTGCGGCTGTCCCTGATAGCTGAAAGAGCCATCGCTGTTCAAGCTAAAGCTACTTGCGTGACCTGGCCCGCTCACGAGTTCCGCTGTCAGGACGTCGCCATCCGCGTCGGTGTCATTAGCCAGCACACCGTCCTCAGATGGTGCGTGCAGCAGACTTCCCTGTTCGGCCTCATAGCTGTCAGCAACAGCCACAGGCCGGTGGTTCATTGTCACATGAATGGTCACCAGGACTATGTTTGAATAGAGGCCGGCGGCGTCCTTCGCCTTATAGGTGAAGGTATCATTCCCGCTAAAGGTCGGCTCGCCCTGATAGCTGAAGGAGCCATCGCTGTTCAAGGTAAAGGCCGTCGCATGACCGGGAGCGGTCACCACTTCAGCCGTCAAGGAATCGCCGACATCAGCATCGGTATCATTCGCCAGCACGCCGTTGTTCGCATTCACCGTCAGGAGAAGTCCCTGCACGGTCGTGTAGCTATCCGCATGGGCTGCCGCTTGATGGTTGACGTGGGCCACGTGGATGGTTACCGTGGCCAGGTTCGAAGTATCACCGGCTGCATCTCTGGCTGTGTAGGTAAAGGTGTCATCGCCAAAGAAGCCGTACTCCCCGGTATAGGTAAATGAACCATCGCTGCGCAATGTGAAAAAGCGGCCATGGCCGGGAGGGTCGACTAATTCAGCGGTCATCGCATCGACGGCATCGGTGTCATTCGCCAGCACGCCTCTTGCGGAGAGAACGACAATTGATCCCTCCTGTAGGGCCTGATAGCTGTCATCAACAGCCACCGGCGCATGGCTCATCGTCACATGAATGGTCACCGTGGCCACATTTGAATACAGACCGGCGGCGTCCTTCGCCTTATAGGTGAAGGTGTCATTCCCGAAAAAGGCCAGCTCTCCCTGATAGCTGAAGGAGCCATCGCTATTCAGGGTAAAGGCCGTCGCATGACCGGGACTAGCCACCACTTCAGCGGTCAAGGTATCGCCGACATCGGCATCGGAATCATTATGCAGCACGCCGTTGTCGGTCGTCACCGTCATGAGATGTCCCTGCATGGTTGTATAGCTATCCGCAAGCGCTGCAGCTTGATGGTTCCAGTGGGTCACGTGGATAGTCACCGTGGCCAGGTTCGACGAGACACCGGCTGTATCTTTGGCTTTGTAGGTAAAGGTCTCGTCGCCAAAGAAACCGTTTTCTCCGGTATAGGTAAATGAGCCGTCACTGCGCAACGTGAAAAAGCGGGCATGGCCGGGAGAATCGACCAATTCGGCTGTCATGGCATCGCCGTCATCGGTATCGGTGTCATTCGCCAGCACGCCGGCGGCGGAGGTAATGATGATTGATCCCTCCTGCATGGACTGATAGCTGTCGTTATTAGCCACCGGCGCATGGTTCACATGCGTGACATGAATTGTCACTGTCACCACGGCAGAGTAAGCGCCTGCCGTGTCCTTGGCTTTGTAGGTAAAGGCGTCATCGCCAACGAAGCCGTCCTTCCCGGTATAGCTGAATGAACCGTCGCCGTTCAGTGTAAAGCTCGCGGCATGGGCCGGTCCCGCAACCAGTTCTGCTGTCAACGTATCGTTGGCATCAGCATCGGCATCGTTCTGCAACACGCCATTGATGGTCGTCACCACCAGGACCTGCTCCTGTGACGTCGTATAACTATCCGCCAGGGCGGTCGGTGCATGATTTTCCGATGTCACAGCGATGGTGACCTGGACGGTATTTGAGTAGACGCCGTTGATATCCTTCACTCTATAGGTGAATGTGTCATTCCCGGTATAGTGCGGTTCTGCTTGATAGCTGAAGGAGCCATCGCTGTTTAAGATGAAGCTGCTTGCATGACCTGGGCTCTCCACTAACTCCGCCGTCAGGGCGTCGCCATCCGCATCGGTGTCATTGGCGAGGACCCCCGGTGCGTCGACAGCAAGCAGTGTCTCCGCGACAGCGTCGTAATTCTTACTCGCCGCCGCCGGGGCAAGATTCGCCCTGACGCCCCAGGCAGGCATGGAATCGTGCCCGCTTGTGCCCGGCAGATGAGTCGGGTTGCTGCCATCCGTGTTCATGACAATCAGCCCCTCGCAGGAATCATAAAGAATGATGCTTCCGTCCGGGCTAAACACAGGTTCTCCGTAGATCCTCCCAGAGTTCGTGAGACAGGTTTGTCCACTGCCGTCCGCATTCATAATAAAAATTTGTGCCGAATAATTTACCGATGCTCGATACACAATCTGGCGGCCATCCGGGCTGAAGGCGGGGCTCCCGGCGGAGTATTCAGTATCCGTTAACTGTGTTGTTCCGCTGCCGTCGCTGTTCATGATCATGATATTGTGAATGCCGGATTGTAGCGATGCGTAGACGATGTGGCGACCATCCGGACTGAAGGCAGGGGTAAAATCACCCATCACAGGATCTGTCAGGCGTGTTTGTCCGCTGCCATCGGCGTTCATCACATAGATACTCGGGTGCCGGGGCATGGGCTCCAACTCCGAGACATACACGATCTGGCGACCATCCGGGCTGAAGGCGGGAGTCTGATCGGCTACGACGTTATTCGTCAGGCGGGTCAGCCCGCTGCCATCCGCATTCATCACGTAGATTTCCCAATTGCCATCCCGGTTTGACACGAAAGCGATGCGGCGACCATCCGGGCTGAAGGCAGGATCTCTATCATCGCCCGGATTGTCTGTCACGCGCTGTATGCCGGTGCCGTCGGTGTTCATGAGATAAATCTCGTTGTTGCCGTCGCGATCGGAGACAAACGCAATCTTTTCCACCCAGTTCCCGGCGTTGAAATCCTGTGCACTGTGGTAGCTCCCCTGGGGAGTGGTGATGCTGATCGGACCGGTCGTCACGCCATACGGGACAACAGCGGTGATCTGCGTGTCGGAATCAATGGTGAAATAATGTGACGGGGCCCCGTTGAACAGCACTTGCGTGACACCGGTAAACAGGCGCCCGGTCAGGGTAACCCTGGTGCCCGGACATCCATTGGTGGGAGTGAATGCGGTCACCGCCGGGCAGGCGTTCACCCAAAATGAGCACATCATATGCGCCGACGTCAATGTCCCGTCGCTTGCCATATACATGCAGGAGTCCATCCCGGTAAAGCCCGGCTCCGGCGTGTATGTAAAGGCACCGGTCTCGGAGAAGGTCAGCGTCCCATGCTGGACTGTATCGGTCAGAATGGCCTTGATGGCGTCACCGTCCCAGTCGTGATCGTTCCAGAGCACCCCTGGCGCCTGCACAGTCAGCGAGCTATCCTGGTCAAGGCTATATTGATCCCCCATGGCCATCGGCGCATGGTTGACCTTCTTGACATGAATCGTCACCGTCGCCACATTTGAATATGCACCGAATCCATCCATGACCCGATAGGTGAACGAATCGTCACCGGTAAAGTCAGGGGCACTCCAGTAATAGAAACCATCGCCGAAAAACCAGAAATACGCCGAATGGCCTGGATTAGTCACTATTTCCGCGATCTTGGTGTCGCCGAAGTCGGGGTCCGTGTCATTGACCAGCATGCTTTGCTCGGCTGACACATACAATAAGCCTCCCTGCTCGGCATCGTAGCTGTCATCAATAGCCACCGGTGGATGGTTCATCTC
>Ga0118677_10016446_pt1 | contig 10123 bp, 9 predicted proteins | sample AliMusrvi5mmetaG_FD_86154 | JGI IMG/M metagenome (GOLD analysis project Ga0118677, IMG submission 86154)
CCCTGGCTCTCTTGCGCTGCAGCTTCACGCTCAGCCACACCGAAGCCGTCGCCGGAGGGGCCTCAGCCAAAAAGAGGCGCAGCATGGTCTCCTGGCCTCGGCAGAGATGCGCTCGCACCTCGGAGGCGTAGTCCATCCCGTCCGTCCCATTGAAGCCGGTGCCAACGGTCACTGCGACACCTCCCTCGTCGTCGCAGTGAAGGCACTCCAGGTGCACCGTGGCGAGGTCGTCTTCTCGCTCGTAGGAGTGGACCAGCACGCAGTCCTCCTCGGCGCCGTAGACCAGCGGTTTGGGGATTCTGACCGTGGTCGTGAAGCACCAGTGACCGTCTTGCATCTGGTGCTCTCTCCGGTGGAGCCTGAGCTCCTTGGCACGCATGACCTTAAGGCAAACCTTGCACTCTATCTTCCTCTCCTGACATTCGCTGCTCACGTGCCGGAGGAGGGCTGTCTTGCCTTTCAAGACCATAGAGCAGTTGTTGGGACAGCCTCTACGACTCCTCTGCAAGGCCTGTTCGAGGACTCGGTTGGTGCTATAGGTCTCAGGCCTGCACCGCATTCGGCACGTGGGGCACGACACCTCCTGGCGACGACCAGCCTTTGCCGCCAAGGCTTCGAGGCAGCCTTCGCATAGGGAGTGGCCCCAAATGCACTGCTTCACGCCCCCAGGGCAGAGCATGAAGTCCATCAGACACACCGAGCACGTCAGGTCTGCAGCATCGAAGAGCAAGGCCTCAGCGTTCGGGGGCAACGCTTCGACGCAGGCTCTGAGGGGCAGCAGCTCCAGCAGCCGATTCCTCTCTCGGGAAGGCAGCAGCGCTCGAAGCTTCAGCAGTAACTCCGCGTCCTGCTTCGCCTCGGCTCCGAGGTGCTGCATGGCTGTGGCATCGGCAGCCAAGGCCTTGCAGACCACCTCATGATCGCACCGACATTTGGGCCCTGCCTGGGCCAAGTTGTGCGGCCAGTACTGCACCGCCAGGAGCACGATGCTGCGAACGTCTCGCAGCCACTCGGGCAGCGCAGCCAGCCTGAAAAGAGGCCACCTCTGGCGTGGGGTGCCTTCGAGGATGCGCAACGTCAGAACTGCCACAATCTTCTTCAGGCTGCCAGCGTCGGCGTCGATGACCGGGGCCATCGCAGCGAAGCCTTCAAGCAAGGCGGCTCCGGCTTCGGCGTCGGCGCTCAGCAGCGCTTTGCCCTTGCCGTTGACATCTTCAGAGTTGAACAGCAGCACGTCGAGCAGGTTGCGCCAGCTCCTCTGCGGTCCTCGGCCAGCCAGAGTGGAGAGCAGCTCTGCGCGCTGGCATTGCTCCGGGAAGCTGCTGTTGTGGATGGCCAGGCAGAGCTCCTTCTGGCAAGAGCAGGCCGGTGTGGATGCCGCTGGGCTCGGCACCGCTGGTCGCTTCTGACTTGGCTGCATGTGGCTGCTTCGACCAGCCAACTCCCTTCACCCTTGATGCTGCAAAGAGGCGAGCGATGACTGAAGACGCTCATGGTTGACCTGTGGTTGACCTGTCATGTTCTCTGCAAGAAGCTTTTCGATAATCAAGCCAAAGGCAGCTGACAAATGTGCACTTTGAGACAAGCAATGCGTACTTTTTTCTCAACTCTGTATGGCATACTGTCTCTAGGTTCTAAAGGTGAAAAATCTCTTGGTTTTCTGTATCATCAATCTGAGGCGATTGCGCTTTGCTATGCTTCTGGCCTCTGCATTGGCTTCGTCAGCCCAAACTCTTGAAACCTGAATCCCTGAAGCAGGGTCAGCATCTATGAATACTCGAAGAAGCTCGGTTGGAGGATTGGTCAGATGCTTCCGAATCTCCTGCTCGGCCTTGTCCATGAGGCAAGTGAAGTGTTCTTCGACGGCATCGAACACCTTCTGGCCATTGCTCAACTGCTTGGTTCGAAAGCAAGCGAAGCCTTTGACGTCAGGGTTCAACCGCACAATGACGCCAGGGAGGTCGACATCCGCTGCAATGATGGCGAGACGAGTGTCTTCATCCGCACAACTGCGATCATCATGGCCATGCTCGTCGATCTCCAGCTGAAGATAGAAAGCCAGGAATTTTAGAAGGAAGTCCGGAGATTTCAGAGTGCAGCCACCGGGAACTGGGCAGTCCCACACTATGGTCTGAGCTGCCGCAAACTCTACGCAAAGCCTTCTCCAGAGCTCGGCGATGATGAATTGCTCAATCCGCACTTTGAAGCGAGCCTTGTCTGGATGGAGGCTCATGAAGCAGCCCCAGCAAAGGTACAGGCCATTCACTTTGTAACTTCCAGGTTCAGGTTGCTGCACAGCACTGCATGCCTGACTTTGGCACCTCTGGCCTCCTCCATGGCTTGAGCAGCAGTCAGTCTTGCCTAGAGCACCCCGCTTGCAGCCCTCATGTTGGCATCGTCTTCCACCACCATGCCTACAGCAGTAGTCCGTCTTGCCTCGAGCGGCCCTCTTGCACCCTTCATATTGGCATCGCTTGCCGCCACTGTGCCTACAGCAGTAGCTCGTCTTTCCTACAGCACTCGACTTGCAGCCCTCATGTTGGCATCGCCGACCGCCGCCATGTTTGAAGCAGTAGCTAGTCTTGCCTTGAGCACTCGACTTGCACCCTTCACGTTGGCATCTCTTGCCACCACCATGCCTAAGGCAGCAGCTAGTCTTGCCTGCAGCCCTCCGCTTGCAGCCCACGCTTTGGCATAACTTTCTCCTTCCACCTCCATGCTTTTGGCACTTGTTATTGCCTTGTGCAGGTGTGATGCAGCCCTCGCTTTGGCATAACTTGCGCTTACCACCACCACCGTGCCTACAGCAGCAGTCAGTATTGTCTCGAGCAGGTGTACTGCAGCCCTCACTTTGGCATAACTTATGCTTGCTACCTCCATGCCTACGACAGAAAACCGACTTATTTCGAGAAGGTGTACCACAGCCCTCGCTTTGGCATAACTTGCGCTTGCGCTTGCGAGGCTGACGAGCGGTCGGTGGTGGCTGTATTGTCTCCGCACCGGTTCGCACGGCCTCTTCAAACTCCATGGCAGCAAGGTCATCTACCATCATGCTTCAAATCTTGATCTTTGAGCCTGGAAAGCGTGTTATATAGAATGCCGTTGGGCAAATAACAGCTCTTCGACAACAAAGACATGACCAGTGGCTGCGTGCCATTCCTCGAAGGTCCCATCTGGGTTGATACGACCTTCGGCGGAGAGCTTCCACGAAGGCGCATCGCGGCGCCTCTTCCGGTTGGAGCGCCCGAAAGTCGAAGGTTCCTGGACTACCTCACGGGCGCTTTGATGGTGCACCGGCGCCATCAAGACCTCGACTGCCGCAACTCCTGGGCCTTTGCCTTGACGGGGGCGGTGCTTCATGCGTTGCAGCTGGCATACCTTCGTCTGGGCAATGTCAGCTTTGAAGGTCATCACATGAGCATCGAATACCTCACCTCGTGTTACGAGAGCCCCGGGAAGCTCTGCGGCTGCTTTGGTGCCGACCTGTGCACTGCACTCCTGGCCTCATCGCAACACGGCATGGTGAGCTTTCGTCAGGCTCCCTATGTTTCTACCACAGCCGATGAGCACGCCAGCAGTCCCATCGACGTTCCCTACTACTGCCATAGCACCACCCACAATGGGACCTGCCCACCATGCGCACCGAGCCAAGCGGATTACGTCGAACGCGTCACGCCTGCAGGCTCCATTGATGGAGCTGCCCGCTTCACGGTGGAATGCTTCCCTTGCAATCAGCCCAGAACTCCAAGGTATTTCCCTCACGAGCCCTTTCATCTCTTAGATCCAGCTTGGAGCCACGCTGAGAAGGTGGCCTCGGTCAAGGCCGAGCTCAGACGGATTGGCCCCCTAGCTGCTGCGCTGCCCATCGACGACGACGCTCTGCTGGCGTTGCTGCCGGGCCAGCAGCTCGTCAACAGCCCCGAAAGCGGGCTCGTCTACAAGCCCATCAACGTTCGCAAGGGCGTGTATCACTCGGCATTGATCGTCGGCTACGTCGACGTGGACCCTGTCACAGCTGTGTGGATCTGCCGTGCCACTTGGATAGAGGCGCCCTGGTTCGGCTATGCCTATGAAGTGCCTGATGCCTCACTGGCGGGAGAAGCGCCTCATCTCGGCGTGATCGATCGCATGTTCAACGTCCGGATGTACGATGATCCAGGAGCCGACATCGTCAATCGCGTCGTCTCCTTCGAATCCGTGCGAATCCTGTCCCAACAGGACGAGAGCCCTCGGGTGCTGTCCACGTCGGACCCCATGCTTCGCGGCTCCTTCAAAGCTGCAGTCCCTCAACATCCTCGCATCAGCGCTGTTGGCATTGCCGCGCTGGTCCTCGCAGCCTTGATCGTTGCAGCTACGCTCCTCTTCTTCATCGCACACTCCGTTTGACAGCGCGTCCCAAAAAGAAGCCTGCACCATGACCGGAGGCTGCGCTCAGTTCGTGACGGCCGACCTGCACTCCAATGTGCTCTCTTCGGCGCGCTCGACGGGCACGATGATGCTCTACAACACCAGCTTCACCGCCGATGCGCTGCCCTTGCACCAGGGAGAGGAGCACTCCGAAGCCGAAATGCAGGTTCCCTCCGAGTTTTTGACGTATCTCTTCAACGGCATGCTGTCTCCAGATCGATCCCAAGGTGCCTGTGGCAGCTGCTACAGCTTCAGCATCACCGCCGCCGTCGGCTACACCTTGAGCCTGGCCTACCGTCGCTTGGGTGGCTACTTCTCGGCTCGGTACATGTCGCAGCAGTACATCGTGACATGCTACGAAGTAGAAGGCGCCATCTGCGGCTGCAATGGCGGCGATCTCGCCAAAGCGCTCGCCTTCATCAGCGACAATGGCATCCCTAGCTTCAGGCAGTTCCCGTACGTCAATGGCCCTGACGTAGTGACGCCAGATGCCACGAATCACTACATCTGCGGATCCAGCCTCCAGAGGGGCAACTCGCTAAGCACGTGCGGTCCATGCAAACCAGACGAGCCGAGCTATGAGGATGTATTGAGCCGTGCCGAGCTGGAGAGTGGCCTCGTGAAGGACGCGTCACCTCTAATCCAGATCGAGGCATCCTGCCTGCCTTGCAACTCGGTGGGAGGCCCGATGTACTTCCCCAAGCCCTGCCGCATCTTCGATCCGGCGAAGTCGCTGGACGAGAACACGGCCCTCGCCAAGCGGCTCCTCGTGCGCTATGGGCCATTTTGCACTGCTCTGCGCATGAATCAGGAGGACTTCCTGAAGCTCGATGCCCACGCTCCTCTCCTGCCTCTCTCGAGCAGGCCCGTCTACGCTCCCGAGTTCGCTCCCGCAGCCACCGCTCCGCTCCACGCCGTCCTCGTGATCGGCTACTCGGACGTTGGCGCTAGGGACGAGGCCGTTTGGATCTGTCGCAACAGCTGGGGTGACAGCTGGGGCAGCTTCGTCCCCGACGCTCCTGAACTGGGGCTCTCGCTGGAAGGAGATGTCATCGCATCAGTCAGGACCGTCGGAGGTCTGTTTCTCGTGGCAATGTACCGACGCACCGACACCAGCGGCATCTTGGAGCACGCCGTCAGCGTCTGCGACGTCCTCATCCGCGAGCCCGACGACAAGGCTCCCCGTCCCATCGGGATCGACGACGTCTTCGTCGTTCCCTTCCCCCCACGCTTGCGAGAGGTCCTCGCGACCTCGGGCCAGCTCCATGCGGAGCGCAACGACCGCTCGCGCCAAAGGCGACGCTCCCTTCTGGTGGCCGCCGCTCTGCTCGGCTTGGCTCTCCTGGTGGGAGCATTGCTGCTCGTCTTCTGAAGCGCCGCGCTACTGAGGCGGCAGCTCGAACGGCGTCCTGAACTGCCACTGCTCGGAGGAGGCGGAGCTCGGATGCCAGCCCACGAAAGGCGCGGTCGCCGTGGACTTGCCGGTCACGCAGCCATCAGGGTTGGCCACGCCGCACTTGCACGCCAGCCCTGGCACGAAAGGAGAGGCATTGCTGCCGGAAAAGTCGTGCTGCCGCGCGTAGGGCTCCTTCATCGTCCATTGCACCCAGCGACTGCCAGCGTCGGTGCTGCCTTCCGGGTACAGAGAGCTGCCTGCAGCCGCCACGGAGGGCAGCCAGGGGGTCACTACCATCGGTGCAGCGTAGCCGTTCATCGTCTTTCTTGTATTCGTCAATCTTTTCACAGCCCATGTGTGCGAGACCTCGGTAGCGTTAGCTCCACCAGTGGGGCTGAGGGAGTGGCCTCGCTCCCAGGAAGGTGTGGCAGCTCGCGTCTTGCTGGGCGGTGCGAATGACCGTCAGCCGATGTCGCAGGAGCGCTTTTTCGGCTTGCTTCACGGCGCCTTCGTGCCTGCCGATGGTCTTGATGACGTCCCTGACGCAGCCGCAGGCTCGCGTCTGTCCAAGCGCACGCTTCGCTTGCTGGGCCATGCGCACCTTGAGGGTGAGGGCCTGGAGCTTCGTCACGCAGCGGCGCAGTGCCACCGGTGCGGTCTTGACCCTGCCTCGCTGAAGGAGGTGCTTGGCGGTCCACACGACAAGCCGTTCCTCCACAGGAACTCGGGACAGGCGTATCCGACGCCAGTACGGCAATGGCGTCGCAGACTGTGGCTGCGGCACGAGCCAGTGGCCGTCGTTGGCCTCGGAGGGCCCCGTGAAGAGCTCCTCGTCGCTGTCGTCGCTGTCGTCGTAGCTGGCTCCGGTGTGGTCGACTCGAGAGCGGCACAAAGGACAGCTGTGGGCCGCGGCCCCTCCTCCTTCGTGAGGTCGCAAGCACCAGCGGAGCATGCAGGCGCTGTGCACGGCATGGCCGCACCTCAGGCGGTAGGGCTCGGCCATGGCTTCGAAGCAGATGGGGCAGCCATCGGCCGGCATCGCGGTGTGGAGTGGCCTTGGCGTGGGCGGTAGGCGTTCCTGGCGTCTGTTTCCAAGACCTCGCCTCCCCCGGAAGCTTCCTCCTGACGCATCAAACGAAGACCGTTCCGAAGCCGTTGATCTGCAGCAGCTCGGCGCTGCCTCCTCGGCTCTCTCGAAGGTGACGGAGCACCTCCACCAGAGGCCAGACGCTGACCGCAGCCAGCCAGATGCGGCGACCGTCCGAACTCCATTCTGCCGCTACGGGTTCGGCATGGGCGAACGTCATCCTGCAACAGGCGAGGCTGGGATAGTTCAGAGCCTTGCGCAAGAGCACTTGAAGGTCCCGCCGCCCTCGGCCACAGTCTATGGAGGAGGCCGTCATCTTCCCTCCGAGCAAGGGGAGCTGTCTCAGCTTCTCCAGCGCATACCATGTCGTGTAGCTCAGCACGTGTTCTGCAACGCCCATCGGGAGAGGCTTCAGCAGCGTCAGGCGCAGGAGCTTCATCGCCGCAGGCTCTTCGGTGCACTTGGGCTTCAACCGCACATTCAAGAGCCTGGGGTCGAGCGACGGAGAGCTCGGCAGCTTCGCCGCCACGATGGCCCGCAGCAGCATGTCCTTGTAGACTTCGCGTCGGCGATAGACGTCGTCGCTGTCTCCGAGCCACCTCTGCAGCTCCTTCAGCAACGCCGCGCCGGCTTCGCCGTCGGACTCCACGCAGGGTGCCCGCACCACGCCGTCGCTCAGCCTAGGTCTTGCGAAGCTGAAGGGCCGCTTGCTGCCGACGCACGTCCTGCGAAGCGCTTCGCAAAGCCAATCGAACAATCGATCGTCTCGGCTCGGAGGCAGCGGCGAGGCGACGCCATCGGTCCCGCCATCGCTCGGTGATCGTCTCATGATAGCCTGGCGATATTGCGCCCTTTTGACAAGGCGCTCTCCCACTGCTCCGCTAATTCGCCGCATCAGAAAACTCATGACGGAGCCTGCTCGCGTCGACCTCAGGCTCGGCTCCTGCTTCCCCTATCTCGCCGTCGAAAACCAGGGCTCGCAGCAGGCCTGCGTCGCTCACTCCTTCGCCATGGGGCTCTACTGCCTCAAGGCCGACGCTGGGCTTCCCACGCTGCCGTCGAGCGGACTGCACAGGCCTAATGTGGAGGCGCTCTTCGAGCCGGCCGTCAGCGTCTCTCCCGATCCCAAGCGCGGCGTTAGCTTCGAGGCGGTGCTCGCGGAGCTCCAGCGGCGGCATGGTTCGGACCTGGCCTCTCTGGGCTGGACGGCCCAGGCGCTCGGCAACGACGTGGCCTCTGCCCGCCGCTGCCTCCAGACCGGCGGTCCCGTCGTCGTCGGCTATCAGGTCAACGCCTCCATCGCACGCTTTCACGAAGACGCCGAGGAGTGTCGGAGGCACGGCTATGTGCTCCCAGCTTTTGCGGCGGATCCCGTGGCGCTGTCGGCTCACGCCGTGTTGGTGATAGGCTACGACGATCGCATGCGCGCCTTCCTCACCCGCAATTCTTGGGGTTCCGACTGGGGCGTTGACGGCCACTTTCTGCTGCCCTACGGCCACTTTGCGGATCCCTCCGGCACGACGCACGCCGTCGGCTTCGTTCGCCGCGCCTAATGCGGAGGTCCCGCCGATCCGGCCAGGGCCAGCCACCGCACGTAGGTCATGGTGTTGCGCACCGCATGGAGCTGGAAGGTCTTGGCAGCGATGCCGAGCCGAAGCCGACGGCCCAAGCGACGGCCGCGCTCCCACGCCACCAGCTCCTCGTGCACGACGCGCAGGCCGTCGCCGAAGCGCCGCACGCTTTTCGTGTCGTAGTGGTTGTTGGCGTCGAACTCGCGAAGCGACGAGCCGGCGATGACGGCGTGAGGGCGACGCTTCCGACTGAGATTCACGAGGATGTGGCCGCACTCGTGGAGCGCGCTGACCGCCGGCCGTGCCTGGCAGCTGACGTCGACGCGCCGCTCGTCGAAGTCCACCTCGTCCTTCTTGACAACGCGACCGTACCGTAGGCTGTAGCCGCGGCGGCGCAGCCAGGTCTCTATGATTCGGCGATGTCGTGGATGGAATTTGCCGATCGCCATCAGTGCGACTGCGAGCTCAGACAGGCTGCTCGCATGGCGGCGCACTGGGCAGGGCACTGCTCTCGCACGGCACCGCTGCAGCTCGGCTGAGAAGGCTGAGGAATCGGGCGCTGGGCGGGCAATGGTTGTTGTGCTACACGTGGCTGTCGAGCCGGCGTCGGCGTTGGCGTCGGCGTGGGTCGCAGTGTTCTCACTGGCGTTGATGGCGTGCTTTCTTCCTTGCTCGCCAGGCCAGGCGCTGCTGGCTCTTGCTCGGCTTCTTCCGGGCCTTTCAGCGCTTTGAAGTTGAGGGTGGCTCGGTCCAATGCTCTCTTGACTTCCATCGTGGCGTGATAGGCTGCATTGGCGTGTTGTATCACGGCTGGTGTCAGCAGACACAATGCTACCCAGCTCTCGTTGCCGCTTCTCGCCTTGAAGTTTTGAAACTGCTCTCGGAAGGCTTGATCGAACTTTGGCACCTCATGAAAATCTTCGGCGCTGCCTTGGTCAGACTTGTTGCCACCAGGCATGGACCGCAACATGTTGAGGATGCTGAGCCAGGGCACGATGACGTGAGCTTCCAAGTAGCCGAGCGTCGCCGTGCCTCCGGAAGCGGACTGCTGCTGCAAGGCCGTCAGAGCCTCGCTGACGAAGGTCTCCAGATACTGGCAGAGCTGCAGCTTTCCAAGGGAAGCCTGGCTATGCGCTGCGGTCGCGTCGGTCTGCAGCAACTTCAAGAAGCGCGTGCACTCGGAGTGGCGTGCGGCGTCCTCCAGTCTTCGCAGCGTCGTGCCGAGCGCTCCTCCGAGCGTCTGGAGGCCATGACCGAGCGTCCTGTAGAAGACGGAGATGTTTCTACTGTCATTCGCGTTCACGCCTTCCATCTCGCACTTGATCCGAGGCTTCGCTTCCACGGTGGGCCGAGCTTTTTGCGCGCGGGTCGCAGTCTTCAGTGCGTCCTTGGTGACATCGGTCATTCGCGGCGATGTAAGCTGCGCGTCGAGCTTGGCAACGAGTCGGCCTCTCAGAGCCGGCTTCGCTATGATGATCGCCGCGGCATCGCTGAAGTGATGATCGCACTCCGTCGGCACCTTGGTGCCAGGCGGCACGATGGCTATCAGACGTGCCGTGCCGACCGCGAGTTCCGTGCCTCCAGGACGAAGCTTGATGCCGCGCGCTTCGGGGAGGAGCGAGGCGACGAGGTCGTGGACGGATTTCGCACGCAAGCCATCCT
>Ga0118677_10016447_pt1 | contig 10122 bp, 6 predicted proteins | sample AliMusrvi5mmetaG_FD_86154 | JGI IMG/M metagenome (GOLD analysis project Ga0118677, IMG submission 86154)
CTCCAGCACCATTTCCACCATGTGCTGACACATCCGCCGTCACATTATTATCAAATCCAACGACCTGAGTTTGACCGGCAACACCGGCATTATCTCCAATTCCACCGGCTGTGTTCACAATACTATACCCTTCTAAGTCAGATCCAAAATCGAAACCTGTTGTCTGAATTTGAATCGCCCCGCCGCTCCCGCCACCAGAACCAATACCTCCACCATCCTGGCCTCCCCCTGTTCTGCCATCACTGCCATTTGCATATATCCCGCTATCTTTGGTGTCTATATTAATTTTGCCGGAAACCGATAAGGTCACAACTCCTCCTCCGTTGCCACCATCAAAACACGTCATATTATGCATTGCTTGATTCCATGAATTGCTACCGCCACCAGACCCATAATCAGGTCGTAACGATGGTAATGGGCCATATATATTTCCGCCTCTCCCGTCTCCGTCACTGCCCAGACCGCCCGAGCCACCATATCCTCCGCCAGCAGCATAATATGCCCCCGCATTAGATTTTGCCATACCACCTCCCGGCCCCCATCCATAGTAAAACCCATAGCCAGATGTATCTGCCTTTATATCTCCTATCCAGTTACCGTCGCAACCTTTATTAAACGCCCCCGGATAGCCCTTTCCGCTCACATCGATTTTGCTGGTATCGTCCAGCGTAATATCGCCGGTCGTGACGATATCCACCTTTTTCCAGCGAGCCGTGCCGGTGAGATTATCGGCGAGGGAACCATTGACGGTGCTACCGGTCCCAAAGCCATAAGTATCTTGAGACATATCGTCAGTAGTAATCCCCCGATGCGTCAGAACAGCACCGTTCTCCAGTGTCAGACTGGCAAAATGTCGCTTGGTATCGCAAGTTCGGCTATTTGGATCGCCACAATTTGTCGCCGGAGATACGCTACTATCAACTCTAACGAGATCAGCATAAAAACTGGTGTCCGCTCTGGTTCCGTCCAAAACAACGTCCTGGCCTTCGCAAGAGGCCGGAATAGCAATTCCCTCCGTGTTGGTATCGGTATGGCCGTCATCAGTAATATATGTGAGAGGAGTTTTTCCAAGAATATCTTCAGTCAGATGACGGCAATCAGCCGATTGAACCGCCTTTCCGCCGTTCCTTCCGGCAACCTTGATAAAGCCACCGCCACCGCCACTGCCACCGTGAGTGGTATCCCCTGGTGGAATTTGAATTCCACCGACCAGACCGCCCGCCCCACCGTTACTAGACAAAGATGCTCCTAGATAATTACCTTGAGCTGAATCAGTAGTTAACTGGCTAACATCAACTAATCCCTGGGCGCCTGTACTAACAGTACTGTAACCGCCATGGCCACCATCGATTTGACCGTTGGTATGAACATTGTCAAAATTTTGAGTAAATATTTTATCAGCTTCGATATTAACGACACCGCCACCGCCACCACCTGCAGAATAATGATAAACTAATTGATCTTTAGGGGTGGCCCCTGACGCAACTACCTGCGCCGTTTTATCGAGGTACAAATTTGAAGTGCTCAAATGAACATAACCGCCTCCACTACCGCCTGGATCGACGAAATCCGCGTAACCAGCAGTTCCAACCGCGCCACCACCAACGCCATAATTTAACCCGGCCCCATACCCCGTGCCGCCACCATTTTTAGTAGCCAAATTGGTATATGTCGTGTCATAAGAATAACAATCACCTCCGCTCCTTAATCTTGATGGATCATTTTGGTAGCCACCGCCACCGCAACCCGTTTCATTGTCAATCGTGCCCGAGAAATAAGCGCCATATGAAAATTTGACATCATTGTTGAATGGAAATGATGAAACCAAACTTCCGGCGCTATCATAACTATACGCTCCGCCGTAATATCCTCCAGAAGGATTCGGCGGTACCGAAGCCAGATCAGCAGCATCGGTGTTACTGGCATCATAACTGCTCTTATAAATATCAGTGAATTCGTCGTCTATATGTATGCTGCTGCTATTATAATGCACAGAGCCATTTTTACCGTTATAAGTGTCACCAACAACCGTACCGTGCCCAAAACCGTTTCCACCAGGATATCCACGGCCGGTAACATCAATTTTACCGCCCGGTTGGATCCAAATAGTGTTAGCAATAATGTCAACTTTTTTATTGGCCAAGGCAAATGAATTCAATGCCCCTGTATTTTTATCAAAATCTTTTTCGTCTTTATCGGTGTAGAACATTGAGTGGGCATAACTTGCATTAGGATTATCATGGTAGACAAGTGGCGCGTGTGTAATAGTAGCACCAGCCTGCAGAGTCAAGGCGTCAACTGTCAAGGCGCCCCAAAGCACTACCGTGCTAGAATTTGATATTGTCAGCGCCTTATTGGTAACATCTTGGGGATTAGGACAATTAAATGTGAAGCCGTTGGTTCCTCCTAAAACTGTGCTGTCCGGCCACTCGCAAAAAATATTGGAGTTAGTTGCTGTGTTTAAATAAATATATCCGGAAACACCAATTGTGATATTTGGCAAGTCGGCTTTGGCCGGCTCTTTTACCTGCCAAAAAATCATCTGGCCGAAAATCATCGCCAAAACCAAAAGACAGACCAGCGACGTAAGATGAAATCTTCGGCGCGCCTCAAGTATTTTAAATATTGAAATCTTGGCCATTTTCCCCTCGCACTAATTTTTAGCCGAAAGACACAAGCGGTTGGCAGTTGGCGTCTTTAAGCCGGCTGTAATTTATCGACTTTTCTTTCCAAAATATTCACTCTCTCCGTGAGCTTCTCCACATCTTCCATCGTTGCCGTGTCGTCCTCGTCAGTGCGAGTATCAATCCGGTCTATCTTGTACTCCAATCTATTTAAATCAGAATTGAAATCCGACCGCAATCCTTGGATGTCTGATTTCAGCTCAGTTTTTACATCATCAATTTTAGAGGTTAAATTTTGCTCTAGCTCAAGAAAACCGGCCTGAACATTGGCCGCCAGATTTTCAATCTTCGTATCAGTCGACTTCTCTTGCTTAGCAAAACCATCGGCCATCTTTTGGTCTTGCTTAGCAAAACCGTCAGCCATCTTTTGGTCTTGTTTAGCAAAACCGTCAGCCATCAGTTTGGCGAGATCATCGATGGTCATTTCATTCTTGGCCATATCAAACCTCCTGTTTGATCAATTGTTCAATCTTGCCAATCTTCATCCCGACCGCCTTCTCTTGCACCGACTTTTTATTGCTTCTTGTTCTATTTTTCTTGATATTATCAATATTCCTTTTCAATATAAAAATACGTGATCGAAGCTCCATCAAACGAATCAAAATTTTTGACCCGCGATTTTCGCGAACACGTTGATAAACAGCGTCAAAATCAGTTTTTACCTTCTCCAGCTCTATTTCCAGTTGCTCAATTGTTATTTCTTTTGTCATTGAAACTCCCATAACCACCAAAATAAAAACAAAGTTTGCTTTACTTTAAGTATAATCCATCCGGCCGAATATTGAACTGTGGATATTAATTTTCCTTAATCGTGATGTCGTCAACCAATAGGCCGGTCCAGCGGCGAAAACCGTTGTCCGAGGTTACTTTGACCTGATAGTTATGACTATAGTTGCTATCATTTGGCGTAAATGAAGCCGACTTGTTTATCCAAGTCCGGTTTGAGCCGCTGATATCAATATCAACAACGACCTGATTTGCCGTCGTATCAATCAGCTGAAGCCGACCAGTCGAATTAAACCAAATCGCATGTTTGTACCAGAGCGAAATATCATAACTCTTGCCCTGATTGAGCGCTCCGATATCCTGCCAAATACTTCTGGCCGAATCGTTGGCGGCAAATAATTGATTGCGTTGCATCCGGAAGCAGGGATCCTTTTTGCTACAGGAGCCGGTCGCATAAGCGCTGTCATAGGGCTTGCCATCGATGCCCCAATCAGCATTACCGTTGCTAAAGTAGCCGTTTTTGACCGCCACCGTATGCGTAAATGTGACCGCCGACGGGGTTGGCGAGTTAGCAGCTGTCGTCGCAGTCCCCGCCGTGACCGTGACCGGAACGATGGCGAAAACAGATGGCTGGTTGGCATTTTCAACAATAACTTTAGGATAATAAGTTCCGGCTACCGGATAGCTGCAAGTTCCTCCGGCCGATACGGTTGAGAGATTAGAATTATTAACCTTATTCGAAAAACCCGTGTTTGAAATATCATTATCTTGCGTATTACGATCGCAATAAAAAGTATAATTGATAGTGCCTGTGGCAATATTTGTGGCCGTGGCAGTCAGAGTGACCCCGGTCAATGGCGCCGGACCTGAGGCCGGAGTCACGGTCAGCGTTGCCGACAAGGTTGTTGGCCCAGTCGTAGCTGTCGATGAAACCGTTACGGTAAATGTTGTCACAACCGGCGTACTATCGACACCACCGGCCGTCGATTTGCAGGAAATTGTATAAGTTCCATCTCCCACTGATGTCGAAGCGTTTGTACTGATCGGGCTGGCCGTGCCGAGAACAGTCCCGTCCGGACCGGTTGCCGAGCAGGTTGCTGTGTCAGTAGCCACAGCAGGAGTGGCCGTCCAGGCCAAACTTAGCACTGCGCCGGGAGCAACCGTGATCGGGCCTGTGCCACCGTTGATAGTAGCTGAGACCGTTGGCTGCGCCGGTTTATTGTAAGTTGCAATCGTAATTCGTCCGCCTCCGCCGCCGCCGCCACGATCGGTACCGGTGCCGCCTGCCGCCGACAAATAACTTGCAAGCGCAGATTTGACGTCAGGAGCCGCCAGCACTACCCCGGGCGATCCGGCGCCGCCATTGGCAGTACCGCCAGCCACGGCCGATGCGGCAGTGCCAAGTGTGCCGGAATCCGTACCGCTGGTCGGAATCTTGTTAAATGAATTGGTCTGAATGCCGATATATCCACCGGCACCACCTCCGCCGCCACCTGTGCCAAGACTCATGCCTCCACCATCAACCCCTCCCCCCACTGATATGCTATCGCTACACTGCGGGCTGGGCGCTTTATCCCCGTTTGCCTGTATTTTACTCGTTGCATCTATGATAACCGAATCCGCTTTTATTATTACAGCCCCACCGCCGTTACCACCACTATAGGCCTGAACATTTCTTCCGGCTGATCCGTCAAACGCCGTCTCGCTACCACCGCCGGCGCCATACTCCCAACCGAATATGCCGATCGGATAGCTTTTTCCGCCGGTTGAAACTTTGTTAGGCAACTGGCCGTCGCCACCAAAACCGCCACCGCCACCAGTGAATATTATACTTTGTCGTAAAACATTATTATAAAATGCGGCACCGCCACTCGGGGCAATATTAATTATCGGTCCCCATCCATAAGAGTTATTGTTATAAGATTGGGCATAGATAACTCCTTCTTCAGTATTACAATTTTGAACGGTAACAGACGCCCCTTTGTATCCTCTGCCGGTTACATCTATCTTGGCGTTGGTGCTGATGGTCAGTTTACCTAAAATAGTCAGGTCAACTCTCTTTAGATTAGTGGCAGAGGCGATGTCAGTTTCCGCCAAAGCCTGGTGTGTCAAAACTGCCCCATTTTCAAGGGTCAAGCTCTTAAAAGTTCGTGCGCCTGAAGTAGTCACCATCATTGAAGTTACGCCCAATCCGTTGATTACGACATCTGAGTTCTCGTCGCAGGCATCCGGAATTGCCATACCGGAGGTATAATTGGTGGAATCAATGGTACATTTTGGCGTCGTCGTGCTGTCTGCCGAAAATTGACCACTCTGATATCCCTGCCAAATCATAAGTCCGCCGGCGCCCAGGGCACAAAACAGCGCCGATGAGAAGACAATTAGCTGACGCTTTGACATTTTAAACATATACTCTCCGTCTTAATATAAGTCTATCTTGATACAATCAAACAAAAGTGCCGTGTGCTTTGCTATTCTTTTTAAAAATGATTCGAATATTTTTCTATTTGGGCGATGTCGTCCAATCAGCCCAGTTGCCACAGCCAATCCCTGCCGCATTGATTGCATAGACGCGATAATAATAATTGAAACCGCCAATTAAAGTATCCATCGGCAATGAAGTCAAGGTCATGGTTTGATCAGAGTTAAGAATGCCTCCGCCAAATTTGTATAGACTTGGCGGTGCCAATGAAATATTGGCAGGGCAATCCGATGACGGCGCTTTTGCGCTTTGACCGTATTCATACCCCACATAAATAATTGGGGCGCCACCCGTGCTAGTAACCGAACCTGACGGACATATCATGTCCTGGTTAATCGCATTTTTGTCACATTTTGGCGCACGGGTTGCAGTAGCCGAACTAACTTTCGGAGCGGTTGAAAATGGCGCCTGAAATGACAGAAACCCTCCCTCGGCCAGTCCGCTAACATTTTGCGCTATGATTTCATAGCAATACCAAGCGCTGGGGGCGTACCAGGTAAGAGAGAACATATCGATTGGCTCAGAAGAGTACATCGAACCGTTCATCGCCGTCAACGACCCCGGCACAAACGTCGCGGGGACAGAAGTCCCTGTAGGATTTCCCTTGGAATCTCTTGGCGGATTGGGGCAAATATGTTTTGTATCGGAAGTAGGATCTATATAATAAACAAATGAAAAATTTCCTGAACCATTATTAAGCTGGCCTCTCAACACAATCTTACTGCTATACCCAACAACGGGCTCCACGGCCATTGTGGCGACTTTGGCTTTTGGCGGTATAGGGACAGAAAATGTCCGGGGCGTCCCCCTGACCGTTCCGCTAGCGTTTTGGGCATAAGCCACATAGCAATCATGAAGCACTGTCGGAGATGGTATAGTATAAGATACATTACCCAAACTATCACGGACTATTACGGGCGGTGGTATGATAAAATTACTCAGATCATATGGGGCGCTAGAGAAGGGACCGGGAGCTGTGAGAGGTTTTGCCACCGCCGCCTGTACGATAGTCTCATTTGCCGGAGCTGAACATTTGCCATGCCCCCAATCACCGGTGTCTGTATAGTAGCTAAAATATACTGTCGCCGGCGAAGCGATAGAAGAAAGGGAATTAAGTGTGCCTGAGAATGTAAATGTCAAAGTGGTTGGGGCAGATGCGGATACGGCCGATACGGTGGTAACGCTTGGCATATCGATGATTCTAAAGGAGAGCCAGTTTGCATCCGAAATCTTTGTTGTGGATAAAACATAGCCAACTATACTTAGAGTATCATATTTGACATAAGCTTTTACACAATAATAGATATTTTGATCAAGTTGCCCGGCCTTGAGAGTAGAAGAAAAAGTGCCTTTTTTGGCATCCGGAGCCGAGCCGGTTACAGATGTTACAGGAGGAGTAACATAGGGACCGGGACAGCTAGACCCGCTTTTAATTATGTAGTCAAATCCGCCGGAATAATTATGCTTTGCTGGACTTGATAATTGTCCATTGAGTATCACTTGGTTGGTATCAGAAAAAAAGGTTGGCTGATTGGTCACCACCGCTTCGGAGCCACTCGCCGAAAAACTAAAAAAATGCGGTAAAAACAGAAAACCGCTTACAGTCAAGACAACCACCGCCACCAAAATTATCAGCAAAATCTTTGTCCTTTTTGTCACCTTGCTGTTGAAACCGTCGCACATTTTTTTAATCGTTTCCTTGATCTTCATCTCCCTCCATTCCTTAAGTATTGAAATATCCACGCTTCGCCAAAATTCAATGTCCATATTCGACACAATTATGCGTATATATTCAGTATAATCTTTTCCTCATCCAAAAATCAAGAAAAAAATAAAAAAATATTAAATCATCGGAAATGTTGCCGGAGCAATAATCGCTAGGCCATGTGTAGGTTATCAAAAACATGAAAAAGTTAATTTAAGAGTCAACCAGAAAAGCCGTCCATGCCCTCTCCAAAAAAAGCACTCAAAAGGAGTGATTTTATCGCGACCGCGATGATTTGACACCTTTTTCAGATCAGAATATCATATATGAATGAAGCGATACCAAAAAGAAATAATCAAACTAACAGCAAAAGAAGTTCTGCTTTCGATTTTTGATTTGGCGCTACCTTTTTTTGAATCTAGCAATATTTATCGTGCCTCCGCCCGGAAATTCCGCGATGAAATGAATTTTGGCCGTGAAAATTATGTAGAAAAAATTAAATATCTCAAGAGACACGGCCTGATTGAAACATTTGTTGAGGGCAAAGACAAGTACTACGAAGTTACACCCATGGGTCTCTCGCGAATTAATTCTTTTAAATCAGACATAACAAAGATCGAAAGACCGGAATTGTGGGATGGAAAGTGGCGGGTCGTCCTTTTTGATATTATCGAAAAACACAAGATTGAACGAGATACGCTCCGTAATAAATTAATAAAAATCGGTTTTCAGCAAATTCAAAAAAGTATCTATGTTTATCCCTTCGATTGCGCTAAAGAGGTAATAATTATTTCCAGCCAACTCAACATTTCCGATAATGTTTTGATTATGATCTCCGAGATTATCCAAAATGAGGAAAAAATTATCGACCAATTTCTCAAGAATGGTATCCTCTCAAAAGACGATTTAAAAAAACATTAGTCCGCCCCATGAAAAAAGGAGTGATTTTATCGCGACCGCGATAATTTGACACCTTTTTTTGTTCAGGACTTATGAAAAATCAATATTGTTCGAGTCTGCCCGTCTCTTTACCCGCTTTCAGAGGGCAGGCAAGTCCGCCCCGGATTACCGAGAAGCCGAAAAAAAATGTATAAGTTTTGTAATATTTAACTGATTTTTCATTTGCTAGAAGTGCTGAATGTCATATCTCGGCACTCCAAACGGAATGCGGTCGGGCGCAGAGTTGCGAGAATCGAACATCGAGGCCGGAAAAACGGTCTCGGCCCCAAACACATCGTTGATAGCGTCCAATGCGCGAGAAACCGCTTTTGATTTCTCGATATCGGCGAAAATATTGAGCTGGTCGCCGATTGACCGAATCAAGTTAGATGCCGAAACGGCCACTAAAATCGGTTGCCCCCGCCATGTACAATCCTTGAGTATTGATGCGACATTTTGCCAGAAACTCTGATTGTCGGAAAAAGTGTCAAATTTCCGTACGTGCGAAAATTTGACACCATTTGTAAATTGAATAAAAACGGAAACGCCCCCAGCTTGATAACCGTTCTTTCGCAAGCGATAGCCGGCTTTGAAAACCAACTTTTTTAAGATAGAAATCGCTCCGCTACGTGTGCGAAACTCCGGCGCCAAGACGTGGGAGTGACCGATGGTTTTTGCGCTCTCCGGTGATTTTATAGAAAATTCGTCAACTTCATAACCGCGCAAACGGAAATACCAGAGCCGGCCGGGATGATTTAATATCCTGACCAATTCCCCTACCGGAGAATCAAATAATCGAATAGGGGAATCGATACCGAAATTTTTCAGGTGTGTTTCTGTACGCCAGTTTATGCCGGTAATGTCGGTCAATTTCAACGGTAAATAAAATTGTTTCAAATTTTTGAGAGTTACCACCGTCAGGCCGTCCGGCTTCATCCGCTCCCCCGCCATTTTGGCCAAAAAAGTTGACGGTCCGATCCCGATTGAACAGGTTAGAGAATCCCCCACCCGCTCACGAATTGCCATCTTTAATTTTTGAGCCAATTTGATAGCCGCCGCTTCACTTTGATCCTGACGGGTTAACCTGATTTTGAATTCATCAATAGAAAGCGGACTAAAATAGGGCGTAAATGACTCAATCACCTTTTTTATCTCATGATGATAAATCATGTAGAGAGCCGGCCGCGCCTCAATAATTTTTATCTCGGAGCAAATTTTTTTGGCTTCGCCAACCAGGCCGATTTTAACTCCACGCGCCTTGGCCTCCTTTGAGGCGGCAATGATACAGCCGGTCCGACCGGTATAGGGCGCCACTCCGACCGGAACTCCTCTCAGTGTTGGCTGAACCTGCTGTTCCACGGATGCAAAAAAAGAGTTCATATCAAGAAACATGGTTGAAAAATCTTGTGGTAGAGAAGTGATACTCATTGCAACATTATAACGCCGAAACCGAACATAATGCGAACAAAAAATCTGTGGATAAGTTGCAAAATGATCCATTTTTTTGTATACTCTTGAAGCTTCAGACATTCCTAATTCCTAATTCCTAATTCCTGAATGTGCCCGCGTAGCTCAGTGGATAGAGC
>Ga0118677_10016448_pt1 | contig 10122 bp, 8 predicted proteins | sample AliMusrvi5mmetaG_FD_86154 | JGI IMG/M metagenome (GOLD analysis project Ga0118677, IMG submission 86154)
ACAAATGTAGAGAATTATCTGATTGAGGGGATATGAAAATTTGAAAATTTGAAAGTTTGGTTATCCGGTAATGAAGAAAAAGGATGTTTTATTCCTTATACGTTTCAGTTCATGGATTTCAAACTGATGCTGTAAACCACAATAAATAAGATACTGACGAGCAACAGACCTGTCAGAAAGAAATTGAAGGTGGCAAAAATCGTTACCACATTTAGTATCATCAACAGACCTGTTGGAAAGATAAAATATGTATCCCATAAAGGTTTGGTTGACGTTTTGAAAGAAGGCACTCCTGATAACTTCAGATTAGCCATGCGCAATCATCTCGAGAATCACTTTAAGCGTATTCTGGAAAGAACCTTTGAATAGTTATTATCTGACTCTGGCAAGTAGTGTCTTATCTGAATAAATTTTCCTGTCAGAATTATTAGAGTCTATCCTGTTTTATATGATCACCCCACTGCCCAGACATAGTTTAGCATGCTGGTCATAGATTACGCCAAACTGACCTGGGGCTATCCCTGCAACTCGTTCCTTTGCTTTCAGGGTATAGATATTCCCTTCTTTATAGATCGTTCCCTTTGAGAAGTCCTGCGTATGTCTGATCTTGAAAGTGATATCGTGTCCATCTTCAAAGTCACCCCAGATATCTTTGGTAATGAACTGCATCCCTTGCAGCCTAACCTCATCTCCATACTGTGAATCGGGATCATAGCCATTGGCGACATAGACGATATTTTGTTCTGTATCCTTGTTCACCACAAACCAGGGTCCCTGACTCAATCCCAACCCCTTGCGTTGTCCAATGGTGTGAAACCAGAATCCCTTGTGTGTTCCAATCTTTTTACCGGTAGTCTGATCAATAATGGCGCCTTCCTTTTCTCCAAGAAAACGACGGAGGAAATCGTTATAATTGATCTTTCCCAGAAAACAGATTCCCTGACTATCGCGACGGGTAGCACTTGGTAAGCCTGCCTCAACGGCAATCTTCCTGACCTCGCTCTTCATCATGTTTCCAATCGGAAACATCAGTTTACTGAGTTGATGATAATTGATCTGGGCCAGGAAATCGGTCTGATCTTTAATAGGGTCCTTTGCCGTTCCCAGCCACCAATAGTCATCGATGTAATGATTGGTGGCATAATGACCGGTTGCAATTTTATCAAATTCTTTTCCGTATTTCTCTTCAAAGCTGCCAAACTTGATCAGCTTATTACACATGACATCAGGATTTGGAGTATACCCACGTTTCACGCTATCGATAGTATAAGCCACAACCTGATCCCAGTATTCCTGTTGCAATGAAACGATTTCCATTTTGCAACCATACTTCTTTGCTACCCACCTTGTGATTTCAATATCTTCCTCTGCCGGACAGTCGAATGAATCATCGTCCATCCCTATCCGGATATAGAAAATGGTTGGATCGAAACCTTGCTCTTTCAGCAGATGCACCACAACCGAACTGTCAACTCCTCCTGAAACCAATGCTGCAATCTTCATTCTTCACTTAATTAATGTAGGCATATTGCAATAACAATATTCGCTGATGTTTGATAAGGTACTGTTTGTCATCAATAATGACCTGCTGTATCCTGTATCAAAAATGACAGCAAAATTACATAAAACAATCATTAACTTTAGGTGTAATATTTAAACAGGTGGAGTTTATCGTACCCCGAGCCTTTACCTGGCATGCCTGTATTATGGGAAAAAGAGATCTGTTATGATCTTTGATTTCCCTTTGATGGGCACCCCAAAACATTTACCTACCTGGTTGTTAATTCCTTATTTTCTTTTGCCTTCTTCGTAAAAAACCCTTTGAGTAAAAAACTATGCTGAGCAGCTTCCAGATCCTGATCGAGCTTCAGAGTGCTGGTTTCCAGATTCTTTATGGTCTGCTTTAGTCTTGTCCCGGATTCTTCATCATGCAATAATACGCCGAGTGAGCTGTGTGGATTAGTACTGGCCTCTTTCAGATTATTGATAAATACATTGGCATTGTCAGACATCTGTTGTAAATGTAACACAGAAGCTTTTATGGAATTAAAAACAACTGTATCGGTAGTGAGCTCATTGGCAAGGGTGCCTTTTTTGTTTAGCCCTTGACTGAAGGTAGAAAGTGAGCTGATTAATTGCTTAGCCTGAATGGAGGCATTCTGAAGGGAAAGAGTCGCTGAGTCAAGATGATTATATAAGGAATTATCTGTTATTAATTTACCAACCGTACCTTCACCACTTGCAATCTTGTGGCTGATAATCTTAAAATCGTTGGTGATCACCAACAAATTCTTATTGTTTTCCTGCAAAGTATTGATCATATCATCTGAAGTAAAAGTCTTTTCAACCCTAAGGGTATCTCCTTCATTTATTTGTGGTGACCTGGAAGTGCCTCCATAAATAACCAGGATTTTATTCCCAATCAAACCATCAGTGCTCAGTTTTACAAATGCATCCTGGTGAATATAGGGTATTGCTTTATCTTCAACTTTCATCAATACCTTTACTTTTCGGTCTGCATAAAACTTCAGACTGCTTACCGTTCCTATTTTTACACCCGAGAACCAGATATTATTTCCCACCTGTAAGCCGCTGACATCATCGAAAAGTGTTACTATTTCGGTCTTCTTTTTAAAGGTTTCATGTAGATTCCCGATTATAAGAACGCCGGTAACCAGGAGTATTAATCCTATTATCACAAAAAGACCGACTATTACAGCTCGTTTATTGGGTGATGTATTCATGGCTTATTTTATAAAATTGTAATCGTAAAAAGCTTTTACCTGTTCATCTGTAGTATCAAATACCTCGTTAAAATCTCCTATCCGTGTAAACTTCCCTTCCACAAACATGGCCACCCGATCACCTGTTTCTTTGGCGCAAGTAAGGTCATGGGTAATGATGATAGAAGAAGTTTTATATTTCTTTTGAATAGTATTTATAAGCAAACTTATCTCATCAGAAGTTACGGGATCCAATCCTGTGGTGGGTTCGTCATAAAGCATAATCAACGGGTCAACCACAATAGTTCGGGCCAGACTAATCCGTTTCCGCATTCCTCCTGAAAGCTGGGATGGCATTTTATTGATGGCATCTGATAATCCGACATTCTCAAGAGCTTCTTTTACTTTTTCTTCAATTTCTTTTTGGGTAAGCTCTTTTCTTACCCGGTGTAACGGAAATTCGAGATTCTGTCTTACGGTCATCGAATCATAAAGTGCACCACTTTGGAATAGAAATCCAACTTTTTTTCTTAGTTCTCCCAAATCCAGACTGTTTAATTCATTCACATTTTCTCCAAGCACATTAATTGATCCGCAGTCGGCATTTAGTAACCCAACAATGCATTTGATCAGCACCGATTTTCCAGAGCCGGATTTCCCGAGGACTACCAAATTCTCGCCATTGAATAGTTTTATTGACACACTTTTCAATACTTCCTGATTACCAAAACATTTCCTAAGGTTCTTTATGTCAATAACCTGTTTTAGGCTAACTGATTTTGGCTGAGAGATCGCTTCTGTTTGGAAATCATTCATTATGAAAATATTTGAATATTAATAAATTATCAAATCATAAAAGATCAGTGAGTTGAACGGCAACTACATCTACTACAAGTACCAGAAGTGATCCCAAAACCACAGCCGATGTTGCAGCAATACCTACACTTTCAGTACCACGTCCCGCATTGTACCCTTTATAACATCCGACCATTCCTATTACAGCTCCGAAAAAAACTGATTTCACAAATGCAGGTAAGAAATCAATAAAATCGATGTGCCGAAATGCCTGGGAGAAGAACAGGACAAATGTGACATCCCCTTTAATATTTGCGCCAACCCAGCTTCCGAGGATTCCCAGCGCATCGGAATATAAGATCAGAATCGGGATCATCAGAGTTGCTGCCAGCACGCGAGTAACCACCAAAAATCGCATGGGATTGGTGGAGGACACTTCCATTGCTTCAATCTGTTCGGTCACCTTCATAGAACCTAATTCGGCCCCCATTCCGGAACCTATCTTACCCGCACAAATTAACGCTGTGATCACGGGTCCCATTTCGCGGATAAGGGATACAGCGACCATTCCGGGAAGCATTGCATCCGCTCCAAATTTAGCCAGAGAAGGACGAGACTGAATAGTAAGGACCAATCCCATAATGATGCCCGTTACTGAGATTAGCGGCAATGTTTTATTCCCAATCTGAAAACACTGACGTAAAAATTCCCTGAATTCAAAATTGCGGGAGAATGTCTCTTTTACCGTCCTATTTATAAACAATAATACATCTGCAAAGTCCGTGAGGAAGTTATTTGCCGCAACCGTATTGGCTATCGTATTATCACTGATCTTGATGGTAAATTTCTTGGCCTTATTTAAGGCTGGAGGAGGTTTAATTCTCAGGGTATGGTCATTCATTTAAACAAGCTAAGAAAATAAAATTTATGGATTTAATCGAAAAAGACACCGTTAACCGGATTTCGGTAAACGATGACTTTTCAACTTAAAAAGAGAGTTAAAGTGCTCCAATAATCTTTTGCAATTCCTCTTTAGTTTTGCCAAGTGTGATTTGAAGCTTTCCAAGCATCTCTTCCTTTTTACCTTCTTTAAACATCAGGTCATTATCTGTCAAGACAGCAAATTTTTGTTTAAGTTTCCCTTTCTGTTCATTCCAATTCCCCTTTACTTCTGTGGCGTTCATGATTTTTATATTTAAATCGTTATTATATTTCTTTATGCAAATATCGATCAATTAGGATTAATTGGGGTTACACAATTCCAGATTAGAGTTACATGATTCACACGTTCTGGATTAGGCTTTTAGGCTATTACACTTTAGGTGTCCAGGATATAGCCTACTGTCTAACAGCCTATAGCCTAACAGCCTAAAAAAAGCCGTCCGATAGTAACCGGACAGCCTTTATTGTAAGTAAAAAATAAATAATAAGACCTACCTTGCAGGGATAATATCAATGATAACCGTTCGGTTATAGAAACGTTCCTCCGGATATTTATTTTCAAAAGGTGCTAAATTTTGATCTTCACCAAATCCGTGGACTTCAAATTTAACGTCAGTTCTACCAGCTTTGGCTAAACCACTTTCGAAAATCCTCTTTACATTTTCAGCTCTGGCGACAGAGAGTTTTAAGTTACTGTCTTCTCCTCCGATAATATCGGTATGGCCATGAATGATTACTGTTCCTCCTGATGGTATCTTAGGTAGCACAATGTCATTCAGATACCTTTCATACATCATAATCGCTTTTGATTTATTAAACTCATAAAGGATGCTGAACCTGGTCATCTCTTCCGGTACTGCCGGAACCCAAAGTACCATATGGGCGGTTGTCTCCCGCTTGATCACCTTCCCGCTATTCATCTGGCCAATCATGGTCAACTTATAATCACCTTCATGACGATCTCCCAAAATGGATTTTCCCGGGATACTAACTTTTGCCTGGGTATAAGGTCCAAAACTTTGCACTTTCCCCGATTCATCCGCGATTTCAAGCGACCATGATGAAAACGCTTCCTTTGCACCATCAACATTGACAGAGATATAGCTGTCTAATGGAGCCTCCTGGAGGCTGTTGATCTCAACTGGCTTTAACTGAGCATCGGGGCCACTCTGGAATTCCATGAGCAAGGCTGGTGAATTACTCTCGATAGATACCCTGCGGTCACCTTCACGAAGCAACACCAGTTCCAGTTTTCCACCCGGTTGTTCTGACGGGATCTTTGGTTTTCTTAGCCCCTCAATACTAATTCTGGAACCTTCAATCTGAAAAACCTCAACCAGGTATTGTTTCACCGATTCTGCCATTAACCGTCCATCTTTGGGTCCCTGAAGAGATGAACCCACCAACGTTATCGTTGTTAAAGGATTCATGGTCATACGGTCACCTAAAATATTGATAACATTATAATAAACAACCATCTGACGTTTAGAACGACCACTAGGATCTTTTGAAGTAAACACCTCCAGCTGAGATTCCTTGAACCCCTTTACCTGATCTTTTGTGAGTAAAACATACCGATTAGGTACTTCATTTGATCCCAAATCGAAAAATATATAATTGCGAAGTGGAAATATTTCCCTCACTTTGCGTTCAACAGGGATATTCTTAGGCGCTATTACCGAAAACTGAATAATCGGTTCCGGCTCGGCGATTGCTGCAGGTATTATGACCTCTGTCGGTACAATTTTATGACCGGCTCCAAGCTTGAGAGCCACACCTGCCCTGATTGTGGTTAAGCTCCAGGATTCTGCAGTCCGGGGATTCTGACCAAAATAAGGATGAAGAGAGACAAAAGGAGAGAGTACAAATTGGGTCCTTTTATTTTGCGATGAGAGTTGAATATCGTATCCGGCTCCAAGCTGCATCGAAATCAGGCTTTCTTTGATGCTCCCAAAATCCCCTTTTACATCAGGGTTGGCCACCTGATCAGGAAAAGCAGGATTGGTCCCCTGATGATAGGTGAATGATTTTGCCATATTGAAAGCAAAACGAGGTCCACCATATAAATAGAAATTTGATCTGAAGGGGGCAAAACGGAGACTTGGTTCCACCGTAAGATAACTGAGATCAGTTTTCAAATCCTCCGGACAATTACAAGGTGATGTTACCTGCTTAAATGATCCTTTACGACTATCATATCCAGCCTGAAGCATGAATCCAACCCGTGTATTTGGACGATGATACTCAATTAACGGAGCAATATAGAGTCCAACGCCATTCCCGTCATAAAACGCCGAGGGGACACTATAACCTGAATTCAATTGCTGTGTGGTGCCACGATAGAAATTAAAATTTGCACCACCTGCTACTCCAAAATACCATGAAGGTCGTGTATATTTAAACTCCTGGGGCTGAGCAGAAGCCTGAATGCCAGATAGAACCAGAACCCCACCGATAAGACTTTTTATGAGATGATTATATGGAGACCACGCAAAGCGTGATCCCTTTTTTAAATTGGTCAACAATTTCATTTTCTTATAATTATTAAATTGATTATTACGTTGTATTGATTGCCTTAGATTGTGATACCTGGTTTCATTATGGCATTATGACGGTGGCAGCATTTAATGTAACAGCTGTCTGAGCCAATAACCTGCCCGTTATCTTTGAACCGGTATTAAGTGAAATCAGGGTTTTGCTGAGGATATTTCCGCTGAAATCAACATTGGATCCCAAGGTTGCCTGTCCGGTTACGATCCAGAAGATATTCTTTGCCTGGGCACCACCCAATAGGGTAATGATAGCGCTATTATCTACTGTAAGATTTTGAGCGATCTGGAAGACCCAGGTATCATTAGGTCCACCGGTAAGGGTTACCCCTGCATTAGTAATCAGAACCCCTGTACTCCATTTATAAAGTCCGGCAGGTAAAATCCGACCACTGATATCTCCTGCATAAAGATCCACAATAGGTGCAGGAACGACTAAATTATTTGCAGTTGTAAAAGCAGTTAACATATTAGCAACAGCCACGGTCAGATTGTCTGGAGTAGGTGGTGCGTAGTCAGATGCATAGACCTTTCCGGTTACGATAGGTGTATGAGATGACTGACCATTGGTATCCATGATTAATCCAAATCCGGTAATTCCGACTGCGGCCATCGGGCTTACTCCGATATCGCCTGTAATTGAAGTTACTCCCGTAGTCGAGATTCCGGACATTGTCAAAGCTTCAAAATTGCCAGCTGCTCCCAGATCCACAATACCAGGACCAACAGGTGCCGATAGCGTAAAGTTAGCTGTTACATTCTTATTTGAATTCATGATCATTGTCTGCGGATTGACTGATCCAGTTGCATCACCACTCCATGATGTAAAGACATAACCCGAATTTGGTGTCGCTGTAAGGAGCACCGAAACTCCATTATTGTAGGTTAACTGATCTGGATTTTTCAGGGCTGTTCCGTTAATAGCTGTTACATTAAGCGTAAAAGCATTCACTACTGCTGTAAAGTTGGCCGTAATGTTCTTGTTAGAATTCATCGTAACTGTCAATGGATTTACTGAACCTGTGGCATCTCCGCTCCAGGATGAAAATATATAACCCGGATTTGCAGTTGCAGTAAGCAGTACAGAAGATCCGCTGTTATAAGTTAACTGATTCGGATTTTTGACCACTGTCCCGTTGACAGACGTTACATTTAAAGTGAATGCGCTTACAGCTACGGTAAAGTTCGCAACCAATGTTCTGTTTCCGGTAATATTAAAAGTATATCCGGCAGTTGCCGATACAACAGTTACCCCTTCAGTCCAGCTTGTAAAGGTATATCCGGCATTCGCCAACGCAGTGACGGTTACTGAAGCGCCGGTATTAAACGAACCACCTCCGGTTGTCGTTCCACCCAATGGTGGGTTTGACGATAAATTCACAGCAAATTGTGAGGGTGGTACAGCTGTAAAGTGTGCGACAAGAGTCCGGTTACCGCTTATCATAAAGATGTAATCGGAGCTAGTTGATACAATAGTTACCCCTTCGGTCCAGTTTGTGAAGGTGTATCCAGCGTTTGCGACAGCGGCTACGCCAACTGAAACACCCGAATTATATGATCCGGCACCGGACGTCGTTCCGCCAACTGATGGATTGGAGGATAAACTAACCGTAAATTGTGACGCAGGGATTATGGTAAAGTTTGCAACCAACGTCCTGTTTCCAACAATAATAAAGGAATATGCAGCAGTTGTTGACACTGAATTCCCATTCTCTGTCCAGTTTGTGAAGGTATATCCGGCATTCGCAACTGCAGTTACCACAACTGTGGCGCCTGAATTAAAGGTGCCGCTTCCACTGGTAGTTCCCCCTATTGCCGGATTTGATGATAGTACAACACTATAAGGTATAGCCGTATAGTTAGCAACCAACGCCCTGTTCCCGGCAAGTATAAATGTATAGGCAGCAGTTGTTGAGACAGCATTTCCATTCTCAGTCCAGTTTATAAAGGTATATCCCGCATTTGCAACAGCTGTTACAGAGACAGTCGAACCTGAATTAAAGGTACCGTTTCCACTGGTTATGCCTCCGATTAACGGATTTGATGAAACCGCTACGGTGTAAGGTATAATGTTATAATTGGCAACCAATGTTCTGTTCCCTGCCATGTTAAACTGGTAACTCGGGGTGGTTGCTACTACAGTAAGACCTTCTGTCCAGTTAATGAATGAAAATCCTATTGCAGGAATTGCAACTGCGGTTACTGAAGAGCCCTGCACGTGTGTCCCTGATCCGGTTGTTGTGCCGCCTAATACAGGTAATGAAGATAAAGTCAACTGAGGAATGGTTGTAAAGTTCCAGACATAGTCAGCTGCCAGGGAGGTCCCTAAAATATTCTTTGCACCCGTAGTAATTGTCCCTGTATAAACGGTAAACGGAGAAAGAGCGGTTACCGGTGTAAAAATAGCCGTATTATTTGTATACGAAAATTTCCCCGGGACATCATTTGTCCCTTGTTTAATTGAATAGGTTGACGCTGGAGTTTTTAGCGTCAGCGAATCCATTGTCGTACTGAAAGTCGCGATGACAATCTTATTAAGCAACACGTCAACCGCATTGTTTGCAGGATCGGTAGAGACTGTTGGAGGAACATCCGTGCTAAAAGTCCACACATAATCCGTCTGCAAGGCATTCCCATTTGGATCTCTAACCGAGGTTGTGACCCTTCCCGTATAAGTGGTATTGGGTGTCAGGGGAACCGATGGGGTAAAGAATGCGGTCATTCCGCTGTAAAGGATAGATCCATTGATCACCAATGTCGATTTTAGTCCAGCGATGGTCGTGCCGGCCGTCAGAGTAAAAGTGGCGGTTGTGATCGTTTCCGGGTTCATCTTCTCATTAAAAGTTGCTGACACAACCTGGTTGAGAGGAACACTAATGGCTTTATTCTCCGGGATTGTCGAAACTACGACCGGACATATCCCAACCGCGGGCTGGTACTCGCTTTTTCTGCACCCGCTAATCAAAACAACCATTAATAGGATAAAGGCTGTTAATAGGTTTTTTATTTTCATTTTATTAATTTAAATTATGATATATTATCGGGGTAAAAGTAAGTGGCGGTCTTACCCAAAGTATTGCATAATTAAATTAAAGAGTTACATTATTCACACC
>Ga0118677_10016450_pt1 | contig 10122 bp, 11 predicted proteins | sample AliMusrvi5mmetaG_FD_86154 | JGI IMG/M metagenome (GOLD analysis project Ga0118677, IMG submission 86154)
GGAAATCCGTGTAACATATTCTCTTCAAACGCCTTACAGCATGAGAATCCTCCCGCCTCAGAGGCGCAAGTAGCTTACTACGGTTACAGGTGGTACGATCCGCTGACGGGCAGATGGCCGTCCAGGGACCCGATCGGGGAAAAGGGCGGCTTGAACCTTTATGGGTTCGTGGGCAATGATGGGGCAAACGCAATCGACCACCTCGGTAACGAATTGGTCACTTACAAACTGGGTTCAGCAAATGCCCGACTGGCATCGAACGAGGAATTCGCGATGGAACTCGACTCCAACAATGTCCTCACGTATGATGGAGTCTGGACATTCACGTTCAAAGGCATCGACCAGAGGGAATCAAAGAGGGCGTGGGGGTTTATTGCAAAATGCGATGGGTGCAAGCTTGTATTGGAAGGTGAAATCATAGGGAAAATACTCGTAAAGAGTGACTACGTAGGTCGGCTCGCTCCGCCCAAATCAGATTCTTTTCCTAGCTACAAGAAAGAACGTGATAAGCGGGATGCGAACCATTTTTCGATTACGGAGACCCACGAAAGGAAACACGAGAAGATCGAAGCCGAGCACTGGAACAATGTTGTTACGAAGTTCGGCAAATCCGACGGGTTCGTCTTCAAAAAGAGTAAATGTTGTGCAGTTTGGGCAGCTTACATTAATAGTTATGCATGGTACCAAGAAAGCCTTGCCGATGTGGCGCACGAGCAATGGGATATCACAGATTCGAGGCCGAATGAAGAGAATCTTAAGAAGGCAAAAGCCAAACTTGCCGAATCAGAGTTTTCATCCCCTAACGGCGTACCCAACCCTTTCGATGATGACCTTTGCAGCGAGGATCGCCCCAAGCCGAAAGGTGGTAGCAAATGAAGATGAATGAGATTTCAACGGGATTTGAGCGATCGTTGTTACTATTCCAAGTCGGTGTCGTGCTGATCTATATCCTTGCGGTGATCTTCAAACCAAACGCGATTGGAAACACTCTTTCTCCTATGGCCAAACCAACAGTGGAAGTGATGCAAGCAATTCAATTGGCGACAGAATATGCCAAAACGAAGACGAAACTGTCAGATTTCTACTTGGCTCGGGCATGGTTAGCCAACGGTAACGACGATGGAGATCAAAAGTGGATGGTTTTTTGGAGTCCTAATGTAAAGCACAATGAAATAAGCAACAAATGGCTTATGGTTTCGGTGGACAAGGACGGACAAGTGGAGTCGCAACTTGCTTCTCCTGTCTGGTTTGGAGATGGTCCACCACTCTTTGAGCCGCAGCCGAAAATTGACTTCCAAAGCGCCGTTGGATTGGCAAGAGCATTCGCGACAATAGACAAGGATTTGTCTCATTACTATATTGATCGTGTCTGGTTTGAACCGGTTTCTGGCGATGATAAGTTGAGATGGATCGTCTCGTGGATTATGGATCCAAAACAGCAGGCATCACCTTCGCGTTTTAGGGTTACCGTTGACATGAATGGTAAATCTGCTGACTTGAAGGGCGAGTTTCGTTGGTTTATTCCTCAGAAGCCTAAACCTGAGCCTCGCGTTTATACTCCTGATGGAAGACTCTGACACGTTGACGGATCATTCACCATGAAGGTCTCGTTTGGAAAATGGCCGTCAAAAATGTACCCGCGAGTCAACCAACAGCAGCGTGTCCGGGGTCAGTAGTATCAGATTGAATCAAGAGTTATTTTGAATTTTTTTGCGGGCCCGATTTTGGGCACGGTGAGCCGGGCCAGGGCGCGAGGGCTTTTTGGGCGGGTGAGGTTCAGGTCCTTGGCGGCGTGCTTGCTGTGAGAGTGACAAGGCCGGGACGGGGCGGGTGGTGGCTCACACCGGTGCTGACGAAATTCCATATTCAATCTTCAGCTTTGCTCTTGGTTGGTAAGCGTCTTAAATTTGGCCCCCTACCCATGGCAGCGATGTCTGCTAGGGTCGCGCCATGTCATTTGCAAAATCACCCCGGCCTCGGGGACGTAACGGACGGACCACCAATACTCGGTTCGTGGAAGTGGAGATGCCGACAGCCGCCCACGGCCACCTGGTGATAGAGATGGAAGGCGGCGGGCGCATCCTGCTCAGCGAACCGGCCCACGTCACTTTGTTGGCACAACTGCTCGCCAGCGTCGGCTCACACCGGAAAGGAGGCCGCCCGTGATTGGACTCGGACTATCGGCACTCAAGGTCTATCTCGCCGTGGAACCCTGCGACATGCGCAAGGGTTTCAACGGACTTGCCACCGCTGCCGTCGAACACCTGGCCCAACCGCTGGCCCGTGACGCGCTCTTTGTTTTCATCAACAAGCGGCACACGCGTGTAAAGCTGTTGTGCTTTGACGGAACCGGGCTTTGGCTCGCGACAAAACGCCTCGAGCGGGGATCATTCAGTTGGCCCGAGCCAAGCGAATCCGGACAACGCAAGATCACGCTCCAACCCGAGGCTTTGAGTCTTCTGTTGGACGGTGTTGACATGCGCGGCGCGAAGTTCCGACCGTGGTACGAGCGTCCGTGAGACGTTTTCATATACGTGAAAAAACGTATGCAAATTCCGATGATTTTTCTTGCTGAATATTAGCTATTGTATAACTTCGCGCCATGCCGAGCGCGGACCATCCGGACCTAACCACACTGGTTGCGAGGGTGGAGCGTCTGGAGGCGGAACTGAGCAAGACCCGTAACGAACTCGCGCTGGCCAAGGCCGAGGTCAAGCGCAAGGACCAGATCATCGCAGGTCTTCAACAACGGCTTTTCGGGTCGAGTTCCGAGAAGCTCGATCCGGCCCAACTCCAACTGATGTTCGATGAGCTGGTGCTGGGAAAACCGGCACCCTCTCCGGACCAAAGCGATGGCGCGCCATCCGCCCCGGAGGGGGGAAAGCCAAGCACCGCAAGAACCCGCCGCACCAAGGCTGACCGTTTTCCGAAGAACCTCAAGGTGGTCATCGAGAAGGTGATCATTCCCGAGGAGGTCGAAAAGAGCCCGGAGGATTATGACGAGATCGGAGAGGAACCCCACGACGAACTCGACGTCATCAAGGCCGAGATGATCTGGCGGCGCACGATCCGCAAGAAGTTCGTCCTGAAGCGCGACAAAAACCGCCCTCCGCTCATCGCACCCGCTCCGCTTCCCAGCATTCCGGGCACGCTCATCGCCCCGGCCCTCGCCGCGCAGATCGTAGTGGACAAAATCGAGGATCATCTGCCGCATTACCGCCAGTCCAAGCGTTTCCGACGACGATTCGACATTCATCTCGGGCGGCAGACGCTCAACTCATGGTATCACGCCACCGCCGGACATCTCAGCCCCCTCGGGCCGGCGGTTAGAGCCGAGGTGCTCGACACCTCCGATCTCCAGGTCGACGAGACGCCCATCGATTATCTCAGTCCCGGCCATGGCGCCACCAAGGAAGGACGGCTGTGGGTCTATCGCAACGCGGTGACCGGAAGCTGCTATTTCGACTGGCAAAAGGGGCGCGGCCTCAAGTGCCTGCTCGATTTCCTCGGCTACGACGAGGAGAGCCACACCATCGGGTTCGCAGGGAACATCCAGTGTGACGGGTTCTCCGTATATGACGCGCTGGCCGCACGCTTCGCCAACGTCCGCCTCTTGGGCTGTCTCGCACACATGCGGCGCAAGTTCATGGAAGCCGGGGACGCCTCGCCCGAGGTCACGATCCCGGTGCTGCTTTTCATCCAACAAATCTACTTCATCGAGACACAGGCCCGCTGGACCGCGGCACCGCCCGCATGCCTGGAACTGATCCGCCGCAGCCGGAGCCGCCCCATTGCCAACGAGCTTCATCGGTTCCTGCTCTCACATCGCAAGGGCCATCTCCCTCACGGCGCACTCGGGGAAGCCATCACCTATGCCCTCAACCAGTGGGCCAAGTTCATCCTGTGCCTTGAGCAGGGCGTCTTGGACATCGATAACAACAAAGTCGAGAACTTGATCAGACCCTCCAAGTTGGGAATGAAGAATTTCCTGTTTTTCGGCAGCTTGGAGGCCGGGTCTAACAACGCGCTTTTCTACACGCTGCTGGCCAACTGCCGGATCCACGGATTGGACCCCGAGAAGTACCTGACCGAGGTGATCAAGCGACTGCCGCACAACGCGACCCCGCAACAAGCCGCTGAGCTGACCCCCGCTCGCTTCGCCGCCGCACTGGCCACCGCCGCTCAAGAGGTCGCCTGAGCCCGCCCCCGCGCCGAAATCCCGGCCTGCGCCTGGGGGATGAATTTAGGACGCTTACGGAACTTCGCGGGAGGCACCGCGTGAAAAACATGAACCCGGAGGCCAACTTGGAAGCTGATGGATGGGGAAACGTCATGGCTGAAGCGTACACAGGGAATTCCGCAGGCCACAGGGCGGTTCGCACCCGCCTGAAGGTTGATATAGCCCCGTAAGTGTTGAGATGTGGAAGGAGATTCACTAACAGTATGGAGAATCCAGCACCAGAAAGCGCGATCCTGAAAGGGAAATGGCAAGCGCCGACGGTTCCACCGGGGTCGACTTTAGACCGTGGCATGTGGCAAGAGAAGCGAATCGACGACTGCTCTTCCAAGGGCAGCGCCTTGAACTCGGGAGGCCCGGTTCCACTCCCGTCGGGAAACCGGCGGGACATCAGCAGTCGACGTCAAGGAGACACTGATGAAAGAATCCGGGAGTCAGACCCGCTAATAGTAGTCAGAGACGGTAACACCGGTCACACGGCGAAGGAGCGGGCAGGGAGGCAACGCAAGCATAGCACCCACCACGGGACACGAATACTCCCGACCACGGTGTCAAGCTTCCTGCTTGCAAAGGGAGTCGGCTGCTGGCACTCTGTGTCAGCGCTGGTTCCGTGTGCGCGCTTTCCTGAGGAGCCCGGTGCGGTAATTCCGCACGCCGGGATCTGCGAGGGGGGCACCGGGCAACCGGTGTCCCTACCTCAATCGGCTCAGAATTGCAAGTACACACACTCGAGGAGGTTGACCCAGAAAATGAAACGACACATTACGCATTTCCTGGCCGTTGCGGCGGTTTTTAGCGGGGCGGGATTCTGGGCCGGGAGAGGATCGCACGAAGCAAAGCGCACGGAGAGTATTGAGGAGCTCAGCAAAATCGTATCAAGCGAACTGAAGAATGCTCAGCCGATTAAGTACGTTTGGTTTGGATTCTGGCCGGCTTGGAGGGATCCAGATGACCCATACCGCTACAAGTGGGGGTCAATAATTCCCCACAACATAATAGAGCTCAGCGAGAGGATCGATAAATTGCCAGAGTACAAGAAACCGAAAAGCGGATGGGGATGGATCATGTACCTTGATGTTGGCAAGACAAATGCTTACGGACTATTTCTTGGTATACAGGTGAATGACAGAGATGGACGAACTCGCCGGTATATGTTCCCCTTTGATCGAGAAGAGCTTGAATTCGCTAGAGAAGTTCTCCTAGCAGAGGCCCCTGAAAAGGGAGGGTTGCCTTCCGAAGACCAAGAAGCCGAACAAGACAGTGGTGGACAACCGGCTACCCGCCCCGAGTCGAAATGACCCTCCTGACTACAAACCTTAACCCTGTTGCGGAGTGGCGCCTCCGGTAGCCGGTGCCACACCTCGACGTTCGGCAAATACAATGACCTATGCAATAATCCTCACGATTTTGATTGCGCTTGCGCTTGGTGCGATGGCCGTCAAAGCTAAACGTGGCTTTCAGATCGTGGCCCTAACCCTCCTCGTAATGACCCTTCCGCGAGCGATCAACAGTGTGATGGTCTTCTTTTGTGATCCTAGGATTTCTTGGGATTTGGAGTTGTCTGAAGCGGCCAAAAATCAAATCCGCACTTGCGTAAGAGCAGACGATCACCGCAATTTTGGTCCAGTCACATTCTCTGTGCCCGCGTTTATTGAGCAATTCGTGGGCCTTGAGGAGTATGGAACCACGGTAGATATTAGGCGTGATGGGGAGTTGTATGTAGTGTTGATCGATCGGAGCAATGATAGCACAGCCCACCAACGATGGCAATATAAGGTAACACCCAGCTTTCAAATCGTGGAAAAGAAACCGCTCAAACTTCCGATATACTGATTCCTTGCCGCGTTGCTTCTCATGGTAAAACGCCAATCCTGGCCCTCAAAATGCGCATGCCGAACAAAAGAGGGCTGACCAACCGGCTACCCCATCCTGCGTTGAATTTCCCGTGACAATTCCACCCCCAACCCCGCGTACGAAGATCCTGCCCCGGTAGCCGGTGGCAGCCTCTAACGTTCTGACAAAATAGAAAATACAAATGACCATTGACGAGTTTGGACCATTCGAAGGAGATCTTTCCGCGGACGCTGCATTTGATGAGCTTTCCACGGTAGTTAAGAACATCGCTCAACGGAACGACGATTTGACCGATCTCAAAGGGTTTTGCTCAGTGGATGTTCCGAGCGTCCGAGCAAACGTGGTGATGCTCACCAACCTGATCACGACTTATGGTGGTGGAGCGGCACATATAACCGAGAAGCGATTTACGGCATGGGCCGATGCGATAAGGAAGACCTTCGTAGAAGAAGATAAATGGGGATTCGAGCCATGGCCTGAAGCGGAGAAACAAGCATGGCTTGAGGCCTGCAACGCAGATCTGATTCTACTTCAAACTGCGGTAGAGTATGCTTGGGACTAATCAAAGAGTCAGAACAAATCGCCGCTGCCGACCGGCATTAGCCCAGTAACTTCACGTCAACCACTACGTTTTCGCCCGGCGGCAGGGCTCGACGTTCGCCATAGAATCATATTAAATCAGCACGGACCTATGAAAATGTTCTTTCTCCTGAATTTCTTCGCAATGGCATCTTGCATGCTGCCTTCTACAGCTGGAGAGGCCACTGACGAAGCGGGCCGCCGCTACTTCTCGGAATATCTGGCCAATTGCCCTGCCAGCAAGATCCGTTGTGTTTGGCATTCGGGAAGCTACGGAGCCGGTCAGATAATGGAAATAGACCTTAAGAATTACACCGTTTTTACAGACTCGAAAGTGATAAATTGGGCTGATCAGAACACCGGAACGCGTAAACTGAGTCATCCCCAAATCATAACTCTGAAGGAGATCATTGACAAGATGCCGCCGAGCACTGATTCGGACCAACTGCTGAAGTGCGTCTTTATATCCTTCCAACATGATTCCAAGGTGGAAATTAGACGCTACTTAAGAAGCGAACTACCTCGCGATATTCAGAGAATTTACGATATCGGTGGCGACTATATTGAAACCAAGAATCCTGGCGAACAAACGGGAGCTGGTCAACCGGCTACCAAGCCCACAGACAAAGGTCCCAGGGAAGTTCCACCCTCGATCCCGACATCGAAGGATGGCACCCGGTAGCAGAGCGGACTAGACCCACCCGAGACTTCTCCCACAAATGCAAAGGCGAACAAATCGCCGCTGCCGACCGGCATTAGCCCCACAGTTTCACCTCAACCACCACGTTTTCGCCCGGCGGCAGGGCTCGACGTTCTGCAAGATAATGAACCAATCCTCCGTTGCAAACCTCATGACCCTAACCAATATGAGATTTCTTAGACTGTCCGCTTCTCTCATCATCTTTCTATTTGGTGTCTTGCTGCTTCAATCCTGCAAGGACAAAGCGATTATTGGGATTGGCACCGCGGGACCCGCATTAGGTCCAGATGGACAGGTCTTAGCCAACGTGGTCACCTTTGACTACAACCTGAAGGCACCAGAATCGGTCAATTTATTGGTGGACGGCAAGCGAATCAAGACAGTAAAGATTGAAGGCAAAGGGAGTTGGCGTATCGAAGTCGACGGCGATAGATTGAAGATTTCAGAAAGCGGCTCCATTCTTGAATTGCCTGTTCCGCATGCAGGGGTTCTTGCGTCAAAGAGTTCCATTAATGAAGCAGATCAGATCGGATGGGATATATCGGTAGATGGTCAAAACGTGGTGAGAGTCGAATCTTCCAATCTACGCATCGGTCAACCGACAGCACCAAAAGAGGCAGAACAAGCCGCGGATGGCAAGACGCCAGAAACTCCGCAATCATCCCACTAACTCAACCCAATCACGCGTCTGCCATCGCAGAAACGTTCGGGTAGAGAGACACCGCAGTGGAGAGACGTCTCAGAGGTAGCGATTCTTCTTCGGCAATGGAATCCGTGATGACCTCGGTTCTATATCTCGTAACACCGTAACGGGTCGAATACCGGACGTACGGCGCGTGGTATCCCTGTAGCAGATTCACAAAAAGTGTGGCACTGACTTGTTGACCAAAGATGCATTGGACGGAATCCAGGTAATTACTCCTTTAAACGCTCCGATCAATTGCCGAATACTTCCGTGGACATGCCGCCTATGATAACGGAAGATCGCATCTGTAGGCGTGGCTCCCCGGATGAAGAGAACCCGAACAAGACGCCGCATCTGACGGGCGTTCAGCTTGAAGTTTCGCATTCATCAACCTATATTCGCCGCCCGCAGATGGGCTCAGCGTTCGGGTAGAGAGAAAAATCAATGGAGAGAAGGTCCAGAGTAAGCGATTCTTGTTCGGTATAGAATTCGTGAGGACTTCCGTGCACGAGCTAACAATCTTGTAAAGGAACGAATACTGGACGTGCGGTGCGTGGTACCCCTGTAGCAGATTCACAAAAAGTGTGGCACTGACTTGTTGACCAAAGATGCATTGGACGCAATCTTGGTAAGTACTCCATTAGTCGCTCCGATCAACTGCCGAATTCTTCCAAGGACATGCCGCCTAAGATAACGGAAGATCGCATCCGTAGGCGTGGCTCGCCGGATGAAGAAAACCCGAACAAGACGCCGCATCTGACGGGCGTTCATGTTCTAGTTTCGCACACATTAACCTGTATTCACCGCCCGCAGATGGGCTCAGCGTTCGCCACAAAAATATGAAAACGACAATTTTACTTCTTCTACTCAACATTGCGTCAATGCTCAATGGAGAGGAAATCAAAGCAGGCAAGTATCTTATTGAGCTACGTGTTCCCGGGATGGTTAAGGGCCAAGATGTGGTAACTCTATCGGGAAAGGTAAAAACAGATGAGAAAGGGTTTACTTTTGATACGGTTGGAGCGGCAGGCAACGCCGTTGTGCTGAATGGAAAGACGACGGATACTGGATTGGTCATGTGGGTTTCTGCAGAAGAGCATGGACGGCTTGTGACCTTTCACTTTACAGGAACCTTTGATAATGCGAATGGAGGTGTGGCATCAGGCAGTGTATCGATATTTCAGAATCACGATAAAGCGGCTGGGGGCAAGTGGATTCTCAAGGAGCAGGCCAAACAAGAGAAGAAGAACGGCGAACAACCGGGCGCTGCCCAACCGGCTACCAAGCCCGCAGACAAGGCACCCGAGGAAGGTCAACCCGCAACCCCCACGTCGAAGGATAGCCCCCGGTAGCCGGAGGCAGGGCTCGACGTTGCTATAACCAATGAAAAGAATTGCCACCCATATCCTGATGCTTGTCGTGGGCATTGTCACTGGAGTGATGATAGCAAGAAGTTATCTCCCCAACTCTAGCGAGTTTCACTGGCGTAAGATTGCTGATTATCAGAAATACGCTCGTGACCCGTCGAATTACGAGCACCAAGGTCGATTTATGGTTACCAAGTCAGAGCCCCCGGATATTGGTCCAAATCTTGAGGCCTTGACCACCTCGGGGGAGATAAAGAAGAGAGAGATTATTATTCCAGGGCTCCCCCTCATTCCGTCTCATGTAAAGCGTTGGATGACTTTTGCCGATGACCCGGCAATATTGCACGCCTCGGGACCTGGGAATTTTCATAAGGGTGAGATTCCGTTGATGTTCACGCTTTGGTATAGGCCAGAGGCAACTGAACGTGTTGACCAACTCGTTAATGAATTTACCAAGATGGCCCAGGCAAATTACACCAATGAACAGCCCAAAGCCGAACTACCGGGCGCTGCTCAACCGGCTACCCAGCCCGCAGACAAGGCTCCCGTGAAAGATTAACCCTCAACCCCCACGTCAAAGGATGCCCCCCGGTAGCCGGATGGCAGGCCCGCACGTTCGGTAGACTATATGAAGAAATTATTCGGAATAGCGCTTGCAATATCGAGGCTTCTCGTTCTCATCTCCATTCTCATTTCCATC
>Ga0118677_10016451_pt1 | contig 10121 bp, 13 predicted proteins | sample AliMusrvi5mmetaG_FD_86154 | JGI IMG/M metagenome (GOLD analysis project Ga0118677, IMG submission 86154)
CAATAATATGCTGGGGGTCATCCTCGGCCACGCCGAGTTGGTGCTGGAGCAGGTGGACCCGGCCGGTCCGCTCCATGCAAATTTGGAGGCGATCCACAAGGCCGCCGAACGATCCGCCACGCTTACCCAGCAACTCCTGGCCTTCGCTCGCAAACAACCCATTGCGCCAAAGGTTTTGGCTCTCAACGAGGTCGTGGCCGGCATGCTCAAATTGCTGCCTAAACTGGTTGGTGAGGATGTCCACCTGGCCTGGGCGCCAAGTGTCGGCTTGTGGCCGGTGAAGATGGATCCATCGCAGATTGACCAGATCATCGCCAATCTGTGTGTCAATGCCCGGGACGCCATCGGGGGTGTTGGTACGATCATCCTGCAAACGAAAAACATCACCATTGATGCCGATTTCTCCACCGCTTCCGCAGGGGTTGTCCCCGGCGATTATGTACTGCTCACCGTGAGCGACAACGGATGTGGCATGGACAAGGAAACGCAGGCGCATCTTTTTGAACCTTACTTCACCACCAAGGGCCTTGGTAAAGGCACGGGCTTGGGGTTGGCCACCGTGTATGGCATCGTCAAGCAGAACAATGGATTCATCAACGTCTATAGCGAGGCCGGGAAGGGGACAACCTTCAAGATCTATCTGCCGAAGGTTGCGGAGACGGTGGAGAAAACAATTGTCGCCAGTAAGGTGGAAGCGCCCAAAGGCCGCGGGGAGACCGTTCTGCTGGTGGAGGACGAAAAATCGTTACGCATGATTTGCTGCCGTTATCTGGAAACCTTTGGCTACAAGGTTTTGCTGACTGAGACGGCGGAGGATGCCGTGAAATTGGCCGGGCAGTATCCCGGTGACATCCATCTGCTACTGACGGACGTCGTGATGCCGGGGATGAATGGCCGGAGCCTGGCGCAACAGGTTTGTGCGGTCAAGCCGGGCATCAAGGTGTTGTTCATGTCCGGCTACCCGGCTGACGTGATTGCCCAACGCGGTGTGTTGGAACAGAACATGGAGTTCATCTCAAAACCCTTCACACGCAACGAGCTTACCTGCAAAGTCCACGAGATCCTGAAAACGCGTGAGGGTGCTGAACAGCAGGGGTAACCGGATATGAAGATCGGAGGTGGCCACGCCCGGCTCACTTGCCGTACATTAACTTCAACTGCTCAACTTTCGGGAATTCCAGGTAGTATTCACCCTGTGGGCCGATAAATCCATTCCCGGACCGTTTGAGCGTAACGGCGGAATACGCTCCTTTTGAATTGGGGATATTGACCGTGAAAGATTCATCGCCGGTGGCGGGAGGCGGGGGCGCAACCGGCGCCAACGGTGCCGGAGTGGCGACCGCCCTGGTTTGTTGCACCGCCGGTTCGGATCTGATAACCACCACTTTCGGTGGCGGAACAACCTGGTAGCCAAATGTTGTCGAAACGTAAGTGACCCCGTTGACCGTATAATAAGGGACTCCGTCCACGATCACCATTTGGGCTTGTGGTGGAATCGTGGTCACAACTGCCCCGATGGGCGCCTGTACAACGACATAACGGTCGGCGATCCGGCGGTAATACATGCCCTCCCAGAAGAAAAATTCCAGCCCTCCGATGAACAGCCTGAGATAATCGCGATCCAGTGAGCGAACTTCGCGCCCATAGGGGAGATAATGGGGTGAAAACCCTCCGTGCCGGTCATCCCGTCCCCATTCCTTGCCATGGTCATCCCGTCCCCACGCATAGGCTGGCAACCCCTGACTGGCGACCACGACTGAAACAAGAGAAATCAAAAACATCGTTTTCATGATAACCCTCCGGGACACTTATACCGTGCTACTGTCATAACGAATAGCCGGATCTTATTATTGTGGCAAAAAATCAATAATTTCCCATTGTTCGGGAGTTGTGCCTGTGATATGATTGCCGCGTAAGTTCATAGACAAGAAAGTGCGAGAGCAGACATGAAAACAATTATCGAATGGATCCGAATTTCGGCTGGCACGATTCGTTGCGCCCTCCAGAATGCCATTTTGAATAATCGGAGGCGGTTCAAGCGGTACGCCTGTGAATTTCCGGTCGAGTTCCATTTTGATTATCCCGGACAGATTCGCATTATCACTGCCATGGCGCGGAATATTTCATCGGGCGGAATGTTGATCGAGTGCCCCAGTCTTCCCTCTTCCAATACTCCCTGCCATGTTGTGTTCAATGTGCCTGACTGGATGCCGTGCAAGCAAGCCAGGCATGAAGTCACGGCGTCCGCCCAAGTCCTCCATGCCGAACCCTCAAGCCTGACGTTTGGAATCATGTTCAAAGAGCCTCTGTGATGGTTTGATTGTTGGGCGTTGTACTTCCCCCGGGAATGGTTATAGTCACTTCCATGCGAGTGACGGGTGGCATATTGCGAGGACGGTTGATCAAGGCGCCACGGGGGGATTCCGTGAGGCCCACGCAGGATATGGTGCGGCAGGCCTTGTTTTCATCCCTTGCCACCAAAATACCAGGCTGTCGATTCCTTGACCTTTTTGCAGGATCCGGGGCGGTCGGGTTGGAAGCCTGGAGTCGTGATGCCGGGTTGGTGTGCTGGGTCGAAAGCGATGTCCGTACGGCAGGAGTCCTTCAGGGGAATATCCAAACCTTGTGTGGACAGGAATCGGGCTCGGAAGAGGGGCGGGAATGGCGGACCGTGAAGAACGATGCGTTCCGTTTCCTTGCGGGATGGCAGGGATTGGAGCCATTCGATATCATTTTTGCGGATCCTCCTTATGATCGGATCGGGGATAAACGGACGGCTCACCGGTTGCTGGAGGCCTTGGCGGCTCCCGGTCTGGTGGCGGATGAAGGGTTCTTTGTTATGGAACAGTCCCGCGAAGAAGTCGAGGCGTCCCACCCCTCTTGGGATATGGTGACGGCCAAGGCATATGGCGGAACTCGGTTGATCATCTATAGGAGGAGAGGGAATTCGGAATCATGAGACATTCTGCAATCTATCCCGGGTCATTTGACCCATTGACATTGGGTCACCTGGACTTGATCGAACGGGCTTCCCACATTTTTGACCACGTCATCGTGGCGGTGGGAGTGAATTCCCGGAAACAAACCGAATTCAGCGCTGACGAGCGGATTCAGATGGTGAAGGCGTCCGTGAAGTCCCTGAAGAACGTAAAAGTGGACTCCTTTGACGGATTGCTGGTTGAGTATGCCCGGTTGAAGAAGATCCATGTCCTGCTCAGGGGATTGCGGGCATTTTCGGACTTTGAATACGAGTTCCAGATGGCTCTGGCCAATCGGAAACTGGCTCCTGAAATCGAGATGATTTTTCTCATGCCCAAGGAGACGCATAGTTATATCAGTTCAAGCACAGTCCGGGAAATCGTCGACCGGGGTGGAAATATCAGCCCGTTTGTCCCGCCTGCGGTGAAGCGGTTTATAGAAAAGAAGTATTCAGGAGTCAGGAGTCAGAATGCGAGTTGATCATGGCTATTATCATTGAACCTTGGAAAATCCCCCCTGATGGCATGGATATTTCCGGGCAAGAAAAGCCGGAAGTCATTGCGCTTGAAAAGGATGCGGGAGCTGAGGCCGGAGGGGTGATCCAGTATGAGTTTCATGCCCAGTGTATCGGGCATGAATTGATTGTGACCGGACGCGTGGAAATGGATGTCCGTTTCACCTGTTCCCGGTGTGCCGATTTGTTTGAAACGAGGGTCGAGGATCATTCGTTTTTTTGCGAAAAAGAGATATTAGCGCTTCATGAGACCCTGGACTTGACGGATGAGGTCCGTGAAACTATTATCCTCGCCTTTCCAAATTACCCGGTTTGTAGGGAATCGTGCCGCGGACTCTGTCCCCGGTGTGGCGTGAACTTGAACCGGGAGAAGTGTGGTTGTAAGCCGACTGAGGCGGGGCATTGGAGCGCGTTTAGTAGTCTGGACAAGATTGAGGTGAAAAATGGCAGTACCTAAAAGGAAAAAATCGAAAGCTAAGATTCGAACACGTCGCGCCTGCATCAAGGCCCGTGTCATGACGATCAAGAACTGTCCCCAATGCGGCGCCGCTCAGGAACCGCACCGGGTTTGCAGGTCTTGCGGCTATTACCGCGGCCGGCAGGTGGTCAGCGTCCAGGCTGATTAAGGTTATGCGTATCGCCGTTGATGCGATGGGGGGTGATCACGCTCCCAGGGAAATTGTTGCCGGGGCGGTGGATGCCGCCCGTGGCTTGAAGGATCTGACGACGTTAGTCCTGGTCGGGCAGGAAGACGTGATCCGTCGGGAACTCAAGCAATATGGTCCGATTCCCCCCAAGTTGGTGGTTCGCCATGCGTCCGAGGTGGTCGGTATGGAGGAAACGCCTGCTTTGGCGATCCGGAAAAAGAAGGATAATTCCATCAGCCGGATGATGGATATGATCAATGCCGGTGAGGTTGATGCCGCGGTATCCGCGGGCAATACCGGGGCCATGGTCGTGGCCGCCACGCTCAAACTCCGAACATTGGAGGGGATTATGCGTCCCGCCATCGCAACGGTGATGCCGACCGTCGGGCGTCCGATTGTCCTCCTTGACGCGGGCGCCAATACGGATTGCACACCGGCTATGCTGGCCGAGTTTGGGGTCATGGGCAGTGTTTACGCCCGGGAAATCCTGGGCCAGCCGAATCCCGTCGTGGGCTTGATGAGCATTGGCGGCGAGGATTCCAAGGGGAATGAAATTACAAAAGAGGCCTTCCGCCTCCTCACCGTGGCTCCCGTCAATTTCAGAGGGAATGTGGAGGGGCATGACCTGTTCAAGGGCGAGACGGACGTGGTGGTCTGCGACGGGTTTGTCGGGAATGTGGTTCTGAAAACCAGCGAAAGCGTCGCCCATGCCATCGGGTCATGGCTGAAAAAGGAATTCAAGGCCAATCCGGTCCGTATTCTGGGCGCGTTGTTGCTCCGGGGCGCCCTGAAATCAATCAAGAAACGAATGGATCCTGAAATGTTCGGTGGCGCCCCCTTGCTGGGGGTGAACGGGGTGTGCATCATCACGCACGGCTCCTCCTCGCGGAAAGCCATCTTTCACGCAGTCCGGGTCGCCTGCGACTCGGTGGGGCACCATGTCAATGACCATATTATCGAAGAAGCCAGGAAACTGAATAACAAAACATGAGCACTACCAACACGACTCGACGCGTAGCCATCACGGGCATAGGATCCTATCTTCCGGAACGGATTCTGACCAATGCCGAACTTGAGAAAATGGTGGACACCACCAACGAATGGATTGTCACGCGAAGCGGGATCCGGGAACGGCATATCGCCCGGGATGACCAGGCCACGTCTGATCTCGCGGCCGAGGCGGCCCGAAGGGCCCTGGCCAATGCCGGTGTCAAGCCCGAGGAGATTGACCTGATCATCGTGGCGACGTTGTCGCCCGATATGCCTTTTCCCAACACGGCGTGTTTTGTGCAGAACCTGATCGGTGCAAAGAACGCCACCTGCATCGGCCTTGAAGCCGCCTGTTCCGGATTCCTTTTCGCCGTGGATGCGGCCAGCCAGTACCTGCTGACCGGCCGGTTCAAGACGGCGTTGGTGATCGGGGCCGAGAAATTAAGCAGTGTCACGGATTGGCAGGATCGCGCGACCTGCGTCCTGTTCGGCGACGGCGCCGGCGCCGTGGTGTTGCGGGTCAGCGAAACCGGTGAGGGAATTCTCTCCACCGTCACGGGATCGGATGGTTCTCTGAATGCGCTGTTGAACATTCCCGGCGGGGGCAGCCGCAATCCGGCCTCCGCCCAGACACTCGAAAAACGCATGCACTTCATGAAGATGGAGGGCAAGGAAGTGTTCAAGCATGCCGTCCGCGCGATGAGCGATGCCGCCCGCAAGGCGTTGGAGCAGGCGGGCCTGACCATGGCCGATGTGGCCTGCGTGGTGCCGCACCAGGCGAATATGCGCATTGTGGAGGCGATCCGGAACCGTCTGGACGTGGGGCCCGAGAAGTTTTTCGTGAATCTCGACAAGTATGGGAATATGTCCGCCGCCTCGATCCCCGTGGCGCTGGACGAGGCCATCCGCGAGGGCCGGATCAAGAAGGGTGACAATGTCGTCCTAGTCGCCTTCGGCGGAGGATTCACCTGGGGTGCGATGGCCGTGAGGATGTAGAAGGCGGAATTTAGAAGTCAGGAGTCAGGAGTCAGAATTCAGGATGGAGGCATTTCATTCTGAATACTGACTTCTGGATTCTGAATACTGGAGAGAAGGGAGCATATTTCATGAAAAAGAGAGCTGTAGTATTTGCGGGCCAGGGAGCCCAATTTGTGGGCATGGGCAGGGATTTGGCGGCGGCGCAAGCCGGGTGCAAGGATCTGTTTGACCGGGCCAGCGTGGTGTTGGGTTATGACCTGGCCAAACTTTGCGCAGAAGGACCGATCGAGGAGATCACCAAGTCTGACAAATGCCAGCCAGCCATATTCGTGACCAGTGCCGCCTGTTTTACCGCCTTGAAGAATGCAGTTCCCGATCTTCAGGTCTCAGGCTTCGCCGGGTTGAGCCTCGGTGAGTGGACCGCGCTGTGGGCGGCCGGAGTGCTGTCGTTCGAGGATACCGTCAAGGTGCTTCAGGCACGCGGCAAGGCCATGCAGGAAGCCTGCAATGCGCGGCCCGGCGGAATGGTCAGTGTCATGGGGCTTCCGATGTCCGAACTTGAAAAAGTGTGCGCGGCGGCCGGGGTCCAGATGGCGAATATCAATTCGACCGAGCAAATCGTCTTGTCGGGGGACAAGGACAAGATCGCGGCGGCCGAAAAGCTGGCGCAGGCGGCCGGGGCCAAGAAGACCGTGGTATTGCCTGTTGCGGGCGCGTTTCATTCGCCCCTGATGGCGCCCGCGGCCGCCCTGTTGGAGCAGGTTCTGGCGGGAATGGTTTTTCAGAAGCCGGTCATCCCGGTGATCTCAAATGTCACGGCCAAACCGCATGGAGAACCGGCGGACATCAAGGCAGCGATGGTCCGGCAGGTCACGTCGTCCGTGCAGTGGGTGGCGAGCATAGAGGCCTTCAAGGCGGCCGGAGTGACGGAGTATATTGAATGCGGGCCCGGCAAGGTGCTGGCCGGCCTGATCAAACGGATTGACAAGGATGCCGCATCGGTGAGCATTCAGGATGTGCCGACGCTGGACAAAGCGGTGGCGGCGTTGAAGGCATAACAAGGAGATGATCATGGCAACAATGACTGGAAAAGTGGCGTTGGTGACCGGCGCGGCCCGGGGAATCGGCCAGGCGATCGCGAAAAAACTCGCGGGCGAAGGCTGCGATGTGGCGTTGTGCGACCTGAAGGCCGAATGGCTGGCCGAGACGGTGGGGCTGATCGAGGCCGCTGGACGGAAAGTGAAGTGTTTTGAGGCTGATGTGAGCAATTCCGCCGCAGTGGACGCGGTGGTTGACGGGGCCATCAAGGAGTTCGGGAAGATTGATATTTTGATCAATAATGCCGGAATTACCAAGGATACCCTCATGATCCGGATGTCCGAGCAGGACTGGGATGCCGTCATTTCGGTGAATTTGAAGGGGACCTTCCTGTTTACCAAGGCGGTGGCCCGGCCGATGATGAAACAACGCTCCGGCACGGTCGTCAATGTTGCCTCAATTATTGGCTTGATTGGCAATGCGGGACAGTGTAATTACGCCGCATCAAAGGCTGGAGTCATCGCCCTGACCAAGTCGGCGGCGAAGGAACTGGCCCCGCGCAACATACGGGTGAATGCGGTTGCGCCTGGGTTTATTCAGACCCGGATGACCGACGTATTGCCCGAAGAAGTGCGTAAGAAGATGTTGGATGCCATTCCGATGGGACGGTTTGGCCAGCCGGAGGATGTGGCGAATGTGGTTCTGTTCCTGGCGGGGGATAATTCCTCGTACATGACAGGGCAGGTATTGCCGGTCTGCGGTGGAATGGTAATGCAATAAGGTTGAGAAACTAACAGAAGGAGAAAGAACATGGCACTTGAAGATAAAGTCAGGGATATCATTGTTGAACAGCTTGGTGTGAATGCCGAACAAGTCACGCCCGAAGCGTCCTTCATTGAGGATTTGGGAGCGGATTCGTTGGACACGGTTGAACTCGTCATGGCGTTCGAAGAGGAATTCGGCGCGGAAATTCCGGACGAGGATGCCGAGAAGCTGACCACCGTTGGTGGTGTCATCGAATACCTGAAGAGCAAGGGCATCGGCGCCTGAGTTGTGGGACTGTGTGGAACCGGGGAGATGGCAACATCTCCCCGGCTCTGCTTTGACTGTGGCTTGAAACGATAGTTGAGGGAGTGGTTATGGAAAAGCGCAGGGTAGTTATCACGGGTTTGGGTGTGGTTTCGCCGTTGGGGAGCGACATCAATATCTTCTGGCAGAGGCTCCTGAATGGAACATCAGGCGTCCGCCGCATCACGAAATTCGACGCTTCCGCCATGGCCACGCAGATTGCCGCCGAGGTCATTGAATTTGACATCGACAAGTATATCCCCAAGAAAGAACAGCGTCGCATGGATCCGTTCTGCCACTACGCGGTGGCGGCGGCCAAGATGGCGGTGCAGGATTCGGGGGTCCAGTTCGCCTCGGAAGACACCACCCGGGCGGGATGCATGATCGGCTCGGGCGTGGGCGGGTTGATCACGATGGAGGACCAGCACTCGGTCCTGCTGACCCGCGGGCCGGATCGTAGCTCTCCGTTTATGATTCCGATGATGATTGTGAACATGGCCTCCGGGTTGGTGGCCATTGAGCATGGCCTGAAAGGCCCGAATATTTGCGTGGTGTCCGCCTGCGCCAGCGGCACCCACTCGATCGGTGAGGCAACCCGCCAGATCCAGTATGGCGATGCTGATATCATGGTCGCCGGCGGCACCGAGGCTGTCGTCTGCCCGCTGGGCATCGCCGGTTTCTCGGCCATGAAGGCCATGAGCACCCGGAACGACGATCCGACGCATGCCAGCCGTCCGTTTGACAAGGATCGCGATGGGTTTGTCATGGGTGAGGGTGCGGGCATTATCGTGCTGGAAGAGTACGAACACGCTAAGAAACGCGGCGCGAAGATTTACGCCGAAGTCGGCGGGTACGGCGCCACCTGCGATGCCAGCCATATCACGGCCCCGGCTCCGGGCGGCGAGGGCGGGGCGCGGGCGATGATGAAGGCCATGGCGGAAGCCAAAATGGCCCCCGATATGGTGGATTACATCAATGCGCACGGCACCAGCACGCCTGTCGGCGACAAGAGCGAGACGGCGGCTGTGAAGACCGCGTTCGGTGAGGCGGCAAGGAAGGTCATGGTCGGTTCCACCAAGTCTATGACCGGCCACCTGTTGGGCGCGGCAGGCGGGTTGGAGACGGTGATTTGTGTGCTGGCCATCCAATCGGGCATGGTGCCCCCGACGATGAACATTGTGACCCCGGATCCGGAATGCGATCTGGACTATGTGCCGAACCAGGCGCGCCAGTTCCAGATTCGCGCCTGTCTGAATAACTCCCTTGGTTTCGGCGGCCATAATGCGTCGCTGTTGCTCAAGAGAGTGTAAGCACAGACTCCAGCCTGGCCAGGGGAAGACCAATAACAGTGGCAAGGTCACCGTCAATGCGTTCCACAATGGCTACGGAATAAGAATCCTGCACGGCATAAGCGCCGGCCCAGGATAGAGGACGAGTCAGGGCCACATGGGCTCGGATACGTTCTGCCGACCACTTCCGAAGCGTCACAGTCGCCGTATCCACAAGCATAGACATCCGCCGCTTTCCGCCTTTCACGTGTTCCGGAAATATGATGCAGGCGGCACTGCTGATCCGGTGTTTCCTGCCTCTGAGCTTTTTCAGCATCAGACAGGCGTCGTCAAGGCTGTCAGGTTTTCCAATAATGTGGCGGTCGAAAATCAGGGCGGTGTCGGCGCCGATGACGATGGCCTGAGGATACCGTTCCGCAATGGCGCTGGCCTTCAGAACGGCTAATTCCATAACGTGATGCTCCAGAGGAGCGCCCGCCACCGGATCGGGCTCACTGACCCGTGAGGGGATGATCCGGAAACGGTATCCAGCCGCCTTCAACAGCGCCGCGCGTCCCTTGGATTGAGAGGCTAATATCAGTTTCATTGCGGGAAGATCTCCTTGCCTCAGGTGTGGTT
>Ga0118677_10016452_pt1 | contig 10121 bp, 7 predicted proteins | sample AliMusrvi5mmetaG_FD_86154 | JGI IMG/M metagenome (GOLD analysis project Ga0118677, IMG submission 86154)
ATTTTATATCTATGCAGATATCATCGATGTTAATAAGAAGCTCCAATTATTTGATGATTATAAGAAGCAAAATCCAAATAAAGATATTTCTAAATCAGTATTAGCTGTAATTGATTTATTTACTGAGATCCGCTGGAAAAAGGATGCTGTCGTTATACATATACAAATGGACTCTGAGTTTGAACAACGCGGATTGCCAAACAGTCTTGGAGATATTAAATCAATAAAACCTCCAATAGACGCAAAATCAGAAAATAATTAAGCCATGGCAAAATACACCAACATTGAAAAACCGTCTCTGGAATAACTTTGCCAGGCACATTCGCAGGTAATCGACCTAGGACAAGGCATACCGGTTGATCCGGCAATGTTACTTTTAGGGATTTGTTGAGGACAGAATTGAGGTGATTAAACACATTTATTAAAAAAGCATGCAATATGAACTATACTGCACAAGAACTTTTTGAGATCCATAATGATCAGGATGAATGCCCCTGGATTGAAGCCAAAGGGGGAGGTGACAGTTCGTATTCGGTTATGGAAACAGTTTGTTCCTATGCAAACGAACCGGGTTTGGGTGGCGGCTATATCCTGATGGGAGTTGTACAGGATTCAGAACCTGCTCCGCTTAGTACACCACCTCCTTCAACAATTAAAAAAACATATAAATATCAAAAGATATAAACGCTCAAAGACTAAAAATTCTGATATGACAAAAGAAGATATTCAACGGATGATATCGGGAGGCGAAACGCTCACTGTCGAATTCAAAAAATGTCATCACGAGTTAAGCGATAGTGTGTTTGAGTCGGTGTGCGCTTTTCTGAACCGGACAGGAGGGCATATCCTGTTGGGCATAACCGATAGTGGTGAAATTTTAGGTGTCAATGAATCGGCGATTGAGAGCCTGCTGAAGAATTTTACAAATACGGTTAACAATCCCCAGCAACTAAATCCAACATCCTACTTTTCGCCCGAAATCGTTGATATGGACGGAAAAAAGGTGATCAGCATCTATGTACCCGAGAGTTCGCAGGTCCATCGTTATAAAAACCGGATTTACGACCGGATTGGAGATGCAGATAATGATATTACATTGAATCATTCGCTGATCGACAACCTTTATCTCCGGAAACGAAATGATTTTACGGAGAACGAGGTGTGTCCCTTTCTGACCATGGAGGATTTGAGCAATGCGACTTTTGACAAAGCAAGACATCTGGCCTCGGTGTCGAATCCCTCTCATCCCTGGTTAAGTTTGAGTAACGAAGAAATTCTCCATTCAGCAGGATTTTGGCGCAAAGACCGCTCAACCGGGAAAGAGGGTTATATTTTGGCTTGCGCGTTACTATTTGGTACAGAAGTTACCGTATTAACTTACTGCCCGGCCTACCGGACCGATGCCATTTACCGGAATATGGGGTATCAACATTTTTTAAACCCGAAAAACACAGACCCGGATATCCGGTATGACGACCGCGACGACATACGGGTTAACCTGATTGAAGCCTATATGCGGCTCACAGGCTTTGTGCAGAGACATTTGCCCGACCGGTTTATGCTCGACGAAGCCGGAATTCAGCGCATTGATATCAGGAATAAAATATTCAGGGAAATCATTGCCAACCTTTTAGCGCACAGGGAGTATCGCAGCAGTTTTCCTGCCAAGTTATTGGTATTCTCCGATGTTGTGGTCACCGAGAATTGGACAAAACCGCAACAAACGGGAATGGTAACCTTGGCCAATTTAGAGACCCACCCGAAAAATCCAATGATTGCCAAAATATTCCGGGAACTGGGGTGGGTTGAAGAACTTGGCTCAGGAAGAAAGAACATCCAAAAATATGCTCCGCTCTATTTTCCTGACTACAAAGTAGAAATCCAGAATCAGGAAAAGTTTGTTTTGTCCATCTCTTATACCAATTTGGAGGCTGATTCAGCATCTCAGGATAAGCCACAGCCCCGGTTACAGCCCGAGCTCCAGTACGAGCAGCCCCAGTTACAGTACGAGTTGCAAACCGAGCAGTACGAGTTACAGTACGAGTTAAAGCAAGAGTCGCAGCAATTGTCAATTTATGGACAAACATTGTTTTTTCTAAAAGATAATCCAATGACAACAAATGAATTATCTGAAAAATTTGAACAAAAAAGGATTTCAGGTCACTTGAAGAATGTCTTGATTAAACTGAAAAAGGATGGTTTAGTGGAACAAACGTTACCAGATAAGCCAAATCATCCTAATCAGAAGCATAAATTGACAAAAAAAGGGATTTTGTTTTTAAAAATGATAACGGAATATCCTGCTGAAACAGAGAAAAACGATTAATAGATTATAAATTTCGGGACTAAGTCGGGACCAAGTTGGCACCAAGTCGGGACTAAGTCGGCACCAAGTCGAAAATCTTTTAAGTTGTATGGAAACTTCAGAACCAATTAAAGGAATAAAGAATGATTCAACTTTAACAATCATTAAAGCATAGAACAAAATAAATCAGCAACTAACCTATCAAACTCATGGCAGAATACACCAATGTTGAAAAACCGTTTTTGGAAAAACTTCGCCAGACACACTGGCAGATCATTGATCAAGGTAATATTGCAAAGATCTAATAAACAGAAAAATACAGTTTATCATGAACCATACAGCGCAGGAACTTTTTGAGATCCTTAATGAGCAGGATGAATGCCCCTGGATTGAAGCCAAATGGGGAGGTGACAGTTCGCATTCGGTTATGGAAACAGTTTGTTCCTATGCAAACGAACCTGGTTTGGGTGGTGGCTATATCCTGATGGGAATGGCTTTGGATTCAACTGTTTTATTTCCTCACTACAAAATTAAGGGTGTTGCGGATCCGGATAAATTTCAGCGGGATTTTTCAACCCAATGTTCCGGGATGTTTAATATTCCCATCCGACCAGAGGTTACCGTTGAGAAAATATATGAGTTAAAATCATACAACTTGTTCGCTGCAAAAGGTAAGGGTAAGGCGACCTATTATATTCCCGGACCAGGTCTTAATACAGAAGCTTCTGGTGCTCTTAGTACTGGATATTCCGGTGATGCTGACCCCCTCTCCGGTCATATTGACCCCCATCAAGGATGATGGTTTACGAGAACTCAAATGACTGACAATTTTACCGTTTTTTTCTTAAACTTTCACCTTTTAATTCGATTCTGTAGGATGTGTGGACTAGCCGGTCCAGAATCGCATCAGCAATGGTCTCCTCTCCAAGAACATCATACCAGTTTGCAACCGGTAACTGACTAGCAATCAAAGTTGATGATTTACCATGCCGATCTTCTATTATCTCCATTAGGTCCAGCTGTTGCTGCTGTTCGAGATGAGTCAGGCCAAAATCATCAAGGATGAGTAAATTAGTTTTTGATAGGTTTTCAAAAAATCTAATGATTGTCCCTTCGATGCGTGAGATTTTTGCTTTTAGCAGGAGTTTCTGCATATTGTAATAGGCCACCTTGTAACCCTGGGCACATGCCTGGTGACCGAGTGCCGAAGCCAAAAAACTTTTTCCACAACCAGTGGCCCCTGTGATTAGAACTGATTCTCCTTTTAACACATACTCTCCCGTGGCAAGTGCAGAGATCAATGCTTTATCCATTCCTCTGGAAGCATCCATTTTAAGTTCTTCAACAGAAGCCTGATAACGGAACCGGGCATTCTTTCTTAATCGTTCAAAACGGTTGTTAGTCCGATCTTGTTCCTCTGCCTGTAAAAGTAGCTCCAGACCTTCGCTCAGTGTTAGTTCGTGTTGCCTTCTGGTTTCCAGTAAGGCCTGCCAGGTACGACTCATCCCGTGTAACCGGAGCCGGCTTAATTGCGATTCAATTTGCATCATAAACAGTTAAAATTAAATGGTTAAAAACTAATGGTTGTTTGTGTATAATATTCTTTCCCTCTGATATTCTGGTGAGTGGGCAGCGGTTGTGATGGTTTTGTTTCAGTCTCTTCTGTCATCTTGTGCTTAATGATATTCAGGACAACGATATAGGTATATGTTTGTTGATCAATGGCTATCAGACAAGCCTTATCAAAGATTTTTGGATCTGTTTTACGCTGCAGGTTCAGTAGTCCGTCGCAGGTTCTGTAAAGCTGTTCCGGATGTCGGTTTTGTGCAAACAGGTGTCCCATAAGCTGGTTAAGCGCTTCTGATCTTACTTTGGATTTGTTCAGGTAATAATCCGGGCTTCGGTCAAGATAATGACGATGTGCAGAACATAGATGCTCTTTATCTGTGGTATATCCGCCTTGTTTGTAATCACGGATATGCACCGCAATCTGTTGCCCGTTGGTATAGATATAGACCATTGATCTGGTATATCTTATCTTGACTATCTGGCCGATATGGGCATAAGGAACACTGTAATAATGCTTATCCTGTGCAAGATAGATGTGATTATTTTTCGCAACTTTTAAATCACAATAATATTTCAAATCGAACGGCGCCTCTGGAAGTGGGTGCAATAAATGCTTTTCATCGGCCAGAAACCGCTCTTCCCTGCAATAGGGTTTTTGTTGCATCCGGGTCTGGTTGTGATCCCTGGTTTTTTCTTTGACCGCTTTATTGAGCGAAACCATATCAAAGAACGTTAAATCGCGTAACCTGGCATAGATGCGGGTGTAAATCAATTTTACCTGATTCTCCACCAGTGCTTTATCCTTAGGTTTGCGGGCTCTGGCCGGAATCACAGTTGTTTTGTAATGATTGGCAAAGTCTTCCATTGCCCTGTTAACATCGGGCTCATAAGAACTTGCTTTTACAATGGCAGACTTCAGGTTATCGGGGACCAATGCTTCGGGAACCCCTCCAAGATCTTCAAGGCAACAGCGTAGTGCATAAAGAAAGTCATCGATGCTTTGAGTTTTGACAACCATTACAAAACTGTAATCAGAATAGGGAAGACAGGCTACAAATACCTGACAGGGGACAACTTCTCCGGTATCTGTATCAACATAAGATAGCTTCTTACCGGCAAAGTCAATAAAGAGCTTTTCTCCCGCTTTGTGTTGCAGGACCATGGAAGGCTTACGGGCGATCAGATGTTGCAGCAAATGATGGCAGAATTGAGAGTGGCTATATCCCCCGGGATAATCACTTTTGTACTCCTCCCAGAGCAGTTGTTTGGTCACACCAACTCTGCCAAGTTCTTTGACGAAGTAGTCCAGATTGGCCTTAAAATGATCAAAACGATCGTCTTTGTAGGCCGGGTTTCCTGCATGAAACTTACCTTCCAGAACAGGGTCATCCAGGGTCAGCAGGGACTCAATGTTCAACGGAGAAGCAGCTAACTTGGCAAGGTAAGCCTTCACCGTATTTTTACTGATCCCCAGACTGCGGGCAATAAACTTCTTGCTTTTGCCCAGCTCATGTAACTGTAGTAATTGTTTAATCTGACTCATGGGTTTTGGTTTTCCTGCCATTGGAATATCGTATTAGTAGTTATTTAACCACTAAAGAACCAAAATCCTGTCTAATAAATTGATAAGGGGGTCAACATGCTCCGGATTTGTGCCTTGCCGGCCAAACAGAGGGGGTCAACATGCTCCGGATTTTTACTAAACCCCGCCGAAAACTAAGAGGGGGTCAGTATGCTCCGGATTTATTACCTCATTTTTCAATTTTAAGGGGGTCAACATCTGCCGGATTGTCACAAAAAACAAATACCAAAAACCGCAGAAAATCTAATTTTTTAACCGGAGCCGGGGGGTCAGCTTAGTCCGGATTATCCAGTCGAAACGGCTCGAAGCAGGAATCTTTGTAAAATCGAGATATTTCTGAAAAAACGGACGGGTTTCTGTACTCCCAGCATTATTGTACGATGCAGTATGGATGGAGAATGCTTTTCGCACATCGGTTGCGCCATATTTACTCAATAAATCGTTTGACACGGGGATTACTTCCAAACTTCCGTTTGATTTAGTGTCGTTTATTGACTTAAAGTAAATAGCGGGACAGAGATCCCAGCAAAAGGTTGCACCATAAAGTGAGCTGCTGGTGGAGGTACTTGCACCTGCGAGATACATCACATCAAATACAGCCTCCTTGTTTACCGCTGGATTTTGGTTTGAGTACGAAAATATATTGGCAAAGCTTGGATTAAAGACAAAAAGGCCACTGCTGATCACATCCTGCAATAACGGTAAAGCAAGGGTCCATTCGCTTAATCCCAAACCGGGGCCTTCAACTCCGTAAGTTGGGCCTGAACGGGCCATATAAACCTGTGCAAGCAAAGCTTCGGCAGCATATTTCGTTGCACGGCCAACATCAACCCCGGTGTACGAAGCGGGTAAATTGGCTACTGCTTTCTGGAGGTCGGCAATGATCAGTTTATATACGTCGGTAACAGAACTTCGCGGAATAGTATTTGCTTCTGAAGCGATTACAGTATGGTCAATTAATGGAACCTTACCAAAATACCTTACAAGATCGAAATAGAAAAAGGCGCGTAAAAATCGTGACTCAGCATCTAACCTGGTTTGCAATGTTGCAGAGTTGATGGTGGTACCATTCTTCACAATCTGCTCAAGAACAGTATTGGCACGCGATATTCCGTTAAAATCGATGTTCCATGCTTCTTCAACATAGGCATTACCGGTGATCGCTTTTTGAAAGCTGTTGATCGGATCCCAGTCACGGACACCCAAATCGGATACACCGTAAATATTATCGGAACGAATCTCCGAAAGGTTGAGTAATCTGTCGGGATAAGCCCTTAGATCGCTATAGATAGCATTTACCCCTTGTATAAAATCGCTCGGTGATTGATAAAAGGTGAGCGTTGTACCCTGTGAAATCGGGATTTGATTTAAATCCTTACTGCACGAGATGGTGAGTATGCTAAGTGCAGCTGCAAATATTGTAAATATCTTCTTCATTTTCAGTTAATTTAAGGATGATTAAAAAGTGATATTTAATCCTAAGATTAATGATTTTGCCAAAGGCAAACCGCCATAATCACCGGCTGCGAGGTAATTAGCATTCCCACTCAGGTCAGTATTGGTTGCATCGGGATTGGCGCCACCATAATATTTGTCGTGTCCAAACCAGTTTTCAGCGGTGACATAAACTCGTGCACCCTGTACGATATTCTTTTTAATCACAGTTCCCAGATCATAACCTAAAGTGATATTGCGTACCCGCATATAGTTTGAAGAGTACAACCAGTCGGTATTTACAATTCGGCCAAAAGTAGAATAGACTTTACTAACGCGTCCGGCACCCGGTTGTTCAGGTGAAATCCATCTGTCGAGATAGAATGACGGTGCGTTGTCTGTAAATCCCTGTCCTGTTCTGGTGATGGCACGACCTAAGAGTGAATAGATCGATCCGCCATTCTGACCCTGGATTAGTACACTCAAATCAAAGCCTTTGTATTTAAAGCTATTGGTGATCCCCCAGGTATAATCAGGGTTTGGATGACCCACAATCTGGCGGTCGTTGGCATCAATGACACCATCCGGAACCCCTTTGGGACCACTGATATCGACATACCGTGGATCGCCGACAGTTTCTGTCCCGTACATGGCAGCTTTGTTTGCGATATCGGCAGCTGTTAAACAACCATCCTGTTTTACAACGAAGATGCTGTTCATCGGCTCGCCTACCTTAAGAATAAAGTTGGAAATATCGAAAGAGGAGGGGATTAAAATTTGTGACTGACCCGGTCCTAAAGCAACGACCTTATTGGTATTATGGCTGATAGAAAAAGTGGTGTTCCATTTAAACTTCCCAATAAAATTATGCGAGGTCACCTCCAACTCTTCGCCAATATTTCTTACTGATCCGGTATTGGATAAATAGGTTGTAAAGCCGGTTACCTCTGGGACCTGAACATTTAATAATAATTTGGTGTTCAGTTTATTGTAATAATCAAAAGAACCTGTAATACGATTATCAAAGAGACCAAAATCTATACCCATATCATAGGTAACCGATCGTTCCCATTGCAGATCAGGATTGGCAATTTTACTTGGCGACTGACCAATTACTGCAGCCTGTGTAGTACCAAATACATAACCTGAGGTGACCAGCGTAGGGATTGGGGCATAGTCGGATCCAAGGTTATTCGTACCATTTGCCCCGAAACTTGCCCTGATTTTTAAATCACTGACAGCATGTAATTTTTGCATGAAATCTTCCTTAACAATGCTCCATCCTAACGATGCCGAAGGGAATATCCCATACTGAGCATTAGCGCCAAATCGTGAAGAACCGTCCTCGCGTAAACTGGCTGATAACAAATATTTGTTATCGTAACTGTACTGAACACGACTAAAATAGGATAACAGTACATTTTGAGTTGCAGTGGTGTTGCCTGTTACTCCCGCTGCAGCATTTAAGGTCTGTATGACACTACTGGTATATCCGCCGTTTGATGACATTGCAGAAATATCCGTTCTGTCAAAATTATACGACTGGCCCAGAAGTATGTTTAAATTATGAACCTTATTAAAAGTTGTTGCATACGAAAGGGTGTTTTCATTGACAAAAGTTTGTCTTTTGTAGGTATTGAAAGTACCTGAAGTATTCGATGTAAGCGCCTTGCCTGCAGGGTCAAATGTACGGCTTGCCAGGGTACCCGAAACAGTATAGGGGACATACGAACGTGAGGTGTTGTCGGTATTGTCGAGGTTAACCGATGTCCTGAAAGTTAGTCCTTTGATAAATTCGTATTCACCGTACAGTGAAGCAAGGGTACGGAATCTTTTTGTTTCACCAACAATGTTTTCGAGCTTGGCAAGGACACTATTTGTAGTATTACTCCAAACGTACTGTGCATTGTTGAATGAGTTTGCATAAACACCTGCTGTTGATTCCTGTACCGGGCTCATGCTGAGTGACTGGTGATAAATATTATCCTTTCCTTCAACACCAGGGTCCTCGACGATAGAAAAGGTTGGAGCAATGTTTATACCCATCTTTAAATTTTTGGCAATGTTAATTTCCACATTTGCCCTGGCAGAATAGGTTTTGTAGCCCTGATCTTTAACGAAACCATCCTGATTTGCAAAGTTCCCCGATACGAAATACTTTACAAAATCGTTACCGCCACTTGCCGAAATTTCATGATTCTGCATCTGGCCTGTTCTGAAGATCTGATCCTGCCAGTTGATGAAATCCAAACCCGGGTGACCTGCCTGTGTCCAACGCGGATCAAGAAAATAATTGGCGCTAAATGAACCGACAATAGCCGTTCTGGTTGCTGTATTATCAGCTATTGTAGCCCCCTTTGCGCTATAATCTCTAAGGTAATTTCCATTGATGATCTCAGTTGCCCTGTCGATCCATCCCTGACCATCCATCATATCCACTTTTCTACTGGCCTGGTTGATCCCAAAATAGGTATTGTAAGTGATTTTAGGTTTTCCGCTCTGACCTCTTTTGGTGGTAATGAGGATTACCCCATTCGATGCTCTCGAACCGTAAATTGCAGCTGCAGCAGCATCTTTTAAAACCTGGATCGATTCAATATCACTTGGATTAATATTATCGAGTGGATTGCCTGTGGCATAGTTTCCCGCGCCATTGGTTGTCGCTGTTGACAAGGGAAAACCATCAATAACATAAAGTGGCTCATTCCCGGCACTGATTGACCCGGTTCCACGTACCTGAATACTAAAAGCTTTCCCGGGAATACCGGTTGTTTGTTTCACATTTACACCGGCCATTTGTCCTACCATTGCCTGGTCAACACGGGTGATGGCCCGCTCATCGAGGTTGGTGTTTTTAAAAGTTGAAACAGAGGTTGTCAGGTTTGCCTTCTTTAGTGTACCATAACCAACAGCGACAACCTCTTCAAGATTAACCGCCTCTTCAGTAAGGGTAACATTGTATTCCGATTTACTGCTGACCGCTACCTCCTGCGAACGCATTCCAATGAAAGAAAAGACAATCGATTTAGCATCCGGAGATAATGACAACGAGAAATTACCATCGTTATCTGTGATGGCGCCAATTGTGGTCCCTTTCACGACCACCGAGACACCGGGCATTGGTACATGAGCTTGGTCAGTGACTTTTCCGGTAATCTTTTTACCCTGCTGTTCACTCATAAACGGCTCCATCTCATCCTTATCGTATAAAGCAATCTGACGACCTAATAC
>Ga0118677_10016455_pt1 | contig 10119 bp, 8 predicted proteins | sample AliMusrvi5mmetaG_FD_86154 | JGI IMG/M metagenome (GOLD analysis project Ga0118677, IMG submission 86154)
GTTTAAGCAAACTCGTTGAAAGGAAGCAGGTGCATCTCTATGGCGCCGAACAGCAGGCTCCTGTCCGCCAGGTGGGTTATATGCCGGGGGCCTCGTTTAACCAGCCTGATTTTGAAGGTGCGGCGGCGATCTCGGTGCATGCGGTGGTTCACATTAAAACGGAATTTCAGCAAAAGAGCAGTGTCTATGACGATTTCTTTAACCTCTTTAATTTCGGACGCCCGATGCCGAATGAGGGGTATAACCCTTTGACTGCGGTTGGTTCTGGTGTGATCATTTCTGCTGACGGATATATCGTTACAAATAACCATGTTGTTCAGGAAGCTGATAATATCACCGTTACCCTGAATGATAAAAGGGTTTACAAGGCTTCCATCATTGGCACCGATCCGAATACCGACCTGGCCGTGATCAAGATTGACGAAAAGGAGCTGCCCTACCTTGTATATGGGAACTCTGATGATGTACATATCGGCGAATGGGTACTGGCTGTAGGGAATCCGTTTAACCTTACCTCCACTGTCACCGCGGGGATCGTCAGTGCAAAAGCAAGGGATATCAACATCCTGGGAACACAGGGATCCATTGAGTCGTTCATACAGACCGATGCAGCCGTTAACCCCGGAAACAGCGGGGGAGCCCTTGTGAATACAAGAGGCGAGCTGATCGGGATCAATGCTGCGATCGCATCCGGGACAGGTAATTATGTGGGATATTCATTCGCCATCCCGGTGAATATCGTAAAAAAGGTGGTTGCCGACATGATGAAGTACGGAAAGATCCAGAGGGCTTATCTTGGCATCTCTTACAAGGAAATTGACGACCAGGTAGCAAAGGATAAGGGACTGAAGGTGATCCGGGGTGTATATGTGGAAGAGGTGATACCTGGCGGTGCGGCAGACCAGGCTGGTGTTAAGAAGGGGGATATCCTGATAAAGATCCAGGACGTTCCTGTCAACAGCAAGTCACAGATGTCGGAGGTAATCGGGCAGCATAGTCCGGGCGATAAAATAGTGCTGAATATCCTGAGGGAAGATAAGGAGATCAGCATCCCGGTTACACTTTTAAACGAAAATGAAAATATTGCCGTGGTGCATGATGATAAAGTCATTATCCACGGGGCAACTTTTGAACATATAGGGGTTAGTGATAAGAACCGCTTCAGGATAGACGATGGTTATAAGATCGTGAGGCTTGAGAACGGTTTGTTGCGCAATGCCGGGATCAGGGAGGGATTCATCGTTACGGCGATCGACAAACAACCAGTTCATTCGGCACAGGATCTCAAAGATGCACTGACATCCAGGAAAGGTGGAGTACTGATGGAAGGTGTTTATCCGAATGGATTGCGTGCATATTATGGGATCGGTTTGTAATTACCGGTTATTAACACTGCGTACCAGGCACTTGACTTTTTTTGTGAATTTTATTATCTTGTAAAAACGGTAAAAGTGTGAAGGTGTGTAAGGAAGGAGAAACATAAAATGAGACAATTAAAAATATCAAAATCCATAACCAACCGTGAGACCGCTTCGCTTGACAAATATCTTCAGGATATCGGGAAAGAGGAGCTGATCACTGCGGATGAGGAGGTTCTTCTTGCACAACGCATCAAGATGGGGGACCAGGCTGCGCTGGAAAAACTATGCAAAGCCAACCTGCGGTTCGTGGTATCTGTTGCAAAACAATACCAGAACCAGGGGCTTAGCCTCCCTGACCTGATCAACGAAGGCAATGTGGGCCTTATCAAGGCCGCCAGGCGGTTCGACGAAACAAGGGGATTCAAGTTCATTTCCTATGCGGTGTGGTGGATCCGGCAATCGATACTGCAGGCGCTTGCTGAACAGTCGCGTATCATCAGGCTTCCACTCAACCAGGTTGGGGCGCTGAGTAAAGTATCGAAGATGTCTTCGAGGCTTGAACAGCAGTTTGAACGGCCGCCCTCTGCGGAGGAGATCGCGTTTGTACTGGAACTGCCTGAAGCCAAGGTTGCCGATACGATGAAGATCTCGACCCGGACAGTTTCCATGGATGCCCCGCTTGACTCGGATGAGGACACTAAATTTATTGATGTCTTCATTTCAGAGGATACCCCTGACACGGATGACCTGCTGATCAGGGAATCCCTTTCCAGGGAGATCCAGCGGTCGCTGGCCACGCTGACAGAGAAGGAGCGGGAGATCATCAACATGTTTTATGGAATTGGTGTGCCGCATAACTATACCCTTGAAGAGATCGGGTCAAAATTTGACCTGACCCGTGAGCGGGTGAGGCAGATCAAGGAAAAGGCGATCCGCAGGCTGAAACATTCCTCGAGAAGCAAACTTCTGAAATCCTACCTGGGTTAAAGCAGGAAAAATTTCAGATGCCGGTTGTTAAAAAATGTTAATCCGGTAATGGTTGAGAAAACAGGATTCTGCTGGTTGCGGATCTTGTTTTTTCAACTAATGCCTTGGTATCAGCAGGTTTTAAGCCCACCGGAACAGGAGGGGTCTGTCCGTGGGATGATATAAACTGACTGAAGTTATCACCATTTTTCAGGGGATAAGCTTTATATGCAGTTTTTTTTATACATTTGCCCTGTTAATTGATTCACGAAGGATGATTTTATCCCCGAAAAAACGGAAAGCATTCATTTTCTTTTGGGCAGCCTCCATTTGCTGGATCTATATTGGCCTGCTGGTAAATTTCCACCAGCACCGTATCTGGGGACGTCAGCTTATCCCCCAATTCTATTTTTATAAAAGAGGGGTCGACAAGCCATATAAAACATGGAGTTTGTCAAAAAACGCCAAGGACAAAAGTTCCGACACCTTCGATCATTTTGACTTCACATTTATTCCATCATCAACTGCAAATTCAGTTCTCACTGTTACCGTTGATGCTGTTCTTCCGGCCTTTGATCCACCACAACTCCCGGGGACCCATTTCATATCCCACGGTTTACGGGCTCCGCCGGTAGCCTGATCTGTTTCATTCTTCTTTCCGAATGCCTTTCGCAGGACACTTGTGTCCGTGTAATCGTATAAAAACGAATGCATAGCGGAGAATGAAGCTGCAAAGCAGTAAACCTCAGTTCAATAATCAATTATTTTATTTCCTAAATCCTATGAAAAGATTTGTACACTTTTTCCTGCTAATGCTGATTCCTGGCGTATTCAGTGCAAAAACGGAAGCTCAGGTCGTAATGACGAGTGATTCAATTGTGATGTCAGCCAGTTATAAAAATGAAGTTTATTACAAAATGCAGGACGGGATCATTAAGGTCTCCCTTCGTGATCAGTGGGATATCGCCTTCCGCACCCGTGTCATGAGTTCCAGTATCATAACCAACGACGGAACGAACGTAATCCTTTATACTTATCCTAATTCAGATACTACCGGATGGGCTACCCTTGATACAACAGGCATCTCAACCTGGACCCCCATGTATAATGATCCTTCGGACTGGGAAAACGGCGCATTCAGCCGGAATCAGAAAGGACATCCTGATTATGGCTGGGGGCGTTATAACGATGCAACCCACGACATTGTCGGTGATTCACTCTTTGTTATACAGCTTCGTAACGGTTCTTTCAAGAAGCTCTGGATACAGAGGAAACATTCAAGCGGTGACACATGGTACTTTAAATATGCCAACCTTGACGGCACTGATGAGGTCAGTATGACAAAAGACCTTACCGGACTTCAGACCACCGATTTTTACGGGCTTAACATGGAGACTGACCTGTGGGTCGGATATCAGCCCTTTGCCAACCGCTGGGATATTTTATTCACGAAATACAAAGGAATTAACAGCGGCCAGCTATATACTGTTACGGGCGTCCTGAGCAATGACAGTGTCAAGGTGAACAGGTTTCACCCGGTTTCCCTGGATTATGAGAACTGGTCAGCTGCTCCCTGGGATTCTACGCGCTCACCCATCGGATATGACTGGAAAGTATTTAACAGTGGCACTTCCACTTATGATATTGTAGACTCACTTGTATATTTTGTCAAGGCCCGCAGCGGATCGGTCTACAAACTTTATTTTACCCGTTTCGACGGATCCGCAACCGGAGTCGTTGTGTTCGAAAAAGGTAAAATTCCAGGAGTCGGCATCAATGATATGCAGTTCGGCAAGGATGCAATAAATGTTTATCCGAATCCGGCCAATGAGCGCATCAATCTCTATTTCAATGAACCCCTGGAGGGATCTGCCACCATTACCCTGAACGACATCACCGGGAAAACGATCTTCCGGAATACAGTCATTAAGGGAACTGCAGAATTCAGTATCGCTGCCGGAAATTATCGTCCGGGGCTCTATTTTGTTTCTGTGTCAACTGCTGCCGGAACAAAGATTAAGAAAGTTCTAATCAGCAGGTAAGTTTGAAAAATAATTTCATTTTCCATTCATTAGTTTGTGCGACCCTTATGATCGTCCTGGCTGCAGGTAATGCCTGCGGCCAGGCTCACAAGGGAATCATTCATGTGATCGATCAAAAGAACCATGAACCGGTTGCATTTGCACATATCTGCTTTGAAGGACTAAAAAGCGGATTGTCAAAATATTCTATGACCTCCATTGAAGGGAAAGTCCCAAATGAAGTGAAGGAGGTTTCAAAGATCGCCATTTCCTATATGGGATACTCAACCTGGATAGATACCATCAGACCCGGTGAATCCATAGTCGTTGAGTTAAAACCTACCGTCCTGAATATGGACGAGGTAGTTGTCACCGCACAGTATACACCCGAACGGGCTGATAAATCGATCTACCGCATTGAAGTGATCAACAGCCGGCAGATCGAACTGAAAGCCGCCAGCAACCTTGCTGACCTTCTGAAAGACCATACCTCCATGCGTGTTTCTCAGAACGGCGTACTGGGTACCAGCCTGAAAATACAGGGTTTGTCAGGCGAAAATATTAAATTCCTCATGGACGGGGTACCCATGATCGGCAGGATGGAAGGCAACTTTGACCTGAACCAGATCAATCTTTACAATGTCGATCACGTGGAGGTGATCGAAGGACCAATGTCGGTGATTTACGGAAGCAATGCCATTGCCGGCGTAATTAACATCATCAGCAAGGAAAACAAGGCTTCAGTGCTCAGTACAAGCCTGAACACCAATTATGAGTCGGTGGGTGTTTATGATATTGATGCCAGCGCTACGATATCCCACAAACAGCATGGATTTTCGGTGAGTGGCGGAAGACATTTTTTTGGCGGTTACTCCTATAAGGATACCAGCCGGATCGAAGATTTCAAGCCCCGCAGGCAGTATTTCTTTGACACCTATTACCGGTATGGTACACAGAAACTCAGACTTAAACTATCCGGAGGTTATTTTAATGAGCTGCTCATTGACAAAGGTCCCCTGCGGCCACTCTATTTTGAGACGGCCCAGGATAATGAATTCAAGACCATCCGTTACAACGGGCGGCTCGATGCTGTGATCAACCTTCCCCACAGCCGCTTCATAAATCTCCTTGGATCATACTCATATTACGGGAGAACCAAGCAGTCCTATTTCAAGGATTTTACCATTCTCAGCTCTGTTCCTCTCAATACTCCCGATGGCCAGGATACCACAGCAATTGGTTCCGTGATTGCACGGGGGACATTTTCCCAGAACGATGCCGAAAAGAAATTCAACTTCCAGGCAGGGTTTGAAATGACTAACGAGGATGGAACAGGAAAACGGTTCCTTGACACACATCAGAGCATCGGCGATTATGCCGCATTTGTCAGCGTGAAATGGGATCCGGTTAAGATTCTTTCCATTCAGCCGGGTGTAAGGGGCATCTATAACACCAAGTATAACGCTCCCCTGGTTTATGCATTGAGCCTTAAACTGACCCCGGCCAAAGATCTAAGCCTCCGGGCTTCCTATGCACGGGGATTCCGTGCACCCGACCTGAAGGAGCTTTACCTCTTTTTCGTGGATGTCAATCACAACATACAGGGTAATCCTGACCTGAAATCAGAATGGTCGAACAACTTTAACCTCAACCTGAATTATTCGAAGGAGACAAATAAGCTTGCCTGGTCGGCAGATCTGACCGGATTCTATAACCTGGTAGATGATGTGATCCTCATGGGACAGCAGAACAGCGTAACCAACCTCTATACCTATTTCAACGTTGACAAATACAAGACGCTGGGTTACCAGGGTACTGTATCGTTTGGCTATTATCCCTCACTCCAGATGACAGCCGGCATCTCCCAGACCGGTCTTACCGGGTCTATGGCTGCGGAGGGTGCGAATAACAACTTTATCTTCGAGACCGATTTTACCGGTACAGCATCCTATCACTTTTTAAAGCAGGAACTTACATTTGCACTTTTCTACAAGTATACCGGCAAGTCGCCCGTGTTCCAGCTTGATAATTCAAACAATGTCAAAATAGGAACCATCTCCCCATACAACACCATGGATTTTACCGTAACCAAGGGATTCTGGATCGACAGGATCAGGCTTTCCGCCGGTGTGAAGAATATTTTCGATGTGAAGAACATAACGACAACGGGAATGGTCAGCGGCGGTCATGGTGATGGAGGCTCAGGCTACCAGAGTACCTACTGGGGAAGAACCTTATTTGTAAAATTATCATTCACCTTTAATAAGTATAAATGAGCCGGCTGATCCAGGTAATTTCGTTCATAGCACTTACCCTGCTGTTTTCTTCCTGCTTTAAGAAGGATGAGATGATTCCTGCACATGTGCGCGGCAATGCAGTAACCGACACGATCGGGATGACGGATAACTATAAGTACCAGGTCTATTATGACCTTGGTGATTCCCTGCAGGTAAGCAGAAACGCAAAGACACTCTTTGATCTCTCCTTCGAATGCAGCCCGGATGGCTGGAAGATCCTGCTCAACACAGCGGATTTCATGAAATGCGCAGACCTCGGGGCGGTTCCTTTCGGGCAGCCCCGGGATACCACCGGATTGAAATGGAAGTTCGATAAATCGGACGGGAACCCGGATTCCCTTGCATTCGGGAAGTGGTACCAGATCAACAATAACGATACACTGTCATTAAACCATGTTTATTTAATCGACAGGGGATCGGATGAGAACGGGATCACATTAGGATTCAGACAGTTCATTGTCGACAGTCTCAGGCATGGCGTCTATTATTTCCGGTATGCCGGCATGAACGGAAGCAATGCTGTTTCCGCGGTTGCAGCCAAAGACCCTTCGGTGAATTCAGTTCAGTTCTCGTTTGCTTCAGGCAGTGTAGTGAAACTGGAGCCTCCCAAAGGCGGTTACGACCTGCTGTTCACTCAATACACCACGCTTCTCTATACTGACCTCGGGGAGGCTTATCCATACCTGGTTACCGGCGTGCTGATCAATCCCAATGAAGTGGAGGTGGCAAAGGACACCCTGAATGAATTTTCTGCTATCACCTTTGATATTGCCAGTTCCAATACGTTTTCACGTTCATCGGATGTGATCGGATACGACTGGAAATACTACAGTTTTTCAACCGGAGGATATACCGTAAGGCAGCATCTCTGTTTTATCATCCGTGACACACAGGGATTCCTCTATAAACTGAGGTTCATCGGCTTTTATGATGCGGGCGGACACAAAGGCTACCCGGTCATCGAATACCAGAAGCTCTAAAAATTCAGTTTAACCGTTTGTTTTACATCCGGATGGAGGCTGAGCGCCACCGGGCAGGTTCGCGTTATATTCTCAATAATGGCTTTTTGTTTGTCTGAGTAATTTTCCGGGGGGAAAGTCAGTTCGACAATGATTTCCGCGATCATCCGGGGGGTGTCTTTCATGACCTTTGTAATGGCCATGCGTGTGCCGTCCACATTGAAGCCGTGCGTTCGTGCTGCGATGCCGATTATAGTGATCATGCAGCTTCCCAGTGAGGCAGCCACCAGGTCGGTAGGGGAGAAGGCTTCTCCCTTTCCCTGGTTGTCGACAGGAGCGTCGGTAATTATTTCGGTCCCTGAGCGGACATGCGTGGCGATGGTGCGGAGATCCCCGCTGTATATGGTTCTTATTGTTTCCATTTTCTTAATGTTAATATGTTAAAATTACGATAATTTTGCACCCTATGAAAAATGATATCACGTATCCCCGGCCCTTGCTGGCAGGTCAGCATAATTTCCGGGATCTTGGCGGTATTCCTGTAGCCGGTGGCAGGAAATTGAAAAGTGGATTATTGTTCCGAAGTGGCGACCTTCATTCAATAACAGCTCTGGATGTAGAATTTCTTGAGGCCATCAACCTTTCGATGATCATCGATTTCCGGTCTCAGCGGGAGCGGGAAGTTCGTCCCAATCGTGAAATAAAAACCGTAAAAGAGGTCTGTCATCTTGAGATTCATGATGAACCCCGCGAAAAAGCGGCCCGGTTTGTTGAAATGAATAACAAGGAGGGACTTGACCAGCTGCTCGTTGAGGAATATCCAAGAATCATTCAGCATTACAGGGATCAATACCGTCAATTTTTTACAGAAATTCAGACTACACTGAATATCCCCCTGGTGTTCCAGTGCTCTGCCGGAAAAGACCGGACAGGCCTGGCAGCAGTTTTTTTGCTGACATCCCTTGGAGCCTCGCGGGAAGATATCCTGGCCGATTATTATGCTACAAATTATTATGCACAGGCTCATGCCTATGAGATTATCGGCCTGATCAATAACAATGGCCACAACGGAGAACTGATGCGGCCGCTTCTGGAAGTCAGGCCGGAATATCTTGCCGCTGGCCTGAAAGAAATTGATTTGCAATCGGGAAGCCTTCAGAATTTTGTTCTGAATGAGTTGAAGGCTGATGCCGGTTTGCTGCAGGCTAAATTTCTTGAATCATAACAATTTAACTCATGGTGCACCTGAAATCCATCGTGATCCTGGTAATCTTCTGCATGGTGTGGCTGACTTATCCGCACCCTTCTTCGATTATTGAAGCCCCGGGAAAGACACATGATTCAATTGTTCTGGCCAGGATTAGTTTTACTGGCGACCTGATGTGCCACATGCCCCAGCTTGAAAATGCCAGGGTATGCGATGATTCATTTGATTTCGCACCCTGTTTTGCACCCGTCAGAAGTTATTTGCTGGATGATGATCTGACGATCGGGAACTTTGAAACGACCTGTTCGGGGAAGGAGCAGGGATATTCAGGGTATCCCGCCTTCAATACCCCGGATGCCTTTCTTCGCGATTTGAAAGGGACCGGATTTGATTTCCTTGGGATGGCCAATAACCATGCGATGGATAGGGGTGAAGCGGGACTTTTGCGAACCTTGAGTATTGTACGTGGCGACGGACTCGGCTATGCAGGGACTTTTCGTTCAAAGGGGGACAGGGACTCTCTCCGCATCATGGATATTCATGGTATTCACATCGGGATCCTGAATTATACCTATGGAACCAATGGAGCCTATCCTTCGAAGGAACATAATTATATGCTGGCGGTGATCGATACGGGTCGTATGTCGGAGGAAATTAAAGAGGCCCGGCCAAAGGGTGCAGAAATCATTGCACTTTTTTTGCATTTCGGACAGGAAATGCAGGCAGAACCGACACCTTTCCAGGATTCAATTGTGAATTTCGCAATCCGGGCAGGGGCTGACCTGATCATCGGCAGCCATCCGCATGTGATCGGGCCTGTCAGGTTTTTCAAAACTGTAAACGGAGGCCTCGATTCGGGTCTGGTAGCCTTTTCGCTGGGGAATTTCTTTTCAAACCAGTACTGGCGGTACACGGATGCAGGTGTAATCCTGACTGTCGGCATTGAGAAAAACACCGGAACCGGCAAATTATCGATCCGCGAGGTAAATTACCTCCCAACCTGGGTTTATCGTGGAACGAACCCGGAAAAACGGGTACACATCATTTTTCCTGCAGAACAGGCCGCAACCGACACATCGATCCTCTTTCTTGACCCTGAATGCCGAAGGAAAGCAAAGGAAGCATTAGATGATACAAGGAAAATGCTTGAAAAGAATGGATACTGGAAGCTCAGGATAATACCTGGCCGGCAATCCGGTCTTAGAAATTAGATCAATTAGATCAATTAGATCAATTAGATCAATTAGATCAATTAGATCAATTAGATCAATTAGATCAATTAGATCAATTAGATCAATTAGATATTAC
>Ga0118677_10016456_pt1 | contig 10119 bp, 9 predicted proteins | sample AliMusrvi5mmetaG_FD_86154 | JGI IMG/M metagenome (GOLD analysis project Ga0118677, IMG submission 86154)
GGTGCTGCCGTCGACCACGAGGCGTACCTTCACCCCACGGTTATATGCTGCGTTCAAAGCCGTGGCGATATTGCTGATACCTTCAACGTTGAAGTTATACATGGCAACGTCGATGGTGTATTTTGCACGGTTGATGTAGGCGATGCAGGTGTCGTCAACAGCACGGTAAATCTGTTTTGCTTTGGCCGTGGTTGCAACGGTGGTATCGACCGGGCGGGTAAAATAGGTTTTGATGCTTCCCGTGGAGGATGATTTTGTTACAAATGGCTTGAGACCGGAGAACCCGGTATCAGGTGTGGCCACGGAGAAAGCCTGGACATAAACCAGGTCAGCGGCGTTAAGACCGGAAATGTTGATGGCATGGGATGTGCCGGTACCGGTCGCGCTGAGATGACCAAGCTCGAGTTGCGGAGTTCGGCCGTAAAACAATTCGGTCGTCCCGGCAATGTTGGTGTTCCAGCTGAAGGAGAGCCCTGAACTGGTGATGTTCGAAACGGCCAGCGGTGTTGTAAACAGGATCGAACTGGTGCTGGGCTCGGGCAACTATCGCGTGGTTGCCGCAAATCCGGCGGAGAGGCGGCCCTAAAGGTTGCGGCATTCGCTGGCCGTTGAAAAGAAAGCAGCTTCCCGACCGGGGGCGGATGGTGCGACAATCGTCGGGTCGGGGCCGCACGGTCCAAACAATGGCTCTGCCCGGAGGAGAAATAACACCATGAAGCGTCTTTTCATCTGTACGGGTCTTTTGCTTGCCGCCACCACCATGTTTGCCCAACAGAAGGCGCCAGCCAGCCCGGCCGCCAAAGAATCGGCTACCATCGGCGGAAAGGCCATCACCATCACCTATAACGCGCCCGCAGTAAAAGGCCGTGAGGGCAAGATCTTCACCAAAGATGGGCTGATCAGCCACAATCCACACTACCCGGTGTGGCGCGCGGGCGCCAATACCGCCACTGCGCTGCACACCGACGCTGACCTGCGTATTGGCGGGCAAGACGGAATCGCCGTTCCCAAGGGCGACTACACGCTATTCGTCGATATTTCCGACCCGGACAATTGGGTCTTGATCGTGAACAAGCAGGTGGGTCAATGGGGCCTGGCGTACGACAGCGCGCAGGACCTTGGAAAAGTGAAGATGATGATGAGCAAGCCGCCAGCGCTGGTGGAGAACCTGAAGTTCACGCTCACCGATCGCGGCGATGGCAGGGGCACGCTGAACCTGTCGTGGGAGAACATGAGCGCATCGGTTCCCCTCCACGTGCATTGAGTTACGGCGGGGAATTTCGGACCGCATAAAGAAGGAATGAGCCGGCAGCATACGGTGGAGGTAACTCCACGGTGGGCTGCCGGCTTTGTGTTTGGCCTTGGCGCTCGCAAGACTCTATGATTGACGGGCCTGATTGGATGATCGGAAAGACCCCATGAAAATATCGTTGGCCGCAGTGACTCTTGGCGCTCTTGCTTGCCTGGCTTCCGCCTTGCCGGCACAGGAGCTTGCTTCCGCGATTGTGATTGATGCAAGCGTGCCCGCGCCTGCTGCTGAGACGGGGTTCCTGCACATGGGCGGGGTGTCGCCTTCGGGGCATCGGATCGATGTGAACAGCCGGAATCTGACGCTCGACGGCAAGCCATGGCTGCCAGTGGCGGGGGAGTTCCACTTTTCGCGTTATCCGGAGAAGTATTGGCAGGAAGAACTGGAGAAGGTGAAGGCCGGCGGCCTGGACGTTGTGAATACCTACGTCTTCTGGATTCATCATGAAGAGGTAGAGGGCCAGTTTGACTGGACGGGACAGAGGGACCTGCGGCATTTTGTGGAGCTTTGCGGAAAGAGCGGGCTAAAAGTCTATTTGCGCGTGGGGCCGTGGGCTCACGGCGAGGCGCGCAATGGGGGATTTCCGGACTGGCTGGTGAACAAAAAGATTGGGTTGCGTCGCAACGATCCCGATTACATGAAATATGTGAGCCGGTATTTCGGCGAGATCGGGAAGCAGATTAAAGGTCAGCTTTGGCAGGATGGCGGGCCGATTGTTGGCGTCCAGATTGAGAACGAGTATGGCGAGAGCAATCCCGATGCGAGCAGCGACCACCTGACTGAACTGAAACGGCTGGCGGTGGCGGCGGGCATACATCCGCCGCTTTTCTCGATTACCGGCTGGCCGGAGCGCACGTTTGCCGAGCACGAATTCATTCCTGTGTTCGGTGGGTATCCGGACGACTTTTGGAGCGGCGTAACTACGGAACATGAGCCGAACCAGGTGTATTTGTTTGCGACGAATCGCACCGTGGGCGATATGGGCGCGATGAATGCCGGCGACCGCAAGGGCAAGGTGGATCTGCGCCACTACCCCTATTTAACCGCTGAACAGGGCGGCGGCATGGAGACCTCGTATCAGCGCCGGCCGCTGATCGATGCGGACGATATTGCCGCGGTGACGCTTACCGGCATAGGGTCGGGCGCCAATCTCTACGGGTACTACATGTTTCATGGCGGCGCGAACCCCGAGGGCAAGCTGAGCACGCTTCAGGAGTCTCTCGCGACCGGCTATCCGAACGATCTGCCTGTGGTGTCGTATGACTTTCAGGCGCCGCTGGGCGAGTACGGACAGGAGCGGGAGTCGTTTCGCAAGACCAAGAGCCTGCACTTTTTTCTGCAGTCTTTTGGAGCGGATCTGGCGTTGATGGCGCCCTATGCGCCAGCGCGAAGGCCGAAGGACGCGACGGATCTGAGCATGGCTCGGGTGATGCTGCGGTCCAATGGAGAGCGCGGATTTCTGTTTGTGAACAATTATGTGCGCAAGCATGAGATGGCGGAGCGCAAGGAATTTCAGGTGCAAGTGAAGCTGGCGAAGGGGACGGCGATGGTGCCGCACTTGCCGATTGACGTTCCGGCGAATAGCCACTTCATCTGGCCTGTGAATCTCGACCTGGGCGCTGGGACGCTGAAATACAGCACGGCGCAGTTGTTGTCGTGGGTGGAGATTGGCGGCGAAGCGACTTACTTCTTCTTTGCAGTTCCGGGAGTTATCCCCGAGTTTGCTTTTGATAACAGCAGTATTGGTGTCGTTCGAATTGTAAGCGGGAAGGTCACATGGAGCCATCGCAGCGGCACGGCTGTGGTGGCAGGAGAGCAGGCAGTGCTACAAGTCGAGGGCGAAAACGGGCACACGGCGCGGATCGTATTACTGACCGAGAAGCAGGCGGAGGATTTCTGGCGGGTGAAGCTGCAGGGTGTGGAAACGGCGCTTTTGACGCAAGCGGATGTGTTTGAGGATAGCGAAGGCGTACATTTGCGCTCTGTTGATCCGTCACGGCTGGAAGCCTCGCTCTTTGCGCCGAGTGGCCGAGGCCCTAGTCAAAAGCTTTGGAAGGAGCGGGAGTGGAAGATCGCTCCGCGCAAGATTGAGTTTGAGTGGACGCAAAATCGCGAAGCCGCGGCCCGGCCGCCGATCGCGACCTCAGCGCACAACAAGGAACGGCCGCAAGTTCCCGAGGACAGCGACTTTAATGGCGCAGCGGCGTGGACGCTGAAGATTCCGCCGCAGCCGATGGTTGGGCTGAGCGACATTTTTCTGCGCATCCACTATGCCGGCGATATTGCCCGGCTGAGCCGCGACGGGCATCTGCTGGACGACGACTTCTATAACGGACGGCTATGGGAGATCGGGCTGAAACGGTATTTGCCCGATGCCTTCGGGCAAAAGCTGGAGGTGGAGGTAGAGCCGCTGCCGCCCAATGCGCCTATCTATCTTGATGCGCGCGCCTGGGCCGAAATGAATGCCACGGGGCAGACAGCCAAGGTGACGAAAGTCGAGGTGCTTCCAGAATACGAGGTTGTGTTGCGCCCGGATGCGAAAAGGTAACGAGCCGGAACAAAGGGTTTTGCATATATTTGCCAAACTCCCGGTACAATGTACATAGTGGTAGTTTTCTGCTGAAGAGGTAAATCCGTTGCCAATGTATGCGTATCGCTGCACCAAGTGCGGCCACAGATTTGAAAAGATCCAGAATTTCAGCGCCGAGCCGGAGAGCGAATGTCCCATGTGCCAGGGGGTACTGGAGCGGCCTTTGACCGCGCCGGGACTTCACTTCAAGGGCGCCGGATGGTATGTGAACGACTACGCACCAAAGAGCAGTGTGGCTGCCTCAGAGAGTGCGCCAACAGCCGCTCCGGCGGCGGCGCCTTGCGGGGGAGGCGGTTGCTCGGCTTGCCCGGCGGCCGCGGCAGCTGCGTCTGCGCCTGCTGCAACATCGGGCTCAACGAACTAGTTCTGCAATTCGCCGCATGGCATCCAGGCCTCCCCGGCCTGGCGACCAAGATGCAGCTTTGGGCGCGGACCTTGCATAATGGAAGCCTTGAACAACCAAGAACTATCTTTGCAGCGCAAACCGGAGTCGCCTGATCCGCGATCCGGTGCTGCGTTGTTGCGCGCTCTGACATTTGCCGCGGGTTTGCTGTTTGCGGCCGGCCTGCTTGCCGGGCTGTTGAACACACGCGCGGAAGCCGGCGTGGCGCTGCGCTGGACCGGCTTTGGGCTATTTGTTCCCTTTGCATGGCGGCGGCGTTCGCTGCTGGTGTGGACTTTCTTTGCCATGTTGGCCGGGGCGGAACTGGGCGTGGATGCGCCACAGTTGGCCACGCAAACCCACTTTATTGCCGAAATCTTTCTACGTCTCATTCGCATGATCGTTGCGCCGCTGATCTTTGGCGGCATCGTGACCGGGATTGCGGGACATGGCGAATTGAAAGGCGTGGGGCGGGTCGCCATCAAGTCGATCGTGTTCTTTGAAGTGGTGACGACGCTGGGGCTGATTCTGGGCGCGGTCGCCATCAATCTGACGAAAGCTGGAGTTGGCGTGGTGCTGCCTGCTTCGATTCAAGCTGCGGCCCCAATTGCGCACCAGGCCGGGTGGCAGGGTGTGCTGCTGAATATCTTCCCGGAGAACATAGCGCAGGCGGTGGCGCAGAACCAGATTTTGCAAGTGGCGGTATTTGCGCTGCTCTTCGGCTCCGCGCTGGCTACGCTGCCAGAGGCCAAGCGCGCGCCGCTGGTGAGCGTGCTGCAGTCGCTGACAGAGACGATGTTTCGGCTGACGCGCTTCATCATGTATTGCGCACCGGTTGCGGCGGGCGCGGCGCTGGCCTATACCGTTGGCAGCATGGGGCTGGCGACGATGCTGCCGCTGCTGAAGCTGGCTGCTACCTGCTACGGGACGCTGGTGATTTTCGTTGTGTTTGTGTTTGTGCCGATTTTGATGGTGGCGCGGGTGCCGGTGTGGAAGTTTGCCATGGCTGTGACTGAGCCAGCGGCGATTGGGTTTGCGACTACTTCGTCGGAGGCGGCGCTACCGCTGGCGATGGAACGCATGGAAGAGTTCGGCGTGCCGCGCTGGATTGTGTCGTTTGTGATTCCGATGGGCTATAGCTTCAATCTCACGGGGTCGACGCTCTATCTCGCCATGGCGGCGCTGTTTGCTGCGCAGGCCGGCGGGCTGCATCTGACGGTAATGCAGCAGATCGTGCTGCTGGCCACGCTTGCCCTTTCAAGCAAGGGCATTGCGGGTGTGCCGCGCGCAACGCTGGTGGTGCTGATGGGGGTGGCCGGGTCGTTTCAGATTCCCACGGCTGCCGTGCTGATGCTGCTTGGCGTGGACACGCTGATGGATATGGGGCGGACGGGGCTGAATGTGGTGGGGAACTGCATGGCGGCGGCGGTGGTGGCGAAGTGGGAAGGCGTGCAGGGAATAGGGAATAGGGAATAGGGAATAGAAAAGCTGCGTGGTTGAGTGTTTTGCTATCCCACCCAAATCGCAAAAGGCGCGGTTTGGGTGGGGCACGGGGCTTCAGGCGCAGGACACTGGGATAATTGATCTATATGAGTTTGCTTGATCCGATTCCGTCTGTAGTGTTGAACGCCGATTTTATTGCGCTTGAGTGGGAGCCGTTGCTGGCCCTGGTGGCTGGCTTTGCGGCTTCGCCTGTGGGGCGGCACGCGATTCTCGATCTCAAACCCTCGACCGATGAAGAGTGGATTGCGCGCCAGCATCAGCTTACCGGCGAGGTAAGGCTGGCGCTGGAGGAACAGGTTTCCATTCCGCTGGGAGGGCTGTTCGATCCGACGCAACTGGCGGCCAAGGCGCAGATTCCGGGCGCGGCTTTGGAAGCCACGGAGTTGCAGGCGGTGGCGCGGCTGGCCAACGATGTGGCCTCGTGGCAGGCGCTGTTGCAGTCGCCACCTGCGCGGCTGGCGGGCAGGCTGCCGGGACTCTCGGCGCTGTCGTCCGCACTGACAACGAGCTTGCGTCCGCTGGCCGAGACCATCGAGCGCATAACCGGTGTAAAGCTCGGAGCCGGCGGCAAAATGTTCGAAGTGATCGATGGGCACAAACTTGCCCTTCGGCACGCCGTGAATATCCACGTAGGCGCCGACGCAGTATTTGACGCCCTTTTTGATCAGGCTTTGTTTGAGTTTTTTCGATTGGATCGGTGATTTCATTAAATTGGATCGCGACAACTTGGATTCAATGGCGGTTGTTCCGTCAGCGCGGAACAGACGATGGCCCCAAGATCTTCGGCCATCATGCGAAACAGATTTTCTCCCTGCGCCCGAGTCGCGCGGCTGGGAAAGCCGGTGACGCCGTTTTTGCTCGTGCGGTTGACCGGATGCGTGAAGACAAACCCGCCCGTGCGGTCTTCGTCGTCCGCTTCGGAAATTTTCTCCAGCCGCACCAGTTCCGGCGCGCACGCCAGCATCAGGGAGGTTTCCGCCGCGTTGGCGTGCCAGTCCTCCGCATCGGCATAAAATTCGGTGCGGACGCGCGGGCTCAGCTCGGCCACGTTGCAGATCCGCACCAGCGCATCGTCGAAACGGCTGCGGATGATTTCGAGCGCACAGCGCAGCGGCGCGGCGTTGCCCACGTGACCATTGACGATGATGAGCCGCTTGAAGCCTGCCCCGTGCAGCCAGTCGAAGATTTCGACCACGGTGTTCATGAGGGTTTGCGGCTGCAGCGACAGCGTGCCCGGCCAGCGCCGCGAATGTCCCAGCGAACAGCCGTAGGCGAGCGGCGGCAGCACCGGCACGCCGGTCGCGCGCGACACCGCGTCGCAAAGTGTGGTCGCATTGCAGGTATCCATGCCTACGCCCAGATGCGGGCCGTGCTGCTCCGTGGCGCCCACCGGCAGCAGACACAACGCCAAGCCGGAATTCGCCAGTTGGCGGATCTCCTCCCAGGTCAAATTTGCCCAGAGCAGCGGCCTTTGTTCGATCGCACGCATGGTAGCCTTGTCTAGTGGATCAGCGGCGGAAATGTGGATGTTTTGAAAAGCAGTTTGCCAGCCGCCTCTCTTTTTAATGATTGCGAAATGGAGTCAACCGACAGCAGGCGGCCCGCAGCAGATGTCAATGAGCGTCAGGCGTTGAAAAAAACGCCGGTCATCGAACCGCTGCGAATAAAAATATGTCAGGACAATAGCCACTCCCATTCTTGCCAAGCACCAGATATGCCATCCTTGCAATCGGCGGCATCCTTTCGCAAACGACGGCTGAAAATGATGTGCCGCGAATCTTCCCGGCCCGCATCTGCTGACCGGATTTGAACAAGCTGAAAATAAATAAACACAAGCCGGGGGAAAAGCCGCTCCCTCCCGTCACTGCGGATGCGCCCCGTTTACGGGGCGAATGGCGCTTGCGCCGGCAGGTCCACCCGCTTTCCGGTGGCGGCGGACGCGCGCGCGGCATCGAGGATTTCCATCACCGTCAGGTTCACAGCCAGCGACGAGAGGCCCGCCGGACGAATTTCTCCGCGCACGACCGCGGCCAGGTAAGAAATCGGGTCGGCTTGTGGGCCGGTCAATGCGGAGACTTTGGTTTCGTGTTCGGGCTGGTCTGCTTTTGTCACGCGCAGTAGATTTTTTCGCGGCACGAACAACTGCCCGGTCTGGCCGTAAATCTCCATGTCCTTCCGGTCAATCGGCCAGTTCCACGACGCCTGGATGATTCCCTGCGTCTTCGGATAAGTCAGCACGATCGTCGCCTCGTCGTCCACTTGCGGATACAACTCCGGCTGGAAGTGCTGGGTCACCGCGAAGACGGAGGTCGGACGCTCGCCCGCCATGAGCCACGTCAGCAAGTCCGCGCCATAACAGCCAAAATCGATGATCGCCCCGCCGCCGTTCAGCTTCGGATCCGTCAGCCATTGCACAAACTCCGGCGGACAGCCAATCGCCAGAGGCCCACGATGGCCGTCATGCACCACGATCTTCCGCACGTCGCCGATCGCCTTTTTGTCGCAGACCAGATCGTAAGCGGTGGCGTTGGCCGGATACCAGGTGGTCTCGTAATTGACGATCAGGTTCACCCCGCCTTTTTTGGCAGCCGCCGCCATGGCCAGACCATCCGGCAGGCTGACTGCCAGCGGCTTCTCCATCATCACCTGAACGCCGCGCGGCGCGCACGCCTCCACGACCCGCCGGTGATCGAACGTGGTGGTGAACAACGCCGCGGCCTGCACGTTGGTGTGTGCGAGCAAGGCTTCCAAGCTGGTGAAAAACAAATTGGTGCTGAGCTGGAACATCTCGGCGTAATGCGCCGCCAGTTTTGGATCCGGCTCGACGATGCCGACCAGTTGCACCGCCGGATTGTTCAGCGCATTCGGGATGAACGAGCCGACATGCCCGTGCACGAGTCCGATCACCGCCAGCCGCACCGGTGGTGAGTCCGCCTCCGCTTCGGCGGGCGGGGCGGCCAGACCGACGAGGCTGCACAGGAGCAAAAGCATTTTTTTCATGATTAATATTTTTTACGGCGGATATTTTGATTTCATATTGCCGCGTGAAAAGCGGCCAACACAAGACTTTTGGAAATTCTCCAAGCCGAATCCGGAAAACCAGCTCGATGGGTCGCGCTAATTTGCCGGACCGGCGGAGGAATATTTCGTAGCGCATGGAGATTCACGACATCCTCAAGCTCGCGGGCGGCCTCATCGCCATGGGCCTCTACGTGCCGATGATCGTGGAAATCATTCAGGCGCGCGGCGCGGGCCAGAGCTTCGCCTCCTGGGGATTGTGGGCGGTGCTGGACAGCATCCTGACCATCACGCTCTGGCAGCAGCATGGAAACTATCTGCTATCGCTCGGATTCGCGCTGGGCGGCATCGTGCTGGCCGTGGTGCTGCTGGTGCAGGGCGGCTGGGCGTGGGGAAAATTTGAAACAGTCATTGCACTGATGGTGCTGGCGGGGATCGCAGTGTGGAAATTCAGCGGCCCGCGCAACGCCACCATCGCGGTGACGGCGGCGGTGTGCATCGCGGGCATTCCGGGCTTCGTGGAGATGCTGCGCAAACCGCAGCCGGCGGCGGGCAAACTCTGGGCGGGCTTCACCGTGGCCAACGTCCTCGCCTTCTTCGGCGGCACGGCGATGACCGTGGAGGAACGACTGGTCCCGACGGCTTTCATAGGTCTGTGCGGATTGATGGTCCTGGCGTGCTGGTGGCCGGCGAAGAAGATCAGTCTCGGGACAAAAACTGATATCGCGCCAAACTAAATCACCGGCATTGTTGCGTTTGCCAGCGAAACAAACTTGTTTGAGAAGATGTTTTCCGTAATCAATTTCTGCCGATGACCGATGCCCATTTCATGCAGGTCGCCTTGCGCCTCGCGCGGCGCGGCCTCGGCGCGACTTCGCCCAACCCGATGGTCGGTGCGGTTTTGGTGACGGGCGGAAAAATCATCGGGCGCGGCTGGCATCGGCGCGCGGGCGGGCCGCACGCGGAAATCGCGGCCCTCCGCGACGCGCAAAAACGTGGGCGCCCGCCGCGCGGCGCGACGCTTTACATCACGCTGGAACCGTGCTGCACGCAGGGCCGCACGCCGCCCTGCACGGACGCCATCATCGCCGCCGGCATCCGGCGCGTCATCATCGGCACAACCGATCCAAATCCGAAGCATGCGGGAAGGGGTTTTGCGGTTTTGCGGCGCGCGGGAGTGGAGGTCGTTCACGGGATTCTGGGCGAGGCGTGCGCGGTCTTAAATGAAGCGTTTAATCATTGGATTGTCCACCGCACGCCGTTTGTCATCGTGAAGGCCGCGATGACGCTGGACGGAAAAATCGCCACGGCCAGGGG
>Ga0118677_10016457_pt1 | contig 10119 bp, 4 predicted proteins | sample AliMusrvi5mmetaG_FD_86154 | JGI IMG/M metagenome (GOLD analysis project Ga0118677, IMG submission 86154)
CCATTGACGACGCGCAGAGTAATTGCTTTTTGCGACTGAAAAGAGGATGCCGCATTAAATAGCAAAGCATTGCCCTGGCCGCTCGGGAAGGTGGCGAAGTTGGGATTGTTGCCACTGGGAGTGGAAGCATTGCTTACCAACTGTAACGCATAATCGTCAATGCGATCCGTGGTAATGGCGTTGCCATTGGCATCCTGGCCGAAGCTTGTGGGCACACCCACACCCAAGCCGAAATTGTCGTTTGACCCCATGACGCTCCAGGCCATCGGCGAAAATGAGTTAGTTGGTCCATAGGCGTTCGGCTCGTAAAGTTGAACAATGTTCGGACCCGCAACCGGACCCACATTGATGAGCACCTGTCCATCAAGACCGGGATTGCCGCCGACGCTGGGGTTGTTGATGGTGTGGTCAAAGTCAATGACTTGGGCGCTGGTGTTGGTGGCCCACAGGCCCGAAACTTCCAGAATCGTCTCGTTCAACGGGGCAGAAGTGCTGGGCGCCAGACCCAAACCATCGCTGACACCTTGATAGACCGCCGTGATGACATGCGTGCCGGCCGTGGTAAAGGTCTGGAAAATGGCCACCGTATCCGGATAGCCCGGGAAGGGTGTGCTCGTGACGCTTTGCAGCAAGACGCCGTTGTCATAGAAATTCACCGTGCCACCCGCGCTGCTGCCGTAATCGGCCTCGTTCGGCGTGATGGTGGCGATGAAGGTGACCACATCGCCGACCAGCGCCGGATTCACATCCACAGACAGGGTCGTCGTGGTCGGATTGACCAATTGGTTGAAAGTGGCGGAATAACTGGACTGGTAATTGGCGTCGCCTGAATAGGTCGCCACGATAGGATAACTGCCGCCCAGCGCGTAGCTGTTGGTGAATTTGGCGATGCCGTTGACGACATTATTGGTGGCGAGCGGGCCGGTATTGTCGCTGAACACCATCGTGCCGCCCGCGTTGCCGGCGGTCACCGGGCTGACGCCATTCGTCTTGACGGTGGCCGTGAAAACAACCGTCTGGTTGTTCGTGGACGGATTCAATGACGAAGTGACCGTCGTGATGGTGGCCGGTTTCGGATAGCCGGCGACCACGGTGCCGTTCAAGCTTAACTGTTGGATGCCACTTTGAACGTAATTAGGCATTCCCACATAGACACGGAATTCGACCGTGCCGCTGGCCGAGGTAAGGTTTTGCAAGGTGATTCCAGCCTTCGGATTGGCGGAGGACAAATCCACGGAGTAGGGCGAAAGATCCAAGTGGGTAGCGGCATACTGAGTCCACAAATAGCCATTGGCGCCGGAACCGAGCACGTTGGTGTCATTGAAGCCGGTCAGGGAACTGAACACATAGGAGCTGTAGCTGTAACTACTTGCGTTTCCTTCGCCAGTGGAGAGGGTGATATTCGTCAGATTCAGCGTGTAACCCGGGGCCACTTGCAAGGTGAAATCATAATAATAGCCGGCGTTAAGGACATTGGCCAGGACGCCGGGATCGCCCGAGATGGTTGTGCCATAGCCGCACTCGGAGTTCCAGATGGAGTTGCCGTTATTGTCCAGATGGACGCTGGCACCGGCACCGAGCGCAGAGACAATGACATTGCTGTTGGCGATGGAAGCCACCTGTGGCGAGGTGAAGCCGGCCGTGCCGGCAGTCACGGCGCTGATGTAATTGCTGGGGGTAAAATCCCAGTAAGCAATGACGCCCGGCGGGGCGGCGACAGCGGATTGCACCGTCTGATTGGTGCTGGCGGAGGTGCTGGCGGAATAGTTGGAGTCACCGGAATACACCGCCGAGAAGGGATGAACGCCCACGGACAATGCCGAAGTGGTGTAGGTGAAAACGCCGTTCACCGGCGAATTGTTGGTATAGACCGGCGAACCATTTTCCTGAAAAACCACGCTGCCCGTGACGGCAGTTGCGGTCGCGCCATTGGTTTTGACGGTCGCGGTAAAAGTGACCGACTGGCCAAAGGTCGAAGGATTGGGAGCGGAACCCAGCGCGGTCGTGGTTGGCGCCGTAGTGGGGCCAGCCAAGGGCGAGACGCTGGCATAATCCGTCCCGAAACGGAATTCATCCATCGAGATACGGTTGGCCGCATTGTCCAAGTAGAACGCGATGCACTTGAAGCGAAGGTCGGTGGTGTTCTTGCCCGTGAGGCTGGCCATGGCCGTGCCGGTATTCAAATCCGCGCCGCCCAGGTTGGCCGCGTTCGGATCACTGAACATCCAGACATAGGCGTTGTTGGCGCCCGCACTGGTGCTTAATTCCAATTTGATAACGACAAACATCGTGGTGCCCACGCTCACCGAACCCAAAGTGCTCGCAGCCCCACTGTCGCCCACCCGGATACCCCAGGAGCTGTTGCCGCTGACGGTGGCGATTTGTAATCCGCCCCCGGAAAAGTCATACGGCGTGGCGTTGCCATGGAGTGCGATCTTCGCATTATCCCAACTGGTGATGCTGCTGTTCACGCGCATCAGAAAGCTGACCCAGACTGTGCCTTGATCAATTTGCCCGGCGGTCCAAACATCGGATACCGAGCCGTTAAGATCCCAGATGGATTGGTATCCCGTCGGCAGCCTTCTACCCATATTTAGGAAGCTGCCGCCGCCGTTCAGGTAGTTGCCGTCGCTGGACGTTGCCAGATTTCCGAAGGTGAGCGGGGTGGCGTTCTGGACGGTGTAATTGGAGTTATTGCCATTTTGCACGCTCCAACCCGCATACCATTGCGAGGCGTTGTCATTCTGGCCGTTGATGCCGCCGGTGACCAGACCTTGCAGCCCGGAATAGGTGATGGTCGCCGCGTTGACCGAGCCGACCGCCGCCAAGGCGGCTAGCAGGGCGAGAACCAGCGCTGGTAGCCGGCGGAGATGAGTGGGGAGGGAGGTAATTGTTTTCATATTAAACTGCGGTTGTAGTTTGGTGGCTTAATTCTCAATGGTAAAATTACACCTGCCGGCGGCGAATCAGGGGCAACAGACCCAACCCGCCCAGCAGCAACGCGGCGGTTGTCGGCTCGGGCGCGGCGGTTACAGAACCATTAATCTGTAAAGCGTCGCCCGTGTTAGGCCATGCGCTATCGGGGTGGAGTCCGACTGTGTTCCAACCAAAATTCTCGGAGAGTTCAATTCGAAATGTCTCCGCTGACGAAATGATAAGTGGTGTAGTTAGGTTAAGCGTCCACACACCTGCGTCAGCACCCAATGAAGTTGGAGAAATAGTGCCAAGGGAAGACCCATAGGAATCGTAAGCGCTTGCCAGGTTGATAGTGCAAGGATGAGTGCCAGAGTTTTGCCAAGTAAAATTCCCAGCCCAGTTTCCTGAATTGGCGGGAACGACAAGGCTATCGATTTCCACTTGATAACCGCTCGCCGGAGTTAGCGTGAACTGCCAATAGGTCCCATTCGAATCAGCAGAAGCCAGTCCGGAAGAGGTGTCTACGGTGGCATACCCCCCGAATGTTGAGCCATTATAAGAATTGGGAGTGAACCCGGGCCCCAAAATCAAATTCACAGGCCCAAAAAGATTAGCATCGATTGTTGAGGCGGTGGAGGTAGTAAGGGTTGTATCCGTCGCTTTGGCATCCCAGGCGACAATGGGCTGAGCGTTAAGCGTTCCCACCGCCGCCAAGGCGGCCAGCGCGGCAAGGGTCGCCACCGATAAACGGCGGAACACGTTGAGGACTTGAAGAAGGAGTCTGTTTTTTGTTTTCATACTTGACTGCGGTTTTGATTGAGTTGGTTGTATTTGGTTAGTTGTTGGTGAGAAAGTCTTCTTCTACTGCAAGTCCCACATCCAGCGGTCATCATATTTGCCATTGCCTTGGCTGCCAGTTGCCAGGGCGCCGGAACCGTCCCTGCCAGGGTAAAATTGCAATCCCATCGTGCTGACGGGGATGGCCTCGGCGTGACCGTCCACAAAAGCGGCAGTGCAGCGCTTGCCGCTACTGTGGCGGTTGAACGGGCGCCAAGGACTGCTGTCGTAAAATCCAGTATTGGCCGGAGTCCGGTAGATAATTGATATATTGGTGTTGGCGCTTTCCACCCAGGCGTCCGGGTTATTGTTGTTGAAGCCACCAGCCGAGGTGTTAACCAATCCACAATCCGTAAAGGGCGCGGTATGGCTTGGACGCAAAAATCTGGACAGCTTGATGCATCCAGACGGATCCATAAAAACCCCGATGTTGGGGTGATTGATGCCAATACCGAAAACCGTTTTCGCGTTCGGGCAGGAAATGCTGTTGGTGGTGGTCAGATATTGTTTTAGCATATCCGGCCACCATGTTGGAGGGATTGGGCTGTTTGCCGTCGGCATGTTCGGAAAGAAAGCATTGGCCGGCGGCGGAGTAGCGATGCAGGTCATGACATGAAAATCATTGTTGTCCCCGGCATACATGACATTGGCGAGGGTGATCTGCTTCAGGTTGTTGAGACAGACCATGCCTTTGGCTTTATCCTTGGCCTTGGCCAGCGCCGGCAGGAGCATCGCGGCAAGAATGGCGATGATGGCGATCACAACCAACAGCTCAATCAGGGTGAAAGCCGAATTTCGGCGCGTCGGCGATTTCATTACAAGGGCAGCAGTCATGTTAAATCGGTTTTGGCTTTGCAATTGGACTTGCTTTGAATCTAAACCGAGCCGCCACCGGTTCAACAAATTCCTTGCTTCTACATGCCCTGCTGAGGTAGAAAGACGGAAAATTACTTGAGTAATTGCAGCTGCCTCATGAAATCGCAATATCCCCAAGCCGCCCAAGCCCTCCAGCAATGGATCACCCGCCAAGGCCTTCGGCCCGGAAACGCCCTGCCTTCGGCACGGTTGCTGGCAGAGGAAATCGGCTTCACCCCCTTCATCATCCACCGGGCCTGCCAGCAACTCATTGCCGACGGGGTTTTGCAACGGAAAGGCTATAAGCTTTTTGCGGGCAGCGGGAATCCGGCGCGCGCGCCCATCGCCGGGGAGGTGCAAGTGCTGTCATATTTGCAACCGTTTGCCCGGACGGCGGGGCGACTGCTGGCGGGGTTGGGGGTCAGGCATCGGGTGTTGGAGCTTTCCTTTAGCCGGGATCTGAACCCACTGCTCCCGCTGCGGAAGGCTTTGGCCGAAAAGTCGGCCGGGATTATTCTCTGGATTCCTTGCTGGACACATAAATTGCAAATGGGACTGGAAACGAAAAATATTCCGTTGGTCATCTGCGCAGAATTCTCAACGCCCAAAGTGAAATATTCGATGGTCGGGACGGATGTTTACCGGGGCGTGCTCAAAGCCTTGGAGCATTTGCGCGACTTGGGTCACCAGCGCATCGCCCATGTGTCTTGCGTCCGCAACCCCTGGCGTCAAGAACTCGCGGACATTTACGAACAGGTCTGCCTGCAATTGAATTTAAGGCAGGCTGCCTCGAAGTTCTGGGAGGTGGACACCTCCAGCAAATCCGAACTCCGCGAAATGTTGTTGGAGCATCGGCGACGGCATCCGGAAGTCACCGCGCTCTTCGCAGACTCAGAAACCGCCGCCCTCGCGACAGCTCATTTCAAAGTGCCCGCCGACCTCTCGGTGGTTGGCCTGTATGAACCACCAAGCAAATGCCGGCCCGCGCTGACAACGATTGCTTTGCCGGAACAAAACCAATGCGTGGCCGAATGGGCGTGCATGGAACTCATTGCCCAAATTCGCGCCCACGAGTCAGGCCGGCCCAGTCCCCCAGCGCGGCGCGCGTTTTACGAACCTGAACTGGTGGTCCGGGATTCGACGCGGGCGCTCAAGGCAAAAGAAAAACTCGCACCGTCACCGGTTGTGAATGGTATGCCAACCGCTCCTCCGCCCTCCCCGTGGGAGACATGGCGCAAAAGCTATCCCTATCTGACCAAACGCCAGAGCAACGACTGGCGGCAGTTCGATTTGACCAAGCTGGCCAACCACAGCATGACGCGGGAGCACGGCTGGCTGGGCGAAGATCCCCTCCTGTATTTCGTGCCGGGGTTGCGCTCGATTCACGGCATCCCCTTCCAAGTGATTGACGAAAATCGCAACGGAGGCCGAGCAGTGGTGACTTTTCGTTCGCCGCACACGCATACGACAGGCGGGAAGGAATTGCCGGACACCGCAAAAATCGCGGTGAATAGTCCCGTGAAGGCATTGTATTTTCTGCATGGCTGCGGCCACGCCCAACCGCTCCCTTTTGCCGAGTATCTCATCCATTTCAAGCAGGGAACAACGGCGAGCGTGCCGTTACTTCCGATGGGGGCAGCGAAGCAGACCAAACCTCCGCGTCGCGGCAAGCTTCAACCCAATCTGCAAGATTGGTGGCCGGAGAACGCGCAGCAGGATTTTCCCCACGCCCGGTATGCCATAGTTTTCAACCCGGCAGACCCGCAGGCATATGAGCGCTATCTCTACACGCTGGAGTGGATCAACCCGCGACCCAGGGACGAAGTCAGCCACATCGAAGTGCGCGTGAATCCCGACGCCGGACCGTCGCTGGCGCTGATCGCGGTCACGGCGCTGCTGTAATATCCCGCGCGCCAACCCGCGTTTCCCGGCGGGCGGATTTTTGTTTTGATAAAGTATTATTCGTATAATATGTTTGCGCATTATGACCGCGCCCCCCAAGCCCGCCAGCCTCAAGCGCCTGTGGTCGCTGCTCAAGGTCGAGCGCCGCACCTTGTCGTGGGGAGTATTTTTTCAGTTTTGGCAGTGCGTCAGCTACATCCCGTTTTACGCCGCCGTCAGCCTGCTGATTGACCGCATCCTCAACAACGCGGCGCTGACGGTGGAGCAGAAGCTCCAGTGGATCGGCGTTTATGCGCTCGGCAACCTGCTACTCTGGCCGCTGCACGGCTGGTTCACCGTGCAGGCGTTCGCGCAGACGCAGCGGCTCGTCCGCTCCACCGTCGCCCGTCTCCGGCGCATGGTCGTGGACCAGTTGCAGCGCATGTCCATGAGCTACTTCACCCGCAAAGGCGCGGGCGCGCTCTCCAACCAGATGACCGTGGATTTGAACAAGGTGGAAAACTTCCTGAACGTCTGCGTCAACCAGATCACCGTCAATGTAATGATCGGCGTGGCGACGTGGTTTTACCTGCTGTTCAAAAACCCCTGGCTCGCCGGGCTCGCCCTGCTGGCTGCGCCACTGCAAGTCGGACTGTTCCAGTTGATGCGCAACCGCGTGCAGCGCACGAGCGAAAACCTGCAGCAGAGCGGCGAAACGTTTTCCGCTCGCATCGTGGAGTTCATCGCCGGGATGCGGCTGACGAAAAGTTTCGGCAACGAACTCATCGCCGCGAACCAGTTGAGCCGCGACATCGAGGAACTCAAGGAGCGCGGTTACGAGGCCAGCATCATCCTACGCTGGATGGCGATGGCGGTGCAGTTCATCTGGGAATACACCGGCGCGCTGATTTGGTGCGCGGGCGGTGTGATGTATCTCTACGGTCGCATCAGCCTCGGTGATCTCGTGGCTTTCACCGGCTTGATGGGATTTGTGCGGCAAGGCATGATCGCCCTGTTCAACGCCTACGAAGCCTGGAGTCAAGCGAGACCCGGCTTGGAAGCCATTCTGGAATTGCTCGATTCGGACGAATTGGAATGTTATCAGGCCGTTCAAAGCCAGGCGGAAATCCACGGTCAAATCAGTCTCAACAATGTGAACTTCCGCTATCCGCGCGCCGAATCGAAAGTGGTTCTGGAGCAAATTAACCTTGAGATTCCGGCGGGCCAGCGCATCGGGCTGGTCGGTCACACCGGTGCGGGCAAAAGCACTTTTCTCGAACTCGTCATGGGTTTCTATCTGCCGAGCGGCGGCGAACTGCGCTACGACGGACGCCCGCTGGCGGAGATCGGCCTACGGCAACTGCGCCGGCACATCGCCATCATGAGCCAGGACGCCTTCATCTGGAACACGACGGTGCAGGAGAACATCCGCTACGGCCGGCCCGGCGCAAGTGACACAGAAGTGATGGATGCCGCGCGCAAGGCGCAGGCGCACGATTTCATTCTCGCACTGGCGGAAGGTTATCAAACCGTCTGCGGCGAACGCGGCTCAAAACTCTCCGGTGGCCAGCGGCAGCGCATCGCGCTCGCCCGGGTTTTTCTCCGCAACCCGCGCATCATCGTGCTGGACGAACCGACGAGCGCGCTCGACGTGGAAACCGAGGCGCGGTTGTTGGCCGATCTCGACACGCTCTGCCGCGATCGCACGACCTTCATCGTGGCGCATCGGCTCTCCACGCTGCGGGACGTGGACCGCATTCTGGTATTTCACCAAGGCCGCATCGTCGAGGACGGTTCACGCGAGGAACTGCTGGCACGGCCGGACGGCTATTTCCGCCGGCTTCATTCGATGCAACACTACGAAGCGCCAACCGCAGAAGACTCCGTTGAAACAACAAGTTCCACCTGACCGGCGGGCGTCAGCGTAACTCCCGGTGGCACGCTCGCCCGCGCGAGGATGCGATCGCCGTCCCGCTTCCATCTGACACGGATGAGTCCGCGCGGATGCGGCAATGTGCCTTCCGCCTGGCGATGGGGCGAATTCACGGGGTTCAAAATCCAGTGGTCCGGCTGCCCCGGTTTCGCGAGGCGGAGGCCGAGGACGAATTCCGTGGCGTAGATCGCGGGCGACCCGCTCCAGCTGTGGCAGCAACTGCCGTGGCCCTTTTCCGCCGCATGAAAACCTTCGGTCAACGTCGGATAACCGAGCGACTTGAGAAAACCGTAATGCTCCTGGATGAGCATTTCCGCGAGTGGAACGCGGTCATGCGCGACCAACGCGGGCAGCAGATAATAAAAGAAATACAGCTCGGCATAGCCGCTGAACTGCGGACCTTGGCGGCCTTTCCGAAAGTTTTCGCGCAGCAGCGGTTCAAGATAGGCGAGCAGGCGGTATGCTGGGCCAACGCCATAACGCAGGGCGAGAATATTCGCGTGAAGCGCGGGTGTGATTGCACCGCTGCTCGCGTTAAAACGGCCTTCGGTTTCATTCCATAACTGCGCCGTCAAGGCGGCCACAACGCGGTCAGCCTCGGCGGTGAAACGCACAGCTTCATTCGCATGGCCGAGAACGGAGGCCAGTTCCGCCGTGGCCCGAAGCGCGGCGATGCGAAGAATATTGACGGCAGCATTGCCCGCGCCTTCGCGTTCGGATTGCAGCACGCCCCAGTCGAGAAAAACACGCAGTCCGGTGGTGTCCCAAAGTCCATCGGCATCGGCACGCCAAGTCGGGCTGGCGAAGATACGCTGAATGACCGGCCATTGCGCGGCAACGAAAGCGGTGTCGCCGGTGTAGGCCCAGAAATCGCGCACGGCCTGAACCCAGATGAGCGTGAAATCCTCGTGCGGCTTGGTGAGCCAGGAGGGAGCGCAGCAGGCGAGTTGTCCGTCAGGGAGCTGCGCGTGGCCGAAATTTTCAAAGGTGCGCCGCGCCGACGAAAGGTCATGCGTCAACAATCGGTTGAGATGAAAATTCACCAGACTGTCACCGATGTAACTGCCGCGTTCGCGCCACGGACAGTCGGCGTAGGCTTCGTCGGTGGAAGTCTGAAGCGTGTGGACGGAAGTGCGCCACGCCCATTCCAATACCGGATCACCGCAAGCGAAATTTCCTTCGCTGTGGTTCAGCACAGTGCGGCGGCGAATGGCGACGTCGTGAACCGTCAGCGCGACCGGTTTGGAATTGGCCGGGGCGCGCAAAACGATTTGCAAATAAATGCCGCCGCGCGGATTCAGCACTTCGATGCGCTGGCGTCCGCCGCGCAAAATAAAACGATCCGCCGCATCGGTGAAGGGATTGGAATGGTAAAGATTCACGCAGCCGTCAGCTCGTTTCCAATCGTCGTAGGCAATGTCCAGCACGCTGCCCGCCGGCGCTTCCACTTCGATGACCGGCTGGCCGTAGTATTCGTCGCCGAAATCAAAACCCCAAATTGCGGCGGGCGCGGTGTGCGTGGCGGATTTTTCTAATGCACCGAACGGGACATCGCGCGTGACGGCTTCGGCGGCAGGGCTGTCCCATGCGGTGAGGCGAGCGGGAGTCACGCGCGTGTGGTCGCTCACGGCAACCGTCCAACCGGCTGGCACAGCGTAGTCAGCGGGCGTGGCGGGAAATGGCAACAGGGCCTGTTC
>Ga0118677_10016458_pt1 | contig 10119 bp, 5 predicted proteins | sample AliMusrvi5mmetaG_FD_86154 | JGI IMG/M metagenome (GOLD analysis project Ga0118677, IMG submission 86154)
CTGCTTCCACAGCAATGGCCCGGACGGAAAGCCCTTGCGGATCCGCAGCAGTCGCAACCGCCGCACGCACCAGGGCACGCTGGATGATTTCCCGGACCATGCCGACCCGGTCGGTGAATGGCGCAGGGTCTGGTTGCCGTGGTTGAAATCGCTGCCGATCTCGCTCGACCTGGGTGGCTTCCGAGCAGTGCATGCCTGCTGGCACCCACAGCACCTTGCCCTGCTTGCGGGCAAGAGCCTCGCCGACGATGACTTCCTCATTGCCTGTGCTGACAAGGGCAACCCTGAAGGCGAAGCCATCGAAGCCGTGCTCAAAGGCATCGAGGTGCCGCTGCCTGATGGGCATTTCTTCACGGACCACACGGGGACACAGCGCGGTCAGTTCCGCGCTCGCTGGTGGGAAGCGCCGGTGGCCGACACGCTTTGCCGAGATCTCGTGTTTCCGGTCAGCGACCAAATCGGACCGGTTCCCATCCCTCCCGCTGCGATGGGAATGTTCAGTCCCTATCCGGCGGAAGCACGGCCCGTCTTCTTCGGACACTATCTCAAACCGCCGAACTCACCCATTCGCCCCGAGCGCCACAACGTCGCTTGTCTCGACCACTCGGGCGCAACGGACGGCCCGCTCGTCGCCTACCGCTGGCAGGGCGAGGCCCGCATCAACCCCGAACATTACATCTGCCACACATGAACTCCAAACAACATGCCCGTCAATTGCCGCTGAAACCCACGTCAACGATAGCATGAAGTGCTGGACCAATAGTAAGGGCAATCCGCGTTGCCTTCCTCATCGGTGATGGGAGTACAGGAAAACAACGGATCAATAGCCGTGGCAACGGTGACGGGTTTCCCCGTTTCCATGATGCGTCCCTCGTATGATTGAAGGGCTACCGGAAAATGATGAAAGCAAACATTGACTGTCAGCTCTGAAACGTCACTGTCAACGGCATCAGTCTGCTACCATGATGAAATCTAAGCTGTTGCTTTTTCTTTCCCTGTTGCTTGCGAGCACCGGCAATGCTCCTGGCGCACCTACGGACCCCGCATGGCAGTCCAAGGTCGAAGCGGACTGGCTGCTCCAGGATGCACGAAATCTAGCAAAATCCTCGCGGACAGTGGCGTGTGTGCCGAACGCGGCCTGCGGCGTGGACGGCGTGAAAGCCGGCGAGTGGGGAGGGCGCACTTCACTGGTCTCCCAAGCTATCATGTGACGTATTTGCGTCACATGACGAATACCGCGAAATTCCCTATTTTTTATTAACAAATGAACACAAGCGCCATCAATATGCCATCCCCACAATCCCGCCGCATGTTTCTCCGGCAATCCGCTGCTGCTGCGGCTGGAGTCATTGCTGCTCCTACGATCATCCCTTCCTCCGTGCTCGGGGGAAATGAACAAACAGCCCCGAGCAACCGCATCACGGTGGGTTTCATCGGCGTTGGCAGCCATGGGACGGACTGGAATCTGCCGCCTTTCCTCAATCACAAGAGCGCCCAGGTGCTTGCGGTTTGCGACGTGGACAGCCAGCGCATGGCGCGGGCCAAGGGGTTAGTGGATCGTAAGTATCAGAATAAGGATTGCTTCGCGACGCAAGATTTCCGGGATATCCTTGCCCGCAAGGACATCGACACGGTCATGATATCCACACCAGACCATTGGCACACGCTCATTAGCCTGATGGCAATCCAAGCCGGCAAGGACGTGATATGTGAGAAACCCACACTCACCATCCACGAAGGGAATGTGCTCATCGCCGCGGTGCGCAAACACAAGAAGGTTTTCCAGACCAGCACCGAAGACCGTTCCGTGGTGGAATACCATCGCATGGCCGAGTTGGTCCGCAACGGCCGCATCGGTAAACTCCAACGCATCGAAGTGATCCTCCCCAAACAGCCGAGCGGACCGGGGGATCCGACCCCACAACCGGTGCCGCCGCATTTGAATTATGCCATGTGGTTGGGGCCTGCACCGGATGCGCCCTACACCCGGGACCGGGTGCATTACAACTTCCGTTGGATCCGGGACTATTCCGGTGGGATCATCTGCGACTGGGGAGCACACCTGTTCGATACGGCGCAGTGGGCCAACGACACCGAGCGCAGCGGACCGGTCGAGATCGAAGGCACTGGTACGCATTGGGAAGGAGGTCTCTACAACACGGTCAAGGAGTATGATGTTACCTTCCGCTATGCCAACGGCGTGACCATGACCTGCAAACCCGGCGAACCAAGCATCAAGTTTATTGGCACGGACGGATGGGTCGGCAACTCCGGTTGGCGGGCACCCGTGCAGGCCAGTTCTCAGAAAATCCTCGAGTCCGTCATCGGCCCCGAGGAACTCCATCTCTATACCAATCCCAAGGGCGAACACGATGATTTCCTCCAATGTGTTAAAACCCGCAAGGATCCTTATTTCCCAGTCGATATCGGCCACCGGGTGAGCACCGTCTGCCATCTCGCCAATCTATCTATCAAAACCGGCCGCAAACTCAAGTGGGACCCCGTCGCGGAGAAGTTCCTCGACGATGAGGAAGCTAACAAAATGCTTGACCGTCCCCGCCGCGATCCCTGGCAATTACCAAACCTGTGACCCCCGTCCGCTGGCCTTGCAACGGCCTTCACCGGAAAAGCGTCCTATTGAATCCATGAGACATATCTTCGTTCTCTTATTCATGCTGCTCGGCAACCGTGGCTTTTCCCAGCAGAATCCTGCGACACCGTGTGAAAACCTGGCGTTGAAGGCCAAGGTATCGGCCTCGTCAGAGTTTAGTGCGGACTATGCGGATGTTGCAGCGGATAGATCCGCCTGCTTCAAGGTTCCGGCAGAAACTCCCGTGCATTTCCAGATTCTCGATTCACAGGACCGCAACTTGCAACGCATGCGGACATTCACCCATTTCATGCCAGGCGAAGTACAAGGTTGCACCGGTTGTCATAGCGACCGCAACAGCCTCAACACACAGTCACGATCTAACACCCAGTTCACTGCCCTGAAGCCGCCAGAATGGGGGCTCAAAGGATTCAGCTACCGGGAGGTGGTGCAACCGGTACTCGATCAATATTGTATCAGTTGTCACACCAAAGACATTCCCCGGACGTTCTATATCCGCGTCGAGAAGCCGGAGTTGAACAATTTCCTGCTCGCTCCGCTCGCCAAATCTGCCGGCGGCACCGAGGGCTGCGGCAGACCCATCTTCGCCTCCAAGGACGATCCTGACTATCAGGCGATTCTCAGGACCTTCGGGCCTATCCGGCAAACCATGAAAGACCAACCGCGTGACGACATGCCTTAACCCAAAATTCTGTCTTCTATCAATCAACCTCATTTCCCGCCAATCGGTCCGGCCACCGGTTCTAGCAACGGCCTTCACCTCAAATGCAATTTGCTAACAGTAAAAGTTATGTCAATCAAGAACCGCGAAAAAACAGTTAGGCCAGCAATGAAACCCCTGATGTTTTCCTTATGCCTTATGTGTTTCGCGGCAGTGCCTGCGGCACTAGCGGCGTCCGTTACGATCACGGGAGTGAATCAACGGCCATGGATGATCAAGGACGACGGCAACCTGAAATCGGAAATGGAGCTGATGATTGAGAATCCCCAGGGGCCGGCCATTGATGCGTGGGTGAAGATTGGCGTGACGGGCAAGCCGGATTACATGGAGTCTCTGGGCAGCCTGACAGCGGGTAAAACCAGCAAGGTTGTGCATGTGCTGGAGTTGAATAATGACGGTGAAAATGTCACGTTCGCGCTGTATGACAATAGCTCCGGAAACGGTACTGCCTTGTTTTCGAAAACTCTCGCCCAGAAAAAAATCCGGCACTGGCGGCTCTATGTTGCGCACAACTCGCACCAAGATATTGGCTACACCGATTACCAGGAAGATCTGAAAACCAAGAAATGGCCCGGTTTCTGGGACCAAGCTCTGCTAAAGGACATGCCGAACTCGGATAACTGGCCGGCCGAGTCCAAGGTCAGGTTAGAAGCGGAAGGGGTTTTCCAGCTCTACACTTCACTCCCCGTCCGCAGCGCAGACTGGTTCGAAACATTGCGGGAACGGCTGGCCCAGGGCCGATTCGCCTATGGTGCCGCCTTTGGCAACATTGCGCACAGCAATTGGGGCGCTGAGGAACTGGCCCGATCGGCCTATTTCTCTGAGCGGTTCTTCAAAGACAGGACGGGTGTGGAATCCACCAAGAACATAATCATGCGAGATGAGCCATCGCTGAGCTGGGGTGTTATTGATGCCATGGTGGAAACAGGAGCCAAGTCGTTTTCCATTCATCACAACTCCGATCATAACCCGTGGCGTGGCACCACGGTTTACCCAGAGTTGTTCTATGCCCAAGGTAGGAATCCGGCCAACAAACTCCTGGTCTGGAATTCGCCGGTGGAGAACTATTGCGTCGATGAACTGCATTTCTGCGAAACAAACACCTCTGATGTCATCTCCCGGATCACGACCAAGTTGATGGGATATCAGGGTAGCACCAAGTACCCCTACGATGTGGCGATGGTGAACTTCACCTACCACACCGACAATGGTCCGATGAGCCCACAGGTTTATCAAAATATCAAGGCCATCAACGACAAAGATTACGTCTATCCAAAGCTCATCAACGCCAATTACAACCAATTCTTCGACGACGTCGCCGCCCATGGGTCGCATGCCATCCCCACCTACAAAGGGACGATCGAAGATTGGTGGAATTTCGGCGCGGCCTCCACCGCCTACGAAACCGGGCTGAACCGGGCCAACCATGACAAACTGGCCTCCGCCGAGTTTTTTGCCACGCTGGCCTGCACGGCTCTGCCTAACCACCGCTATCCCTACGAGGCGCTGGCAGGCGCATACGAAAACCTCCTCCTGTGGGACGAACACACCTGGGGCTCGCCCAGCCCGGCGGTTGATCACCAATGGCGCTGGAAACGCAACACAGCCATCGCCAGCGATTTGACCTCGACCTATCTTCTCAAGGATTCCATGGCGGCTATCAACTCACTGATTCCGACCACCGACAAGACATTCGTGATCTATAACAACTTGTCGTGGAGCCGATCAGATATAGTTTCAGTTAGCCTAGACGGTTTGCCGACGCACTTCGATCTCATCGACGTGGATTCCGGGTCCGCTATCAAATACCAGAAGCTGAGCGATGGCACGATGGTGTTTGCGGCCTCCAACGTCCCGGGGTTGGGCTACAAGACGATCCGCGTGACTTCCCGCTCCGACGATCCCGTCTTTACGACCCGCGTGACAACCACGGCCGACACACTGGAGAACGATTTCTTCAAGGTGACCTTCACTAAAGCCGGCCACATCACCAGTATTCTCGACAAGAAACACGGCAACACCGAGATGGTGGATCGTTCAGCGCCCCATCCGTTTAACCAGTACGTCATCTACAAGGAAGGCGCGTTGGCTGGTCAGGTCGAGTCTGCCACCATCACCACCAGTGGCGGCCCGATTCTGGGCAGCATGACAGCCGATGGCAGCACCACCGGACTCGACAGCTTGAGCCGGAAAGTCATCTTGTATGATTCGTTAGCACGCATCGACATCGTCAACGACGCCGTCAAGGGCCAACAGTTGGCAAACGTGGAAATGGGTTACTTCGCATTCCCGCTGAACGTGCCAAACTTCATGATCCGACACGAGATGCCGACCGGCGACATGCACCCAGGCGTCAACGCCGACATGAACAACCCGGCCAGCGAACAGTACTTCACCTCCAGTACCGCGTTCTACACCGTCAACCGTTGGATCGATGCTTCTAACCAAAGCGACTGGGGTGTTACGTTCAGCTCGTTGCAGGCACCGCTGGTTTCCTATGGCAAACCGGATCTTGGTACGAGTAAAGGCGCTTGGAATGTGAAATACAACACTGAGAAACCATGGCTCTACAGCATGGCTTTCAACAACGAGTGGCAGACAAATTTTCAGAAAACCCAGCCGGGTCGAATGGTCTTCCAGTACTCGCTCCGCGGCCACGCTGGCGGTACTTGGCAATCAGGCAACGCCGATACTTTTGGTGCCGAGGCGACCAGCCCATTCAAAGTCGCCCTCATCACCGACAAGCAGGCTGGCCACGGCTTCAATCCAGCTAAGGGACAATTTGTCGGCATCGACAAAAGCAACGTGCTGCTCACCACTGCCAAGCTGGCGGAAGCTAACGGCGAAGGGATCATTCTTCGATTTAATGAAATCAAGGGACAGCCAACTTCAGTGAACGTTGACCTGAGCTGGTTTGCTCCTGATGCCGTTATCGAGACAGACCTGATAGAGAACAACAAATCACTCATTCACCTTAACGGCTACACCATCCGTTTCACCATCCCGGCGTTCGGCTTCAAGACCGTCCGCCTAACCCGCGGCGCGGCACCGCAACCGGCCAGCGGGCTAACCGCCACGTTTGACGCCAACGGTTGCCAGGTGACATGGGCTGAGCAAGCGGGCTCGGTTTGTTTCGAACTGTTCCGCGGCACCAGCAACAGTTACACGCCGGGAACGGGAACGTACTTGGCCACCGTCAGCGCCAACCACTACTTCGATCCAACCGTGAAAGCCGGGCTGAGCCGCACTTACTACTATTCAGTCCGGGCGGTGCAGGCAGTGAAGAAGCACGCTTTCACGGCAGCAGTGCAGGCGGTGAGCGGCACCATCGCCGACACCGAAGCCCCCTCGGTGCCCGTGCTCACCGGTGTTGCCCTGCGCTACAACAAAGTCACCTTGTCGTGGCCATCTTCCACCGACAATGTCGCCATCAAAGGCTACAAAGTTTACCGGAACGGGAAACAAATCGCCGACTTGGCGGCTGTGTTCGGCAGTTGGCTCGACACGGACCTGTTGCCCGGTCGCACCTATACCTACACCGTCAAAGCCTGGGACGTCTCCGGCAATCTCTCGGCCGCCAGCAACCCCGTGGCAATCACGACGCCTCGCGGTGTCGTTAAGAACGGGAATATCGCGCCTGATGCAACCGCTTCCGTATCGAGCCAGTTCGACGACAATTATGTGCCAGAAAATGCGGTCTATGACGGTTTCGGCGACTGGGCTTCGCGCGGCGAGATGAACCCGTGGATTCAACTCACCTGGGACAGCCCGAAGACAATCCACAAAATCGTCCTGCGCGATCGGCCCAACCTAACCGATAACACTAACACCGGCACGCTGAGTTTCAGCGACGGCAGCAGCATCGCCGTCACCGGCATCCCGGCCGACGGTACGCCCAAGGAAGTGGCGTTCGACAACAAGACCGTTACTTGGGTCAAGTTCCAGGTAACGGGCGGTGTTGGGCTCAATGTCGGACTGGCACGGATCGAAGCGCTGGTCCCATGATCCGATCTAACTGCCCCCTCCCTGCCCGCTGGCTTCACATGAGCTTTTTTCAACGATATCATACCTGAAATAACATGAAAATGAACTACGCCACCTGTATAACCATGATCGCTCTTGCCGCTGTTGTGCGAGCCAACACTTATCATGTCGCCACCACCGGCGACGATACCCATGCGGGTGCGGAAAGCACCCCGCTTCGCACCATCCAACACGCCGCCGACCTGGCGCAACCGGGCGACGACATTACCGTGCATGAAGGGGTTTACCGCGAACGTGTCAGTCCGCCACGCGGCGGCACCTCCGAGGCGAAACGCATCACCTATCAGGCGGCCCCCGGTGAGAAGGTCGTCATCACGGGTTCCGAACCCATCAAGGGATGGGAAAACATGTCTGGCGACAGATGGAAGGTGGCGGTTCCCAACTCATTATTCGGGAAATTCAATCCCTACGCCGACCTCATCCATGGCGACTGGTTTGACGCCAAAGGCCGCAAGCACCACACGGGTTGCGTCTATCTGAACGGCGACTGGTTGATCGAGGCGGCGGGTTTTGACGACGTAATGAAACCGGCAGGCAAAACGCCTCTGTGGTTCGCAACCGTGAAGGATGCCACAGAGATATACGCACAATTTCCCGGTGTGAATCCGAACGAATCCAATGTGGAGATCAATGTGCGCCAGAGTGTGTTCACGCCGGAGAAGACCGGTATTGATTTCCTAACTATTCGAGGATTCCACTTATGCAATGCCGCAACACCCTGGGCACCGCCAACTGCCGGGCAAATAGGAATTATTTCCGCATACTGGTGCAAAGGCTGGATCATCGAAAACAACGAAATCAGTTATTCCAAATGCTCCGGTGTGGCGCTTGGCAAATACGCCGACGAATGGGACAACCGTGCCGGGTCGGCCGAGGGTTATGTCGGCACGCTGACGCGGGCGCTTAAGAACGGTTGGAACAAGGAGACTATTGGCAGCCATCTGGTCCGCAACAATCATATTCACCATTGCGAGCAAACCGGGGTCGTCGGCAGCCTCGGTTGCTCCTTCAGCACGGTCTCCGGAAACGTGATCCACGATATCCACACGCGCGCCCTTTTCAATGGCGCGGAAATGGCCGGCATCAAATTTCACGGTGCCATCGATGTTGTCATCAGCCACAACCATATTTACAGGTGCGGCGCAGTGGGCGGTATCTGGCTGGACTGGATGGCGCAGGGCGCACATGTCACTCGCAATTTGCTGCACGACAACTATCTGGATGTTTTCTGCGAGATGCAACATGGCCCGATTTTGATCGCGAACAATTTGTTCCTGTCGCCGAATACCTCGTTTTGGCTCAATTCTCAGGGCCTTGCCGTCGTCCATAACCTGATTGTCGGACCGATCAATAACATGAGAAATGACAATCGCGCGACTCCTTTCCAAAAGTCGCATTCGACGGAACTCGGGGGTATGTGCGCCGATTCCAAAGCGAACGACAGTGGCGACCACCATTTCTGCAACAACCTATTTGTCACGCCTAGCAACCCGAATGTGCTGGATAATTCAGCGTTGCCTTGTTTCAACGTCGGCAACGTCTTCACCAAAGGAACGCATTCCTCGAAATTCGATACCAGCCCGCTGTTGGCAACTGACTTTGAGGCCGGCATCAAATTGGAAGAGAAATCTGACGGCTGGTATCTCACCCTAAACGAAGACCCGGCGTGGAGTAACGAAGTGAAACGGCAACTTGTGACGAGCGGGTTGTTGGGCAAGGCCAAGGTTTCGGATTGCCCTTACGAGAACGCCGATGGCACTCCGCTGCGTGTTGACACCGATTACCTTGGCACGAAGCGCAACGAAGAAAATCCGTTCCCCGGTCCGCTTGAAACCAAGGAGGGCGGCAAACAAACCCTCAAAGTTTGGCTAAATCACTAACAAAACCTCAGAATTAGATCAATCACGCAGTCGGCGTGCGGCGTCAATAAAGGCCTCGACATTCTCCCATGGCACGGATGGGTCCAGGATATGCGCGGGTGCGAGCAATAGTCCGCCGTCCGCTCCAAGGATTGCTGCGGTTTCCCGAACGGCCCGTCTGACATCCTCGGGGGTGCCGTGCGGCATAACCGATTGGACACCGATTCCGCCCCAGAACGAGAGGCGGTCTCCATATTTTTCCTTGATCCTGCGCAGATCATTGCATTCCGGCTGGATGGGATTGAGCACTTCAATGCCACATTCTATCAGATCGTCAATCACCTCCTCAACCCGGCCACAACAATGCATGAAAACAATCACCTCGGGATTAACCGCCTTGGCGGCAGCCACGATCCGCTTTACACGAGGCTGAATAAACTCCCGGTAGATTTCGCCTGACATCATGCGGCCTCGCTGCGTCACCACATCATCGCCCAGGCGGATGATATCCACACCAGCCTGCGCGAATTGGCGGGCCTGACGGATTCGTATCTCTGTGATTCGCTCGCAGATGGTGTGCGCAATTTCCGACTCCAGATGAAAATCCGTCAGGAACGTCTGCATGCCGCGCATCAACCAGGCAATTTCAAAGATGGTCTGGTACATCTCACCACAAACCGCATAACCACGCGCCTGGTAGGCCTGCACCTTGGCCGGGACTTCGTCGTAACGGTATGCCTCGCCCAAGTCCGGCCACGCATAGGCGTCGATCTGACTGGCATTTTCCATCAGTTCCAGCGGATGATATTTGTAATCAGGCATTTCGTACTGTGTGGGAACCGATCCCACACCCCACTCGTCAAAACTAACATCCGCATCAAGTC
>Ga0118677_10016460_pt1 | contig 10118 bp, 13 predicted proteins | sample AliMusrvi5mmetaG_FD_86154 | JGI IMG/M metagenome (GOLD analysis project Ga0118677, IMG submission 86154)
ATGTTACATTTGGTGATTTTATTAAAACAATGATTGGTTTGAAAAATGAGATAGAATCATGGTTAAAAAATCCAATATGGTCATCTCCCATATTTGACTTGGGAAAGTCTGAATAACAGTTTTCAAACAATCTCCTGTGAGTAATTTGGTTCGGGTGTTTGTCCAATGATAGTTTCATAATTTTAAAGTTCAAAAATTTCACCAAATTTCCCATCCTTCACCAAGGAAAAGTTCCACGATTGATGTTTGATATCCATTTTTAATCACATCCCTTACAAACACTGGTTTTTCAACATTCCCTTTTGTTTCTTTAAATATCATTTTTGGGTTTCCCCTTGTCGAGACCAATAGTAATTCACATTCTTCGGATACTTCATTCATAACGTCTTTATTCCATACCAGACAGGTCTTGTAGGTAAAATCCCAATGTTCACAGACGACCTTTAATCCGGTCTTCAGGTGTTCAGGTTTTACCCAAACAAAAAGAACACAGTCTTTTTCACTTATTTCTGAAAGGGTTGTATGAAATAGTGGTTCGATAGATTTGTCAGTCAAATCAATATAAATTACACCATATCTTCCAACCGGTAAAGTGATCTCGGATTTCATTTCTACCAATTCCAGTTCCCGGATTACTGGAAGAATTTTGTCTTTATCATCACCAACTTTTTCAATGACCTTATCAATGAATTCCGGTGGTTTCTCGGTCATCTGTACTGATTTGTCAACGGATTGATCCAGTGTGTTCGAGAAAAACCATTCGTACTCAGGATAATCCTTGATGTACTCCATCACCTTTCTACCTTTTTTGAAGGTGGTTTCACCCATTCCAATCTTTTTTGATACTATTTCAGTGGTTCGACCCGAAGTCACCCCTGACTTAGGGTCTACCCCCGACATCATTCTTTTGTAAGATTTCTTCTTCTCGATATCAAAGTAAATTTCTGATTCCTTCATCAACTGTGTAGTAGTCTTTACTCTGTAGAAGTTCTCATTCACCAGTAATTCCAACTGTTTTATGTCATCATCTTCTACCAGTTCGTATTCAATCTCAGTTATACCAAGGATTTTACAACACTCAACACGTCTGTGTCCCGATATTATTACGTTCCGGGAATTAATCATGATGGGTTTTATCCACCCGGAAGTTTTAATCTTTTCAAGGAGGTCAATGATATCGTCTTCATGACCGTAAATCCTATAATTCAGTGTGTGTGGTGTCAGTTTACTTATCTGGATTTTCATCGGGAAGGTCATTCTTTTTTACCGGACTGAATTCTTCGTTTTGGAAGAATTGTCGGAGACTACGACGAATTACCCCTGTGTATTTCATGTCGTGTTCCTCGGAGAAGTGAACCAGTTTGGTGGAAAGGTCGTCGTCCAGACGAATCAGATATTCGTGGAATGACCTGTTTTCATTAATTTCTATCATTTTTGTAGTGATTGTTTTTTAACCCGGTCTTAGGGTTTGATAGAACTATATATAAATTACTTACAAGTCAAAAATCTGACTGTGGAAACTTTTTGAATAAAGTTTGAAAACACTACATTTGTATTAATTAAAGACTTAACCCCAAAACCATGACAACAGAAGATTTCAATAACAAAAACTTTGAGTTAAGTGATAAAGTAAGAGTTATAATGAACGACGGAACTGAGAGAATTATAATTCTTGGTAACTCGAACTTATATTCAACACCCGGACATAGAGATTATTTAACCGGAGAAGTAACCCCTGAAAGAGAACCAGTAATCATTGTCCAACATTCATTTAATCGACCAACCCTTCCCGAAGGTGAAGGAATACCAATATCTCAGGTGAGGGACGTCATTAAAATCGACCTTTAAAATGAAATTATCCCCAAAGGTGTATTCCATAAACATATATCCTTTTTTCTTAAGTATTATTTATGGAATACACCTTCCTTGATTTCATTCCAGTATTTCTTGATAGTCCTTATCTTCAGTGTAGAATGTTGTTCCAGTAGTTTCTGTGTGACCCTTTCATTATCAATGGATAACTGTTTATAAATTACTATCAGGTCACTGATGGTTTGTTTTCTACGAAGTTTATTTGATTCTTTACATACAATACTTTTCTTCTGTTTAGTGGTTAACTTTTTATCAGGATTAATCCAAATCTTCTTTTTCTTGGTAGTTATATTCAACTTGTGATTCCTGTGTTTACTGAATGACCAGTTAACTATGGATTGAACATCTTCCTTGGATAATGTTGGATGACAGTGTTGATTGTTTAATTTATAAAGAATATTTACTAACATTTCAAAAGTGATACTTGGGTTGATGAATAACATTGAATTGGTATAAGTACATAACCATTTATGTCTGTCACCATCTTCAATAATCCTTGGTAAATAAGTGTTCCTGTATTCCTTTCCGTCTTCTATAACGACATAATCCATATCACCATAATCATCAAGAGTTGTCTGGTATTTGATTTTATCCGTATAAGTCATATCAGATTGGTAATCCGGTAAGGTAGTAGAACCTGTATAAGAAATATTGTTGGTGACAGGAATTTCCGAGACTGGGACGATTAATGGAACAACATCATTGTTGATATAAATATCGGGGTCATATGAAATAACACACTGACGGGAAATATCCTTTGAATGTGGATCAAGGTTTATATCCATTTTCCCGAAATAATCATTCAGGTATGACCATGATGACCGGAAATTATCTTGTGTCAGACCTGATATTGACACCAGTAACCCATATCCAATACCACTGAATGACTTCCAGTATGAATAAATGAATGGTAAATCATGGATTTTCATTCTATCAGTTTCATGGTCAATATCCAGATATATCAATCCTGTCAGTGATTCAAGATTATCCAGTGACCTTTTCTTGGTAAATGTTCCATTAGGAGTGAAGGTTGGGGTTTCACTTTTATTCTTTTCAAATATTGGATGACCTTTCCCATGAATACGTGATTCACGGATCTTTTCTTTATAAGTTCCTTGTTTTATATGATTCAGGACGGTTGGAATATCTGTGGTTGAAAGTACATAGGGGGTTTTGACGTTCTGGAAGATGTTCGTTTGTAATACTGGGTTTTCTTTCATGATATAAGATGATTAGTTTGTCTATCACCTTATATATTTAAAACAAAAGATTGTTTTAGAAATTTTCAGGGTTGAGGGGAGAATTCATTTCATGGGATAGAATATCACCCACGACTTAATACGGAAACATAGGATTGATGGACCAGTCCGGGGATGTGTCTGTGGTCAAATTTGGGAAGATCGTTCGTTAAAACCACTTAAAATTGATTTTTGGACTATATTGGGGGATATTTTACCTTTGATATAAATCCACTATAAAGAATCTGAAATGAAAAAATCAGTAAAGAAAGAAAAATTAGACCTTGATTTAGTACCGTATTTGGTGGATACCGGAATGGGTCAATATTGTTTACAACATCAGTTTATATGGACTATGATACCCGGTAGTCCATTTGTGAAATCAGAATCGAATCAACAGTTAAACGAATGTTACAGAAATATTGAAAAAGACTACCTGAAGTATCTTGAACAAAAGGATTGGGAAAATGGTTTTAGTTTAATTTCGTTACCAATACGAACACATTGGTTTATTGACAACTTTCAACAAATCTACGATGAAATCGGGGAAGATAGATATTACACATTATTGGGTGAAGTTCTTGTGAATGTTGAATATCATAATTATACAAAGGTTTTTTACTCTCATCTACTTTATATCGGAAAAAACCCTTTAAAAATGATGAACAAAACTGAAAGGAAGTTATATGATAAACTTCCTGATCGGTTCATGATTTACAGGGGTATATCTTCAAAAAAGAAGATAACTTCAAGAAACTTCAAGAAGTTTGTTGGGAACTCTTGGACAGTTGATAAAGAGAGGTCTATTTGGTTTTCGACCCAATGGATACTGGGAATTAATGAATATCCAGTTGTCCTTTCCACAGAGGTTTCAAAAAATCAAGTATTATCCTATTTCACAAGGAGGGAAGAAGAAGAAATCTTTATCGATTTTGAAAAACTTGATTATTCGAAAATTGAAATTGAAGAACTGAAACCAACATCAGGGTTCTTATCAATCAGTCCCGGATAATTTCATAAGTTTACATGAACATTTTTCAATGAACCACATCTTCAATGACATCACTATAATGAAGAAATCCGGTTTTAATGGGTTTCTGACCATTGGGGAACTTATGGAATCCAATGAAGTCGATTTGGAAATTAAGGGTGTTTATTTCGTTCTTTACGTTTCAGAATCCCATCCTACATTTGTAAAACCCGGAACTGGTGGACATTTCAATGGAAAAGACCCGAATGTTCCTATTGATGTTTTGAAAAAGAAGTGGGTGGATGAAACAAAGGTCATTTATATTGGGAAAGGAGGGGAAAAAGGTAAGGAATCAACACTCCATTCTCGTTTATCAGATTTTCTTGATTTTGGTCAGGGAAAGAAAGTTGGACACTGGGGAGGACGTTATATTTACCAAATTGAAGAACCAAAAGATTTGGTTGTTTGTTGGAAAAACACCAATGGTATTGAACCAGAGGATGTAGAATCTAACCTGATAACTAAATTTATTTCCACTCATTGTAAACTTCCATTTGGTAACTTGATTTGATAACTTAAAGAACAACAATATGAAAAAGACAACAATTGAAAACAGTACTGATGTTAGTTGGATTCTTCCAGAATTTTATAAGGAAATGTTAGAAGTGAAAGATTTATATAATTGGTCACAAGAACAGATTGATATAGTGAATAACCATATGAATCTCTTTCCTGAAAATTCGACAATGATGATTGGATTTCACAGGGATAGAAAAAGAGTATTCGTATCCGAGGGTGGTATGGTGAATATAATTGAAATTTCGGATTGAAAATTTCGAAAAGTATCCTGATCGTGGACAAACAAAAATTCGGTCATTTCCATTCACTGACCTTCTATCCTGAAGGAAACACCCACTTCACGGAGGTTTTACCAAAATACAAAAAGTTTTTAAAACCTGAATATCAAGATAGGGTTCAGGGAGTGACCTATGAACGATTCTTTGAAATATGTTGGGAATACTTACCAAGTGAGGAATATGGGAAGTGGTTGGAGTATTTAAAGAGAAGATATCTACCTAATAACTAAAGTCATACATTTTATTTCATTTATACATCAAATACCAGAATATGGAATCATTATCAAATATCATTCAAGAATATCTTCGTGATGAAAATAGACATTTGTGGTACTATTACACTGAGGTGGAAGAAGAAAATCAGGATTTCAGAACTATTAATGAAGTATTAACCAATCCCGGAGACTTTGTTAGAAGATATCTGTTTAAAGGTTCAAAAGAACCTGAAATCAATGACTTTCTTGATAATCATCTGTTTATTCCAAGAATGACCCATACAGTTTCTATATTCTTTCTTGGAATAATCCTCTATCATAAAGTTAAATTCATTAAAAAATGTGTTGATCGATACTTAATCTCACTTGAGATAAAAATAATCGAAAAAGACCCTAATCATGAATTTGTTAAAGTTCCATTCAAGTATTACTGGTTTCTTGTCTGTTTCTATCATGATTTGGGATATTTTTCACTGAAGAATGAAGGAGTAAATTTATTTAACCACGACACATGGGAGGGAAGGGAATTTGAAGTAAGAACAATACTGGAGAAAATAAAGGGATTGGGTCATGGAATCCCGGATTTTATTATGAATAATTCTTTTAAGTATCTTGATTACAGAAAGGAACAATTTATCAACGATGAATCAGACGAACCAATAGACCATGGTTTTCTTTCTGGAACTTATTATTATTATAATCGTGAAAAAAAATTCAAAGAAATTTTTTCCAGTATAGAGAATCGTTATAAAGACAGGTGTGTGGAAAATGAATTACACTGGTCGAAATATCTTTTGGAAGTAGTACATCCCTCAATATCGTGGAATATTATTTCACACAATGTCTGGTTTAAAAAAGAAATAGAGGGAACTGGTTATCGAGATAAAGGAATGAATGATTTGATATCTAATCACCCCAAAGTCGTTATAAGTGAATATCCACTCTATTTTTTACTATCACTGGTTGATACTATTGACTTTGTGAAATCCTTTATCAACCTAAATGATTTCGATATAGATTGGGTGACAAACACAAGAACAGTCCTTGAAAATGTTTCCTTTGAAAAGACAACAACAAGTAATTCATTTAGAATTCAACTCGAAGGGTATGATCGTGATCAATTCTATCTAAAGATGAAAAAGAATGAATATTGGTTGGGTTTTCGAGTAGAAAAATTTGAACACAATGGTATAACCTTTACAATATCAGTGTAAAAGGTTTATTTCCTCCATCCCATCAATAAACCCATTCTTCCCACCCCTTGATGGATGACGAATATAACGAATATCAATACCCGAAAAGATTTTCTTTAATGTTTTCTCCCCAACCCGACCCAGAGAACAGATGATTTTTGGTTCAAAGATATCGTGTACCATTTTCATATATTCGACACCTTCCTGAACTTCTGTTGATGAAGGTTTCCTGTTACTTTCTGGATTTCCTGATTTATGTGGATGAAACGGAAAAGAATTCCAAAGGATGGGAACAGGTATATCTTTCCCAAGAAATTCCCACATGATTGTTCCGGTAGATTCTTTAACAACTTGGTTCAAAACGATCCGATCACCGATTTCTTTAAACATAATATGGTTTGAATTTCTGACCATGTATCCACTGGTGAATGGAATACCAGTCCACCGACACCCGTTGTATCCGGGTGATTCCCCGACCAACATGACAGAAGAACCATGTTTAATCAAATAAGTAAAATATTCCCTGAGGTTATTCAGTAAGGTTTTATCCAGATATGGGTTGAAAACAGTGTCGGAGGATTCTCGTTTTGATAATTTCTCAAATAAAATTTCAACATTTTTCAGAGTTTCCATAAAGTTCAGTTAGTCGTTTGATTTTCTTTTCCTTTGTGTACCTACCCCAGTTACATTCATTTTTATAAGAACATTTCTCACACTGGGTGATCATATTGTTCTGACCCGTTGGTGAATTCAACAGATCCATTATTTTCTTGGTACTTACTTTATATTGATCGGATATGTCATTTTTCCGGTCAGAAATCAGTTGTTTGAGAATTTTATCAATCCTTGGTTTAATATCGGAATTACCCCAACTTACCGGGACACCTCTTGATTCGTAACGTATTTCAATACATCTGTCTTTTGTAAGGAGTACAGTCTCGGATGATTTGAAACCAGTTTTTCCATTCGAAAAGGGTTTACCGACCTTGAAATATCCAACCACCTTATTCGATCCATTATGTCTGGTGTAGAAAAGAACATACTTTTCAGAGTCAATTTTTTCCAGAAAATTCCTGACCTCTTTATAATGACACCCATCATCATATGACAGGGTTTCAAACTTTGGATATTCGTAGTGTAAAGTATTGGTAGGATTACACATAAAAAAATCCCTGTACATCACATCATCAAAGAAGAATAGACATTTTTTTGGAAAATCAGGAAGGGAATTGTAGTAGAATAGTATCCAGATCATTTGGTAAAAGGTTAGAATCACTATCAAATATACAAACAGTTTTGAAGATTGACGTATGTGTAAGTAATAAGTCATAATAAGAAATTAAAAATATAATAACCGATATAGAACTATATATACATATTGTGTCAATATGACATATTGTAAAAACCAACCTGACATTGTTGAGGGTTTTTTATACAGAATCAGATAATGTAGGGGTTGGTACTAAATTTGTTACGTTACATTCACAAAAAAGGAGGATAGATGAACAAGGATTATCAAGAATTTGTTGATCCTTTGAAAAATATTTTAAAGGAACTAACTGAGATAGAGAAAAAAGGGTGTAATGATTACTCTATAAAAGACTTAGAGACCTTAATCGAAAACACTTATCAATTTTCGAAAAGAATAGGTTATTATGATTTTGGGAATAATGTCCGTCAAACTATCGAAAAACAACTGTATTTCCTTCAACTTAATAGGTCAAAACCCAAGAAAAGAATGTCAGATTGGGATGATACAATAAGTAATTTTCGTCAGGACTTGACTGATACAATTTCAATGATTGAATTCTCTGACTAAATTAATTACAAAAATTGTTCAACGTTATTAAAATTACAAGAATATGACAAAAATGGAAGAAATTAAAACACAGGTAAACGAGTACTTTACTGTCCTTAAAGAAATAACTGAAAAAAGACTTTTATGGGAAAGTTCAACAAAAGACAGATTGTGGGATACCTTAACTAATGTTGTAAAAAGTACGTCAATTCGAGGAGAAGTAAGGTTTTTAGGAGAGAAGATAAAAAATTCTGAAGGTATTCAATTGTTTTTGTCAGATTCACCAAGTGGTATTTCTGAAACAACTAACAGTGGTGGTAAATTGTTTGTCAAAAGAGGTGGGTTTCTGAACTTTTCTCAACCAACTATAAGCAAGCAATGGCACGAAATGGAGAAAATGCCATTTGTCTGTCAACTTAAAAGAAACTCACACCTCCTTGATTCAGTGCTTAAACTCACTTTGAGTGCTCGGATCGTCCCAAATGGGAAAACAACGGACTTACTTTCGGCTGTTGGACGCTTTTTGCAGTTTGAAGCTTTTAGTTGCTTCATCTTTTTGCGGAATGGCTTGGTCCACCAGGTGCGCATGGTGGAGCTGTACATATTCAGACGGGGTCTGCAAATTGTGCTCGGCGGCGGTTCATGCGGGAAGGGAACAGGCGGCAGGGACCCACAAGAGCACTCATTCTGCGCTTGGTACAGCACTTTCGACAGGAAGGCCGTGTGGTTGAGCGCAGGGTGGAGAGAGGACCTTCACAGCGCACCCATGCGGCCCTGCGGCTCATTCGGCGTGCTGTTAGCCGAAATCCGCGGCTATTGGTGCGGGCACTGGCTCGCAGGATTGCACATCCACGCACTTCTGTGCCCCGAATCCTGCGGAAGTGGCTGCGGCTTTACCCTTACAAGCTGCAGCGTGTGCACGCCCCCCGCCGCGGTGACAAAGCCGCTCGTGTGCGGCTCTGCGAGTGGCTCTTGCCCAAGCTGTGCAGCCCGGCCTTCAAGAAGTTTTTCTTCATGAGCGATGAGGCTCATTTTTATCTTGACGGCAGGGTGACGAAGCAGAACTGCCGTATCTGGGGTTCTGAACCCCCTGGAGTGATCGTGCGACAGGATCCTTACGCACCTCACGTCACAGCCTGGTGCGCTGTGTCTTGCAGTACTGTTATTGGGCCGTACTTTTTCTGGGCCAGTGGGCACACGGTGACGGTCACTGCCGCACGTTACCGCACCATGCTTCAGAGGTTCTTCGTGCGACAGCTTACACGCCGCGGCATCCACCTGCACTGTGTGGCAGCAGCAGGATGGTGCTTCTGCACACACACCACCGCGGGGGTGCTATTGTACCTTACAGGGACTCTCGGTGCTCACGTCGTCTCCAAGCATGGACCCCAGGCCTGGTCGCCGCGTTCCCCTGACCTCACTTACCCCGACTTCTTCCTCTGGGGGTGGCTGAAGTCACAGGTGTACCAAACGCTACCAATGTCGCTATCCCAGCTCAAGTGCAAGCTGCGCCAGGCTGTGCGTAGGGTTCCTCCCTCCATGCTGGAAGGCCTCGCTGATGCCCTGAAGGCACGAGCCCGGCTCTGTCTGAGGAAACGCGGGGGCAGAGATTGAGCACCTTCCGCGCCGCTAAATGCCGCACACGATGTGGGCACGCCAAACGTGTATTTTGGGAAAGGACCTTCTGGGGACGTTTCCCTGTGATTTGCACTGTTCCAGCTTTTGGGCTGAGGCACAGGCCCTACAGGAATTCCCCAGTGCGTGCCATGCAAATGCCACCCCAGACTGCCCCAGACCCTGCGGCTTCTAGGAGCAGCGCACGACTCATATTGTATCATATCATTTGGGACACCCGGTATAAAATGTTTTTATAGCAACGCTATAATGCACCAAGCATGACTTCTTCTTCCACGCCCTTCTCCTCCTCTTCCGCAGGACGGGAAGGAGGCTTGACGCTGTTTTTTCTTCCAAATAG
>Ga0118677_10016462_pt1 | contig 10118 bp, 7 predicted proteins | sample AliMusrvi5mmetaG_FD_86154 | JGI IMG/M metagenome (GOLD analysis project Ga0118677, IMG submission 86154)
GGAGCGCCACGATTACAAGGCCAAGGTGACGCGCGGAATCCTCTTCGGCGGCTCGAAAGTCTTCACCGTCATCGTGAAATTGCGCCGCTGGCTTTACAATGTCCGGATCCTCCGGGACAAAACACTGGGCGTGCAGGTGATCGCGATCGGCAATCTCACGGTGGGCGGCACCGGCAAAACGCCGGTGGTGGAAAAATTCGCGCGCGCGTTGCAGGCGGGCGGGCGGCGCGTGGCGATTCTGAGTCGCGGCTACAAAAGCAAGAAGCCACCGTTTCTCAAACGGCTCGCAAACCGTCTCGGGTCCGAGCAGGAGTTCATGCCCCGGATTGTTTCCGACGGCAAAGAGCTGTTACTGGATTCGCAGATCGCCGGAGACGAGCCCTACATGCTCGCCAGCAATCTCAAGGACGTCATTGTGCTGGTGGATCGCGACCGCGTGAAGAGCGGCATCTACGCCATCGAGAAAATGGGGTGCGACACGCTGCTGCTGGACGACGGTCTGCAATACCTCCGCCTCAAGCATCGGCTCGATGTCGTGCTGGTGGATCGCCAGGCTCCGTTCGGCAACGAATACCTCCTGCCTCGCGGCACCTTGCGCGAACCGGCTCCCAATCTCCGGCGGGCCTCCTACATCTTCATCACCAAATGTGTGCCCGGCGCGGACAACAGCGATTTGATCGCCCGCATCCGCCAATACAACCGGACGGCGGAGATCATCGAATGCACACACAGCCCGCGCTATTTGCAGCACGTCTTCACCGGCGAGCAACAGCCGCTTTCCTACCTGAAAGGGCGCTACATCGGCGCGCTCTCGGCCATCGCCCAGCCCGAGAGCTTTGAGGACGGCTTGCGCAAGCTCGGCGCGAAGATAGAGCTCGCGCGGCATTTTGCCGACCACCATCGGTTCACGGAAAAAGACATCGCGGGCTTCATCCGCCGGTGTGTGAACCGCGATCTCGATGCCATTCTGACAACCGAAAAAGATTGCGTCCGCTTCCCACAACTCAAGGAGATGGAGTTGCCAATCTACTTCTTGCGGGTGGAAATCGAAATCCTCACCGGTAACGAAAGCTGGCAGCAATGCGTGGACCGCATTTGCAATCCCCAGCCCATGATGGCCCCGGAGCGGTTTTTCTGAGGGATAATCAATCTCTTCTCACCCCGCCTTCGGGTCAAATGCCCGGCGCAACGAATCGCCCAGTAGGTTGAGCGAGAGGACGAGCACGAAAAGCGCTCCGCTGGCGGCGCTGAGCGGCCACCAGACCGCCGGTTCGCGGCTCAATTCCATGCGCGCGGAGTCGATCATGATGCCCCAGCTTGGCGTCCCCACCGGCGCTCCCACTCCCAGATAGCTCAAGATGGTTTCCGCCAGCACCAGCCCCGAGAAGCCCAGAATGGCGTTGATGATGACCAGATGCATGACGTTGGGCAGGATGTGGAAGAGGAGGATGCGCGTGTGGCTCTGGCCCAAGGCGCGTGCGGCTTCCACATAGGGCTTGGCCGCCTGACGAAAAGTCTCCCCACGCACCAGACGGCAGAGACCGATCCACGCGGTGATGCTCAAAGCAATAGCCATCCGGTCCAGCCCCTTGCCCAAAGTCATCATAACGGCCACCAGCAGCAGGATGCCGGGAATGGAGGCGAGCGTGCTGTAAAGGTATTGCACGATGTCATCCACCCAGCGCCGATAGTAGCCGCCCAGGATGCCCAGCAGCGCGCCCACGGGGATGTAGATCAAGCTCGTGAGCCCGCCGATGATGAGCGCGGTTTTGCACCCCTTGAGCGTCTGGAGTAGCACATCCTTGCCAAGCAGATCAGTGCCAAAAAGGTGGCGACCTTGGAGCGGTTTCGGATCGCGCTCATTAAACGTAACTCGGGCCAGTGGCGCGCTGTAGCCTGCCTCGCGCGGCACATTGCGGAAGGCGTAATCGAGCAGGCTCTGGCGGGGATGGAGTTGGAGGCAATCCGCCAGCCCGGCGAGCAGGAAGAGGGCGATCAGGACAGCGCAGACAACACCCACGCGGTCCCGGCGCAAGCGATTAAGCGCGCGGCGGGAGCGCTCAGTAAAAAGAAACGCCCGGAGTAGCGCGGCGAAGGCAGCACAACCGGTCAGGATCAGAAGATTGGAGAGCCAAATAGGCATGGAGTGGTTTCTTATTGCAGGCGGATGCGGGGGTCCACTGCGGCGTAGCAGATGTCTGTGGCGAGCAATCCGAAAAGGTAAAGCAGCGAGCCGAGATAAACGTCGGCCTGGATGACGCCGAAGTCGGAGGTCTGGATGGCATTGGTCATCAGATTGCCCAATCCAGGGATGCCAAAAAAGCTCTCCAAAACAAGGGTGCCCATGATGAGGAAGGGGAGGGCGGCCACCACGAGCGTAATCACCGAGATCATCCCATTTTTGAGCATATGCACCAGTAATACCCGCGCATGGGAGGCCCCCTTGGCCTGCGCGGTGCGGATGTATTCCGCCCGCACTTCCTCCAGGAAAATGGCCCGATACATCCGCACATCCGCGCCGAGGCCGCTGATTAGCATGATGACCACCGGCAGAGCGATGAACCGCACCGTGGAGAACCCTTCCAGGTTGAACCCGAACGCCGGGAACCAAGGGAAAATCTTGGCAGCGACCAATTGGCCGTAAATGACATATACCGTGATGGGGATGCTCATGCTCGCCACGCAAAGCACTGTTCCCCAACGGTCAATCAGCGAGTCCCGCACAAAAACCAGCAGAAGTGAGGCGCTCAAGGCGAGAAAAAGCCCGACGACGAATGCCGGGAGCGTGATGCACAGGGAAGGGAGCGCCCCGCGCCGGATCATCGTCATCACCGGTTCATCGGTGGCGAACGACCTTCCCATGTCGAACGTCGCAAACCGTTTCATGCTGCGGAAGTAGAGCGAATCGAAGGGATTCTTGCCGGGGGCGGTGTTGAAAAACGTCGGGAGTTCCTTCCCCTCTTTGTCCACATAGCCGTGGTTGTTGAGCCAGTTGTCGATAGCCTGCACGGAGGCCTTCGGGCCAAGGATGCGGTAAGCCATCTGGCGCGGGGTGTTGACGACGTTGAAAAGTGCGAACGTGATGAACATTACTCCGAGCAGAATCGGCACCATGTAGAGTAGTCGGCGGATGAGGTAGTTGAGCATCGCTTCTTGGAATCGTTAGAGGTTGCTCTTTCTCGCTCTTGCCAGGGCGTAGCCGATGACCAGCGCGATCACGCCAGCCAAGGTCCACAAAGGCCATGTGGAAGTGCGGTTCCATTCGCGGATTTTTTTGGCGCGCAGGGCGGCGTCGAGCGAGACATACTTCATCCCGCCTCCCTCAAGAAGCATGGCATTGGAGGAAACACGCCGAACCCACGGTTGATAGAGCGTGAAAACCACCCGGTGGAAACCGAGAATCACCGGGCATTGCTCGACGAGGATTGCGTTCAACTGGCGGATGATGTTCAGCCGTTCCGGGCTGTTGTCCATGGTGGACATCCGTTCAAAGAGCCGGTCAAACTCCGGGTTGGAGAAACGGGTGTTATTGCTCCCTTGGGGCGGAATATTCTTGCTGTAAAATAGGGCAAAGAAATTCTCCGGGTCCGGATAGTCAGCGTTCCATCCTGAGCCGGTGTTCATCTGGAAATGCCCGGTGATTTGTTTGTCCTGAAAGCGAGCGAAGGTGTTTTCTTCGATCTTGCAGCGCAGTCCCAGTTGCTGGATTTGCCCTTGGTCAAACTCTGCCATCTGTCGTTCTTCTGCGCTGTTGGCGATGACCTCCAAGGTCAGCGTGAGCGGTTGGCTGGTTTTGGGGGCGATGGCCTTGGGATAGCCCGCCTGCTTGAGCAACGCTTCGGCTTGGGCGAGGTTTTGAGTACGGTAAGGGTTCGTGAAATGGGGATCATGCCCGATCACGCCGGGCGGAAGGAGTTGTTCCGCCTTCACCCACAAGCCGCTGCCGAAAAGTGTGTTGGCCTGTTCCTCGTTGTAGGCCGTCGAGAGCGCCTGACGCAGCAGGATGTTTTTTCCCACCACATGGTCTTCCATGTTAAACTGGGTGTAGAAAGTGGCTGGCTCGACGTCGGAGTAAAGCTTGACCCCGCGCGCGCTCAGGTCCCTGGAAAGCGTCTGGCCCGCCGTGATGACGGAGTTGAAGACGTCCTTGCTGATGCCAGAGCGGTCCAGGTAGCCCTGCCGAAAGAGGAGCCATGCGGGGATGGATTCGCGAATTACGGCTAATTGCAATTCATCGACAAATGGCAGGGCGGCTCCCGCGATGGGCCGGAATCGGGCTTCGTCAGTTTGCGGCCAGCCACCCGTGGGAAAGCGCGTGGCGGTGTAGCGCTCGTGGCGGACGAGCCGGATCAAGCGGCTCCGCGACCATTCGGCAACGCGATAGGGACCACACCCGACCGGGTGAAATTTGAAAAAGTCGCGCCCGTTTTTGCCGTTGTAATACTCCACTGCTTCACGCGGCACGGGGGCTGTGAACGGCATGGCCAGCCAGTATTGGATTTGAGGGTAGGGCTTGAGCAGGTTGAGGCGAAAGGTGTGGTCGTCCACCACCGTGAGCGCCCCGGTCGGCTTGGCGTAGTCGAATTTTCCGGCTTTGCGGGCTTCTAGATAAGCCGGGCCGAGTCCCGCGATGAATTCCTGCAAATTCGAGAGCACCGGGCATTCCACCGCCGGATCGGCGATTCGCTGAAACGTATAAACGAAGTCCGCCGCCGTCATCTCGCGTCCGCGTCCGCCGGGAAAGCACGGGTCATCCTGGAAAAAAAGGCCTCGTTTGAGATGGATTTCGTAGGTCTCGGTTCCATCCGGGTTTTTGATCCGCCGGGGCATCTCCTCAGCCAGACACGGCTCCAACTCGTAGGGATCGGTTTTGAACGGGCTGTATTGGAGGAGGCTTTCGTAGATCTGCGTGATGACGATGTTGCCAAAGACATCGTAGCTGACTTGGGGATCGAGCGAGCGAGGGTCGTCGGGGAGCCGCAAATAGCTCACCACCCACGGATTGCCATCCACGCGCTTGGAATGCAGTGGGCGCGGGTGAGGGTTGTTATTGCAGCCGCCCAAGGCTGTCAACAACGCCAACCCCGCCAGCAGACGGCTCAAAAATAAGATCGTTCGCTTCCCGTTCATCCGTATCGGTTAAGAGCGGGAACTATCGTGGCAAGCGCGCCGGGAATCAACCCCGATTCCGGGCGTTATTGGGATAGGTGTTTGTCGTTATCGCCAGGGTGTTTCCAGCCGGTTTCGAAAAAAGCTTTGTCTTCAGGGTCTGTAGCGCAGCCTCCAAGGAGGCACGCCAACGCAAGCAGGAGCAGGAGGAGGGAGAGTGATTTCATATCAGCAAAGAATAGCGCAATTTCCGACGGATTTGGTTTCTTGTAAACGGGATTTTACGCGCCTTCCCCCGCTTTCGTCGCTTTGGGCAGGTGTTCCAGGCAATAGTCGTTGCCGTCGCGTCCCACGCGGAAATCCAGATCGGGATGGGATGTATTGCTCCGGCGGCAGACAACACAGCGGTGCAGCGGTTCGTCCTCCGGGACCGAAGCCTGGGCATATTCCTTGCGACGCCCCGAAACCGTGCGGCGCTGGCGGATGTGCGCGATAACTTCCGGCCCGAAGAAAATCAGAAAATTGGCCAGCGAAGCGATGACCGCCATTTTGAAGGCAAGGTTACCCATGACACACTGAACCAAGAGCAGTCCCGCCATCATCCAAGCCAGCCATTTGATGCGGATGGGGAGGATCGCCAGCAGATAGACTTCCATGTTCGGGAAAAACCAGGCGAATGCAAAATAGAGCGAGAGGTTCAGCATCGAGTTGGAAAATTCCGCTCCGAAAAACAGCGCAGCCACCGTCGTTCCGACCATGCCGATCAAGTAAAATAGATTGAGCCGGAACGCACCCCAGACGCTTTCCAAGCCGTCGCCGATCATCCAGAGAAACCCAAGGGCAAAAAGAATCCAGAGGTAGCTGTCGGTGCCGGGAATGAGGATGTAGGTGACAAGCCTCCAGTATTCTCCGTGTCGAACCGCTTCGGTGTTCAGTTCAAGGTAGAGCAGCAGCGCCGGGTTGAGCTTGCCACAGAGGAAAACCAGCGCGTTAAGCGCCACAATCATCCGCACCAAGCCGGGAATGGCAAAGCGGCCGAAACGGCGTTCCAAGGTATCGATCAGGTTCATTGAGAAATGGGAACGCTCTTCATAGACCCGAACCGGGGGCATGGCAAGGGAGCTCCTGCATCTTCTTCATGCATCGGTGGATTGACTTCGCTTTTTGGCCTCCTTAGCATGGCTGGGTGTCTTCTGAAACCACACTCCAGTCCACCCCCAAGAAAACCCCGCTCTTTGACGCCCATGTGGCGGCTGGGGGCAAAATGGTCGATTTCGGTGGCTGGTATATGCCGGTCCAATACAGCGGCATCCTCGATGAGCACCACGCCGTGCGCAATGGCCTCGGCGTGTTCGACATCTCCCACATGGGCGAAGTCTTCGTGGGTGGCCCGGAAGCCAGAGCGTGGCTGAACGGCGTGCTGACCAACAACGTGGATCGCCTCTCCATTGGCGAGTGCCAATACACCTTCCTGCTCAACGAACGCGGCGGCGTTATTGACGACCTGCTGGTTTATCAACTCGACGAGGCCAATTACCTGCTGGTGGTCAACGCCAGCATGATTGACGAGGATGTCGCCTGGCTCCAAAGCCACCTGCGCCCCGGCGTGACGCTAGAAAACCGCAGCGACGAGTTCGCCGGGCTCGCCGTGCAGGGCCCGCGCGCGGCACAACTCTTCGACCGTTTTTTTGAGGGTAAAATTTCCCGTCCCGCCCGCAACGAAATCAAACGCTACGACGCGGATTGCACACCGGTCTGGATCGCCCGCACCGGCTACACCGGCGAGGACGGCTTCGAGCTTTTCTTCCACGCGGACTGCGCGGCGGTGATCTGGAACGCCATCCTTGAAAAAGGAGCGGAGCTGGGGATCAAACCCTGTGGCCTTGGAGCGCGCGATACCCTGCGCTTGGAGATGTGCTACCCGCTCAACGGTTCCGACCTTTCGCCCGAGCGTACGCCCATCGAGGCGGGGCTTTCGCTGTATGTTGATCTGGAAAAGCCCGAATTCATCGGTCGCGCGCCGCTGGTTGAACAACGGCAAAACGGTGTTGCCCACCGGCTCGTCCCCTTCAAGATGAAGGGCAAGACACCGCCGCCGCGCTCGCATTACACCATCTACAAGAATGGGCAGCCCATTGCCGAAACCACCAGCGGCACCGTTTCCCCCTCGCTGGGCATCGGCATTGGCATGGCTTACATCCCCACCGAGTTCGCCCGGATCAATGAAGAAATCGAAATCGACATCCGGGGACGCCGCTTCCCGGCGACCATCGAAAAAAAACCGCTCCATAAAAAATAGACATGAACATTCCCGACGATCTCAAATACTCCGAAACGCACGAATGGGTCCGCATTGAAGGCGGCAACGCCCGCATTGGCGTGACCGACCACGCCCAAGCCGAACTGACCGACGTGGTTTACGTGGAGCTGCCCAAGGTGGGCGCCAAAGTGGAGGCCAAGGCGGCCGCCGCGGTGGTGGAATCGGTGAAAGCGGCCGGAGACATCTACTCCCCCTTGACCGGGACCGTTGTGGCGGTCAACGAAGCCCTGGAGAACAGCCCCGCGCTGGTCAACACCGACCCGTATGGGGAAGGCTGGCTCTTCGTGGTCGCCCTTGAGATCCCGGACGAAGTGGCCCACTTGAAAGACGCCGCCGAATACCGCGCCCTCACCGGGGAATAGCGCAGCAGCGGGGCCGTTGCCTCGCGGATCTCGGCGTCCCCTTATTTTTGGTTCCTCCTCTATGAATACGCGTATTTGGCTTTGCGGGTGGATCTTGTGGGGATGCTTTGCCTCCCTTTCCGTGGCTCAACCCAAGGCCGGGGACGTTGTGTTGCGGGCTGACTTTGAAGCGCCGGACGGCTTGGCCGGGTGGAAAACCGGGCCGAAAGGAGCCGTGCGGCTCGTGCCGGGGTTCCAGAGCGGCCACGCCCTGGAGGTCACGGTGGCCGCGCCTCTGACCAACTCGGCCGGGGCGCGCCTGGCCCTGCCGGTGGAGGCTCTTCGTGGCACCTTTCTGAAATGCGATGCCATGGTACAGGCAGTGGGGGTCACCCCACCGCCCCAGCTGTGGAACGGCATCAAGGTCATGCTTCATCTCAGTGCTCCCAGCGGAGATCGCTGGGTTCAGCAGAACGGTGTTTTCGGCACGTTTGATTGGAAGTCCGTACACTTCAGCGGGGTGGTGCCTGCCGATGCCACCTCTGCCGAACTGGTGCTCGGGTTGGAGGCCGTCAGCGGCTGCGTACGGTTTGACGACATCAAGATCACCGTGTTGCGGGAACCGAGGGTTCGCCCGGCGACCCCGCTCAGCGGCCCGGTTTACACCGGCCATGCTGCGCCGACGTTGCGCGGCACGATGATCGGCATGAACATCCAAGAGGCCGACCTGCTCACCTTGGGGAAGGAATGGGGTGCAAACCACGTGCGCTGGCAACTGACATGGGACGGTTTTCCCCATAGCCCGGCCGATAATGGAGATCTCGCAAGCTATGACGCCTGGCTTGCCGGGGCGCTGGCGCATCTCGATGCGCTCCTGCCCGTGTGCGAGAAGCTGGGGATCAAGGTCTTGATTGATCTCCACACACCGCCGGGAGGACGCAATCCAGAAAGCCAGTGCCGCTTGTTTCACGAAAAGCGGTTTCAGGACAACTTTCTGAAGTGGTGGGAGAAGATCGCGCTGCGTTATCGCGGCAACAAGACCGTTTGGGGCTACGATCTTTGCAACGAACCGATTGAGGGGGATGTGGCCCTGGGTTGCATGGATTGGCAGCAGCTCGTCACGGCGGCCGCCCGCGTGGTGCGCAAGAACGACCCCGAACACGCCATCGTCGTAGAGCCCCAACCGGGGGGCGGGGTGGAAGTGCTGGATAACCTCGAACCGATACCCGTGCCCGGCGTCGTCTACAGCGTCCACATGTATTCTCCGCACGAGTTCACGCACCAGGGGGTCTATGGCTCCCCGGTGGGCGTGCATTATCCGGGGCTCATCGGTGGCAAACAGTGGGATAAAGACCAGCTGCGCCGGGTTCTGCAGCCGGTCCTCGACTGGCAGCACGATTACGGGGTGCAGATTTACATTGGTGAGTTCAGCGCCATTCGCTGGGCACCCGATGAGAGCGCGTATCGCTACCTGAAAGACTGCATTGATCTTTTTGAGGAAAATCATTGGGATTGGGCCTATCACGCCTTCCGTGAATGGAGCGGCTGGAGCGTCGAACACGGTTCGGATAAGGCCGACACGGCGCCGAGCAAGACCCAGACGAGCCGGGAAAAACTGCTGCGTTCGTGGTTCGAGAAAAACGCGCGTTAAGGGCTGCTCATGAATTCCAAACAGGAAGGATAAAGAAGAATTAGGAAGCCAGGAAGCCAGGAAACGGAAAGGGAGTTTTTGCCTTTTTCCTGGCTTCCTGGCTTCCTAATTTTTTCAATCCGTGAGTGCGGCTTAGTGGCCTCCCGTTTCCCTGTTTCTTTCTACTGGAGAAATGGCGCGAACCGCTCCAAGATTGCCCCGTTATGTCTCAACCGAAATTCGAAACTCTCGCGCTCCACGCAGGCCAGGTTCCCGATCCCGTGACCGGCTCCCGTGCCGTTCCGATTTACCTGACCACTTCCTACGTCTTCAAAGATACGGAACACGCGGCCAACCTCTTTGGGCTCAAGGAGTTCGGGAATATTTATACGCGGTTGATGAACCCGACCAACGATGTGTTCGAGAAGCGCATGGCGGCCCTCGAAGGGGGCACGGGCGCGCTGGCCACGGCGTCCGGCATGGCGGCCATCAGCGAGGCGCTGCTGGCCATTACGCGGATCGGTGATGAGATCGTTTCAGCCGATAATCTCTATGGCGGGACGTATTCCCTTTTCCAACACACCTTCCCGAAGCTGGGGAGGACCGTGAAGTTTGTCGATTCGCAGACGCCCGAGGCGTTCCGCAAGGCGATCACGCCGACGACGCGCGCCATCTATGCAGAGCCCATCGGCAACCCGAAGCTGGATGTGCCGGACTT
>Ga0118677_10016464_pt1 | contig 10117 bp, 16 predicted proteins | sample AliMusrvi5mmetaG_FD_86154 | JGI IMG/M metagenome (GOLD analysis project Ga0118677, IMG submission 86154)
CCGCTGGGAGGCCCTGCAGAAATTGTTCCTGTCGCCGGTGGGACTCGCGCCGGGACGCCAGCAGGATGCGATTCCGGGCCGACGGGGGAAGCTCGGGCCGCTCCAGGCCGGATGCGGCCTGCTGAACTTCCGTCACCGCCTCCAGTTCCGCCCGCAGTTCCGGATCCTCGCGAAGGATCGCCTCGAAGGCCTCCGCCTCGGTCGCGGACAACTCGCCATAGGCGTAGTCCAGCACCCGTTCCCTGGCCTGCTCGCGTGTCATGGCCGCTCCCGGAAGCCCGCCAGCGACTGGCGCAGGCTCCTCACCGCGTGCAGCATCCGGCTCTTCACCGTGTTCTCGTTCAACCCCAGGATCCCGGCGATCTCGGGGAACCGCAACCCTTCCACTTCGCGCATCAGGAACACTTCGCGCTGCTCGTCCGTCAGCCGGACCAGGCCCGACTCCAGGGCCTTCGACAGTTCGCCGGACAGCGTCCGCTGGGCCCCCGTCATCGCATGCCCCGAAACCACCTCGCCCAGCGTCCGGTCGTCGCCGTCCTTTCCGGCGGGCCCGTCCAGGGACTTCGCCCGGGCCTCGGGCCTCCTGTTCCGGGACCGCAACGCGTCGATGCACAGGTTCCGCACGATCCGGAACAGGAACGTGCGGAACGAGCTCTCACCCCGGAAATCCCCGGCCGCCGTGACGACCTTCAGGAACACGTCCTGGGTCAAGTCCGTGGCCATCTCGCGATCCCCGAGGAACCTCGTCAGGTACCCCAGCACCGAGCCTCCGTGACGATCCAGCAGCACGCGGAAGGCCCGTTCGTCCCCTTCGGCGTAGCGACGATAGAGTTCCTCGTCGGTGCGCGAATCCCCGGAATGGACGTACGCCGGGCGGATTCGGTTTACGAGGATCAGAAAATACATCAGGAGGATGGGTGGGCGCACTCCCTATTCCTTTCCCGACCAGCCCAAGGAACGCAGGGCCTCCTCGGACAGCGAGCCCCGGGCCTCGCCGCCGCGGACCGACGCCAGCTTCTGCACGTAGCGGGCGATGAGGTCCGCTTCCAGGTTCACGTCGGTGCCGGGGCCGGCATCGACCAGCGTCGTGGTCCCCAGCGTGTGGGGAATGATCATCAGGGTGAAATCGGCCCCCCGGACCTCGTTGACGGTCAGGCTGATCCCGTCCACGGCGACCGAACCCTTGGCGACCAGGAAGGGCATCAGCGCCTCGGGCGCGGTGATGGTGATCTCGCGGGCCTCGCCCGACGGGGCGACGCGCCGGATCCGCCCGCCGCCGTCGATGTGGCCGGGCACGAAGTGGCCACCCAGGCGACCGCCGACCTGCAACGCCCGCTCGCAATTCACGGGAAGCCCGGCCCGGGCCTTGGACAGCGTCGTGCGAGCGACGGTTTCCGACGACGCGAACACCGTGAACCCCCCGGGCAGCACGCGCTCGACGGTCAGGCACGGTCCGGAAACGGCCACGCTTTCCCCGATGACCAGGGGCTCGCCGGGCAGGCGGGCGTCCACGGACAGGGACAGGCCGCCCCGCTCGCGACGGACCTCCCGCAGGATGCCGAGGGCCTCGATGATGCCGGTGAACATCGGTGATCCGACCTCGTGGGCTCGCAGGAAGTATAGCAGGGAGCCGAGAGCGGGGCGATGCGCGGGGCAGGCGATGCGCGGGGCAGGCCGACCGCCTACGAAGACGCGCCGGGGCGGGACGGCACCAGGTCGATCCGGACGTCAGGCCCGCAGCGCCGCAGCACCTTCACGGCCCAGTCCTGGGCGTGGGCCAGGTCCCGGATGCCCAGGTCCCCGATCAGGGGCAGCGCGGCCGGGTCGCCCAGCAGGCGGGGCGCGACGAACAGCACGATGCGGTCCACCAGGCCCCGGCCCAGGAGGCTGGCGGCCAGCGTCGGGCCGCCCTCGACCAGCACGCATCCGATCTGGCGGCGCCCCAGCTCGGCCAGCAGGGCCCCGGGATCGACGCGACGATCAACCGACGGCAGGCATGCCACCTCGACGCCCAGCCCGCGCAGCGCCGCGACACGCGCCTCGTCGGCGGCATCGGTCGCCGCGACCAGCACGGGGGATTCGCGAATCGTCATCGCCAGACGGGAGGTCGGGGACAGCGACGCGGCCTCGTCGACCACCACGCGCAGCGACCGGCGGCGTGGACGGGCCAGCACCGGCAGCAGCAGTGGGTCGTCCCGACGGGCCGTTCCCGCGCCGACCATCACGGCGTCGGCCCGGGAACGCATGCGGTGGACCTCGCGACGACTGGCCTCGGACGATACCCAGCGCGCGTACCCTTCGCGATCGGCCGTCCGGCCGTCGAGGGTCATGGCCATCTTGAGGGTCACGTAGGGTCGGCCGGTGGTGATCCAGGTGAGGAACGGCGCGTTGACGTCGCGGGCCTCGGATTCCAGCACGCCGACCTCGACCTCCACGCCTGCCGCGCGAAGGGCCGCGATGCCCTGGCCGGCGATCAGGGGATTCGGATCGATGTGGGCCACGACGACCCGGCGGATCCCGGCGGCTATCAGGGCCCGGGTGCAGGGCGGCGTGCGCCCGAAATGGCAGCAGGGTTCGAGGTTGACGTACAGGTCCGCGCCGCGGGCGGCCTCGCCGGCCTTCTTCAGCGCGTCCACTTCCGCGTGGTCGCCGCCAAGGGCGTGATGCCACCCCTCGGCCACGATCGACCCATCCTTGACGATCACCGCGCCCACCAGCGGGTTCGGGCTGACGCACCCGGCGCCGCGGGCCGCCAGGCGCAGGACCCTCCGCATGAAGCGGCGATCGGCGCTCATCCCTCGTCCCCCGCCTTCGCCTTCGTCTTCCGGGCGGAACGGGCCCCGGGGCGCAGCAGGGCGCGAATCTCTTCCTCGAAGGCCGTGATGTCGGTGAACTGCCGGTAGACGCTTGCGAACCGGACGTACGCCACCGGGTCGCGCTCGCGCAGGAACAGCATGATCTGCTCGCCGACCCAGCCGCTTTCGACCTCGGTCAGCATCTGGTCCTGGATCCGCTGCAGCAACTGGTCCACGAAGGCCTCGAGGTCCTTCTGGGACACCGGGCGCTTTTCGCAGGCCCGGGTCAGGCCCTCCAGCACCTTGTTGCGCTTGAACTCCTCGCGGCGCCCGTCCTTCTTGATGACCCGGGGGACGAACTCCTCGGGGCGCTCGTAGGTGGTGAAGCGGCGGTGGCACCCTTCGCACGCCCGTCGGCGACGGATGGACGCGCCATCGCCGACCTCCCGGGAGTCGACGACCCGGCTGTCGGGATTGCCGCAGATGGGGCACTTCATGGGGCCCGATCCTTTTCGATGGCTGCGATCTTGTCCAGGCGCCGCTGGTGGCGGGGATCGAACGATTCCGCCAGGAACGCGTCCAGGCATTCGAACGCCAGGGGCGGCGCCAGCAGGCGGGCACCCATGCAGACGACGTTCGCACCGTTGTGGAGGCGTGCCAGGCGCGCGGTGGTCACGTCATGGATCAGCGCCGCGCGGATACCCGGGACCTTGTTGGCCGCGATGGCCATCCCGATGCCGGTGCCGCAGGCCAGCACGCCCAGGTCCACGGACCCAACGGCCACGGCCTCGGCCACCAGTCGCGCGAAGTCGGGATAATCGACGGAGATGGCTGGATCCGAGGCGCCGTAATCGACGACCTCGTGTCCCTGCGCAGCGAGGCGCGCCGCAAGCGCGGCCTTCAGCGCGCACCCGGCATGGTCCGCACCCAGGCCGATCCGCATGGGATCACGCTCCGGTAGGCTCGGGGGCAATGACGATGCGGTCCTTGTAGAACCCGCACTTCGGGCACGCCCGGTGGGGGAGCCGAGGCTCGCCGCAGCGGGAGCAGGACCCGATGGTCTTCAGTACGAGCTTGTCGTGGTTCGCCCGCCGCGAAGCGCATCGCGCCTTGGACGTTTTCTTCTTCGGGACCGCCATGGATTCCTCCCTAGATCTTGATTTCCTTCAGACGGGCCCACCGCGGGTCCACGACGTCGGACGCGCACGAACACGGGCCTTCGTTCAGGTTCTTGCCGCAGTTCTGGCAGATGCCCTTGCACCCGTCCGAACACTTCGGCGCCACCGGCAGGGCGAGGACGATTTCCTCGGCCACGAGCGGTTCCAGCTCGACGGCGTCACCGTCATAGTACGTGACTTCCAGGTCCTCGTCCGAGTCCATTTCGCCCGGCACGTTGGTCGCCTTCGCGGCGGCCTCGATGAACACGTGCGTGAACGAGTGATCCACCTGGAACGACGCCTCCTCGGCGCACCGACTGCAGACGAAGGCGAGCCCGCCCGACAGGTGGCCCCGGACGATGACCGTATGGCCGGCGCGGTTCAGCGCGAACGCGGCCTTCACGAAAGGATCGCGCCCGTAGAACTGCGGTCCGACGAGGGGTTCCACCCAGGCCCGGACGAGCTCCTGCTGGACCTCCAATCCGTTCTCGGAAATCTCATCGACAGCGATGCGCAGCACGGGCGCCTCCGAATGCCTCGGCGAGGGGTCAGGGGACACCCCGCCTTTTGGAGCGTCGGAATGTACTGGAGACGACCCGTGAAGTCAAGGGTTCCCGCGGGCCCGTCGAACGAAAGCGCTTGCAAAGTCCGAAGGCCGTGGTACCCTACGGCCGTTTCTGTGTCCCGATGGGACGGCTGAGGAGATGTTTGATGGTGAAGTTGCGGTTGGCTCGGTTCGGCGCGAAGAAGCACCCGTTCTACCGGATTGTGGCGGTTGACTCCCGCGGCAAGCGGGATGGCCGGTACCTGGAGCAGCTGGGCACGTACGACCCGATGCAGAACCCCTCGGTGATCACCCTGATCGCCGATCGCATCCAGTACTGGCAGTCCGTGGGCGCCCAGCCCAGCGAGTCGGTCGCGCAACTGCTGAAGACGGCGGCGAAGGCCCCTGTCAGCAAGTGAGGGATCCATGGCCGTCGAGATGAAGGAACTGGTTGTCTACATCGCCAGGGCCCTGGTCGACAAGCCCGATGAAGTGTCCGTCAACGAGGTCCAGGCCGAGCAGACCTCGGTGCTGGAACTGCGCGTGGCGAAGGACGACATGGGGAAGGTGATCGGCAAGCAGGGCCGGACCGCCAAGGCCATCCGCACCGTGGTCAACGCCGCGGCCACCAAGATGAAGAAGCGGGCCGTGCTGGAGATCCTCGAGTGACGGCCCGGTCGCCCGCGACGGGCGGCCTTCGCGGACCTGCCGAATTCCTTCGCCTCCCCTACCCGGGAACGTCGATGAAACACGACCACGACATCGAACTGGGCGTCGTCGGGATTGCGTACGGGCTGCGAGGCGAGGTCACGCTCCACATGCACAACCCGGCCTCGGACCTGCCCGCCGTCGACATGAAGGTGCGCCTGGTCCTGCCGAAAGGCGAAACGCGAACGCTGAAGGTGCTGGCCTCGCGGGACGCCGGCAAGGGTCGGGTGGTGGCCTTCGACGGCGTGTCGGACCGGACGGGGGCGGAAGCGCTGAAAGGGGCCCGGCTGGTCACGCGGCGTGCCGACCTTCCGGCGCCTGCCGATGGCGAGTTCTACTACGACGATCTCCCGGGAACGCCGGTGCGACTGCCCGACGGGACCGAGGTCGGCACCGTGGCCTACGGGTTCCGGGGCGCGACGGACATCCTCGCGCTGAACGTGGGCGGCCGGGAGGTCCTGGTCCCCTGCGTGGCGGGCTTCGTGGTTTCCGTCGGGGCGGACGCCGTGGTGATCGAGCCGGTCGCACTGGAGGAACCCTTGTGAGCGACTCCGCCCGCGAGGCCCCGCCCCGGCATGCACCATCCTACCCGTTCACGGTGTTGACGCTGTTCCCCGACATGGTGCGGCAGGCCGTGGCGCATTCGATCGTGGGCCGCGGGATCGCCGCAGGCCGCCTGGACGTCCAGGCCGTGGACATCCGGGACTTCACGACGGACCGGCACCGGACCGCGGACGACGTGCCGTATGGCGGCGGGCCCGGCATGGTGATGAAGCCCGAGCCGGTCGCCGGAGCGATCCGGACGACCCGGGAGCGGCAACCGGGCGCCCTGGTGGTGCTGATGTCCGCGTCCGGGCGCCCCTTCGACCAGGCGACGGCGCGACGATGGGCCGACAACCCGGGCGGGCTGGTGCTGGTGTGCGGCCACTACGAGGGCGTGGACGAGCGGATCGCGGAACACTACGCCGACGACGAGGTTTCGATCGGCGACTACGTGCTGAGCGGGGGCGAGCTGGCGGCGCTGGTGGTCCTGGACGCGGTGGCGCGACTGGTCCCGGGCGTCCTGGGCAACCAGGCGTCCATCGCCGACGAGTCCCACGAGGGCGGGCTGGTCGAATACCCTCAGTACACCCGGCCGCCGGCCTTCGAGGGCCACGCGGTGCCCGACGTGCTGATGTCCGGGAACCATGCCGAGGTCGCCCGTTTCCGTCGCGAAGCGGCCCTGGCCAAGACTCGGCGCGTCCGGCCCGACCTGGCCGCTCGGGTGGTCGAGGTCGTGATCGACAGGCGGAGGCCCGCCAATCCTTCCAGGCCGGCGCGGCTGGGGCGGCCCCGGCCAGGGGACGACCCATGAGCGAACCCGGAACACCCCGCGTGGCCATCGCGCTGGTGCACCACCCGGTGTACGACCGGATTCGGGACGTCGTGACGACCTCGGTGACGTCCGTCGACATCCACGACATCGCCCGCGTGGCACGTACCTACGCCTGCGAACCCTACTACATCGTCACGCCCATCGACGCCCAGCGCGCCATGGTGAAGCGGGTCGCCGAGCACTGGGTCGCCGGCGAGGGGACCAAGGCCGACCACCCGCGGGTCGAGGCGATGGGGCGCATCGAGGTCGTCGACAGCCTCGCCACGGCGGTGGCCGACTTGCAGGCGCGAACCGGCACGGCCCCGCGGATCGTGGTGACCGGCGCCAGTTTCAAGGAGGGCGTCTCGACGTTCGGGGAACTGCGCAGGGAACTGGAAGGCCACGCGGACGCGCCCTGGCTGATCGTCTTCGGCACCGGGTGGGGGCTGACGAAGGAACTGACCGATCAAGCCGACGTGCGACTGGAGCCGATCCTGGGCCGCGAGGGCTTCAACCACCTGTCGGTCCGAGCCGCCGTCGCAATCGTGCTTGACCGACTCCTGGGGGCGCGCGTATACTAACGTGCCTTTTTGCCCGGGGTCCTCTTTGGCCCCCGGGGAAGCGTCCAGGACCGGGGACGCGACTCGAACTGATTTGCGAGGCGCAGCATGCACAAGACGATTCAGATGCTCGGGAACATCCACCTTCGTTCGGACCTCCCGCAGTTCTCGGCGGGCGACACCGTCAAGGTGCACTTCCGTGTCCGCGAAGGCGACAAGGAGCGCATCCAGATGTTCGAAGGCGTGGTGATCGGCCGTTCGGGCAGCGGGGCTCACGAGTCCATGACCGTCCGGAAGATCTCCTACGGCGTGGGCGTCGAGCGCATCTTCCCGGTCAACAGCCCGATGGTGGCGGCCCTGGAAATCGTCCAGCATGGCCGTGTTCGCCGCGCCAAGTTGAACTATCTCCGCGGCCTGAAGGGCAAGGCGGCGAAGATCCGCGAAAAGCGCACTCACCTGGCCTCGACGCCGGTCACGGGTGCCGCCGAGACCACCGATGACGCCCTCGCCTGACCTCTTCGACGAATCCACCCCCGGACCGGGTTTCATCGAGCGGTGGGCCGAAGGCCGCGGCCTGGTTCCCGTCATGGGGGTCGACGAAGCCGGCCGCGGGTGCCTGGCCGGTCCCGTGGTCGCCGCCGCAGTGCTCCTCCCCCCAGGCCACGACATCGACGGCATCGACGATTCCAAGCGACTGACGCCCGCGACGCGCGAACGCCTGGCCGAGCGCATTCTGGTCACATCGACGGTGGGCGTCGGCATCGTCGGGCCCGAGCGGATCGACGCTGTCAACATCCTGGCCGCGACCCTGGAGGCCATGCGCATGGCAGTGGAACAGGTCCGGGCGGCGTATGCGGGCCGCGTGGGGATCGTCATCGTCGATGGGAACCAGCCCATCCCGGGGCTGGACCTGCACCAGCGGCCGTGGCCCAAGGGGGACGCACTGTCCCTCGCCTGCGGCGCCGCCTCCATCGTGGCCAAGGTGACCCGCGACCGGATGATGGTCGCCCTGGACCGCGAGTTCCCGGGCTACGACTTCACCCGGCACAAGGGCTACGGCACCGCCGTGCACCTGGATGCCTTGCGCCGGCTGGGTCCCTGCCCCATTCATCGCATGACGTTCGCCCCGGTGGCGGACATGCTCAAAACGCATCCTCGATGAGCGTGATTTCGGGCCGGCCGTCGGGCCACCCGGCGCGCCAGGCCACGGCGGCGACGAAGAAGCGGACCTCGTCGTAGTCTTCGGGCCGCACCGCCAGCCAGCGTTCCATCGCGCCCCGGACCTTGCCGCGCTTTCGGGCGTCCACGCTGTCCGCTGCGGCATCGTCGTCGCCCGATCGCCGCGATCGCACCTCCACCGCGACGATGGCCGAGCCGCGACGCACGACGAGGTCCAGTTCCGCGTGACGGTCCCGGGCATTCCGGTCGACCACGATGTAACCCAGGCGTTGCAGTTCCTCGGCCACGGCCTGCTCGGCCGCACGACCCACGGCGATGCGATCGTCCATCTCCACCTCCCTGCGGACCGGATCGTGCCCCGGGCGCCTTGGCGATACGGCACCGGCGGATCCGGATCGACGCCTTCGGGGTTATCGGGCCGGCGAGCCGTGCGTTACACTACGGTCGTGGAATCGAACGACCTCGCCGAACGCGTCGCCGCCGGGGACTTCCGGGCCGCCGCACGACTGATGCGCTGGCTGGATGACGGCGATCCCCGCGCCCTGCCGGTCTACTCCCGCCTTTTCGATCGCATGGGCCACGCCATGCGCACGGGCATCACCGGGGCCGCCGGGGTGGGCAAGAGCACCCTCGTCGATGCGCTGGTAACCCGATGGCGCGCGGCCGGTCTGCGGGTCGGCGTCGTGGCCGTGGATCCCAGCAGCCCGTTCACGGGCGGCGCGCTGCTCGGCGATCGCGTGCGCCTGGGGCGCCACGCCGAGGACCCGGGCGTCTTCATCCGCTCGCTGGCAAGCCGGGGCCGGCTGGGCGGCGTGTCGGCATCGACGGCCCTGGTGGCCGGTGTGCTGGACGCGATGGGGTTCGATCACGTGGTCGTCGAAACCGTCGGTGTCGGCCAGGGGGAAGTCGAGATCCTGCGGCACGTCGACACGACGGTCGTGGTGATCGCCCCGGGCCACGGGGACGAGATCCAGGCCCAGAAGGCGGGCCTGCTGGAAATCGCCGATATCCTCGTGGTGAACAAGGCCGACCTGGACGGGGCCGAGGATGCCGCGGCCCACCTGGAAGCCGCGATCGCCCTGTCGGATCGGGACGCCCGGAAACCGCGGGTGCTCCGGGTGTCGGCGCGCGAGGACCAGGGCATCGAGGGGCTCGTCGCCGAAATCGACCGCCTTCGAGGCGAGGGGCAGGCCCGGCCAGGATACCCGCGGGACGAACGGTCCCGCACCGAGGCGCTGTTGGCGGACCTCGTGACCCGGGAATCGGGCGTTCGCCTGCGCCGGCTACTGGACCTGGACGCGGAGGCCCGGACGATCGTGGACGCCGTCGCCGCGCGCCGCCTGGACCCGTTCGCCGCGGCCGAAGCCCTGCTGGAGCACCTGCTGAAATGAAGGTCCCCGACCGACGAAGGCCTGGCAAGACCGATGGACGCCCCAACCGGGATCGCGCCAACGACACGCCCGCGGCACTCGGCCCCACCGCGGGCCCGACGGACCGCCAGTCGCCTGCAAGCACGGTGTTGTCGCACATCCGTCCGATCCACCTGGCCGTGCTGGCCGTAGGCGCCCTCCTTGTCCTGCCAGGGGGCCCCTTCGACGCCTTTCCGACGGCCGTCGGCGCCCCGATCGTTGTGGCAGCCGCGCTGCTGGCGCTGGCGCGGCTCCATCGATTCCCGGACGGCGCCGAACCGGGGCGGACGCCCCTGCCCTCGTGGGTGGTCCCCTCGGATGAAGCCGCCCCGGTGGGCTGGACCCGTCCCGCCCTCCTTCTGTTCAAGGTCGCCGTGCCGCCCCCCTCCCGCACCCGCCACAACAACCTAT
>Ga0118677_10016467_pt1 | contig 10116 bp, 9 predicted proteins | sample AliMusrvi5mmetaG_FD_86154 | JGI IMG/M metagenome (GOLD analysis project Ga0118677, IMG submission 86154)
GCAATACGCGTGACCGTGAATCAGGCGGCGGCAAGACAACCATAGAAATCAAGTTTGGTGGTTCCGCCGACGATGTAAAAGCTGCTGTATTAAAGGCCGCCAGGGAACTGGGCTGGAAATTGAAGCTGATCCGGGCCGAAGGAAGCCGCAGTACCTGGAAACGTGCACAGTAATCTACAATTCCAATTAAGGAGAACTTTGAATTATGAAACGAATTATTCTTCTTTGCATCGCCTTTGCCGTATTGATGCTACCGGCGATAACCATGGCCGAGACACGCACCTATACCGAGATTGTTACCATCAAAGTTGATGATGATGAGTATACTGCCCTTAACAAGGCCAAGATCAGAGCTGGAGAACAGGCACTGCGCAGCTATCTGAACGACGTCTACAAAGATCGCTCCGCCACCCTCAACCTGACCGGAAGCGAAAATTACATCCAGGATATGGAAGTACTTGAGAGCAGCGTGAGCGGAATGTTCTCAAAAGAGCTGAAAGCCAAGATAAAGGTAACGATCAACGAGGAAGAGGTGCGCACCTACTTGAAGCGGCAGGGGGCGATCACCGGCAAGAACGAAGAGCGCCGGATTTTCGTAATTCTGATCCCCGGCAAGATGGATACGGGCGACGCTCCGGCCATCCTTGACAACGTACGTGCTGAGATCAGGAAGAACCTGACCGCAGCCGAGTACACCGTCATCGACTCTGAAGACCAGACAAAGCGCCTTGAGTCACTGACCGAGGAGGCCGATTACAGCAAGCTGGTAGGCCAGTTGGACGGCCTGGGTGAGTGGGTCGTGATTGGCAAGATTGATATCGACGTTACCCAGGACGGCAGCATGCGCTCCTATCATGCCCTGATGACCGGTAAAACTGTGAGCATCACCAGCCGCGACCTGATGTGGGAAGGTAACATTGATGGCCTTGCACGGGTCAAAGCCAGCGAATCTCCCAAAGCAGCCTTGCGCATGGCTGCAATAAACGGCGGCAAGAGATTCGCCGATGAAGTTCTCAAAGCAATGAATACCAAGACCCTGACACAGGAACGCCGCGGGTCCCGTTTTGAAGTCGTATTCCCGACCGGCGGCAACTACCGCATGGAGCAGAAGATACTGAAACTGCTCAAGGATGACATCAAGGGTCTCAAAAATGTCAGCCAGAAGAATCGTGGCAAGGGTGACATGATCGTCGATCTGTACTACGTCGGCAAAATCAGCGACCTGGTGGACCTGCTGCTGTCCAATCTGGACAAGGACCCGCAGCTCAAGAACCTTAACCCGGAAATCGAAGGCAACAAGGTTATCTTCAAAAAATAACTATATAGATCAAAGGAGAGAGCTTATGAGCATATCTAGAAAATTCACCCTACTGATGCTGATTGCTGCCTTCGCTGCGCTTTTTCTGCTTAACGGCTGCGCCACCGTCACCTCAGGCGGCGAGTGTGCGGCTGAACTGTACAATCCGACAATTAGCTCCACACTTGATTCATTTGAATCAGCCGCAATTGCCATAAAAATGTCCAACCGCGTGCTGCTAAGATCACCTCTTTCCGAGCAGGATACCTGGCCATCAAGCCTCTTCGGTGCTCCATCAGGCGCTTCAATGGTTAAAGGAGCCTTCTCGATGATCGGGACTGTGGCCGGTATAAGTGGCGCCGCTATTGAAATTGATCCTGAAACTGGTTTCCCGCGGCCTCAGAGTGCCCTCTACATATTTTTGAAAGACAGGAGTGATATGCTTAACAAAGAAGTATGCAAGGAAGATGTAGTTTATTTTATGAAAAATACCAACGACATTTTCTGTCCTTTGGGGGGACGCAAGAACGCGGAAACATATGATGAGAATGTCTATCGGAATGTGCTTATGGCGTACGGAGTTGTTACAAATAACAAAGAAGAGATGCTGAAAGTAGAATCGGACATACGGCAGACTGAACTCGGCTTCAGGCAGTGTGACGCATGGGCTCACAAATCTAAAGAAGGCTCAGTCAAGGAAACCTACTGCAAAGACCCTGCACTAAAGGACGAAGCCCTTAAAGTCAGCCTGGTCAAAGGGAAAATTGAAGGAAACGAAAGTATGAAGAAGGCTTACGGCCCCTTGGCAAACAAGGTTTACAATGCCTCAGTCGCCGGAGCTGATTTTTCAATTGCCGCAAGTACAAAAATAATCTGTGCAATCGCCGTGGCAGTTCGTGCGATACCAAACATGAGCAAAGAGTTTAAGGAGTGGAAAGGAGCAGTCAATATAGCCCTTCTACCATCCCGTATCAAGAATGCTGTCAGTGCTTTTGGTATTTATCGTGACAACCTGGGACTTCAGATTACCGTCTACAAGACCATGTACAATCAGATCAAGGGCCTTGGGTATGAAATCAAGGATGAGGAGGCTAAAACCAAAGCAGCGCTCCAGCGAATTAACGCCGCTGAACCAATCCTGCAATGCCTGCTTCCCAAATTTGACGACCTGATTGCTGGCAAAGAGGTTGTATTCACCGAGCAGGACCGGAGGGGGCTTTCAATGCTTGCTGGTCTCTATCCCCCGGATAGTCACATCGGTGGGGAGACCAGATTTGCATCAGTTGTGCACTGATAAAACGGTACGGGGCGAAGTTCTATTTTAAAATATTTAGTGGAGGTTCAGCATGAGGTGCATCACGTATAGATTTGCTTCAGTTGTGTGCATTGTTGGAATATGTCTGCTTTCCTTTGGGTGCGCCTCGGCGCCTGATGTTGTGTATGTCAAGGAAGCCCAGCAGGTGACGGCCCAGGCGCTGGATCCGATCATGCTGGAGTCGGCCAAACTGGAAAGCGATATAAAAGAAAAATTCAGCAAGTTTCTTCCCCCCGATGCTTCCGATAACCTGATCAAGGTGATCCAGACCGAGATTGCAAATACCAAGCGCTTTACCAAAGTAATGTTGACTTCAAATGAGGGGGACACATATATCATTCAGCCCGGAATTGACGACATAAAGGAATCTACCGTCAACATCCAGACCGATCCGACTCGCAAATTGTTCACTATCAAGGCGCGTGTGCGCCTGGATGTACTCTTCATCAACCAGAAAAACCAGAAGGAACTGGTCAAATCCTTTTATGACGACCGCAAGCTCGAAAACCGGGTTTCTGCCAAAACCGCTTTAACCATTGATCAGAAACAAGAGTATCACCTGCGTGCAATCAATACCGCCTTTCGTGCTGCGGCAGACCAACTGGGCAACGGCTTCAACCCCAGTTACGAAATGGGCGGCATAAGTAAACTTGCCGGCAAAACCGCTTATGTCCTGATCAACACAAGTAAACTGCGAAAGATGCCGAAAAAACAACAGGCAGTCGAGGTGATCGACGATGACAACAAGGTTCTGGCAACAATTGCCGAACTGACTATTGAGGATGGCTCACTCTCAGGCAAACTTTACGAGAAATCCGGGGCATCCATCAAGGAAGGCTCTAAGGTGCGGGCACGGGTAAATGCACTGACCGATTAGTAAGATAGAAAATATTTTTGCATTATGGCAATTTAATAATTTCGTTGACGCACTTATCCAGCCTATCTGGATAGCCTCCCACAGTATCATCCAGGACACAAAAAAGGCCGGCATGGGTACCGGCCTTTTTTGTGTCCAACTCATTATTTTGTTGACGCTGGACAGAGTTCCCCTAAAATGTTGTCGCATGGACATATTCTCTGAAAAAATCATCCTGACGGTCAGTCGCCTCACCGCGCTTCTGCGCGGAACGCTGGAAGAAAACTTCCAGCAGGTCTGGGTTGAGGGCGAAGTCTCCAATCTGTCCCACCCCTCTTCCGGACACATTTATTTCACACTTAAGGATGCCGGCGCGCAGTTGCGCTGTGTCATGTTCAAGGGTGCAGCCAAAAACCTTAAATTCCGCCTGACAGACGGGATGGGCATGATTACCCGCGGCCATATCTCGCTCTATGACCAGCGAGGCGAATACCAGCTGATCTGCGAATACCTTGAACCAGCCGGAGTCGGCGCGCTACAGATGGCATTTATTCAGCTGAAAGATAAACTGGCCCGAGAGGGCCTTTTTGCGGATACACACAAACGTGCCATGCCTCGTTTTCCTCGACGGGTCGGGGTGATAACCTCTCCCACCGGCGCTGCCATCCATGATATTCTCAACATCCTCAAACGACGCTTCGCCTCGCTGGAGATTCTGATCTATCCAGTGCGGGTACAGGGTGAAGGAGCGTCACAGGAGATTGCAAGAGCGATTGACGACATGAACGAGCTAAAAGAAGTGGAAGTTTTAATCGTCGGGCGAGGCGGGGGATCTCTGGAAGACTTGTGCCCCTTTAATGAGGAGACCGTGGCGCGAGCGGTTTATAGGTCGAGGATTCCGATTATTTCTGCTGTAGGGCATGAAACTGATTGGAGCATCTGCGACTTTACCGCCGATATGCGCGCGCCCACTCCGTCGGCCGCTGCCGAGATGGTAATTGCCAGTTCCGATGAACTGCGCGGTCAAGTTGCATCGCTTATTCATCGTATGAGAATGGGTATGGAGAATCGTCTTGCTGCGCTGTATGGACGTCTGGAGGCCCTGTTCAGATCGCTGCACGACCCGCGAACAACACTGGAACATCTTGCCCAGCGGATGGATGACCTGATCGGACGCCTCGACATAGCTCTACTTAGCAGCGTCAGGCGCCGTCGGGAGTGTTTTAACCGCTTTCACAGAGCAATGCTGTATCTGAACCCTGCGGACAGGATCGAGAACCTCAGTCAGCGAACCTGCCTTCTTTCGGTTAAGATAGAGCGGCTGTTGATGCAGCGTATAGATGGGCTCAAACAGGAATTCAGCGACAATGCCGCCCGTCTTGAAGTACTCTCCCCTCTTAAAACCCTTGCCCGCGGTTATGCTATTGCCACCTGCATTGATAGTGGAAAGGTGATAACTGATGCCGGCAAACTGACTGCCGGAGAACAGTTGTCGATTAAACTCTGGCGTGGCGCGGCGCGCTGCCGCGTTGAGAAACTGGATATCCCTGATTCACCTTCGATAAATTTCAAAATTTCCTTAGCAGACAAATAAGCCATTCTCCGCACATTACCGCTGTTTACTCAAAGAACTGGTTGTTTCGCTATTTTTTTCTTGGGAGTCGCACGAACCTTCACAACCGGGATGCTATCGGGAACTGGGACGAAAAAGGACGGATCGGCCGGCTGGAGAATCGTGTAATGAGAGGAGGCAATCTTCCTGATGATTCCATCGCTGAACTGGATAGTCGCCTTCAGGGGAGACACTTCCACCACCTTGCCAACTCCCCATTCCATCGCTCCGGAATGGCTCACTACGTTGCCTCGTTTGATAATCATGTTCTCTCCTCGTATGACTGGTTTAACTACAACTGTTTCTCAGCATCTGGTGCTGGAAGGTGGCGGAAACGTTAGAAAAAGAACTGTACCGGCTGTTCTTGAGAATTTGAAAAAGGAGGTGGATGGAGATGACCGGAAAACAGGGGAGGTCGAAGTAACAAAGACTAAATGATTCCGGGTGACAGGTCGATTGTTTGACTGTACGCCGTTATCAGGATTATAGCGAGGGATATATTATTTTTTATGCCCGGCCGTTTTCTGCCGATAAATGTCTATAGAATGCAACTGGAGTGCTAAAGTCCAAAAATATATTCGATCCTATTCTGTTGCCAAAAATCGACCGACTTTTTGTCGTGCATGAACATGCAAACATGATTCGGGAAAGAGGCTTGACAGCAAACGCTTTCTCTCTAAAACACCGGGTACGAGGCTACTGTGCGGGATAACCCCATGCTCAATCTGAAACGCTGCTACGAAATACTGGAGATACAGCCCGATGCTTCGCTTGATGAGGCAAAACAGGCGTTCCGAGACCTTGTCAGTATCTGGCATCCTGACAAGTACTGCCACAATTCCCGACTTATGGAAAAAGCCGACCGGAAGTTGAAGGAGATCAATTGGGCGTGGGAGCAGTTTCAGGCCTTTTCTCGTGAACAGGAGCGCGCCGAAGAGGAGCGGGCGCAAAATGAGCGGGAAAATCCGGAACGGCAACGTCAGCAACGCAAGAAGAGCCTGATGAAACTGGCGGAACTGAAACCTACCGATCTTGACATCAAATCTATCATCTATGCCGATCTTGCGAGGCAGGCGTATCGGGCCTTGCGCGCCGGTTGCCATTCTTATGATCCTGATCCCGGATTGTCCAACCAGGAGGAAGCATACGTTCCATCTGAACCGGATGCTGCTGGAAGGAAAAACCGTGGAGATCCCGCGAAAAATGTCCAACCCGGTTTACGTGAAGGCACTGCCGGTTATGTTCTGCTGAAGGAAGCTGTCGCAGACCATGTCCAGCGAAACCCTGATGAGCATGATTTCCTGAAACGGTCAGCACGGCTCCAGGGGTTTACCGACCAGGACCGGACGCATGAGACGCACCAAGAAACAACGACGGAGGTCAGCAGGAAAATGACACTGTTGTCCGAATCCTACGTGCAGGGACGCAGGGAGAAGAATATTGAGGAGAGGCTGGAGCGTCAAAAGCTCAGAAGAGAGCTGGAAGAGAGTGAAGAAAAAACACACAACGAACAGAAACAGAAGCACAGAATATTTATGGAACATTATCTGGAAAAGTATCGCTCCTGGCTGGCCGATGAAAAAGAGAAATTTATCGCTGCTGAGCATGAAAAACAACGCAGATCCGGCATCTATAGAGTTTTGCGGGGTGTAGAGAGACACAAGGAATTTCCCTATGGTATCCCCCATATTCAGTTGATTTTCATACCTGGCGGAACGTTTGCCATGGGTAGGAATGACAGGAGCACTCTCTTCAGTAAAATAGTTGGATATTCAAACAGTCATCCCAGGCACACGGTTACCGTACGTGATTTTTATCTCAGCAAATATCCGGTTACAGAAAAGCAGTGGTCGCGGGCAATGGGAATTGAAACTTCTGAACATCAATATAATTTGCCCGTGCAGTTGTGCTGGAGTGACGCTCAGAAGTTCATCAGCAAGTTGAACGAGATCACCGGCCTCCACTTCCGCCTTCCCACGGAAGCGGAATGGGAGTACGCAGCACGCAGCGGGGGTAAGGATGAAAGATGGCCGGAGGAAAACAGCGGCTCAACCATTTTAGAGCATGCATCGGTCGGCAGAAGTCTTGTCGGACTTCAGCAACCCAATGGGTTGGGCTTGTATGACATGTTGGGAAACGTCAGAGAATGGTCCGGCGACTGGTACGATCCTAAATATTACGCGGACAGTGTCGAGCTCGATCCGACAGGGCCCGAACGCGGAAGCAGAAAGGTCATCCGCGGTAATGTCTTTATTGATGCAGTTGGAAACCCCATGCTCTCAGACTCTTTCTGCAGAAACTTCTTGCCGGTTACCAAATTCAACAAAGCTGGTTTTCGCCTGGCGCACTCCCTGATGTGAAAATGCGGCTGGGTCACTCCTAAACCGGGGTCGGAGTCGCTCTCTGTCATTCCAAGCGCAGTGAGGGTGACAGGGAAATCGTGTGCCGGAAGGGTCAACGTCCCATCCAGATCGAAGATCCAGCCGCGTCGGGTGAGGAAGTGATGGTGAGCAGTCTTGTCAGTAGAGCCATCAACACAGACATTCCTGATCATGTATTAGTTGCAAACTTCAACACCCATCTTCTGCTATTAAATACCACCGGAGCCTTCCACTTCAACTCTTCTAATGCATTCAACAACCCCTCGGTCTTGGGGAAAATATGATGAGTGTATCTATTTACCCTTAGGGCATCGATGGTGTTCGGAAGCTTATGGGGAAACTCCATTTTCCTCATGACATAAACTGTCCTGGTTGTCCCGAGTTTTTCGGGATAGTCCACTGAAAACAGAGAACCGGATTAGTAGGTCCCACTCCCCACAATGCATCTCTCAATATGTTGAGTATTTACCAAATACTGAGACTAAGCGAATCATTTCATGTCTATTCGATTTTCTCTACTGCTGACATAATACTTTGTAATTAAACGATTAATCCGGCCATCTGGTTGATCTTTGGTAATTGGCAAGCTATTTGCCTTACTACGTCCAGGATCCTGGTCATCTCACCCAGAAGTGAGTTTCTGTTTTTTTGGGTGGGGGATGTACGCAGCGAAGGGCTGTGAATGTTTATTATGATGTGGAAATAGGATAAGGAAGGAGCGGGATACATACTTGGGGTTAGTGACAAACATGCGTGATTTAAAAAGCGTGATTTAAAAAACTTTTAAAAGGGGATTTCATGAAACGGTTTACGACACAGAAAGCTTATTTTGTATTTATGTTACTACTAAGTGTTTTTATGATGCTGCCAGGATGCGGAAGTTCGGGTAACTCCGCTACAGAACCCGTCTCAGTCAGTTCCACAGTTTCTCGTAATGCGGCCACAGGTGTGCCGATCGGCAACAAACTCACCGTAACCTTCAGTGGTGCGATGGACCCCGCAACGATCAACACGAAAACATTTATCTTAATGCAAGGGGCAACGGCTGTTTCAGGCACGGTGGCCTACTCCGGAGTAACTGCGGTCTTTACTCCGAAAAGCAGTCTTGCAGCCAACACCACCTATACCGCCACTATCACTACCGGGGCCATGACTCTGGGTGGCAAAGGGGATGACGACAGGAGACAAAGCAAACCACTGGCAAGTGCCTATGTCTGGAGCTTTACTACATCAAAAGCACCCGTAGCTGGTCTCACGCCGGTAAACCTAGGAACAGCCGGAAATTTCGTGATTCTGGCAAAAACTGGGGTCTCTACCACTGGAACCACTGCAGTTGTTGGTGATATTGGAGTTAGTCCTGTCGCCGCGAGTTACTTAACAGGATTTTCACTGATTGCGGATTCCACTAATACATTTTCAACATCGTCCGTAGTGACGGGGAAATTATATGCGGCTGACTATGCTCCGCCCACACCTGCCATTATGACCACGGCTATAAGCGACATGCAAACCGCGTTCACTGACGCCGCCGGAAGAACGACACCCGATTTTACTGAATTGGGAGCAGGAAATCTCAGCGGACTGACACTCGTTCCAGGTCTTTACAAATGGGGTACGGGAGCTTTAATAACAAATGCCGGCGTTACTTTATCGGGTGGCGCAAATGACGTCTGGATCTTCCAAATAGCCGGAGATCTCATAGTGAACAACAGTGCCATAGTTACCCTGATCGGCGGTGCACAGGCCAAGAACATCTTCTGGCAGGTCTCCGGCCAGGCGAACCTTGGAACTTCGGCTGACTTCAAGGGAATTATTTTGAGTCAAACCCTGATTTCGCTGAATACCGGCGCAAAAATGACCGGCAGGGCATTGGCACAGTCTGCGGTTACATTAAACGCAACTGCCATTACTGCCCCGTAAGGCAAGCGTTAATACATTTGATCCTGTTTATCAGGGTACGATTTGAAAGCAGGTTAAGAAAAGGGGAGGCAGGCTGTTTTTTGTAATTCAGCCTGTCTCCTTTTCTGCTTTCCTAAGTCTGAGTTGCCGAGCTAAGCTTTTTGACGAATGATACCGTATTTCTGCATACGGGCGCGAAGGGTGCTGGGGTTGAGACCAAGGAGTACCGCCGCACCGTTTTTACCATTGATTCGCCAACCGGTTTTCTGAAGCACATGGAGGATGTGGTCGTGTTCCATCTCGGCAAGTGCTTTAAACTCCTTACCTGCCGGTTCCTCTGGATTACGGATCGTGTTGAAACGGTCCAATATCTGCAGTTCACTCCCCCGGCTGATAATGACCGCCCGCTCGATGACACTTTCCAACTCTCGCACGTTGCCGGGCCAGTGGTACTGCTGAAGAGCGTTCAGGGTCTCTTTTGACACGGCATCTATCTTCCTGCCGATTTTCATGTTGAATTTGGCAACGAAATGGTCGACGAGCAGCGGGATGTCTTCCTTCCGATTCCGGAGTGGCGGCATCGAGATCGGGAAAACATTAAGCCGATAGAACAGGTCTTCCCGGAATCTGCCGTTCTTGATTTCCACCTCAAGATTACGGTTGCTGGCCGCGATGATCCTTACATCAGTCTTTATGGTACGGGGGCTGCCCAGTCGCTCAAACTCGCCGTCCTGAATGACCCGGAGCATCTTGGAT
>Ga0118677_10005132_pt1 | contig 10115 bp, 5 predicted proteins | sample AliMusrvi5mmetaG_FD_86154 | JGI IMG/M metagenome (GOLD analysis project Ga0118677, IMG submission 86154)
TTCCAATGCCGTCCATGTCCAGGTCCTTGACCGGTCGCCCCTAGCATAAGTACATAGTGACGTGGCTGGTTAAATAGGTTACATGAGTTATCTCGTTGCAGAAGCAGTTGGCGCTGGTTGCTCATGTGTGACTCATGTAACGATTCACCTGTGTAACTGTAATAGAACCTGGATCATGATCCGCACCTCGTTGGCCTACTTCTTATTTCTGCTCGTGGCGCTCGGCCGCCTTCACGCTGCCACACTGACGCTCACGGCGCCTTTGGACTATCAGGTCGTCCAGCGGGAAACACGGGACCGGGGCAACATTGCCATAGAGGGCAGGCTCGTTGAAGTGGAGACAAAGGACATCACTCTTGAAGCGCGGATAGTCAGAACTGGGACGACGGGCGAATGGCGGAAACTGCCGGTCACCTTCACCGGCGAAAGGTTCTTAGCCACGATGGGGTCTCCCGCAGGAGGTTGGTACCGCGTGGAGGTGCGGGCTTTGAGTGGAGACAGCGTTCTTGCGGGAGCAGCCGTCGAACATGTGGGGGTGGGTGAGGTGTTCGTCGTGGCCGGACAGTCCAACGCGGCCAATTACGGGGAGGAAAGGCAGTCAACGAAGTCTGGCCAGGTCGTCACGTTCGATGGCGAACACTGGCAGCTCGGCAATGATCCCCAGCCTGGCGCAGGAGGGGCGGGCGGCAGCTTCCTGCCTCCGTTTGGCGATGCCATGGCGCAGCGTTTTGGGGTTCCGGTGGGATTCGTCGCTTGCGGCATCGGGGCCACGAGCGTTCGCGAGTGGCTCCCAAAGGGGGCCGGGTTTCCGAACCCACCCACTCTCACGGGCCGTGTGCAGCAGCTTCCCGACGGTCAATGGGAAGGCAAAGGCGAGGCTTTCGACATGTTAGTGGCTCGCATGAGACAAATGGGACCTCGCGGCTTCCGTGCCGTGCTGTGGCACCAGGGCGAGAGCGACGCGAATCAGCCGGACCCGGCCCGCACACTGCCCGGCCGCCTTTACTACGAGTATCTCAAGAACCTCATCCGGGAGTCGGGGCGTGCGCTGGGCTGGGAACCTCCCTGGTTTGTCGCGCAGGTCAGCTATCACGTGCCAGGCGACGAGGCGTCGCCCGATATCCGCGCGGCGCAGGCTTCCTTGTGGACGAACGGCGTGGCCCTGGCGGGTCCGGACAGTGATGCCCTCAAAGGCGACCTGCGCGAGAACGAAGGCAAAGGCGTCCACTTCAGTGGACCCGGCCTGCGCGCCCACGCGGCGTGCTGGGTGGACAAAGTGGCCCCCTGGCTCGAACGATCGGTCGGTGTTATGCCGCAGATCGCTGCGCAGAACTCCGGAACAATCGCCAACTCGGCCCCTGATCCCTCGTTCGAGCAGGCAGCGGCTTCCGGGGTCCACGGTGGGCAAAAGCGCGCGCGGCAAGGTGAAGCGGATCGCCGGTGGACACCGGAGCGAGCCTGGACTTGGTATAACTCGCAGCCGTGGTTGGTCGGCTGCAATTTCGTGCCCAGCACCGCGGTTAACGACGTCGAGATGTGGCAGAAGGGGACTTTCGACGCCAAGACCATTGATCGTGAACTCGGGTGGGCGCAGGAACTCGGCTTCAACACGGTGCGTGTCTTTGTCAACTATGCCGTGTGGGAAGCCGATGCCGCGGGCCTGAAGGACAACTTCCGCCAGTTCCTCAAGATCGCCCACAAGCACGGCATTTCCACGCTGGTAGTTCTGTTTGACGATTGCTTCAAGCCCGAGCCCTGCGTCGGCAAGCAGCCCGATCCTGAACCGGGTGTCCACAACAGCCAGTGGGTGCAAAGCCCGGGCGCGAAGCGGCGCGAGGACCGAGCGTTCTGGCCCAAGCTGGAGCAATACGTCAAGAACATGGTGGGCACTTTCGGAAAGGACAAGCGCGTGCTTGCCTGGGAGCTTTACAACGAGCCGAGCCAGTCGCTGCCTCTTGTGGAAGCCGCGTTCCAGTGGGCCCGCGAAGCCAGACCATCCCAGCCGGTCACGACTACTATCTTCGGCAATGCCGAAATGCAGAAGCGTATCATCGAGCTTTCCGATGTGCTCTGCTTCCACGATTACGGCCCGCTTCCAGGAGTCAAAGCTCAGGTGGCCAGCTTGCTCGCTCACGGTCGGCCTCTGCTTTGCACCGAATGGATGGCACGCGGCCCCGGCAGCCGCTTTGAGACGCACCTGCCGTTCTTCAAGGAGAACAAAATCGCCTGCTGGAACTGGGGCCTCGTGGCAGGCCGCACACAGACCTATTTCCCGTGGGGTTCACCGAAGGGCGCGCCAGAGCCGACGCTCTGGCACCACGACATCCTGCGCGCCGACGGCACGCCCTTCCGAGCACGAGAGGTGGCGTTCCTCAAAGTGACGACTGGCAAATTGCCAGCCAGCGCGCTGCCCCAGCGAAATTTACTGGTGCCGACGGCGGAGAAATCTCCGGTCGCGCGGCATTTCAGGCAGCATCGCCTGAACCCGGTCCCCATTCAGCAAGTGGTCATCCAGGATGACTTCTGGTCACCCAAGCTCAAGGTATGGCGGGAAGTGACCATTGCGGATTGTTTCACGAAGTTCGAGAACGACCGCGGTGGAGCCATCAACAACTTCGATCGTGTTCGGGACGGCCAGACCGGCGGCCATGCGGGGCCGGAATGGTACGACGGACTGATCTATGAGATGATCCGCGGCAGTGCCGACTTCCTGGCCTCTTGCCCGGACGCCGAACTGGAGAAGCGGTTGGACGGCTATATCGATCGCATCGCCGCTGCCGCGGCAAAAGACCCGGACGGTTACCTGAACACGTGGACCCAGTTGATGGCACCCACTAATCGTTGGGGCCTGAACGGGGGCAACGACGTCCAACAGCACGATGTTTATAACGCCAGTGCCATGGTCGAGGCGGCAGTGCATTATTACCGCGCGACGGGAAAAACGCGGCTGCTCCAGGTCGCCACCAAACTCGCCAACCATATGGCCGACGTCATGGGCCCGCTGCCGAAACAGAACATCGTGCCAGGACACTCGCTGGGCGAGGAAGCGCTGGTGAAGCTGTATCTCCTGTTCCGGGAAAGGCCGGAGCTGAAGTCCCGGATGCCGGTGTCCGTGGAGGAGCAGCGCTACCTCAAGCTCGCCGAGTTCTGGATAGAGAACCGTGGCAACCACGAAGGCCGGCAAAGCTATGGCGCCTATGCCCAGGATCATAAGCCGGTGTTGCAGCAGGAAACCATTGAAGGCCACGCGGTCAGGGCTACCCTCCTCTGTGCCGGGTTGGTCGCCGCAGCCACCGCAGACGAGCGCGAAGATTATCTCACTGCGGCCCGGCGGCTCTGGAATAACATGGTCGAGCGTCGCATGTATGTCATTGGCGGTTTGGGCGCAGTGGCTGGCCACGAAGGATTCGGCCCCGATTACGTATTGCCGAACAACGGCTATCTCGAAACGTGCGCGGCCATTGGCGCGGGCTTCTTTCATGAGAATATGAACCTGGCCTTCGCCGACGCGCGCTACGCCGACGAACTCGAGCGCGTGCTCTATAACGGCATCCTGAGTGGAGTTTCTCTGAAAGGAGATACCTACTTCTACGAAAACCCGCTCGAAGCCGGCAAGAACCGGACGCGTTGGGAATGGCACGGGTGCCCGTGCTGCCCCCCGATGTTTCTCAAGATCATGGGGGCCTTGCCGGGTTACATCTATGCCCAGGATCAAGGCGGTGTTTACGTGAATCTATTCGTCGGCAGCCAAGCGAGTCTTACTGTGAATGGCGCCAAGTGTATTATTCGGCAAACGACCCGGTATCCATGGGAGGGCGCGGTCCGGCTGGCTGTCGAACCGGAGCGGGAGACAGAGTTTGCCATGAATGTGCGCCTGCCCGCCTGGTGCGCTGAGCCGCAGTTGAAGGTAAATGGCAAACCTTTGCCGACCTTCGAGAGGGTCCGCGGTTACGCTTGCCTCCAACGAAAGTGGCGGCGCGGCGATCGCATCGACCTGGCGCTGCCCATGCCCGTGCAACGCATCAAAGCCTCTCCGCAGGTCGAGGCCGATATTGGGAGAGTTGCGCTCCAGCGGGGCCCGATCGTCTATTGCCTGGAAGCCGTGGACAACGGCGGTCAGGTCCGAAACCTGGTCATTCCGCCTGATGCGCAATTGAAGGCGCAGTACCGCGCAGACCTGCTCGGCGGGGTGACGGTCATCACGGGGCCGGCGCTCGGCCTCCAGCGAATGGAATGGCGCGACACGCTCTACCTTCCGTTTGCCAGCATGCCTGGCGTCACCAATGTCGAGTTTACTGCCATTCCTTACTTTGCGAATGCCAACCGGCAGGCAGGCGAAATGATGGTGTGGATGGCGGACACCGCGAATCAGGCTGAGCCGTTGCCGTCGTCCACGCCGGCGAGTCGCGCCATACCGTCGGCATCACATTGCTGGCAGAGCGACACGGTGTCCGCTCTCAACGACCAGATCGAGCCGGCTGGTTCGGACGACATGAAGATTCCCCGCTTCACCTGGTGGGACCACCGCGGCACCCAGGAGTGGGTACAATACGATTTCGAGCACACCGAGAAGGTATCCGCAGTCCAGGTTTATTGGTGGGACGAGCGACGCCTCAAGGCCCACTGCCGCGTGCCACAATCCTGGCGTTTGCTCTATCAAACAGGCGGCGAATGGAAGCCAGTCACCGGCGTCTCTGACTACACCACCGAGATGGACCGGTTTAACCGAGTGACATTCGCCCCGGTCGAGACCAAGGCCCTGCGCATCGAAGTTCAGCTTCAACCCGAATGGTCCGGCGGCATCCTAGAATGGCGAATAGAATCGCCCGGAACTTGAAGGGAAGTCCCTGCCAGAATCTCAAGATCACCCACTTGGCCGAGGTGCGACAGTTGGACCCCGATCCTGACCCGGACATTGCGCATCCTCCGGAACGCCGGTCTCCGACCCGGCGTCGGCCAAACGGCCGGGAGACGCCGGGTCGGAGACCGGCGCTCCGGCATGTAGGCGTTTCAAGGTGACTGTGAAAAACCCAAGCTAATGGACGCCACGGTGAGCGAAGAGCCGAGGGCGAATCTGTAACCTCCCGTTAGGAGGAAGGACCTGGGCGGGATGGCGGGTAGGGTGCAGCGGCTCTGGTGTAAAGGCCGGGGCCTGCGGATTCAGGTAGAGGGCGACGGCTTCGGCACTGGAGTGGGCATTGAGCTTGCCGAGGATGTTCCGCACATGGGTTCGGACGGTGGCCTTGTCAATGCCTAGCTCGGCGGCGATCGCCGGCTTGGAATGTCCCCGGGAGATGCAGGTCAGCACCTGTGCTTCGCGATCGGTGAGGCGGTGAATGACCGAGCCGCGAGCACGGAAGTAATCCACAATAACCTTCGCCACGGGGCTCGATATCACGGCGCCGCCCTGATGCACGGTCCTGATGGCCAGGATCAGTTCGTCAGCAGGGCAAGGTGTGGGCAGATAGGCGCAAGCGCCGGCCTCGAGGGCTTCGACCAGGAGGCGCGGGTGGTTCTCGGGAATCAGGAGGATGGGAGATGCCGCGGGCCAGAGTAATCGGATTTGCTGGATGAGCTTGGTGCCGGGCATGTCCCGCAAGAACAGGCTGACGAGAAACAAGCCGGGAGGGCTCCGGGAAAAGGACAAGAGAGCTTCCTTACCGGTGGCGCAGGCCCATGTGACGTGCAGGCCCCGCGTGCCCCCTATCACCGCCGACTTGAATTGGCGGCCTTGGTCGTCACTCTCAACAATCCCAACCTTGATGGTTTCCGACGCTTGTTCCGACATAAGTAGCACTTTCTATTCACAAGCCGTGCAAATCGGCTTGTCTCATTGACTGGACTGTCGCGGAATGGTATCCGCAACTATAGTTTACAACAAGCCAGTGTAATTGCATCAAGTATGTTAGGTTATGTGAGAATGCAGGTTCCTCGCGTGGAGAGGACAGCCGATTCGTACTCACATCAGCGAGGTTGTAACCTCCGCGCCCATGGGAAGGGCGCGTGTCTCGAAGCTTGATGCACCCCTGCTGCCGGGCTTTTGGGACAAAGGCGTAGTGACAAACCGGGCACGAGCGAAGTAGCTTGGAGAACGATGGACGAGCCCATCCAAATGCCCATTGATGGCGTGCTGGATCTGCACACCTTCAGCCCGCGCGAGATCAAGGACCTGGTGCCGGATTACCTGGCGGCCTGCCGGGAACGCGGCATCCTCCAGGTGCGCATTATTCACGGCAAGGGCATCGGCAACCTGCGGCGCACCGTTCATTCCATCCTGTCCAAGCATCCCGATGTCGCGTCTTTCACGCTGGACCATCCGCAATACGGTGGTTGGGGTGCTACGATTGTTTATCTGAGCAAGCCTCGGGACGCGGAGTGAGGGAACTCCACGGGTGCCGATTTGGGCCAAGGAAACGGTGGACGGTCGCCATTCGCCTCGAGAATCTGCTTTGAATGCTACGCCCCGGTTGGGATGACTTTGCTTTCCCGTGTCCCGTTCACAAGCCGACTCAAAGCCAGAAATCGACCCATGCAGCCGCAAAATCCATTGTTCGTTAACGTTACCGATAAAGTTTTGTCGTGAGGACGACATGGAATTATGAAGCCATAACCATGCTCTAATAGGGGAACGCGCCCGCCCCGGGCGTTGTGACTGGCGCCCTCGCCAGTCACGGTTGCGGCTCTCCGAACGGACTCACTGTTCAGTGACTCGGCGCACGTTCCTGCCACCCGGCGAGGGCGCCGGCTGGCTACGCCCGGGGCGGGCGTGGTCCCCGTTTCCAACTGCGTGGTTACGGCTAGGCAAGCGATCTGTAAGACCATAGATTGATCATAGAAGGACTATACAAGGACCATAGAATGATCCATCGCGAGACTCTGGCGCAAGTCTTGTATGGAAAGGCTGTTATTCTGGACACCGTGGCTTGGCTAAGGGCGGGTCGAGGCGAGCTCCTCCTCGAAGTCCACGATCTGCTTGATCTGCACGAGGAACCAGCGGTCTATCTTGGTAAGCTGGAACATTTCCTCGATGGTGAAGCCGGCGCGCAGCGCGTGGCGGAGGAAGAAGATACGCTCGGCGTTGGGGACGCTGAGCTTGGGAACGATGATTTCGCGGGGGAGGATGTCGCGATCGCCAAAGACCCTCTCACCGATGCGCCAGGACTTGCCGTCGCCGCCCAGGCCGTAGCGGCCGATCTCCAGCGAGCGCAGTGCTTTTTGCAGCGATTCCTTGAAGGTGCGGCCAATGGCCATCGCCTCGCCGACGCTCTTCATCTGGGTGTTCAGCGTGGGGTCAGCTTGGGGGAACTTCTCGAAGGCGAACCGGGGGATCTTGGTGACGACGTAATCAATGGTCGGCTCGAAGCTGGCGGGTGTTTCGCGGGTGATGTCGTTCCTGATTTCGTCGAGCAGGTAGCCGACGGCTAGCTTGGCAGCGATCTTGGCGATAGGGAAACCGGTGGCTTTGGAAGCCAAGGCCGAGGAGCGCGAGACGCGCGGGTTCATCTCAATGATGACCATCCGGCCGTTGTCCGGGTTCACGGCGAACTGGATGTTTGATCCACCCGTCTCCACTCCCACCGCTCGGATAACGGCGAACGAGGCGTCGCGCATGATCTGGAATTCCTTGTCCGTGAGCGTCTGGATGGGCGCGACGGTGATGGAATCGCCCGTGTGAACGCCCATGGGGTCGAAGTTCTCGATGGAGCAGATGACGACGCAGTTGTCGTTGCGGTCGCGCATGACCTCCATCTCGAACTCTTTCCAGCCGAGCAGGGATTCCTCGACGAGAATCTCGGACACGGGGGAGAGTTCGATGCCGTGTTTGGCCATCTCGTCAAATTCTTCGCGATTATAAGCGATGCCGCCCCCAGTGCCGCCGAGGGTGAAGGCGGGCCGGATGATCAGCGGGAAGCGGCCGATCTTCTCGGCGACCTGACGCGCCTCATCGAGATTGTGGGCGGTGCCGCTGACGGGCACGTCCAGGCCGATGGTGAGCATCAGGTCCTTGAACACCTGGCGGTCTTCGCCGCGCTCGATGGCTTTGGCGTTCGCGCCGATCATCTCGATGCCATACTTCTCAAGAGTGCCGCGGCGGAACAGGGCCATGGCGGTATTGAGAGCGGTCTGGCCTCCGAGGGTGGGCAGGAGGACGAGCTTGCCATTGGCCTTGATGCGCTTCATTTCCTCGACTTCCCGCGCGATGATCTTGTCGATGCACTCTGGGGTGATGGGTTCGAGGTAGGTGCGGTCGGCGAACTCGGGGTCGGTCATGATGGTGGCCGGATTGGAGTTCACCAGGATGACTCGGAAGCCTTCTTCCCTGAGCGCTTTGCACGCCTGCGTGCCCGAATAATCGAATTCGCACGCCTGCCCGATAATGATCGGGCCGGCGCCGATGATGAGGACCGAGTGAATATCCGTGCGCTTCGGCATAAGGGCATGTGGAATAAAGCGCATTCCGAGGTGGTTGTCAGTTCTAATTTTGGCGGGGGATGATCTTTGAATGAAGACGGACCCGGGGACAGGCACGAAATGTCGAATTCACGGCAGGCCTGGTTTGCGCTCCGGTTAGAGCTGACGTTCCCACAAGGGTAGATGGGTTTCGCTTTCAGCTCGCGCCGCGACGAGGAATAAAAGAGAGCAATCGTCATTTCGCCAGGCTGGTAGGGCGCGCCACTCCGTGCGCGCCGGTCCCGGTGTGCCTGCGAGCGACCGGCGCACACGGAGTGACGCGCCCTATCTTGCGGACCTGGCCCATGATGAGAATTGCTAAAATAGTGAACTGAGGGCTTGACACGGAGTATTAGATTATTACGATGGCCAAAATAGCGGCTTTTATGTGTATCAGCCAAACCACATGAACGCGTTGGCCTTCAGAACCGCCGGTCGGTATCTCGGGGCATGGGGGGCGATTCTCTTCTCTGTTATTCTACTGAGCCTCCTCTTCACATTCCTGGGGACCATCACGAGCGCCGTGCTGGCCGGCATGATGATGGGGGCGTTCAAGGGAGCGAAGTGGTTCTCCGGGTTGGTCTCGCTGATTTTCCCCGGGGTGATTTTCGGCATGGCCCGGGGGGCCAAGGTGGAACTTGCGCCGCAGCAAATCGCCCTGTTAGCGGTGCTGTGCTTCGGCACGTTCTGGATAACATACCTGGTGAGTGCGTTCGTGTTCTTTTGCGAACAGAAAGACAGAAAGCCGGCCAGATCTCCAGCTCCCGCCTCGCAAGATCAGACGTTAGGACAAGCCGGACAGGTTGCCACGACCAGTCACACTGCGGCTGCCGAAGCGCTTGGGGCCACGGAACTGGGGCGGGAATCGTGCTTGGACCAGTTGCAGGGTGAGTGGGTGTGCGAAGCCTCCGGCGCGGGCCATTCGCTCTGCAGGAAGGTGATCCAGATCAAAGAGTCCAGGCTGGAGTTGAAGGCAATCGATACTAGCGGCCGGATAACCTTGCTCGCCTGCGGCGATGTGACGCTGCAAAGATCGAGGCCGTCGGAGAGTTTTTTCATTCCGCAGAGAGCGAGTGAGCCGGCAGATTTCATCGTAGGCCTCTAGTCCGCACGTTTCGTGATCGTGCCGGCCTCTCCTTGCTCTCTTGCGTATTACGGACCGAGCGCGATTGACAGGGAGGCGACCTGAGCCAAGAATCTAACACGTGTCTGAATCGGTAGTTTCTCCTCCCGGCGTCCCGCGGCAGCCGGTGTTCCGGGTGCGCGGCCTGACGAAGGTTTACGGGACCGGCGCTGCCGAGGTGCGGGCTTTGTCCGGGGTGGACCTCGATTTGTACGCCAGCGAGCTGGTGGTGCTGCTGGGGCCTTCGGGCAGCGGCAAGACCACGCTGCTCAACAACCTGGGCGGACTGGATGTGCCGACGGCAGGCGAGCTGCAGTATCGAGGGCAGGACCTCACTGCCATTGACGAAGCGGCGTTGACCCGCTACCGCCGCGACACGGTAGGGTTTGTCTTTCAGTTCTACAACCTCATCCCCAGCCTGACGGCGCGGGAGAATGTCGGCTTGATCACCGAGATTGCGCGCGACCCGATGCCGGCGGAGGAGGCGCTGGACATGGTGAATCTGGGCGGGAGGCTGGATCACTTCCCGGCGCAACTATCC
>Ga0118677_10016468_pt1 | contig 10115 bp, 8 predicted proteins | sample AliMusrvi5mmetaG_FD_86154 | JGI IMG/M metagenome (GOLD analysis project Ga0118677, IMG submission 86154)
GTCCCGCACCGCGGCTGCAATTACCGCCAGACCACCCGCATTGCGGTCGAACCCGGCGGCGAAATGTTCTACGCCGACCTCCTGCTGCCCGGGCGGGTCGCGCATGGCGAGGCGTGGGAATGGAAAAGCCTCTGCCTCAAGACCGAGGTGCGCGTCGGCGGCGATCTCGTGCTGTCCGAGCGCTTCGATCAGACCGGTCCCGACCTGCGCGCGCTCGCCCAACTCTCCGGGTCGGGGCCGGCCGCGTGCTTTGGCAATGCCATGCTCATCGCCGAAGCGGACCCCGCCGACGCCGCATGGATCGAGGCCGTCCGCGCCCTGCACGGCCCGTCGCTTTGGATCGGAGTCAGCCCGCTGCGGCGCGGCGGCTGGAGCATCAAGTTCGTCGCCGTGGACGCCATGGGCCTGCGGAGCGCCCTCAAGTCCATTCGCGCCATCCTCGCGGCGCGCTTTCCCCGGCTGGCGAGCGATCCGCGGAAGTTGTGAACCCGCTCAGGCCGCGAACAGCGCCACGCCCGCGGCCGTGACGACCCAGCCGGCGTATCGCGCAAACCTATCCGAGCGGCGCGCAGCGAGCGAACCAAGCCCCACGCCCACCGCGTGCAGCCCGGCCGTGGCGAGCACAAAACCCGCGCCGTAGCCCAGCCCGCGCGCCGCGGCAGGCATTTCCGCGCCGTGCGCCCAGCCGTGGAAGATCGCAAAGGCGCCCACCAGCGCCATGCCCGCCGTCACCGGCAGACGCACCGCCCGCGCGAGCAGCAACCCCAGCACGAGCACCGACGCCGCAATTGCCTGTTCGCTGCCCGGCAGGTGAAAGCCGGCGCGGCCCAGCGCGGCGCCCGCGACCATGTCGGCAACGAACGCCGACGGCACCAGCCAGCGGGCCCGGCCCCCGAGCTGCGCGGCCCACAGGCCGACGGCAACCATGGCCAGCAAGTGATCCCAGCCGGACAACGGGTGAGCGAAGCCGCCGGCAAAGTCCCACGTCACGCCGCCGTGATCGCCCTCGTGACCCGGATGCGCGCTCGCCCACGGGGCGATTGCCAGGACTGCCGCCAACGCCAGAAACCGCCGAGTCAGGGAGATTTTCATACCCTCCGAAAGCACATCCCGTTCCACCCCGCCAGCGTGCGTCCGCCTCGGTTGGAAAAGACGGTGGTCCAAAAATCCGGCCATAAAAAACCGCCGACGCGCGGGGCGTGGGCGGTTTTGAAAGGAATCGGAGCGGCTCAGCGCTTCGAGAACTGGAAGCGCTTGCGGGCGCCGGGCTGGCCGGGCTTTTTGCGCTCTTTCTCGCGGGGATCGCGGGTGATGTGGCCGGCCTTCTTGAGGGCGGCACGCAGCTCCGGGTTCAGCTTCTGCAGCGCGCGGGCGATGCCGTGCGCGACCGCGCCAGCCTGGCCGGCGACGCCGCCGCCGGCGACGTTCACGGTCACGTCGATCTTCTCGCGAAGGTCGACGGTGAGCAGCGGGGCGTAGGCCTGCTTGGAGAAATTCTCGTGGGAGAAGTAGCTGTCGAACTCACGGCCGTTGCACGTGAGCTTGCCGGTGCCTTCGGAAAGGCGGACGCGAGCGGTGGAGGTTTTGCGACGGCCGGTGCCGAGGAAAATATTGGTGGCGGTGCTCATGGGCGGATCAGACGGTGGTCTTGACGGGATTCTGGGCCTCGTGCGTGTGCTTCGGGCCGGCGAAAACGTGGAGCTTGGTCAGCATCTTGTTCGCGATGCGGTTCTTCGGGAGCATGCCCTTGACGGCGTGCTCGAGGATGAACTCGGGATGACGCTCGCGCATCAGGGAGAGCTTGCGGTAGCTCTCACCGCCCACGAAGCCCGAGAAAAACATATACTCGTTCTTCTCTTCCTTCTTGCCGGTGACGACGACCTTCTCGGCATTGATGATGACGACGTGGTCACCGGTGTCGACGGTGGGAGTGTAGGAAGCCTTGTGGCGGCCGCGGATGAGGTTGGCGGCTTTGACCGCGAGACGGCCAAGGACGACACCGTCGGCATCGATGAGATGCCACTTGGACTGCACGGTCTCCTTTTTGGCGAGGAAGGTTTTCATGGGAAAAGAGGCCAAGAACAAAAGTTTCACCGGGGGGTGTCAACCCCTGTTTTCGGAGGCAAATCGACGGCCCCGCCGGCGCCCGGGCCGGGCAAGACCAGCCTTGTTTTGACCTCCGGATGTGCGAGCGTGGGAGCAACTTCCATGAACCCTCGCCCCACCCTCCTCGCCGCCGGGCTCCTGGGCCTGACCGGCGTCGCCCTGGGCGCCTTCGGCGCCCATGCCCTGCGGGATTTCCTGCTGGAACGCGGCATGACGTCCGCCTGGGAAACCGCTTCCCGCTACCAGCTCCTCCACGCCGTCGGCCTTTTGGGGTCCGCCGCCTGGACCCGTTCGGCCTCCGGCCCGGCGCAGCGCTGGATCGCCCGGGCGGCGACGTTCTGGACGGTCGGCATCCTTTTGTTCGCCGGCTCACTCTACGCTTTGGCCGTCGGCGGGCCTCGCTGGATCGGGCCAATTACGCCGCTCGGCGGGCTTTGCCTGATGGCCGGTTGGATCTGCGTCGTGGTGGCGGCCTCGAGCAAGGAGAGTTGAGTCCATGCATTTGCCGTCCGATCTGCGCGCGATGCTCGACGCGGTGCGGCGTGTCGGCCGGCCGCGACTTGTGGGCGGCGGCGTGCGGGACTGGCTGCTGGGCCTCGAGCCGAAGGACTTCGACGTCGAAGTCGCCGGCGTCGACTTTGAAACGCTGCACCGGGCCCTGGCGCCGTTTGGCGCGACGGATGTCATCGGGCGCAGCTTCGGCGTCATCAAGGCCCGCAGTCGCAGCGGCGCGGAATACGACTTCAGCCTGCCACGGCGCGAATCCAAGACCGGCGCCGGCCATCGCGGGTTTGTCGTGGCGCCCGACCCAGCGCTCAGCGATGCCGATGCGGCCGCGCGGCGGGACTTCACCCTCAATGCCATTGCCTACGACCCGTTCACGCACGCCCTGATCGACCCGCACGGCGGTCAGGCCGACCTGAAGGCGCGCGTGCTGCGCCACACCAGCGCGGCGTTCGTTGAGGATCCGCTGCGGGTGCTGCGGGCGTTTCAGCTCGCCGCGCGCTTCGACCTGACGCTCGCGCCCGAAACGGCGGCACTGTGCCGGAGCATCGCGGACACCTACGCCGAGCTGCCCGTCGAGCGCGTGTGGGGCGAGTGGGACAAGTGGGCAACCAAGTCCGTCAAACCCTCGCGCGGCCTCGCGGTGCTGGAGGAAACGGGCTGGCTGCGGCATTTCCCCGAGATCGCGATTCTGCGCGGTACTCCGCAGGAACCAGAGTGGCATCCCGAGGGCGACGTGTTCACGCACACGCAGCTCTGCCTCGACGCGCTGGTCGCGCTCGAAGAATGGCAGGCGAGCGATCCCGCGCAGCGACGGATGCTGATGCTGGCCGTGCTCGCCCATGATTTTGGGAAACCCGCCACAACGGAGCACGCCGAACGGCGCGGCCAACTTCGCTGGATCAGCCCCGGCCACGAGGCGGCCGGCGGCCCGCTCGCGGGAAATTTCCTGCGCCGGATCGGGGCGCCGCTCGAGCTCACCGCGCCGGTGCGCGCGCTCGTGGTTCACCATCTGGCGCACCATCACGGGCGCACGGAATTTTCCGACACCAGCGTCCGCCGCCTCGCCCGCAAGCTCGCCCCCGCGACGATCGACGACCTCGCGCTCGTCATGCGCGCGGACCACGGCGGACGTCCGCCGTTGGCGCCGCCCGAAACGCTGGAGCGAATCGAGCAGTTGCAGGCGAAGGCCCGCGCGCTGGAGTTGGAAAAATCCGCGCCGCGCCCGCTCGTACTCGGCCGGCACCTCGTGGCGCTGGGCCGCAAACCCAGCCCGGAGTTCAAGCCGATCCTCGACGAAGCATTCGAGGCGCAGCTCGACGGCGCCTTTTCGGACGAGGCCGGCGGGTTGGCGTGGTTAAGAAACCGGTTCGGCCAGCAATAACGGCGACCGGCCGACGGCCAGCGGACCGTCGCTGAGGATCTTCGCCCGCAGCCCGCCGTTGCCGCGCAGCCAGACTTCCGTGCCGGGCGCCACGGCCTGGTCCATCCAATAGCAGGGCTTCGACTCCACCGTGCCCTCGAACTCAACTCCGCCGAGCGAAAAGCGTTTGCCGACGAGCGTCGTGATATCCACGCCGTCAATCACCACGTTGCGGCGAAACGCTCCCGGCGAGAGCGTCGGCACGCCGAATTTCGTCATCGCCGTCTGGTAGATTTCCCAGGAAAAAAACGTGATCTGGCCGGCGTAGTCGGCCTTGTAGTCGAAGAAGCGATCGCCCTCCACGCCGTGCCCGGCGCGGCACATGATGGTCTGAACCTCCTCGGTCGGGTTTTCTGCGGCACCCAAGCCGTGGCGGCCGAAGAAATTGTGGCCGGGAGAAATGAAAAGGTGGCGGATAAAGACGTCCACGGGCGAAGTGTAGGTCGGACTTTACGTTCAACTCAAGACCCCGCTAAACCCAAGTCGTGCCGACCGCCTTTTCCCCCACCCGCTCCTTCCAATGGGACCTCGCCCGCCAGGTCGAGCGTCTCGACTGGCTGCTCGCGCAGCTGCCCCGCTACGCCGACTGGGGCTATCAGGAATTGCACCTCCACCTCGAGGACGCCGTGGAATTTCCGTCGCTGCCGGGCGTGGCGCGACGCGACGCGTATTCGTATCGGCAGTTCACGCAGCTCGTCGCCACGGCGACGCGCGTGGGCATCAAGGTCGTGCCGATCGTCAACCTGCTCGGGCACACGCAATACCTGATCAAGGTGCCGGAGCTGCGGGAATTGAACGAATTGCAATCCGCCGACGGCACGCCCTTCACCAGCGGCCAGGTCTGCCCGCTGCACCCACGGCTGCTCGGTGCCGCGGAGAAACTGCTGCGCGACATGGCGCCGTTCTGCACGGCCGGCAAAGTGCACGTCGGACTGGACGAATCGTTCGACTTGGGCCGGCATCCCTTGAGCCGCGCAGAGATCGACCGCATCGGTCTGGCCGGGCATTTCGCGGGCCACGTGAACCGGCTGCACGCCCTGACGCGCTCGATGGGACTCCGCATGGGCATGTGGGCGGACATGCTCTACTACATCCCGGAGGCGATCGACCTGCTGCCGCGGGACCTCATCGCCTACGAGTGGTATTACTATGGGCTCAAGCGCTGGCCGCGCGTCGAGCTGTTCAATTTTGCCGAGGCGGACATCGCCACGGCTCTGCGCCGGCGCGGGATCGACATCTGCGGCTGCCCGATGAACGGCTCGGCGCGCTACGAGCCGTTGCCGCATTTCCACGATCGCCTGGAGAACATCACCGATTGGTGGCGTCACGGCCAACGCATCGGGATCACGGGCTTCTTGGTCACCTCGTGGGAGCCGTTCCGCCTCGCGATGGAGATGACCACCGTCGTGGACGCCGCGGCCGCCAGCCTTTGGCTGGAACCGGGCTCGACGGATCCGCGGAAAATGCTCGAGCGCGGATTTGAGCGGGCTTTCGGTCGGAAAACCGCCCGCGCCGCGGCGCGCGTGGCACTCGCCAGCGACGCCCACCCCTTCGGCGGCTATCCCCGTTGGCAGATCAACGACCGCTGGGACACCGTTTCGCGTCGCGAGGCGCTGGCTCCCTTCGTCGCCGAGGTCCGCTCGTGCACGCGCCTGGCCCAAGTGCAGCCGCTCCCCGAGCCGCTGCGCGTGAGCCTGGAGTTCCGCCGCTATTTGGCGGTGCGGGACGTCTTCGTGCGGCGCGCCGCGCGCGGCCTGGCCACGGCCGCGGAGGGCCGGGCGTTCGCGCGGGAACTGGTCGCGGGCCGCAAGGCCGCGCGCGCGATGTGGCGTTTCACGCGCGACCGCCGCAAGCGCGGAGCGAATGAAAAGATCCTGGCGCAGGACGCCATCCGCCTGCGCGCGTGGCAGCAGGGCCGCGCGGTCTTCGGCGGGCGCTGGCAGCTTTGCTACCGCGTGCAGGACTTCGCACCCGGCTTGCATTTTGTCGGCGTGGAGCAGGAGCAGCCCGACGGCACATGGAAGATGATCCAATCCTGCTACACCATCGAGTTCCAGAATCGCGCGGCCAATCCCCGCGGAGAATTCGAGCACGAGCACGCGGCGCCGCTGGATTGGGCCGGGGCGCCGGCCGCCGCGCCGCGGCTGCGCCTGGTGCTGCGGGGCATCGGGGAAGCCAAGGTGGGCAATGTCGCGCTGTTTGACGGCAAGACCACCCTACCCGCCCGCAGCCTGGGGCCGCGCCGATGGCAGCGCGTGGGCCGGCCGGCGCCGACGCAGGGCCTGCCGCCGCTGGTCTGGGACGTGAACCAAGGCGCGATCGAGCTGCGGTTTTGATTTGGCGGCGGCGGCCGCGCGGCCTGGCCAAAAAGAAAGGCGGCCCGGAAACCGGGCCGCCTCGCTGCAAAACGCGGAGTTAACCGCGGAATCAGAACTTGATCTTGCAGTCGACGTAGACGAACCGGCCGAGGGCACCGTAGGTCCCGGTGTCGACGTTCGAGTCGGTGAACGTTGCGGGATCAAGCGGGCCGAACCGATTGAATACGTTGTTCACCCCGAGGGTGAACTTCGCGCCGGAGAGATACGGAACCTCCGCCCCGAAGACATACGAGGCCATCAGGTCCACCGAGGTGAACGAGCCGACGTGCGAGCCGTCGTTGTAATCGGTGACCGACGGGAGATAACGCACGCCCACGAAGGCCTGGTAATTCCCGCGGGTGAAGTCCACCGACGAGTAGGTCTGCCACCGGGGCAGCGTGCCATTCGTCGACGTCGAAAGCCCGACGGTGTTGAACGGCGCGTCGCCGAGGCCATCGATGATGGTGTACTTGTTGTAGATGCCCACGGCCGAATTGAAATCAAACCGGCCCAGGTTGTCGTTATTGTACGTGTACTTGAGCGCCACATCGAAGCCGTCGAGATTGACCGCGGCGAGATTCACGCTCTGGTCGATGACATAGATGTTGTCCGGCACGCCCGAGCTGATCTGGCCCGGGGCCGTGACCCCGGGACCCGTGTAGCTCCCGATGTGCACCTTGCTGGCGTATTGCGACGCCGGACCGTTGGTCTCGACATCCTGCAGGATGTTCGTCGCCCCGATGCTCGAGATCAGGTTCGTCTGCTTGATGTTCCAGTAATCCACCGAGAGCGAGAAGCCCTTGAGGGCGGTCGGCGAATAGACGAAACCAGCCGTGTAATTCGTCGACTTCGAGGGCTGCAGGGCGGGATTGGAGCCGGACTCCGCCTGCGACTGGAAGTTGGCGATCGTGCCGCCACCATACTTATTGAGCGTGAACGCATCCGAATAGCCGGCGCTGATCGGGCCGAAGAGGCTGTAGAGCTGCGGCGCGGAGAACGATTTCGAGTACGTGCCGCGCAGCGCGAACTGGTCGTCGATCGGCAGGTAGCGCAGCGTGATCTTCGGCACGGTTGGCCCGGTCGTGTCGCTGTAGTGCTCGTGGCGGATCGCGCCCGAAACCTCGAGCAAGTGCGCCCCCGCCACATCCTTCAAGATCGGGACGCGGACTTCCGCGAACTCCGACACCACCGTGCGGCCCGCATTGAACGGATATAGGGTCGTGGCGCCATTCCAGCCGAGGTTGCCCGTGACGGGGTCAATCTGGCTGAGCGGATCGGCGACCGCGCTGAGTGACTCCTGGCGGACCTCCCCACCGAGGGCGACGTCCACGGCGCCGGCCGGCAAGTCGAACAACTTGCCGCGCACCTTGAAGTCGTAGTTGCTCAGCGTGCTGACGAAACCGCCGGTCGCGATGCCGACAATGCCGTCCGCCGTGATCTCCGCGGGATCGTGCGACCTGGAGAACATGTTGAAACTATCATTGTTAATCGCCGCCGTCAGGTGCGCTTGGTTGACCACGCCGGGGTTCTGGTAGTTCTGGGAGACCCGGTTGTAGTCGGCCGCGGCTTCCCACGTCCAGTCCTCGGTGATCTTGCCCTTCAGGCCGAAGACCCCGCGCGCCCCGGTCGTGTCGTCAAGATACTGGCGGGGCATGGCCACAATGCGGTTGCGGGCCGTGACGGTGATATTGAACGGGTTGCCGTGCACGCCCGCGGCGATGGAGGCCGAGATCGGCTGGCCGTTGATCTGGGAGAACGTGTCCGTGTGCGAATACATGAAGTCGCCGAACGCCTGCAGGCTGTCGCTGATCTTGTGGTCAAACGCCAGGGTGAAGGCCTGGCGCTCGTTGCCGAGGGTCTGCGTGACGTACCGTGCCAGGTTGAAGAACTGGAACTGGTCACCCGCCGCCCGCGGTCCGGAATACGTGCCCGCGGCGATCAGCGCCGCCGGAGACGAACCGCCCGGGGCGACCGTCGGGGCCGTCAGGGTCGGGTTCAGGAGGTAGAAATTACTCGAAGCGTCGTTAACCGAGCCGGCGAAGGTCGCCGTGCCGTAGGTCGGGTCGGAGTACGGCCGCTCGAAATTCCAGACCGGGTCCTCCTTCACCCACTCAGCCGAAATCGTCATGCTGGTCTTGCCGTTGCTCGTGCCGCCCACGATGTAGGCGCTGCGCTCGGCGGTGTTGCCCTTGTTGGTGGACCAGCCGTAGCGCCCACCCGCCTCGAAGCCCTCGTAGTCGGTCTTGAGGATGATGTTGACCACGCCGGCAACCGCGTCCGAGCCGTAGATGGCCGAGGCGCCGTCCGCTAGGACCTCAATGCGCTCGATGGCGGCGACCGGGATCATGTTGACGTCCACGAACTGGTAGCCGCCCGTCGCGCTCACCGGGGAATAGGCGGCGCGGCGACCGTTGATCAGCACGAGGGTCGAGGTATTGCGCAGCGACAGCTGCGAGCCACCATTGGTGAAGCCGCTGCTGATGTTGGCATTGTTGGAGCCGATGTTGGAATTGCCGCTGAACTGCGGCACCGTCTTGCGCAGGATCTCGAGGATGTTGGTGGCCTCGCCGGAGTTGGCGATGGCCTTGGAATCAACCGTGATCACCGGGATGGCCACGGAATTGGCGGCCGGCGTCAGGTAGGAACCCGTGACTTGGAATTTTTCCATCTGCACCGCCTGATCTTTGGCCGGGGCCGGGGCGGTGGTGGTCGTATCAGGGGCGGTCCCTTGGGCGTTAGCGCCGGGGACTGCGAGGAGGCCGATCGTCGCAAGGAGCGACAGCGCGGCCATGAACTTCCGCGAGCGGAGTCTGTTCATAGTAGTAATCAGGTTGTGTTGTGTCCAAACCGCCCGGAGTTGTGCCGGTCAGTTTGTAGTTTGTTGTGGGCAAACACGTAGGTGTGTTTACGAGCTACCTACGAGGCCGCGGCGAAGCGCATCAACGGCATATCGACCGGACGAACGATTAAGGCACCAGAACGCTCGATTTCTACGACGAGACGCTAGGTGCTTCTTAACCTGAAAATTGCGTAAAAGTCACCGAGCCGGCTTCGCGTCGGAATAACACCCAAGCTCGTTCCGCCACCCACTCAGGCCGTCGGGATTTGTTTGAGCAGCGCCTTGAGCTTGGAGCGGTAGTTCCGGCTCAGCCGGAGCTTGGATCCGTCGCTCATGTAAACGACGTAATCACCGTAGAGCGCGACCTCGACCCGGCGAACATGCTCCAGGTTGACGAGGTAGGAACGGTGCGTGCGCAGAAATTTCGCGGCGTCCAGTTTCCGCTCCATGCTTTGGAGGGTCTCCCGGACCAGCTGCGTCTTGCCCTGGGTCTGCACCTTCACGAAGTCGCCCTGTGCCTCGATCCAGATGACGTCGCGAGTCTTGATGAAATGGAGCGCACCATCCGCCTTCAGCACAATCCGATCGGCGTAGTCTGCCGTGGCGGCCGCGACCGGTTCGCCCGGCGCTCCCGCGGACTTGGGCTCCAACCCACGCACTTGCTCGAGGAGTTGCTCCACCTGCTGCGCGAGATCGGACGTCCGGGCCCGGCGGATTTCCTCCTTGGCCCGGCGCAGGGCCGCCGCGAACCGGGAGTCGCTGAACGGTTTCAACAAGTAGTCGATGGCGCAGGCCTCGAAGGCGCGGATCGCGTGCTGGTCGTAAGCGGTCGCAAAAATCACCACCGGGCGTTCCGCCGGCTTCAATTCCGCCAACACGCCGAAGC
>Ga0118677_10016470_pt1 | contig 10115 bp, 7 predicted proteins | sample AliMusrvi5mmetaG_FD_86154 | JGI IMG/M metagenome (GOLD analysis project Ga0118677, IMG submission 86154)
CATTTTGGGCTTGCACCTTAATGGTATAAAGATTGCTCGCGCCGCCCACCGCAGTGGCACTGATTGCCACACTCAAGGGGTTGGCGGTGGAGGTGGTCCGCGGCGAGGCGGGCGTCGCGGTAAGGGAGACGCTGCTTAACGGATTGGTGATCACATACTTGATCGAAGAGGAGACCACATATGTCGGGTCAACGCCATCCAGATCTTTGGTATTCACAGTCAGGGTATACGTCCCGGCTGCCGTCGGCACCCAGGTATAGGTGCTGGTCGGCGAATAGTTTTGCAGCACCGTCACACCGGAAGAAATACCCACGGTAAATTGATAGACTACATTGGCGCCGCCGACCGGTGTCGCAGTTAACGCGAAAGACCCCTGTGCCGTAGTGCGCGGTGATGAGGGTAAGGCAGCGAGTGCCACATCGGTTAAAGGCAGGTAGATCGCATAGGGTATATTGGCTGATGCGATGAGAGTACTCGCGGGGTTTTGCACATTCTGATCTTCCGCCTCGACACGCAACAAATAGTTCCCGGCAGTGGAGGGGGTCCAGGGGGCGGTATTTTGCGCGCTATACGATTTTATAGTCGCCCAGGTTGTCCCGCCGTCTATTGAGTCTTCGAATTGATAGTACACATTCGCGCCGCCGGTCGCGGTCGCCGTCAGGGTCATTGTGGCGGCGGTCGTGCTGGGCGAGGCGGGGGTAACCGCGAGTGATACGGCGGTCAAATCATTATCAATAGCATATTGCAGGGTGGTACTATTGATTGCCAGGGGATTGGCTCCGTTGAGGTCGCGGGCATTCACGGTGATCACATAGTTATCCACCGCCATAGGCGTCCAGGCGCAACTGGCACTGGCACTATAGTCCTGGAGCAGCATCGGCGTTCCCTGGCCGTTGTTGTTGCTTACGGTGAACTGATAGGCGACATTCGCGCCACCGATAGACCCAGCTTTCAACGTGACCGATATTGTTTGCGGCAAGGGCAACAAGGTACGGGTGTGCCCGATATGGGCGACGACCGCACAATTGCTCAGACCACTTTGCTCGGAACGGCACGACAGTGCCGCTGCGGACATGCCGCTGTTCGTCAACCAACGTGGCCAACCGCTTACGCGATTCGGCGTACGTTACCTCCTGCAGAGTCACCTGGCCAAGGCGGCAACTCGGTCCCCAACCCTAAAAGGCAAATCGATACACCCGCACTCCATCAGACACACCACGGCCATTCATTTGCTCAAGGCAGGCGTCGACTTCGCCAGCATCAGTCAATGGCTCGGCCATGCAAGTCTGAATACGACCATGGTCTACGCACGCGCCGATCTGGACCTGAAGCGACAGGCCCTGCTGCAGGTATTCCCCGACGCATTAGCGCCACCGAAGGCTGGAAACTTGATCCCTGGCCACATCAACTTGGTGGACTGGCTTCGGCGCCTCTAAAAATTATGTGGAGTTCGCGGCGCCCACGCGCCCAGTGCGGAAGATCACGGCTCCACATAACCAACCGCTCAACATGAATCCAGTACCAGCACGTCTGGCTCCAGCATGCCCTTGAGCAATTTTGCCTGCTCAGCCGGGCTGGCCAGGCAGTAATGTGCAAATATGCTGTCAGCCTCCACGTAACGCACATCGTGGCCCTGCAGTGTGGCCTGATAGGCTACGGCCTTAGCAATGTGGCTCTTGCCTGTACCGGGCTTGCCAATGAGCATTGCGTTCATTCCTTCGGTGATGAACTTCAGGGTGTGTAGCTCAAAGCACGCCTGGCGTGGCACCTTCGGGTTGAAGTGCCAGTCAAAGTCTGCCAGTGTGAGGCGCTCATCGAGCCCGCACTGCTTGAATCGGCGCTCGGTCAGTCGTGAGCGCCGCCGGTCGAGCTCATCTTGGAGCAGCATGCAAAACGTTTCAAGGAACGGTTGTTGGCTGGCCTGGGCCTGCAGGACGCGGGTGTCCAGTGTGGCGGCCATTCCCGACAGGCGCAGCTCTGTGAGGGCGCGCTCAATCTCTTGTTTGCTCATGGTCATAGTGAGGCTCCTACTTGGGCTTGTGTTTGGGCTGTTGCGTGGGGTGATGCCAGGGTGGCGCTTTGCTGGGCGCCCAGGGTGAACAGGTCGGCGTAGTCATTGCCAGGGCGAATCAGGGCATGGCTCTGGGTCAGGGCCACCTCGCCCGTCGTGGGGGCGTCCAGCAGAATCAGGGCCTCCTCCATGAGTTGCTCGGTCAACGTCTTGACATGGCCGTAGCTGTACACGCCCTCCTGCATGGCACGCGCGCAGGCGGTGTCTATCAGCCGGCGTGGGTATCGCCGCACCAAGCCAACAATGCCCCAAAGCTTGCGCTGGCCCACACGCCCTTCGCGCTCAAACAAGATCTCACACAGCCGGTGCGCAGCTACACCGATCGCTTTGGCTTGGCCCAAAATGCGCTGCGTTTCGCGCGAGGGATTGAAGACGCGCTCCTCCATGGGTAGCACCACCGTGCCGGGTCGCTCAGCCCGGTCATGGGTGCGCAGCAGGGCTTGCGTCTTGAGATCGCGGATTTCCAGGCGACGCGCAAACAGGCGCACCAGAACCCGACTGCCAATGGGCGCTGGACGGGCGGCGTAGCTGCTGTGGGCGACTCGCACGCACGAGTCGTCGTAGACGGTGTACTGACCCTCGGTAAAGTACTGCATGCCCAGTATGGGCAGGGCCAAGAGATGGGGTTTCTCTTCCTGAAACATGGCCTCCACTTGGCGGCGTTCGTTGCCATGGATACGCTGCGCGGCCCACTTGGTTTCCCAGTGTTCAAGGTGCTGGTTTTGCTCCTCAATCGACTCGAATCGACGCCCCTTCAGGGCGGTGGCTTGTGTGTGGCCGATGGCATGTTCAACGACCCCTTTGCGATTGGGGTCCCGCACCCGTGCCGGGTCCGCCACGACACCGTAGTGCTTCAGGGTGGCGGCGTACACAGAATTGAGCTGGGGCTCATATAGGTCGGGCTTGATGACACCTTCCTTAAGATTGTCGAGGACCACATATCTGCAGGCGCCACCAAAATAGCGCCAGGCATCTTCATGTAATCGGGCCCATTCCTCTTGGCTGGACTTCCACACCACCCTGCGATAGCTGCGCCGGGAGTAGCGCAAGGTCATCACAAACAGGCGTGGCTTGCGAAAGCGATCAGAGCCAACAACACGGGTGAGAGCACCCTCTCCGTAGTCGACCTGACACTCCTCGCCAGGGGAAAATTCCAGTCGGTCAAATTGTTCCGGCTCATGCTTGCACATGCCACCGGCGAAGCGTTTGACGCTGTTGTAGGCACCGGTAAACCCATGCTGGTCAACCAGGTCCTGATAAATGGCCATGTAGTTTCGCTTAAAGCGCAGCTGTGCTTCGATGAAGGCGCGGTATGGCTCGCAGTTGGAGGCCGTTAGTTTGGACTGAGCCGGTGGCCGGGGTGGGGGAATTTGATCGGGGGTGCCGGTGGCCACCCCGGAGGAATTTGCCTTGAGCTCCTCTATGCGGTTGACATAGCTGCGAATGGTCTTTCGATCAATTCCGGTAACACGTTCAATTTGGCGGTGGCTGGTATTGGACTCCAGCAGAGTCGATAGGGTGGTTTTTAGGTGTGGTTTCAAGACGTTCAATCAGGTTTCCCCTCGCAAGTGAGGGGGTGAAGTTAACGTCCTGCCTGGTGCCGCCCGAGGCGGTGAAAAAACGGGATTCAACCCGCCGTTACGCCGCCCTCCGGGTGGAGGAATTTGGGGTGGCCACAAGTGGGGGAATTTGGGTGGCCATCAGGGCTTTGGCCTGTTTGGTGGCACACAGCAGGGCAGCAACTACGGTGTTGCCGTGGGCAACTACATGGAAAATCAGAACTATGGTTTTGAAGTGGGCTACAGAAGTTCGACACCAATTTCCGGAAAACCGAGTTTTCCCTGCCACTTAGTCCAATAAATTCAAGTACTTACGGGGGATTTGTGAGTCTGGATAAAAAGTGCTTGTAGTGGCACGTTTATTGGCTTTATGTAGTTTCATAAATTTCCAGATTCGGCTACACTTTGCCGCATGTTCATCAAGGTCACTCAAACAGGTAATCGGCGCTATGCCCAGTTGGTGGAGTCCTTTCGCAACGAGGAAGGCAAACCCCGCCAACGCACCCTCTGCACATTGGGTCGTCTTGAAGCCGGCGGCGAAGTTGACACCCTGATTGCCTCTTTGCAACGTGCCCAAGGGATTGCACCGGCAACATCGGCGCTGGATGGACTGCGCTTTAAGGACAGCCGCCATGCGGGCGACATCTGGGCTCTTTCTGAACTCTGGCGCTCCCTTGGATTTGACGACTTGGCGCTGGCCTGGACACGCTCAAAGTCTGAAGTCGATGTCCTGAGTTGCCTGCGTCTGATGGTCATGAACCGTCTGTGTGATCCAGGTAGCAAGCTCGGCGTGCTGCGTTGGTTGGAGACCGTCGCCCTGCCAACGGGCGTTGGCGCCGTGTCTGAGCATCAGCACTTGTTGCGCGCCATGGATGTGATTGATGAGTACAGCGACAGACTAGGGGAGCGGCTGGCCATGCTCATGCGCCCCTTGATTGACCAAGACCTTTCGGTGGTTTTTTATGACCTCACCACGGTGGCGGTCACCGGACAAACGGATCTCGAGGATGACGTGCGTGCCTATGGCATGGCCAAGTCCGGTTTGGTGGAGCGCCAATTCATGTTGTCCCTGGTGCAGACCGCTGAAGGACTGCCCATCGCGCATGAAGTTCATCCCGGCAATACGGCAGAAGCCAAAACCCTGTTGCCAATGATTCGGGGACTGTTGGCGCGCTACCCACTCAAGCGCGTGGTGCTGATTGCCGATCGGGGGCTACTCAGTACGGCCAACATCGAAGAGTTGGGCAAGCTGCAAGCGCAGCTCAAAAAAGACGGGCGTGACGTTGCGGTGGAATACATCTTGGCAGTGCCTGCAGCGCGCTATGGGGACTTTGCGGATGATCTGAAGAAGCTCCACGAGGCCCAGGACAACAAACAGGAATGGTGCGCCGAGACCCAGTGGAAAGGCAGTCGTCTGGTTGTGGCGCACGACCCGCTCGGGGCAGCTAGGCGCACCACGGCACGGGAAAAGACCATAGAAGAATTACTCAAACTGGGCCAGCACTGCAGCGTCAAACTCGATGAGCAAGACCAGAGCGAGCAAGCCGGTAAAAAGAAAAAGGCCAAAGGTCGGCCGATGTCGGATTCGGGCACCAAGGCACGTTTCTATCACGCAGTGAAAGACGCCCATATGGCGCACGTGATCAAGGTGGACTTGAAGAATGAGCTATTCAGTTACGCCCTCGACGAGGAAAAGAAGCGGTACTTGGAGTTGCTCGATGGCAAGTTACTGCTTGTGACCAACACCAGCGAACCAGCAGCAGAGGTGGTGCAGCGTTACAAAAGCTTGGCCGATATTGAGCGCGGGTTTCGGGTGCTCAAATCAGACATTGAGATTGGACCGGTGTACCACCGCTTGCCACAGCGTATTCGCGCCCATGCGCTGATTTGTTTCATGGCGTTGGTGCTGTACCGGGTGATGCGTATGCGCCTGAAAGCCGCCAAACGCTCAGAGTCACCGACCACGCTGCTGGAACAACTCAAGCGTATCCATCAGCAAACGGTTGTGACCGCAGAAGGAAAAACGCTCACCGGATTGACGGAAATTACAGCGGCACAAAAGTCGCTGTTTGCAGCCCTGGATTTAACCCTGCCGACCCCATCTAACCTCGCCAAACCTGCTTTGTAGTCTACGCTTTGGACCGTGATTCCAATGAAATCAACCACTTGCGTCCAGGAACTGTCGAACTTGAGAAAATATTCGGTAGACCCGTCTTGCTATTTGCACAAAAATGTGGAGAAGTTTTTGCGCAGCGGATACAGCCAGATATCTTTGGCTGGGATGAGCACCTTGTGGCTGGTTGATTTCTTTCCCCTACCCGCGGTACGTCCGACGTTAACCCAGTTGGCGGCCTTGTAGCAAGTGCCTTTGTGGCGCTCGTATTCCACGAAAGTCTCCAGCAGCACGGGCTCGAAGCCATATCGGTATTTCCAGTCCCTGGGCAGCTGACGGGCAGCTAGGGAGAGGATCTTCGAGGCCAAACCTTTGGATTCGATCCAGGGCAGAACCAGGAAGCGCGCATTGTTGATCACGAGTTGCAGGTTCTTTTGCCGCTGCTCTTCACTCCAACCGATAAATACTTCCCTGTCCTTTAGCTTCCAAGCGCAAGCGCAGAAGCTGATGCAGGCAACGAGCTGCTCGCCGGCAAATACGTTGTAGCGAATCTGGCTGCCCGACATGGCCGCGTAGCCCAGGTAGTGGTAGCGCGCCATGTATTCATTCCACAGCAGTGAAGTGGCTTTGCCACTAACCACTTGCAGTGTGACGCGCGCGAGCTCATGTACGGGCTGCCTGATAGGGGTTTGGGCGTCGCTTGCGGCAGTGCTGGGGAAATGCGCTCGCTTGCGTACCACGCCGATTCTTGATGGAGGCAACTCAATGAGTCCATCGGCCTGCATGCGCAGCAATGCCACGCGGCATGTCATATCCTTGAGTTCGCCGTTGGGCTTGGTCCAACCCCACAACTGGCAAAGTTTGCGTGACAGTGCAGATCGCTGAAGCTTTGGGTCCTGCGCTATGAGATCGCGAATAGTCTGGATGTCATCAACGCTAAATGCGCGCGCGCAGTAGATGGTCATGAAGTGTCGAGTATTTCCAGAGGGTGGCACGCTCGCATTTGCGCCAGACGCTTGGCATCCATCTGCCAGGGCAGAAAGGCGTTGATATCGACTGGCGGCGCATTGCCATTATCGGCGCAGGCCTGCAAATAGGCAGTGAGCCAAGTTCGCAGATTCAGGCCCCACAGCTTCATGGTTGCAAACAGGCTGTACATCGTGGCGGCCAATTCTGCGGCTCCTTGAGAGCCTGAGCCGTTAAAGCTCTTTCTTCCGACGACTGGTATACGCATGCTGCGTTCGGCCGCATTATTGTCAATATCAATCCATGGGCAAGTGACAAAGACTATCAAGCCAGCCCAGTGCACGGTCATGCTCTCAAGCACTTTGGCTGCGGGAGGGAAGGTTTCGTGATTGGCCACTCCTGCAGCGCAGTCACTGGCCATTTGCTGCACTGCCTGCTCCAAAGCCAGTTGGGCGCTTACACGTTGGGGGCTGCCTAGGAGGAGCTTTAGGCGCACAGCGTTGAGGTGGTACAGATTCCCAATCCTGTCGACCCACTCAAACGCCCACGCTGTGCTCTCAGGATATGAGTTGGCCAAGTCCAGGAAGTCGCGTCTCTGGTGAGCCCAGCAAAAAGCCAGATTTATCCCAGGGTTCAGGCGGGCAAAGCGTTTGTAGGCGGAGTAGCGATCGCAACTGATGATGCCCTGCTTGACTCCTGTGAATTCGGCCATGATCACTTCGGCGGCGCGCGATTCGTCGACCACGTAGTGAACCACCGAGCACGACTGGAACACCCACATATACCAGCGGTGTCCAATCTTGCCCAGAATTTCGACGAAGACAGCCCAACGGGTTTCATCGGCATGCCAATAGGGCTCTGTACGAAGTTTTGCGAGTAGCGCATCGTCAACTGGTTTGAACAAGGGCGCTATTGCCTGGAGCCCACCGGCCAGCGTGCCGGGGGCCATGTTCAAGCCGTGATCTGCCAGATCCTGTAGCAGACGCTGACTGGGCCGGCCATAGGCAAACTTATCGAGTAACACGCTGGTCCACACAGAGATTCCAAACTTGCCCCGTTCGATAAGTCTTGCGGGGCTCGGTGCCGTGACGATTCCACTGACACAACCGCATTCGCACGTTGGCGAATAGCGATGGCGGTGAATAACACGCCTATATGCCTTGACCTCGATCTCCAGAACCTGCGCGTCTTCGGTGCCGGCGAACTCTTTAAAGGCCAGTCCACACTCAGGACATTGCGCCGTCTCCAGGACTATGTCCTCATGGCGTTCGCGCATTTGGGTTTCAATGGTACGACCGTGCCCGACAGTGCCGCGCTGCTGTCCGCGCTTACGGCACGTTGCTGCCTTGGAGCGACTCTCGCTGGGCCTGCTTTGCTCGCTCTTGGTGGAGAAGAGGCGCTTTTGCAGATCACGCACCTGCGCCAGAGCCGCGTCCAACTTGGCCTGCAAGGCAGCGTTTGACTTCAGGGCTTGTGCATTCCATTCCCGCACGAGGCGATCGTGGCGAACCTCTTGCTGCGCGCATCTGTCCACCGCCTTTCGGTGCAGTCCCTGCCAGCGCGTTGCCGCCTGCCTCAATTCGATATGCTCTTGCTTGGTGATCGTGACGAACACTTGCGAAAAGGGCACTGGCGGTACGTCAACAGCAGCCTTTATGGCGGCGGTGTCGGGTGAAATTGAAGTTGCACGCATAAGTGCAACGGTAGGTGAAAAAACTGATTGTGTCCAGCGATTTCTGCACACCGCTATGGGTTCACCGAATCATTACGAACTTGAGAAGCTTGTGGCGTCATTCCCCGATGCCGACATTCAGGTCCATCCGTTCGAGCTGGCAAACTGAAAAGTGTTGGAACGGTAATAATCTCCAGATTGCCTGGTAGCAGAATATCGGCACAAGTCCGGCTGGCTGCGCTCCTTCGCGCGGTGCAGTCGGAAGTCAAGTTAGCCGCGTTACCTGCCTTCCACTGGACAGCATTTTTCAAAATTGCAGGGGAAGACTGGTCAGTAATATTTCGTCTCCATACACCGGCCATAGCCAACCCCTGGATTCGTGGCAGCAGTCATTCGCCGGCGATTCAGGACTTCCCACTTTTTGCAACCGTGGTCTTCTTGTCATCGGTCATTGCAGGCACTGGTTACTAGGGCTGACCAAGCCTACCACCGTCATCCGACCTGTTCGATATCCAGTGCATGAAGAAGCCTAATACTTAGGTCCTTTGGGGTTCGTGAAATTACGTCTTCTGGTACCTTGAATCTTTTGGTCAACCGAGTGTAGTCTTCAAAACCATAAGACCCAATAAATGGGTGCATGCCAGCCGCTGTAGCAAAGCTGAAGTCCGTATGCTCATCTCCACAGGCATAGGAACGCGCTGGATTTATTTTGAAGGTCTTTCTGGCCGATATAAACGCACGGGTTTTTTCCTCTCCCAAGGGGACGTGGACCGCGAAGTCAAACGTATCGAGATCGATATCGTGCCGGGACAACACCTTGCGAATCGTCAACATGGGATCATTGGTAATGTTGCGGGTGACCAGACCGACCCGAATGCCAGGTGTTGCAACGAGAGTGCGGATCAGGGCGGCCATACCGGGATAGAGTTTTGCCTTATCACGGTACACCTCGGTTAGTGTCGACACAATATTTTTGCGACTTTGCTTGCCAAGTTGCTTACTTAAGTTGAATGGAAATTCCTTGATTCCACCTAGGTATTTGAATAGTTTGTGGCGTTTTTGGAAGCGCTCAAGATCTCCCAGTTCCATGCCGTGCCTTGTAAACGTATCTACGATGACGGGATAGGCATCAATGGTCGTGCCATCGGCGTCAAAAACAATTAGTCGTTCGATATTTTTGTACATGGTACTTGTGATTAGTTCTGTAGGCGTGTCTCTATAGGTCTTCACCAATTCTTTCGACTCAAAGACAAAATTTCAGGCGATCACCCTTTTCTAGCGATCTCACACCGAGCGCAAAGGTGCCTGACCTCCCAGCGCTCTGACTGAAGCATTACAATCATTGGCCGAGTGGAATTCGGTCCCCGACTCACTGTTGGACGGATTTGTTGTCTTCGCTTTGCATAGGCATTTGACTTACTTCATACCTCGGGTTTACTTGCTCATTTAGAAAACCACTTTGTAGCAACCAATGTAGCTCAGCGCCAATATCGCACTCCATAAGATCTTGTATGGATCCACGCGAATGGGTCCCATCGGCGAGAACCAATATTTGACGAATCCGTGGCTTTAAGTAGCTGTAGAGGTCGGGGTTCTGCAGAGCTTCCCTTCCTCTCTCTGTCTTTTTCAATTGCATGTCTGTCAACTCCCTGAGCGCGAGCAATATGTTTGATGGTCTATTGGCTGTTTCTGATCAAGATAGTTGAGGTTCTTTAGGACGGTGACCTCATAGAC
>Ga0118677_10016471_pt1 | contig 10114 bp, 7 predicted proteins | sample AliMusrvi5mmetaG_FD_86154 | JGI IMG/M metagenome (GOLD analysis project Ga0118677, IMG submission 86154)
GGATTCACCCTCAACACGCTCTCCCTGATGGCCATCACCCTCTCGATCGGCTTCGTGGTGGACGACGCCATCGTGGTGGTGGAGAACATCATCCGGCGGATGGAAAAGGGCGAGAGCGCGCTGGAGGCCTCCTTGAAAGGATCACGCGAGATCGGCTTCACGGTTCTCTCGATGACCCTCTCGCTGGCGGTGGTGTTCATTCCGATCATGTTCATGGGAGGCCTCCTGGGCCGGCTGTTTCGGGAATTCGCCGTCTGCATCACTGCTGCCATCCTGCTTTCCGGAATCATCTCCCTGACCCTGACCCCGATGCTGTGCAGCCGCCTCCTGAAAGGATCTTCGGACCGAAAGCCGGGCCGCCTATACTCCCTTTCCGAGGCGCTGTTCAACGCCTGGCAGGCCGCCTACGGCCGGAGCCTGGCCTGGGTGCTGCGCCACCGGCTGCTGACGATGTTCGTCACCCTGCTGATCACTCTCGCCATGGTGAAGCTCTTCACCCAGATCCCCAAGGGCTTCATCCCTACCCAGGACCAGAACTTCTTCCGCATCTTCTCGTTGCTGGACGACCAATCCTCGTTCGCCGACATGGCGCGTCACCAGGATGCCCTCAACGAGGTGCTCTTGAAGAACCCGGACTGCCGGGATGCGGGCATGGTCTCGCTGGCCGGGTTCTCGGCCGAGAACAACGGCCTGACCTTTGTCAGCCTCAAACCGCGCGCCGAGCGGAAACATTCGGTGGACGAGATCATCGGCACCCTGCGCCCCAGCCTTAACCGGATCCCGGGGATGGTCGTCTCCCTGGTCAATCCGCCCCTGATCGCCATCGGTTCGCGCCTCTCGAGCGCGCAGTGGCAGTTCACCCTTCAGAGCATGGACCTGGACAGCCTCTACCGCTATGGGGCCATCATGGAGGAGAAGATCCGTTCCATTCCCGCCCTGACGGACGTGAAGTCCGACCTGCAGGTGCGCAAGCCCAAGCTGGAGATCACCATTGACCGCGACAAGGCCTCCGCCCACGGGCTCACCGTGGAGCAGGTGCAGGAGGCGTTTTACTCGGCCTACGGCTCGCGCCAGGTCTCCACCATCTACACCGCGTCCACGTTCTACTACGTGATCCTGGAGGTGGCCCCCGAATTCCGTCAGGAGCCTGCGTCGCTGGCCACACTCTTCATCAAGTCAGCACGAGGTGAACTGGTCCCCTTGAGCACGGTCGCCTCGATCCGCCAGACGGTTTCCCCACTTACCATCAACCATTCGGGGCAGATCCCCGCAGCCACTATTTCGTTCAACCTCAAGCCGGGCTACGCCATCGGCACGGCCATTGACGAGATCAACCGTTTCAGTCACGCCAATCTGCCGGCATCGGTCCACACCGCGTTCCAGGGTTCGGCCCAGGCCTTCCAGTCCTCCTTCTCGAGCATGGGCTTCCTGCTCCTGATCACCCTGGTCGTGATCTACATGGTGCTGGGGATTCTCTACGAAAGCTTCATCCACCCTCTGACCATCCTCTCCTCGCTCCCCTTGGCCGGGTTCGGCGCCCTGGCGGCCCTGGCCCTATTCGGCATGGAACTCGACATGTACGCCTACGTCGGCATCATCATGCTCGTCGGGATCGTCAAAAAGAACGGTATCATGATGGTGGATTTCGCTTTGGAGGCCGAAAAATCCCAGGGGCTCAATTCGGTGGACTCCATTTACCAGGCATCCCTCACACGTTTTCGCCCCATTATGATGACCACCATGGCCGCTCTCTTCGGCTGCCTTCCCATTGCCCTGGGCCTGGGGGCGGGCGGCGAGGCCCGACAACCGCTGGGCGTCGCCGTGGTCGGCGGGCTGTTCTTTTCGCAGATCCTGACCCTCTACGTCACGCCGGTCTTCTACATTTACCTGGACCGGCTCAACCGAAGACTCCAGACCGGCAAAAGCTCGGAGCAGGCGATAGGTGACCAATGAATACGAACCTTTTCGCCAATGACTTCCCCTTCACCGGCCTGTTCCATAGGCAGGCCGGCACCCTGGAAGCTGCGGTCAAACAACTGGCGAGCATTCTCCAGGATTTTACCACGGTTCCCGACCAATGCGTGCGCATCAGCGCCCTGGTGACGGAGGGAGACACGACTTTTCGGCAAATCGAGCGCGAGCTTTCCCTGACCTTCATCCAACCCCTCGACCGGGAGGATATCCGCGAGTTGAACCGCGCCTTTCAACGTGCCCTCCAGGCGGTCGGTGCCGTCTCCAGCCGCATCGGTCTCTACGGATTCCGTGAAGTTCAGAAAGGAGCCGCGGCCCAGGCCGCCTGCCTGGCCGAGATAGTCACCGAGATCGCGCCCCTGCTCAAGATCGTCATCCGGACGGGGGACGGCGCAGCGAACTGCGAACGGGTGCGAAAACTCAAGAAAGAGGCGGACTCGTTCATCCTCGTCGGGTTGGGGGAGATGTATGAATCGGCCGGCGACGGCGTGGGAAACCTTCTCGAGGCCCTGAAATGGAGCCAGATCTACGACCGCCTCGATGCGGCCACGTCATGCTTGGAGCACATCGTCAACGTGATCGAGGGAATTATCCTGAAAAAGGTATAGACCTTCGGGTAGATGCGTGTTGCCTGCTACGATTTCGGATTCCCTTCACGTTTCACGTTTCACGTTCCGCACTACTCGCAAACGAACAGTTCGGTCATTCCAGCCATTTTAACGACGCGTTTGATGGGCGGGGTCACGCCCCGGAGCGTGAATTGTCCGGCCCCGACGATCTTGGCGACGGAGATACACACCCGCAGGAATGCCGAACAGACGTAAGTCACTCCCTGCATCTCGAACACCACCGCCTGCGGCGCCTTCAGGTGGGCCTTCAACTCATCTTCCAACTTCTGGCTCTGCAGCGTGTCGAAATGCCCGTCCAGCGTGCAGACTAACTTGCCGTCACATTCAATAATTTTCATCTTTTGATTAGCTTCGGATTCCCTTCACGTTTCACGTTTCACTTCAGTTGGGTTCTAATAATTGCGGTCGAAGATCTGCTCGAGGGCCTCGGAATCCAGGGATTCGTCGAGGTACAATGCGGCATCGAACCGAGCCAATCGCTGGTTATCCCGGCGGCGAGCGACGCGCTGGATGTTGACCAGATGCCGCGCCGTTACGTTATCGGTCGTGATATTCTTGCCGCCGGTGCCGCAGCCCAGCGTGAAGGAGGGGCTCAACCGGTTGTACATGCCGCCAACGCCCCCCTGGGAGGACGGCGTATTCACGACGATTCGTCCCGCGTTCATCAGGAGGGAAAACTCCGTGATCCGCGCCTCGTTGTTGGCATAGAGGCTCACGGTGTGACCGATGCCGCCGTAGAAATTCAGGTCAATGCAACGGTTCACCGCATCGGTGAAACTGGGCTCGACGTAGAATGCCAGGATGGGAGCCAGGATTTCCGAGGAAAGTGGGTATTTCTCCCCCACACCGGCCAGGGGCGCCATCAGGATCTTGACATCAGCGGGCGCGGCGATTCCCGCCTTCTGGGCGATCAAGGAGGCCGGCTGGCCAACGACGTCCGGCTTCATCGCGCCTTTCACCGTGTCGAACGCGACCGCCTCCAGCTTGACGATTTCCTCGGAAGACAAGAAGTAAGCGCCCTGGCGCTCAAACTCGCTCCGGACGGCTGCCGCGATGGCGGCTTCCACCACGATCGCCTGTTCGCTCGCGCAGATGGTGCCGTAGTCGAAGAGCTTGGATATGAAGACTTGACTGACGGCGAACGGAATGTCCGCGCTCACATCAATGAATACCGGCACGTTGCCGGCCCCCACCCCGAGCGTCGGGGTACCTGAACTGTAAGCCGTCTTGACCAGTCCGGTGCCGCCAGTGGCTAGAATGAGCGCCAGGCCTTTGTGGCTCATCAGCGCCTGCGTCTGCTCGCGCGAGGTATCGTTGAGCCATTGGATGCAGTCCTCCGGCGCGCCGGCAGCCAGCGCCGCTTCATAGCAGATCCTGGCCGTTTCGGCGCAACAGCGCTTCGCCTTTCCCGAAGGGCAAACGATGATCGGGTTGCGGGCTTTGAGCGAAATCAGGACTTTGAAGATGACCGTAGAGGTGGGGTTGGTGACGGGGATAACCGCCAGGATCGGGCCAACGGGTTGCGCAATCTCGGTAATGCCGCTGGCGAAGTCTTCGCTCACCACCCCGGCCGTCTTCAAGTCCTTGATGTCATCATAGACCAATTGGGAGGCCACTACATTCTTGAGCACCTTGTCCTGCCATTTCCCCATGCCCGTTTCCTCGTGAGCCATTCGGGCCAGCCGCACCCGTTGGTTGAACGCCGCCTTGTGAACGGCGTCCACAATCCGGTCGGTCTCGGCCTGTCCGAGTTGCGCAAACACTGCGCCAGCCTGTACGGCCCGTTGAAGTATCTGATCCGCGAATTCTGTTGTTTTGATATCCATTGCTAATCTCCGTTCCGGGTCTGCACCACCCGCATTTTTCCAAGACCACTACACAGGGAATGGGAGCAATGAGAATAATGGGAGTAAAGGGATCAGGCAAGTCCGAAGCGGACAAGAATGTCCAATGCCGCCAGGATTTGAGCGACAGGTTCCAGTGGCGATGATTCGGTCGTTTCCGGTAATAGCTTTCCCCAAGACCCCTCATAGCCTCGACCAATTTCCACCATTTGAGACGCCAAGGGCGTCGTTCAGTGCGCCTGAGATGGCGAGGGGATAGGGCGGTGAAAGTCCGCCTCTGTGCGGTGATGAATCGTGCGGTATCGAACCGTAACTGCGTCGCAGCAATGCGGGGTGGAGAGCAACGGAACGAGAACGACCAGTCCGTAACACAGGCTTCCCGTGTGGGGAGTCGCCGTGAACTCGATTCGGTCGGCGTGGTTGGGCGAGTCTGCTGGATAAAGACGAAGCCTGTAAAGCGGGCGATAGGCCAAGCGCCGAATCGCCGGACAGCCGGGAGGTCCCCGGACGACATGTGGATGATTGGAGACGGAATGGACGGCAGTCCCCTGGGTCGTAATCAGGGAGACCCGCCGGGGTTAAGCGGTGTTCATGGCCGAGGGAGGCCCGAAGAGCCGCCCGGCGGGAGTCAGAGCGTCCGTAGGAGCGCGGAAGCGGGTAACGACCGTGGAGCGAAGGGACGTAGGAAAGTGGATGCGCAATGAACCAGAACAACGACGCAAAATCGGCGATAGTGGCAGCGACGCCTCAGCAAGTCGAAGCCACCCGCGCCCCGTGGTGGTGGGTGGAACGTACGGTCTGGACCGAGCGCATGTTGACGCGGCTCACCTCGGGTGAGTCAGCAGACCGGGTCTGGTTCCGACTGTGGGACAAGACCTATGCCTCTGCCAATCTGGCCAGTGCCTTCCACAAGGTTTGGCGGAAGGGCGGGAGCGCGGGAGTGGATGCGCAGACCGTGACGCATTTTGCGAAGCACGCCCAGGAGGAACTCCTCTGGCTAGCCGAGCAGATGATGGGCGGAACGTATCATCCGCAACCGGATCGGCGGGCTTGGATACCCAAGCTCGGCAGCAAAGGAAAGCGACCGCTGGGGATACCGGCGGTGAGAGATCGCATCGTGCAAGGCGCGTTGCGGCACGTTTTGGAACCGATCTTCGAGGCGGAGTTTGCCGAGCACAGCTACGGCTTCCGACCGGGGCGAGGGGCCAAGGACGGACTGTGGCGCGTGGACACGCTGCTCAAGGCGGACCACGACTGGGTGGTGGACACCGACCTCAAAAGCTACTTCGACATGATTGCGCACGACCGGTTGCTCGCGTTGGTAAAAGCGCGCGTGGCCGGCGGGCGACGATCCAGTCAAAGACTTCAAGCTGCGCCCGGGTATGTTCCGAGGAGGCATTTTGAACGGTATCGGCGGTGGTTGCGGGCGTAACTCCCCATGCAATCAACTCGCCGGCCAGCGAGTCATCTTCGCTTGGCTGCCCAGAGGGCTGGTCTGACGTTGCCATCGAGGTTGCTTTCGTGAACGCCACGCGTCACTTCCGGGGTGCAACTGCCCATCCGCAGCCGTTGGGCGATCCACTTCAAGCCCATCGCCGTTTCCCTACAGGGTACCAACTGCAAAATGGTGTTCAAATTGGTATCAGGTTGAAAGCCGGCGGCTGTCGTGTTCTGGAATTTTGGAAGGCCGTCCGTCCAAAAAAAGACCCGTCTCGCGAACGAGACGGGTCCGGACGGATTGTTGAACAGAAACTCTACGGGGCGGCGTAATCTCGCCCGCCGGGCGGAACCACGACACTATCAGCGGGAGTGGTAACAGTTGGCGTGGTAGTCAGATCTACATAAGGATTGCCGGGGGTCGGCCCGCGAGCGAGCGGAATTACGGAGTTGGCGGATGACCCTGCCGGAGCTGAGCCAGAGTTTTTCGTCAAGGCAGTGTCAGACGAAGTTCTGGCCTGCGCCAACCTGACGGCTTGGTTCAAAGCATCAGCGACCGAAAAGACATTCCCGCCGTAGGCAGCCAAGGTCTGTTCGATAAAGGGCTTAAGATCGGGAACGGCGGTGGCGATTGCCCGCAAGATGTCCTTGTTCGAGTCAGGCGCCGCTTCGGAAACAGCGACCGCAATCATGCGGAATTCATTGGGGACCACGCGACACACCACTATCACGATCTGGCGAATTTTGGACGGGGCCGCCGCCGCTGCTGCCTTGGCGATGGCCGCAGCTTGCTTGGGCTGCTCTGTGGCAGCAGCACCAGCGGCCACCGACGCCATATCCGGTAGCGCTCGCGCGACCGCGCCTACGATTGCCGGAGCGGCAGCAGGATTGATTCCGACCGCAGCGGTAACTGCATCTGCAGTCGTGACGACCCGATCACCCTTCTTGGCCTGAAGAACCAAACTAGCGGTCTTAGCAGGCAGTTCCGCGGCGGGAACAGAGAGTAAGACTTCTTTGAACGGATTATTTTTCGACGCCTCCTTCGCGAAGGAAACGGAGGTAAACAAAAAAGCCGCACTAAGCACAACGCTGATGATCTTTTTCATAAATTTCTACGAGACGTGATTAAATTTGCCGGCAATTGAACATTCAATTGTCTATTTTCTGACAGAACGTGGAGATGGTGTCAACATTAAAATAAAATAATAAGAATTTGCTTTTTGCGAGCCTGTTTGTGCTGAGCGCTGCGCGGTTCAGGTTAAACTGCCCGCTTTTATCGGGACTTCTGGCCGGGAAACACCCGGTTCACCCCCGCGTTGCGGACAAAAATGTTCGCGCTCCATTCTTCGATGGTATCTCCGCTCGAAAAACCTCTCAAGTAACCTCACACGGCTGCCGCCTTTGGAACTTCCTCCAAGCCAAGTCAGTCAAGATACTCGGTCCATTCCGCCGGCCCGCCGACTGGTTTACTGAGATGCGCACAAATCGCATTTCGCCATAGATTTCCGCTTGCATCCTTTCGTGGAGAGCCTATATTTGAGGCGCCTGAGCACCGTGTGTACGGATGTTCATTAAGGCTGAGAAAGAGAAGTTAACGAAAAACCTAACCCTCTACCTCCGTTGCCGTTGCAACGTCTGGTCCGTTAGGCAATGGAGTCTCGGAAGGCCCTGCGCTGACCAAGCCTCCCATCGGTTCGTGAAAAGTTAGTCGTAATTGTTTATGCTGACAATGGAAGAGGCCATGAAGCAAGCGGGCTCCCTGCCCTTTGCTGCTGGCAATATCGTCAAAGGTAACATCATCGAAGTCCGCCCGAAGGAAGTTCTCGTGGACATCGGTTACAAGAGTGAGGGCGTCATCTCCGCAAACGAGTTTGAAGACATCAAGACCGTCAAAGTTGGCGATCAAATTGATGTTCTGATCGAGAAACTCGAAGACAAAGAGGGCATGGTTGTCCTCTCGAAGGAAAAGGCTGAGTTCAAGCAGAACTGGGAACGCATTCTCACCATCTGCAACGAAGGCGGCACAATCTCGGGCAAAGTCAAAGCGATCGTCAAAGGCGGCTTGCTCGTCAACATCGGCGTCGAAGCATTTCTCCCTGCCTCGCAGATCGACGTTCTCACCCCGAAGAATCTCGCCCAATACGTCGGCAACACTTACGATTTCAAAGTCGTTAAGATCAACCAGGAGCGGCAGAACATTGTTCTCTCGCGCCGCGAACTGATCGAGCAGGAGCGCACCGAACGTCGTCAGAAGCTCCTCAGCGAGATGACCCCGGGCGACATCCGCAAGGGCACGGTCAAGAACATCACCGATTTCGGCGCGTTCATCGAATTGAACGGCATCGACGGCTTGCTCCACATCACCGACATGAGCTGGGGCCGCATCGGCCATCCGTCGGAAATCCTCAAGGTCGGCCAGGAAATCGACGTGGTTGTGCTCGACGTGAACAAGGAAAAGGAACGCGTCAGCCTCGGCCTCAAGCAGAAGCTCGCCAATCCGTGGGACAGCATCGAAACGAAATTCCCCGTCGGCCAGAAGGTCAAGGGCAAGGTCGTCAGCCTCGTGCCTTACGGCGCGTTTGTGCAGCTCGAACCCGGCGTCGAAGGCCTCATCCACGTCACCGAACTTTCCTGGACCAAGCGCATCGCCAAACCGAGCGACGTGCTCAAGCAGGATCAGGAAGTCGAAGCGATCGTGCTCGGCATCAACCGCGAGGAGCAGAAAATCTCCCTCGGCGTCCGCCAGCTCGAATCCAATCCGTGGGACGGCGCGGCGGCGAAATACACCGTCGGCACGCACGTCAAAGGCCAGGTGCGCAACCTCACCAGCTACGGCGCGTTCGTCGAGCTGGAAGACGGCATCGACGGCATGATCCACGTGTCCGACATGTCCTGGACCCGCAAGATCAATCACCCGAGCGAAGTCATGAAGAAGGGCGACGTCGTCGAAGCCACCGTGCTCGAAGTGGATCGTCCGAACCAGCGCATCGCGCTTGGCATGAAACAGCTCGGCACCGACCCGTGGTCGAACATCGAGACCCTCTACAAAGTGGGCGATCTCGTCAGCGGCAAGGTCACCAAGCTCGCGAGCTTCGGCGCCTTCGTCGGTCTGCAACACGACATCGACGGCCTGGTTCACATCTCGCAGGTCACTGAAGAACACGTGGACAAGATCAAGAACGTGCTCAAGGTCGGCCAGGACGTGAATGCCCGCGTCGTGAAAATCGACAAGAGCGAACGCCGCATCGGCCTGTCCATCAAGGCCGCCAGCTACACCGACGAGCAGCTCAAGGAAGAGCAGAAGATCCTCGACCAGCTCAAGCCCGGTGAAGACCTCGTGGCGTTGCAACACGCTTTCGATGCCGCCGACGAAATGGTCAAAGGCGAATAATCGTTCGGAACCAAATCAATCACGCGAACCGGCGGACTGGCAACAGTCCGTCGGTTTTTTATTCAACAAAGGGAGGCGTCGCGGCGCCGCCGATCTTGGCCGCGCAGTAACACGGCCCTATCCCTGGAGCGAAAACAGCGACTTGTGCCGGTAATGCAGGATCTTGAACTCGGGCGTTTCCTGAAGGACTTCCGCCAGATCAAACTTGTCTTCAAACGTCGGGAAGAACGCATCGCCACCCTCGACCTCGCGCTTGACGACGGTTAGATAGAGGTCGGAGCAGCGTGGCAGCGCCTGCTCATAGATCTGCGCACCGCCGCAGATGAAGATGTCATTCGGGAATTCTGCGGGGTCCAGGGTTTCGAGTGACTTGAAGATCAAGATGTCCGTCGCCTGTTTTCCGTCCAGCTTTGTGAAATGAAACTGGTAGGCGCGCTTGAGATGCTGGCCGCCGCGCCATTCCTTGTAGTCACCGAAAATCTCCGGATGACAGTTGATGAGTGTGCGCGGGTGCCGCGTCAGCACCAGGTTTTTCCGGTTCGGCAGCGGCTTGCCCAGACTCTCGAACGTTTTGCGCCCCATGACGACCACGTGGCCCATGGTCATTTTCTTGAACCACTTGAAATCCTCCGGCAGATGCCACGGGATTTTGTTGCCCGCGCCGATCACGCGGTTCAACGACATCGCGGCGATGGCCTTGAAATGTTTCATTTTTCTGTCCGCAGATTACACAGATTTTCGCAGAGAATAAAAATCATTCTGCAACTGCGGCTTAAAAACGTGCGAGGAAAATGGCAATTTTTGTGCGGCAGCCGCGCCGGTGTTACGCCATAATGTTAAGT
>Ga0118677_10016474_pt1 | contig 10113 bp, 1 predicted proteins | sample AliMusrvi5mmetaG_FD_86154 | JGI IMG/M metagenome (GOLD analysis project Ga0118677, IMG submission 86154)
CACGATATGGTGACCGTATTTCAGCTCGCCGGTAAAATCAATCTGGCCGGTTATTACCTTGGAGAGTGTGGTTTTGCCCTCGCCGTTTTTACCAACAAAAGCAATGCGATCATTTCGGATAACCGAGAATTCCAGGTCGTTCAACACCCGTTTCTGCGGATAGTCCTTGCACAGGTGATGGGCTTCGAGGATGATTTTACCCGAATGAGGGGCCGGGGGAAACCGGAAATGAATGCCTGTTTCATCGATCATGTCGATTTCCACGAGGTCGATCTTCTCCAGCATCTTGATCCGCGACTGTACCTGCTTTGCCTTGGTGGCTTTTGATCGAAACCGTTCCACGAACCGCTCGATCTGCCTTATCTGGCGTTGCTGGTTGTTGAAGGTAGCCATCTGACTCTCCATCCGCTCCTCACGCATCAGCACATAGCCCGAATAATTGGCCTTGTAATCATAGATCTTTCCCTGGGATATCTCAATGGACCTTCTCGTAACATTATCAAGAAAGGCCCGGTCGTGCGAAACAAGCACCACCGCTCCTTTATAATTTACGAGAAACGTCTCAAGCCATTGGATAGATTCAATATCCAGGTGGTTGGTCGGCTCATCAAGCAGGATGAGATTGGGCTGCTGGAGCAGCAATTTGGCGATCTCCACCCGCATCTGCCATCCGCTGCTGAATTCCGATAGCTTGCGCGACAACTCTTCCCGTTCAAAACCAAGCCCTGCGAGAACCTTTTCGATATCTACATGGATAGACTGACCCCCTACGAGATGATACCGTTCAATAGCCTCCGCGTGCTTTTTTATCAGCCGGTGATAACTGTCTGATTCAAAATCTGTTCGCTCCCGAATCTGCACCTCATACCCGGTTATTTTTTCCTCCAGGTGAAGAACTTCAGAAAAGGCACCCATGGCTTCTTCCAATACGCTTTTCTGGCTTTGGGCAGCCATCTCCTGCGGAAGATAACCCACCGTATAACTGTCAGGAATGATTACATCCCCTTCATCGGCAGGCTGGATCCCTTTTATGATCTTTAATAAGGTAGATTTACCCGCACCATTTTTCCCTACCAGGCCGATCCGGTCTTTCTCATTGATAATGAATGAAACATGATCGAAAAGCGATTCGCCCCCAAACTGAACTGAAAGATTATTGATTGAAACCATAGGAATTGCAAAGATAAAAAAAAGGGCGGGCCAAACGGCCTGCCCTTTTTTTTGGTTTGGGCGACACGGCGTGTCGCCCTTACGTTTAGCGTGCTATGGTGATCTTCACCGTGCGTACACCCTGTTCGGTCGAAACCTTTACAAAGTATACTCCCGAATGCAGTGAGCTTACGTTGATACGGGCTGTTTTGGAATCAACATTGCTGCTGGTCCATACAGTCTGTCCCACGAAGTTCATCACATCGATGCCTCTGATGTTGAAATCGCTCTTCACGTTTACAACTTCAGTTGCCGGGTTCGGATAAATCATCACGGAGCCTCCGTTAAGTTCGCTGACACCTACAGCCGGGAAAGTTACTGTGATCGTATCCGAGGGGGATTCGCACAGTGCATGGCCGGTCTGGCTGTCGTTGAAGTTGGAGGTTACATAATATTTGAAGGTACCTGATACCAGGGTGTTAGGATAGGTATCAACATAGGTGGTAGCTGTTACCGGGCTGGCATTCAGTTTGCTGAAGCCTGAGGTTCCGGTAGCATCGGTGCGCCATACATTGTATCCGATCAGCGCGCTGCTGTCTGATGATGTATGTTCAACACCCATTACCAGGTGGTTGTAGGTATCGTTACGACGGTTGCTCTTGTTAAAGAGACCGGCAACTACCTTCGGATGTCCGTTCGGGTTAACGCTCGGTACAATTTGTACGCTCTTCATGTCGCCGCCAACAAGGGCAGTTGCACGCAGCAAGCATACCGACGGGTTACCACCGGTGGCTGTACTCAAAGTGCTCCATGCGGTTCCATCAAAGTACATAGCGAGATCCTGTGATACGTAAGGTCCGTTTTCGTCTGTTCCCAGATAGTTGGTTGAGCTGGTGAAGTTATTCCACTTAACCATGGCATAGAACATACCTGCAAACGGGATGTCGTTTACGCTGATCGTTTTCCAGTCATCGCTCGGCGGTGTAAACGGTGCACTCGACCCTACAAGGGCATGGGTGCCATCGAATACATCGATCGTGGGCTGTGCGGCCCCGGCCGAAGCATTGGTCTGGAAATAGACATCAAACGACTGCAGCACACCCTGGTAGGTAGCCGAGATCGGGAATTGATTTCCGATCCATGCCAGGTAACCCGGGTTGATACCCCAACCGTTTTCGTTGGAACCATCATCAAAGATGAAATGCATGATCACTGCACCACCTCCGCATACCGGCGGGGTCCAGGTGAGGGTCGTGGTAAACTGCGACTGGGTTGCTGCAAGGGCCGTGGGGGCTTTGCAAACTCCATAGGCATGAATGTTGTCAACATACCAGTGCAGCATGTCGGCTGAGTTCACTCCATTGGCCAGGAAACGTACGCGGAAGGCTTTCCCCTTCACGCTGGTGATGTCAATGTGCTGCGGTGTCCAGTTAACCGAACCGGTATTGGTCAGTTCAAGTTTCGAATGCCAGCTGCCGTTGTAATAAACATCAACATCCAGTTTTTCATTGCCTGTAGCGTTGCGGTCGATCAGTTTGTAATCGAAATCACAGGAGATCGTAGCGCAGGTCCATGCCGAAGCATCGATTACCGGGGTTTCCAGTGCAAAGGCGTAGTTGTGTACAATCGGCTGCCAGGAGAAGTCTGCACTCGGTGCCGGGTTACCGATACCTGTGTTGATACTCCAGTTACCCTGGGTCGGTGCAAAGATCCAGTTATTGTAGGCAAAGGTTCCCTGATCCCATGGTTCGTAGAACGGAAGCGGGTGGCCGTAAATCAAGGTGATACAGGCGGGGCCATCGGCTTCCTGTAATGATTCACCTGTCTGTCCGGGGAATCCATAAACCGTAAGGTCATACTTGGCTGTTACATCAAAGCACCATGTGCCCGGATCCAGGTTAAATACATAACTCTTTAACGAGTCGGGGCCCGGTACATACTGCATGAAGGTCATTGCTGTGCCAACATGTTTGTAGATGTTGTATCCCATCAGTCCGGTAGCCAGCGGGCTATCGTCAGAGGAAGGAAGCGGTTCAACAATCGGAGCTACGGCTCCTGCAGGAGTGCTGGAAAGCATGCCGGCCGGTGCTACCTGTACTACAGGAGCAATGGGTTCGGGCAGGAAGGTAACTTCCTTGTCGCTTCCTGCAACCATACCGCAGGCCTGTAAACAGAATACGCCCGGGGCTGCACCTGCATAGGTGGTCCACAGGGTAAAGGCTGTTCCGGTGTAGGCGTAAGCAAGATTGTTGGAAACATACGGACCATTCTGGTCATATCCGAACCAGTGGGTTGCACCTGTAAAGTTGTTCCAGTGGATCATGCCATAGAACGGACCCGTGAATGGGATCGGAGTGGTAAGCACCAGTTCCATCTGGGTTGCCGGGGCAGGGATGGGTACAGTAAAGAGCTGTGATGCTCCAAGGTGTACACCGGCCATGTCGTAAACATCGATCTGGAAGTTCTGGTTGGTTGCTGCGGCGTTATTCCACCACAACATTTTGAATTTGGTCAGGGAACCGGCATCGGTGGAAGGAGCAATGAATTTATTGCCTAACCATACACTGTATCCGGCGTTGAATGCCCAGCCGTTTTCCATCGAACCATCATCATATACATAACACTTCTCTGTGCCGCCACCGCAATTCGGTTTCGTCCAGGTAAGGTATGCTGCATTGTCAACTGCCGTTGCGGTAAGTCCAGTCGGCGGGCAGAGGAAATGCGAGGTGAAGGTGTAGCAGTCGGGATTGCTGTAACCACTTCCGTAGACAGCTTTCACGCAGGCGGTATAGGTATTGCCATAAACTACGTTTGACGGCGGAATCAGATAGTTGGTATCCGTTACAAAAGCAAGCTGAACGTTGTTCAGGTAGAAGTTGTAACCAAGTACGCAGGGATTCGGTCCGCTGGTGCCATCGGTGGCTACAACCTTGATGTTGTCAAGGTACCAGGCGTTGATATCATTGCTGTTGGCGCCGCTGGCATGGAAACGGATATGGAAGTTCACGTGAGTAAATGCCGTGATATCCAGGTTTTCACTCGTCCATGCAATGCTGCCGGCCTGGTTGTCGTAGGTCTTCAGCGTGGTCCATGAAGAAGCTCCAACGGTTTGGATTTCTACAGCCATCGAGTTCACGGTGGTGGTTCCATAGTTGTTCAGGTTGATATCATACTTCAGCTGCTGAATCGGAGCGTGTACGCCGGCCAGGTTCTTTGAAGTGAGATACTCATCGTAGTTGGTTACCACAGGGGCATAGTTAAACTCTACGCTGGGTGCCGGGTTACCAAAACCTGCAGCCATCATCCAGTTTGTACCACCGGAGGTTGTCCACTGGTTGGTTGCCATACTGCCGCTGGCCCAATCTTCATTGAGTAGATTCACCAGTGCATGGGGCGGGAACCAGGTTGCAAGCAGGCTGCGATCGCCCACCGTAAGACCGGTCGGAGCATCTTTTTCCTGCAGCAGGGTAACGTTGAAGGTAGCATCACCCATGATCGTCACCGTTTGGCTGGTAACAGGATAGGTAAAGCGGATCACTGTGAGTGTGTAGGATCCCTTCCAGACATTGGAGAAATGGGCACAGCCATTCGTATCGGTGGTGGCGGTGTAGTTTGAATCGGGATAAACGGTGTTGGTCAGCTTGACGATCGTTCCGGCCTTTGCATTCACTGCGCAGGTAAGCGTTACACATACGGTAACGTTGGCTGTCCAGCATTTGCCAATCACGTTCGAGAAAGCTGCGTTTGACCAGCGGTTGCCGGTAAACTGGGTCTTAACGGCCCAACGGTAAGGATTGCAGGGAAGGGTCGGCCAGCTGTTGTCAACCATGGTCGTGGCAGTCGGGGTTCCGATGCTCGTCCATGATGCCGGAGTTGCCTCCTGGCCTTGCAGCAGGCGCCATACCTGGTAGCCGGTAATTACGTCGGGGCTGTCGCCCAGCGGAATGACAGTACCATGACCTTCAAATCCGGTTACGGTTGCCATCGGGTGTTCGTAGATAGCGCCGGGGGAGGGACGGCCGGTGATCTGGTTGCCCTGTCCGCTGTTATCCGTCGGTACCGGTCCGTTCGGACCATTGAAAATACCACGGATCATAAAGTTGCCTGAGGCAGGGATCCACGGAGCCTGACCGGTAATAAACCGCTCGTAGCTGCGCAGTTGGGTAGCCGTCGTATCGATTGCAATACCATAGGCGTTGGGAGGTACTCCGCCCTGGCGCATGGCAATGTAGATACTTCCGCTGGCCACATTACGTGGTGTGGGGAAGGTAAAGCTGATCCAGCCTACAGTACCGTTGGCCGGGGTGACGATTACCGTGTCAAGTGCCGTTCCCGGAACTCCGCCGGGGCCGTCAGCTGCATAGGTGATCATCTGGAAAGGAGGTAAAGGCCAGGTAGCGCCGGGATAGTTGGCTGTGGTTCCTACGTTGATCTTGCCACCGGTGAGCATGGCAGGATATCCTACCGGGGTGAATTTCACAGCGTTCAGGTTGCCTGCAACAGACCATACGGTAAAGTTTTCACCGATACCGTCGTCATAAACCAACTCATAATTTCCCTTGGGTAATCCCCAGTTCAGGTTCACTGCCGTGGCGCCGGTATTCAGAGCGGCAATCACGTTGGTGGGAGGATTGAGGTTCTCCAGCATGGCAAAATTCTGGGTGATCGTATTGTTCTGTACAAAGGTGAACGGACCCGCGGTCATGTTGTCAAAACCCGCTTTAACCGCGGTTGCACCGAAGGTTCCTACCGGGTAAACCGATACCGAGTAGGCGCCGTTGGGACCCGTGGAATAAACCGTGGTTGCTCCTACCGTAATGGCTGCTCCGATGATCGGGTTTCCGGTTGCTGCGCTGGTAACAACGCCGGCCAGGTAACCCGGGATCGGGGATAAGCAGATATTCTTGGTGGTAGTCTGGTTATTAACAATGGTAACCCCTGTGCTGCCCTGTATATAGTTGGCCAGGGTATAGGTTGCCGTATAGTTTCCGGTGGGTACATTATATATGGTGTACTGACCGGCTGCATTTGTGGTGGTATTTTTGGTTCCGATAACAACGGCCACGTTGGCCAGCGGAGAACCATTGTAACAACTCGTAACGGTTCCGGTAAAGGTTCCTACGTAAGGCTGTACAACAAAACGGAAGTTCGGCAAGCCGGTGTATCCCGTGTAGGGAGCTCCGGTATAGGAACATCCAACCGTATTGTCCATCCAGTAAGGCTGCACCTGGGCTGCCGGGACCGTGTATCCATATACATAGGAGTAGCTGGAATAGCTTCCGTTGCTCCCAAAACATACTTCCAGGATTACGTTGGAGCCGTCCCAGATAAAGGGGGTGGTAAGGGTGATCATCTGCCAGCCGGTATTGTTCACCGCATAGGTGCCCGAATAACAGGTCTGCAATCCGCTGTTTACCCAATTCGTGAAACCGGTAGCGGTGGTGTTGCCCATTTTGACGGCAAAGTTCTGCATCGTCTGGTTGCTGTAGGAATAAACATTAAACCCGATGCTGCTGATGGCACCCGGGGAGGCACCGGCCGCAATCATGTCGGCCGCCGTGTAAAGAAGCTGGGTTCTGCCACCCATCCAGTACGTGGTGTACGGATAGTTGCAGCTTACCGTTCCGTTCCCTACCGTGACCGTGGTGGGAGGAGGAGGACCTACTGCCGTGATGTGCGAGAAGTCGAGATAGCAGTCATTGCCATATGCTGACGTGAACATGAAGGCAATGTAAAGCGTAGCTACTCCCTGTGCACCTGCGGGCAAGGCCTGGCTCTTGATTTTCCAGCCCTGTACTGCATTGTAACGTTGAAAGGTACCTGCGGTGTTCCAGGTGGTTCCGTTGGTAGACCATTGTACGTCTACGTGATCGGTTACACCTGCATAGCCTGAGCTTTCCAGCCAGGCGAAGTCAACATTGACGTTGGTGTAACCAACCGTGCTGACCGGAGTGGTCATCTTCAACCGGTTCACTCCGCCACTGGCGCTGAACGAGTTGAACATCACCAGGTAGGTACCGTTGTAAGCGGTGTAGCCAGCAGGCCAGCTTGTGGAGGTGGGGAACGAAATCGTATTCCCGCCCGAAACCACTTCTGTTGCCCATCCGGCCGGAACGCTTCCACCGTTTTCATAGCTCTGGGTCATCAATGTAACCTGAGCTTTGGTCTGTACTGAAAATGCAAATACCGATAGCAATACCAGTACAAGCACCTGCAGTCTCTTGGTAACAGTTCTCATAATTGAATTGATTTGGTTAATAATTAGGTGAATTATATATATAATAAGGGCTCATAGAGCTATTATCCAAAACAAATTGTTTCCGGAATACAGTTACATGAACGACATCAGATGAGTAGTGATATTGTAGTTTTCTTTTAGTTCGCCTCGTCAGAAAGGATCAGTCGCGCAACTTTATCCCAGCTTTCAATAAACCAGATTACAAAAATATAAAATAAATCACAAATCCAACACAATTATGAAAATATTTTTTTTTGCCTGGAAAGGGCGACTCGGCGAGTCGCCCCTACAATTTTACAAATTTCCGGGTTCGTATTCCATCGCGGGTGGTGATTTGTATCAGGTAGATCCCGGGAGGAATCATGGCAATGTTTACTGAACCATGGACATCCGTTATAACCGGAAGGATGGAGACCGGTTCTCCGAGGGAGGAGAATAACCTGATCCCGGTAATTTCAGCAGGGGCTGAAACATGCAGTATCTCACCGGCCGGGTTGGGGTAAACAAGCCAGCGTGAGCCGGCGTTTTCGGCAATTCCGGTGATTACATCGAGGATAATGGTATCGGAAGGGGTAGATTGGGTGCACTCCTGGAAAACAGAGAGGATATAATATTCGTATTCTCCAGCAGGCAGATTGCCGTCAAGGTAGGTGGTATCGGTAACCAGGGTAGAATTAACAGGATGGTAGCCCCCGGTATTCTGATCGCGTCGGTAAACATTGTAACCGGTGAGATTTTGCGGGCTTTCGCGTGAAAAATGAACTTTGCCCCCACCCACGGTACAATCGTCAATGGCCCAGGCATACCATAGCCCCTGTCCGTTTCCGTCGACGGCATGCCATGCAATATCAACCAATTCGCCGAGATAGAGGGTTAGATCAAGGTGATACGGGGTGATCCAGCTATTGTAACCATTACCTGATGGATAGGGTGCAAGAGCCGACATATCGAGCAGGTGGGTCCAGGTAGCCCCCTGATCGGTGGATATCTCTACAAAATAGTGATCATTGTGTGTGGATCCCTGGAAAGTATTGCTCCAGAATTTGAGGTTGCCATTCACAAACACATTGTGGGCAATAAGCCATTCGTCCTGGTGGTTATAATCCCACATCAGGCTGGCAGCATAGTTCCCTGAATGGACCCCGAGGGGGAAGGTATTGCTGGTATGGCTCCATGTAACGGTTTGGTTGGTAGCGGTGTTTGTCCAGTGGGCAGGAGGAAATGCTGTTTCTTCAAAACCTTCGTTCATCTGGTAACCTCCTCCTACGCACTGGGGCGAACTCCAGGTAAGGTGAACGTCAAATGCCTGCACCTCCCCATCGAGGTTGGTGGCGGGCAGGCAAACCGGGTAAACATGCACATTGTCGACGTACCAGTTTAAAAAATCAAAAGAGTTTGATCCCCGTGCCCGGAACCGGATACGGAAGCCCTTCTCCTTTACTTCGCTGATGTCAAGATGCACAGGGGTCCATGTAAAGCTCCCCGTGTTGCTGAACTGGGTCTTCTGATGCCAGGCATTGTTGTACCAGGTTTCGACTACCAGTTGCTCATGTCCGGTGGCATTCCGGTCGTCGAGTTTCAGATCGAAATCCAGCCAGATATTGGCACAGTGGATCAGGGAGGCATCGAGGGCAGGGCTCTCCAGCGCAAAACTGTATTGAGAGAGCAGGGGTTGCCAGGTGAAAACAGCGGAGGGGGCAGGATTCCCTGCCGAATTATTGATGATCCAGTTGCCCTGGCCCGGAGAAAACCGCCAGTTGTTAAAACTGAAGGACCCTGCATCCCAGGGTTCGGAAAATGGAAGTACGATCCCGTAATTAACAACAAGGTTAACGGGTCCGGCACTTTCCGACTCGTCAAACTGGCCGGGATAGCCGTAAGTTGTCAGATCATAGCGTGCATTAACGCGGTAGGCATAGGCCCCGGGTTCCAGCCCTGCATCATACCAGGAAAGCGAGTCGGGTTGCTGGATATCGGCAACAAGGCTGTCGTTCCGGTATATCCGATAGCCGGTCAGTCCGGGCGGAACAACGGACGAGGTATCGATATGGGGTTTATCCCAGTGCAGATAGGCCACATTTTCCAGCACCGAACCTGCGAAATTCCGCACCGGCCAAAGAAAGTGTGAGGTGAAGGTAAAGCATGACTTATCCGACTGACCACTGCCGTAAGCTGCCAGGACACAGGCGTTGTACGTAGTGCCATATTGCACCTGGATACCGGGGATAACATATTGATTGTTGGTGGTAAACCCGCTCAGTATATTGTCGAGAAAGAAGTCATATCCCAGGATGCAGGCGGCCTGCTGCTGGCCGGATTCGGATCCCGTGATGGAGATATTGTCAATATTCCAACCGTTTATGTCGTACGTGTCGCCGCCGTAAGCCCTGAATCGCAACTGAAAAGTGAGGCCCGAAAAAGGAGATATGTCGATCACTTCCGTAGTCCAGAGGATGCTTCCGCCGCTGCTGCTGTAATTTTTTACAGTTTGCCACCCGGTTCCGTTCCACAATTCGACCGCCATCTGATTTACCGTAGTGGTTCCGAAATTATTCAGAAAAATGTCGTACTTCAGCTTCATCAGGGCCGACTGTTCCCCTGCAATGGGTTTGCTGGTAAGGGTTTTCGCGTAGTTCTGAGCCTGGGGTGACCAGTTTAAAAGGGCGGATGGAGCTGGATTTCCGATGGTATTTGAAATGATCCAGTTGAATCCCCCGGCTGTGGTC
>Ga0118677_10016475_pt1 | contig 10113 bp, 6 predicted proteins | sample AliMusrvi5mmetaG_FD_86154 | JGI IMG/M metagenome (GOLD analysis project Ga0118677, IMG submission 86154)
GAGCACGGCGCGCGCCTGGGCCTCGATCGTGTAGCCCCCCAGATGCTCGAATCGCTCGCGAAGGCGCCCGTACTCCTCAAGCATGCGCTCGCGCTCGTCGTCCTCAGTCTCCTCGGAGATGTCGCGCTCCAGGACCCCGATACGATGCTCGAGCGACGTCACCTCCTCGGAGACGCTCAGCACCTCGGCCAGCACGGTGCGCCCGACCATCTCTATGGCCTCCTGGCGCAGATAGCCGACCACCTCGTCCCTGCCGACGGTGACGGTGCCTGAGTCCGGGTGCAGCTCGCCCGCGATGATCTCGAGCAGCGTCGTCTTGCCCGACCCGTTGGCACCGACGAGGGCCACGCGGGACCGCCCGGCGACGTGCAGCGACACGTCGCTGAACAGGACGCGCTCGCCGAAGGACATGCTGGCGTTGGAGATGGTGAGAGACATGGGAGAGAGTCTAGCAGCGTTGGCGCGCGGTCAGTCCGCGACCGGCCTCGCCTCCGTCGCCGGGCGCCGTCACTCCTTGAAGAGTGCCTCGATGCGCTCGGCCGGCTCGCTGAGATTCGTCCAGGCGAGAGACCCGGCGACGGCCACCACGAACAGGCGCTCGCCGCGGCCGTTGAGGAGCGGCTTGAGCGAGTCGCGCAATTCGAACGCGCTGGCCTCCGTCGCGACGATCCACGACGCCGCGGTGACACGGGCCGATCGCGGATTGAGCGCGATGGACTTGGCCACCTCGTCGTATCGTGCCTTCGTCCTCAGCTCGAAGACGACCACATAGCGGCCAGCGCCCGATCCGCCGCTCTTGAGAGCGGACCTCACGCCGGCGGTCAGCGAGCCGAGCCAGGCCTCGGCGCGCGACGCACGCCCGGCCCGGGGTGCCTTCTCGTCCGTGCTCTCAGGTTCGACCATCGTGCGCCACCTCCCGCTTCCAAGCTTACGTCCCGGATCGCCCTGCGACCCGGGACCGGATCCCTGCCGCCAGTGTAGCGTCGGCGAGTGCGCCAAAGCCGCCACACGCTATCCTAGCCGCATGCAGACACAGGCCGCGCGCTCACGCAAGCTCACAGCCGGCATCGCCTCGGCCGCCCTTGTGGTCGTAGCCCTGGCGGCCTACCGCGCCACGCTGGGCGCCTCCTTCTACGACGACAGCTACTACGTGACCAGCGCGGTCCGCCTTGCGCAGGGGGCGCGCCTGTTCGTGGACGAGATGTCGGTCCAAGCGCTCGGCCAGCTCGCGGTCGTCCCTTTCGTGAAGCTGTGGACGCAGCTGTTCGGACTCAGCGGCATCGTCCTCGCCACGCGGCTGCTGTACGTGGCCGTGGGCACCGCGTTCGTGGCCCTCGTCTCGCGACTGCTGCGCCCGTCCCTCACAGCGCCGCTCACGGCGCTCGCGCTCTCTGTCGTTCTCCTCGCACCTCCGTACAACATCCTCGCACCGAGCTATGACACGATCACGGTCCTCTCCTTCGTGCTCGCGGTCGCGTGTTGCTTCGTGGCCCTGCGTGACGACCGGCTGTGGCTCTCGGCTGCGGGAGGTGCGGCCGCGGCGTTCGGGTCCGTGGCCTACCCCCCGCTGATCTTCTCAGCGGTTTCTTTTATCATCCGCTCGACTTCATTATACACGTCGAGCATCGTGGGCTCGCTCTCCTCCCCGCTCGGTCACCTGGTCTACGTCCTGGGGTACGCGTGTCTCGCCCTGCTGAACCCCCTGCTGCTCCCGATGTGGGCCCTCGCCGTCGCCGCGTGCGTCTCGGCGCTCGGGGCGCGCGTGCGCGCGCTCTGCATGGCCGCCATCCCTCTGGCGGCTGCCGTCCCGGGGCTGCTCCTGATCGCGCATGGGGCACCGGGACTGCATTTCGGCACCGCTTCGTCCTCCTGGCTCCTCACATGCCTGGCAGGGGTGGCGGCTCCCTCGCTCGTGCACGCCTTCCGGACGCACGCGGCTCAGAGGCTGAGGCTCCTCCTGCTGGCACTGCCGGCGTCGATCGTCGGGGCGCTGGTCGTCGCGGAGGCCACGAGCTCGTCCGTGACGCGGGGGGTGACCATCGTCGGCCTGGCCCCCCTCGCATTCGCGCTGCTCGTGTGCTGGGCCGCGGGCTTCAGCGAGCTCGGCGGTCGCGCCATCGCCAAGGTCGGCGTCGTCGTGGTGCTCGTGACCGCGCTGTTCATGCTCTACGCGACTGTGTTCGACGACGTGACCCTGGACCAGCCCCGAACGCTTGTGACGAGTGGACCGTACGCCGGCGTCATGATGGGGGTCGAGCGGTGGAGGCAGATCGAGGGACTCGTCGCCGCGGGAAGGAGATTCGTCGGCCCGCGCACGACCGTCGTCTTCCTCGGCCAGCGCGCGGCATACATGCTCGTGGGAGGACGTCCCTACACCAACGTCACCTGGCTCACCCCTACGAGGTCCGACGGTGCGTCCCTCGTGTACTACGCGCGGCACGGCGGCCTGCCGCAGATCGCGTTCGTGGATGACGTGGACATCCATCGCGAGGGCGGCTACGCGAGGGCTCCGGCGAGGGACCCGATGCTTGCGACGGTGCTGCGGGACTACACGTTGGTCGGAAGCACGGACGGGTTCCGCATCTATCGGCTGCGGCCCTAGCTACACGACGCGGTTGCGCCCCTGCGCCTTCGCCAGGTAGACCGCCTGGTCCGCCGCGGCCAGCACGTCGTCGCTCGTCTCGCCGTGCTCCGGGAAGGACGCGACACCCATCGACACCGCGGCGGAGAGCAGACGCCCGTGCCACTCGACGGTCGTTCGAGCCATCGCGAGCCGCCACTCATCGGCACGCCGTCGCGCCTCGTGCGCGGTCGCGTGCGGCATCACCAGCAGGAACTCGTCTCCCCCGAAACGCGCGGCGACGTCGCCGGGGCGGCTGTCACGACGCAGCCCGTCAGCCAGTGCCCGCAGGACAAGGTCGCCGGCGATGTGCCCGAACGTGTCGTTCGTCTTCTTGAAATGGTCCACGTCCAGCATGACGACGCTCAGCGGGTAGCCGTCACGCGCGGCGCGCTGAAGCTCCCGCTCGAGCGCCTGCATGAGGTAACGGCGGTTGTAGAGTCCGGTCGCGGGATCGTGGAAGGCCTGCTCCCGCAGCTCCTTCTGCAGTCCCTCGATGTCGCTGAGCCTCGCGACGAGGTTGGCGTTCGCGTCCTGCAGGGCGCGCTCAGCGCGGACGCGAACAGAGACGTCGCGCAGGGTGACCAGACTCCCCACCAGGTGGTGCGCTCGGCCCCGCAGGGCCGAGACGCGGACGCTGAGGCTTCGCTCGCCCGCGTCCATGGTGCACTCCTCGTCGTCCTCGCCCGGATTCTCGATCGTGTTCACGACCGCCGGCCACTGCGCGAGAACATCACGAGGAGCGGATCCGACCAGTTCTCTGGGATCGCGGCCCACCATGTCGCCCGCGGCCGGATTGGCGTCGACGATCCTGCCGTTCAGATCGAGGACGAGCAGACCGTCCGGCGTGCTCTCGACGAGAGTCCCGAGCGCGATGGGGACCAGGTCGAGGAATCTCAACCGCAGGACGCTGAAGATGAGGATCGCGCCGGTGAGCGTGAAGGTGATCGCGGCCACGTCCAGACCACGGAGAGAGCCTGGCGAGAGATCGTAGACGATCTCCCCCGCGACCGGGATCGCGATGGCCATCAGGATCGCGGCGCTCTGGAACCTGCTGGTCCTTCGGGTTCCCCACGCGAAACGCAGCAGGAACGCCGCTGAGATCGCGAACAGGATGAATGTGTAGGCCATGGACGCCCAGAACAGGGGACCGTGGTGATAGATGAGGACGTTGCTGACGCCCACCGCAAAGGTGAACCCGGTCCACACAAGGTGGTGCCACTCGTTCGTGAAGACGGCGACGACTTCCAGCGCTGGCACGACGAACAGCGCGGCGATGCGACGCGGGGTGAGCCAACTGCCGAGGCGAACGTACTCCAGGACGCAGGTGAACAGAAGCACGGCGATCGTCGCGGACCCGATCCACGAGACCTTTCCCCACAGCACCTTGTTGGCCAGCCCGATCGCCGACACGTCGAGCGCGTCCGCGGCGGCCCTCTCGGCCAGGGCGAGAAGCAGCAGGAAGAGCCACAGGGCCGCCGGAGACGAGCGGCGGCTGCGCACGAACACGGCAGCCACGACGGCGAGGGCCGCCGCGACGAGGTAGATCAGGCTGTATGTCGAGAGCTGGTAGTGCACAGGCCCCCCAGCGGTGCACCGCGCCCTGGGCCGGTCTCGGCTCGGTGGGGCGCGAGGAGATCAGGACGACGCTCCGCGACCGCGAGCGCCCGGACGCGCGCCGGCGCCGGGCGTCACACGTCGGACATTCTAGCGGACCCAGACAGAGACCAGCCTCGAGGCCGCGGCCGTGCCTGACGCGTCCCCGGCGAAGGTCGACTGGAAGCGATAGGTACCGCGGACGATCGGGACATACCGGTACCACCAAAGCGCTCCGCCCTTGGCGGCGGTCCCGTAGGTCAGGCGCGCCGATGAGTAGGACCACCGGCCTGAGCCCGGCTTCTGCACCAGGACGACGACGGTCCTGCCGAGCGTCGAAGGCGTGAGCGTGCCCGACAGCACGAAGGACACCCGGAGCTTCACAGAGGAGGCGCTGGCCGCTGCCGTGATGGTCTCGGTCGCTGGCGGACTCACGGTGAAAGTCGTTGTCTGTGGCACCTCCGAGACGCCAGCGTTGTCTACTGACCAATACCTGATGACGTGAAGACCGGGAGACGACACAGCCACGCTCGACGAGTAGCCTCGAGCTGGTGAGCCGTCGAGCGAGTAGAAGGTCGTGCTCACACCCGAGGTCCTATCTGTGGCGTAGAGCGTCAGCAAGACCGGACTCGCATGAGTGCCACCTGGGCTGACCCCCAACAGCGTCGTCACAGGCGCGACGGTGTCGATCTGAATGATCGCGGTATTCGTGCTCTCTGCCCTGCCTGAGGCGTCAACCGAGTAGTAGTCGAGCGTTGTTGTGCCTTCTGCTGAAAGGACAAAGGGCGCCGTATACGTCGTCGCGTCTCCACCGTCCAGTGCATAGAAGGTCGTGAGCGGAGGCACGCTGCCCCCGGCGGCGAAGGCGATAGTCTCGGACCTCGGGGACCAGCCGACAGTATTCCCAGAGATTGCTGTCCAACGCCCCGGCTCGAGCGTCGCGATGGAGAAGCGCAGCGAGTTAGGACTCTCTACGCGCCCAGCAGCATCGGCGGAGTAGTAGTCCACGGTGTGGACGCCACTGCCGCTCACGGTGAACGGAGCCGTATACAGCTGGGCGGGTCCACCATCGATCGCGTAGTACGTGCTACTCACGCTCGCGGCGGTATCGAGGGCGACCAGCGACAGACTCACAGACCCAGCGTAGAACCCCCCGGGGACGGCGCCTGAGATGGTGGTGAGCGGGTCCAGCGCAAGATCAGGTCTCACCAACCCATGTCCGTATGTCGGGTCCGTCCCCGTTGCGCCCAGATCCTGCGCCGTGTTCTCAAGCGCATCGGCCACCTGCGTCGCCGTCCAAGAGGGGTGCGCAGACCAGACCAGCGCCGCCGATCCAGAGACGAAGGGCGTTGCCATGGAGGTGCCCACGGCCTGCTGCATCGTGTCGCCGGGCATCGTGGACAGAATCCCGTCGCCACCGACCCCGCCAGGAGCGACCAAATCCTCGTCCAGCGTGCCGTAGTTCGAGTACGGCGCCAGAATGTTGAGCCTGCTCACCGCGCCGACGCCGATCACTCCCGGAACCGCCGCCGGGAACTCAGGTGCGTCGGTCGCATCGTTGCCGGCTGCCGCGACCACAAGGACTCCATGCCCTTGGGCATACGCGATGGCGTCGGAGAGCACTTGATCGGTTCCGCCTTGATCGCCGACGCCCCCCAAACTCATCGAGATGATTCTGCAGGGAGTCTTGTTGACCACATCGTAGACGGCGCTAGCGACGGTTCCATCATCGCCACTTCCGTCCGCCCCAAGCACCTTGAATGCATACAGCGTCACCAGCGGCGCCACACCCGCGCCCTCCACGCCGTTGTTCCTTGTCGCGGCGAGTATCCCGGCGACGTGCGTGCCGTGCCACCCGAGGTACTCGTACGGGTGATTGGGGTCCGGGACGTCCGGATCCGGGAAGGGCAGCGCCCCCGGGTCGATGTAGTTGAACGCGCCGTTCATGACGACCTGGCCGGGCGCGTCCAGGTCGGGCTGGTTCGCGTCGATGCCGGAGTCGAGTACGGCCACTGAGACGCCAGCGCCCTGACTCACGTCCCATGCGGAGGTCGCGCCGATGTCGGGCAGGCCCCATTGGAGCGAGAACGAGGGGTCGTTCGCAGTGCCTGCGGCATGCACCGTTGCATTGCCTTGCGCGTACGTCACTCCGGCGATGCGCTCAGCGATGGCCGAGAACGCCGCCGAGCCCGTCCCCTCCGGCGCGGAGACGAGGAATGCGTTCCACGCGTACGTCTTCTTGATGGACCCGCCCGCGGCCTCGAGCGCCTCGCGCACCGGGGCCATGTGCCCCGCGTCCGAGACGCCGACGATGACCGAAGAGCGCGCAGCAGGTGTCGCGACCACCGTGCCCGTCTGCGCGAGAGCGCTGACTGGCGCGGTGCACAGCACGAGCGCGGACGTCAGCACGAGTACGGCGCCGCGACGGAGCAACAGTGACATCGAGTACCTTCCAGGAGGCTTGCGGTGCCGGGCGACGAACCGCCGGGCCGCTTCCAGACTCACCCAGCGAAGTGCAAGAACAGTGCCCAAGCGGCACTTGATCCGCCGCCCTCGGCCAGGTGGTCGCCCGGCAGAGGCGACCCGCGCCGAGCTGGCATCGTGTGGCCGGGAGCCGCTACTCCTTCGTGACCCTCTTCTTCGGTGCAGCCTTCTTCTCCGAGGCCGGCTGCTGCTTCCTCTCGGGATAGAAGCGGTACAGAGCCGAATCGTCCCAGTCGTGCGACTGTGTGTAACCGCCCACGGCGCGTGGGAAGCAGGAACGACACACCGATCTCCGATCCGCGAAGTCGAAGTAGGCCTCGTCGCGGCCGTTCAACTTGACCAGCGCGGCCAGCCCGTCCTCCGATGCCCAGATCTCGATGTCCGCACGACGCTTCGAGGGCGCCTTCTCGAACTGCTCGACGTTGTAGATGTGAAGGGCGTCGAGCACCGGCTGAGGACGCCCGTTGTCGAGCGCGTACACGTACCCGGTCTCGCCGTTGTCCTTGAAGACCACCGAGTACATGCCTGACGTGACGTCGATGACGGTCTCTTCCCCAGGATGGATCGTCCGCGAGACCAGGAGTGAAGCGGGCACGGGATCTCCTTTCGAGCGTCGGGCCGCTCGAGCGGCCGAGGTTCTGCATGCGGAGGCGGTCGGACGCGCGCGCAGATGGACTCCTGCGCCGCGCGGCGAACGCTCGCGCCATGGTAGACCCCGCGGGCGAGGGCGTTCAACAGGCAATGTCGCGAGCGCGCAAACCCGGGTCAGCCCTGCGGTGCCCTCTCGGCGCGACGTTCACCCTCGAGGAGGGCGCGCTTCCGCCCAAGGCCCCACCGGTAACCGCCAAGACCGCCGTCCGACCTCACGACCCTGTGGCACGGCACGAGGACCGCGACGTGGTTCCCGGCGCATGCGCCTGCGACGGCCCGGGTCGCGGCGGGCCGACCTATCTCAACGGCGATCGACCGATACGAGACCGTCGATCCGGAGGGCACTTCTCGCAGCGCCGTCCACACCCTGCGCTGGAAGTCCGTGCCACACAGATCCAGCGGCACTTGAGAAGCGGGACGCTCGCCGCCGATGCGCGCCACGACCTCCACCATCCACTGCGCGACACCTGCGTCGTCGCGGTGGAACTCGGCGTGGGGGAACTCGTCGGCCAAGCCGCGCACGACCGAATCGTCACTATCGCCGAGCAGTACGCAACAGACGCCACGGTCCGTCGCGCCGACGAGCACAGCGCCCAGCGCCGACGGCGCCACGCCGTAGTGGATGTCGAGACCGGCGCCTCCCCGCCGGTATGCCGCCGGTGTCATCCCCATGGACCGCTTCGCCTCCTCGTAGACCGCCCGACTCGAACCGAATCCGGCGCCGTAACCCGCTGCGGCGACCGTCTCCCCGCTGCGCAACCTGCGTCGCATCTCTTCACCGCGCAGTCGCGCCTGGTAGCGGTGCGGCGACAACCCGTACGCACGAGTGAACGCTCTCTGCAGGTGGCCGGAGCTCAGGCCCACCTCGGTCGCGAGCGTCTCGAGTGTGACGCGCTCGTCTCTGTGCGCCTCGATGTACGTCGCCGCCGCGACGAGCGTGAGCCCTTGCCGTGCCTGCTCGGCCACGTCCGGCCGGCAGCGTTTGCAGGCCCGGAATCCGGATGCTTCGGCCTCGGCCGGTCCCTGGAAGAAGCGCACCCTGTCCCGCCTCGGGCGGCGTGCCCCGCACGACGGCCTGCAGTAGATCCCGGTCGAGGTCACGGCGTAGACAAAGCGCCCGTCGAAGCGGGCGTCGCGTTCCGATACCGCCGCCCACATGTCGTCGGCGCACGGCGCCTGCGTCACGGTCGGGAGTGGCTCTCTCATGCGGGCGGCTCACCTCCGGCCAGTCAGGGGTCGTACCATCCGGGTCCAGTCTCGTCCGCGCCCGCCCTTCACGATATCCGGTTCTTGCGGTCGAACCGGCACACCGGCGCGTGAACCCGGCTACAGCAGTGGCCGCCTGCGCGACGCTGCGCGGCCCGATGCTAGCACCCGGACTGTCGGGCCCGACCCGTCAGGGCCGCAGGTCGATGCGCCCCAGTTCATGCAGTCGCACGCACGCCGCGACGACATCGGCGTCGAACAACGCAGGGTGATCCCGGATCTCCTCGATGGCCGCGTCGAGCCCGAGGGCCGGACGATAGGGCCGGTGCGATGCCATCGCCTCAACCACGTCCGCGACACCGAGGATGCGCGCCGGAAGAAGGATGCCCTCGGAAGTCAGACCCGCCGGGTACCCGGACCCGTCCAGGCGCTCGTGATGCTGGAGCACGATCTCGGCCACCGGCCACGGGAACTCGATGTCCTTCAGGATCTCGTAGCCCCGGCGTGCATGGGCCTTGATGATCTCGTACTCCAGTGGGCGCAGCTGCCCCGGATTGCTGAGGATCTCCGAAGGTACGGTCAGTTTGCCGATGTCGTGCAGGAGAGCGGCCACTTCCACGGCCGCGACCTCGTCAGGTGGGAGTCCCATCTCGTTCGCCAGCAGGACACACAGATGCGCCACGCGGTCCTGGTGTCCGCTCGTGTACGGGTCTCGCGCCTCGATCGCCTTGCCCATCGCCTCCACGACACCGCGAGTCATGCGCTCCAGCCGCTGGTAGCTCTGCTTCAGGTCCGCCTCGGACTCCTCGCGGCGGACCTGCGTCCGCCGGTGCAAGATCCCGAAGGCAAGGTCGTCGGCGAGCTCTCGCAGGAGCGACGTCTCGTCTTCATCAAAGGCGTCGATCGCGTCGGAGTAGATGCCCATCGCCCCCTCGATCGTGCCATCCTGCGACAACAGCGGGAGGCCGATCACGGAGCGATAGCCGTGCCCTAGGGCGCGTTCCCGCCATAGGTCGCATGAAGGGTCACTGGCGATGTCACGTACCACCACGGGCTCCTCGCCGGTGATGGCTCTCGAGACGGGGCCGGTGCCGTTCACTCCGGAGTCCCACGAGACGTTGATCGAGCCGAGGTACCCCTCCTCAGCGCCGGCGAAGGCCACCGGCGCGACGGAGTGCTCGGCGTCGGCGACGCAATCCCCCACCCAGGCGAGGCGGTACCCGCCCACCTCGACGATCGCGTCGCAGACGGCCTGGACCAGATCCTGCTCCTCGGTCTCCCGGACGAGCGCCCTGTTCACCGCGCTGAGAGTGTGGTGCGCCCGCGCCACTCGCTCGACATCGGCCTGGATCCGCGCCGATCGCTCGACCTCTGACTGCAGCGATTCGTTCGAGAGTCGCAGCTCCGCGGTGCGCAGCCCGACCTCGGCTTCGAGCCCTTCCCGAGCCCGGGCGAGCTCACGCTCGACGAGCCGGCGCTCGGTGATGTCGACGCCGGAGCCCACCAGATACGGCTCGCCCCCGACGTCGACCCGCCGACCTGTTATCAGGAAGTCC
>Ga0118677_10016476_pt1 | contig 10112 bp, 9 predicted proteins | sample AliMusrvi5mmetaG_FD_86154 | JGI IMG/M metagenome (GOLD analysis project Ga0118677, IMG submission 86154)
GCGGTGGAGGGGGGTGAGGCCGTAGCCACGGAGCGCACATTGGTGGACTGGCGAGGGATAGCCCACATTGCGTTGAAAGTCGAACGGCGGGTACGAATCTGCCAAGTCTGTCATCAGCTTGTCTCGGGTCACTTTCGCTAAAACCGACGCTGCTGCCACCGTGGCACAACATTGATCACCCTTGACGACGGGTAGGACCCGCGGAGGAGTCGCTCTCCATCGGTGATCAGCCACATACGCTTCCAAAAGCAAGGACTCAGCGTCCAAGAGATCAAGTGGACCGTCAACAATGACCACGTCGGGGGTCACCGTCAACGAGTCCAGTGCACGGGAACTTGCAAGCGCAATCGCTGCCCGCATACCGAGGCGATCACACTCCCGAGCTGTTGCATTGCCAGTAGCGCTCTCCAAGGCCCAGGCTTCGATTGCTGGTATGAGGTTCTCCCGTACTCGCCGGGCCAGCATCTTTGAGTCGCGGACTTTCTCCGGCTGTGGTTCGTCGGTGGATTGAATGCTCACGACGCCCACAGTTACTGGGCCAGCCCACGCCCCGCGACCTACTTCGTCGATTCCCGCAACGACGCGAGCCCCTTGGATAAAAGCTTGTTCTTCATGGACAAGGTCTGGGACAACCCTCATGTGAGGAGATGCCGCTGTAATTTTCCCAGAGCGTTCCGCGGCAGTGACTGCTCCACGATAAGTCGGCGAGGAATTTTGTACGAACTAAGCACTTCACTGAGTGCGGCCAGGACGATTGATTCCTTGAATCCCTCTCTCACCACGACGTAGCCGATCACGACCTCACCCCACTCGTCATCTGGCATTCCAACGACAGCTGAATCAACAATCGATGCTTGAACGTTCAGGAGATCTTCCACCTCTGAGGGGTAGACATTGAAGCCGCCTGTGATGATGAGCTCTTTTGAACGACCGCACACAACGACATATCCCTGGCTATCGACGCGCACGATATCGCCTGTTTTTAGCCACCCGTCGTCGAATACTTCTGCCGTTGCATCAGGGAGGTTCCAATATCCAGCAAAGACTCCCGGCCCTTTAATACGGAGTTCTTGTTCTCCGTCATCTTTCTCTGGCAAATCAGCGACGACCCCCGGTAACGGCAATCCAACCGTCCCAGGACGTCGCTCCCCGACCAGCGGATTCGACAGCGTTAGCAGGGACTCGGTCATTCCATAGCGCTCCAGAATCGAAATACCGTGCGCTTGGTAGCGCTCATGGAGGCTCTGTGCGAGTGGTGCTGAGCCTGAAACGACAAGTCGGATCTGCGCGAGTACGCCGACGTCTGGAGTATCGATCATCCGATGCAACATGGTCGGGACGCAGAAGCACATAGTGATCTCCATCTTCTTAATGGCAGCAAGAAAATCGTTGGCCTCAAATCGCTCCTTAACAACGATTGATCCACCTTGTGCAAGCGAAGTGAAGAGAGAAACAACAAGACCGTGCACGTGAAACAGTGGCAAGGCACTCAAAAGTCGATCATCAAGTGTCCAGCCCCACGCCTCGGCTAGAGCATCGGCTTGCGCCGCCAAATTCCCATGAGTGATCATCGCCCCTTTGGGCTTTCCCGTCGTACCAGACGTAAAGATAATTAAGGCAAGGGCATCAAGTCTTGCCTCATCAAGAGAGGGCAACGATTCCTTCTCTTGGTCGAGAGAACTCTTGAAAGTCCAAGGAATGGTTTCATCATGGTTTGTGCGCGGAGCGCCGAGGAGAAACGAAGCCCCCACCTCGTCAAGGACCGTTGCTCGCTCCAAATCGCTCTGCCGGACGTTAACGGGGACAAGCACCGCTCCAAGTCTGAGCACGCTCAGCGCTCCAATGACACCCTCTACAGAGCTTTCTGCTTCCCAGACGACCCGATCGCCTGGACGAACCCCGTTCGACGCTAGGCGCATGGCAATTTCGTGCGTCCGCTTGTCAGACTCAGCGCCATTCAGCCATTGTTCTTCCGCATACAGCACGATCTGATCGGGCCGCTCTGCCCACCGATTCCTCCAGCGCAGGGGAAGTGAAGAAATTGAAGATTGGTCGTCCACAGCGTGCATGGTAGGTCGCTTTCCATTGTCACGACCAATGTCCGGCAAAGACTTGGCTGTAGGTGGGGTCCCTGACAGCAAGCAGCGACCTTGAGCGAACCTTTGGTCAACCGACTCAGGCACGGTGCTCCTAGACTCAATCAATCATGGCGAACAATCCTCTCCTCCCTCATCGCCACTGTGTCCTCTTGCCCGTCAAGGACTTCGACGAGGCAAAAGAGCGACTTGTCCCTCTCATGGATGCGGCGGAGCGCCGCGACCTTGCGATACATCTCGCAAACGGGGTGGTTCAAGCAGCTACTCCGATTCCTGTCGCCGTCGTTTGCGACAATGAACAAGTTTCAACATGGGCGGACACCCTCGGAGCGCAAGTGATTTGGGCGCCAGGAAAAGGACTGAATGTTGCTGTCGAACACGGAATCCATGTCCTCGCCGAGCAAGGATTCAGCTGGATTACCGTCAGCCATGCCGATCTTCCGTTCCCGAATCAATTGACATCTCTCCCAAATTTCGAGGGAGTTACCTTGGTCCCCGATCGCCATCACGATGGCACCAACGTCATCAAACTTCCCGCCGGCGTCCATTTCAAATTTTCCTACGGCAAGGGTTCGTTTGAGCGACACCTCGCTGAAGCGAAAGCCCAAGGTCTCGAAGTCTCTGTCGTAGAACATCCCCAACTCAGTATTGATATCGACAGCCCTGAGGATGTTTCGTTTGTCCGAGCTCAGACGCGACAATGGGGGCCCGAAGGCCCCCATTGATCGACTGGTACGACAAGAGTCGTACTTGACTAGCGACGACGCGCTGCCTTGCGTGCTGGTGCACGCTTTTTGGTGGCTCGCTTCTTCGTGGTCTTCTTTGCAGCGGCCTTGCGTGCTGGTGCACGCTTTTTGGTGGCTCGCTTCTTCGTGGTCTTCTTTGCAGCGGCCTTACGTGCTGGTGCACGCTTTTTGGTGGCTCGCTTCTTGGTTGCCTTCTTGGCAGCAGCCTTACGTGCAGGAGCACGCTTCTTTGTTGCCTTCTTAGCAGCCGCCTTACGTGCTGGTGCACGCTTTTTGGTAGCGCGCTTCTTGGTTGCCTTTTTGGCAGCCGCCTTGCGTGCTGGGGCCTTCTTCTTGGTAGCGCGCTTCTTGGTTGCCTTTTTGGCAGCCGCCTTGCGTGCTGGGGCCCGACGCTTCACAGCCTTGCGAGCGGGAGCCTTCTTGGTCACTTTCTTAGCAACGGCTTTACGGGCCGGAGCCTTCCTTTTCTTTGCGGCAGCAGCCACAGTTGCACCTCCTAGGTTTTAATTCCTACAAACTGACCAAGCCCACGGGTTGCGCCACACTCTGTGTAGCGGCCGAAAGCATCATCACTTGTAGTTGGGTGTAGTCACGCGTCACAAGCGCCAGCGTTTCGGCTGTCGACCCGAACGAAGTGGTACACGACCTTGGAATCAAGGTGTCCTCTTGTGAAACGTGATGAGAAGATCCGCCTGGGCGAAGCACAGTCTTCTGCTCTCCGCGCAACCTGAATCGTTCCGTCATGGTGTTCACTAAAGATCATCTCTTTTCTTTGGCTAGGTACTAGTTCAATAGGTCAAACGGCTGATGTCAAGCATTTACAACACTTGCGCGCTTTGCGACCATTGTGAATGTGAATTCAACCGACCGGACTTTGCAGAACAGAAGTGAAACACACGGTGTTTTATTAGGGAAACAAGGTAATTCATGGGTTTGGTCGGGGGCGCAACGAAGCGCATTAATTTTGGGACCGACGCGCTCAGGAAAAACGACAAGCATTGTGATTCCAAACATCTTGTGCGCTACAGGTCCCGTTGTTTCAACTTCAACGAAACCCGATGTGATGGATTCCACCGCAACTGCACGATCGAATTCTGGAACATGTTTACTTTTTGACCCCACGAACTCGCTTGACGACCGCCCTGGAGTTGTTCGGGTCGGTTGGTCGCCGCTTCGATTGGCAGCGACGTGGGATGGTGCGATTGCAATCTCTGATTCAATGGTTCGAGCAAGTCAACTGCGCTCTCAAGGTGCTGGTAGTCACGACCATTGGGCCGAGCGCTCAAGCGCTCTTCTCTCAACGCTTCTGTTCGCCGCAAAGGCCGGGGATCTGGATATGAAGACGGTCCTCTCGTGGACCGATCGTCATCAAGGATCTGCCGCCCTGGAGATTCTCGAGGCGATTCAGGGACCGGTCCATCCATCGACTTCGCTCCTCGACGGTATTCTCGCCACTGACGCAAGGGAGCAATCGGGGATTTGGTCGACTACCTCTGGGGTATTGGGCGCCTACCGCTCCCTCAATGTTCTTGAAAGCACGACAACAGCGGCTTTGGATTCACGTTCTTTTTTAGAGGAAGCAAACACACTCTATGTCTGCGCTCCCGGGAGCCAACAGACATTGATCGCACCTCTCGTTGTCGGCTTAGTGAACGAGATCCAAGCCGAGGGATATAAACGCAACCAGAACGAGCGACCCCTCCTGCTCGCACTTGATGAACTCGCAAATATTGCCCCCCTCCCAGATCTCCCGCGCCTTGTTAGCGAAGGAAGTGGACAAGGTGTACTCACCATTGGGTGTCTTCAAGACCTCTCGCAGGCTCGAGCGAGGTGGGGCAGTCAAGCTGAGGGTTTCCTTTCACTTTTTTCGACAACAGTGGTCATGCCAGGAATTGCAGACATTACAACACTGCGCACCTTGCGCGACTTGGCGGGGACTACATACAAAATTCTTCCGAGTGAATCGACCTCGCGTTCCGCCCGAGGCCAACGTACCGAAAGTCACTCTCTCAATCTTTCTCGCGAACCACGATTGGAGATTGATATTCTCACTCAAGGGCGTCGAGGCGAAGCACTTCTCCTCGATGCATCCAAGCGCATGGGGTGGATTGCGCTCTCTCCTTCCTATCGTGATCAACCGTGGCGTTCGCTCCTTAGCGATCGAAAACTTGAGCGGTCCGATGCATCGAGATCCCTGGAGATTCCAGCCCCGCTCGTACGGTAATCATTCGTTCGATTGATGCTTCGCGTTCCCACCATTCAGTGAGCTTTGAATGACCGAGTGGCCTCGGTCCAATCGCTCGTAGGACCACCTGTTCCGGCTGGACCTGCTTGCGTACGATCGGTTCTTCAAAGCGGCCCCGACCTAGATCTGAACCATGACGGTGCATGGCAGCAGCAATTACTGCCGCTTTAATACCTGACCCCGCCGCAGTCGACCAGGCTTCAACGACGTCCCGCTGTCGAATCGTTTTTCCGTAGAGCAGTGCTGCAAAACGGTGCTCATCTAGATAGCCGGCTGCAACCGGAAAACGAGTGATGTTCTCGACCATTGGAGCGAGTCGTAGGCGCTCGGCCCAAAGGGCCTCCGCTGCTTTTCTGTTCTGGAAGATTTTTTCCGGCCATGCCCGTCCGCCGCCTTTGTGTTCCGCGCTCCGACCGCTCAGCTCAAGCACCACAGAATCTGGAATCCCAGCAATTTGCTCTCGACCTTGCCCATCTCGCTCCCAACGGATGGCCAGTGATTCAGTTAACTCCGCCCGGAGGTGACTTCGATAGAGCGCATCCATTGCTGGTCCGTGCGCTCGAAGGGAAAGCGAATCAAGCGTTCCGAAGCGCCCATCATCGCCATGGGCAAGATTTGCAATGACCAGATGACTGTGAAGATGCGGATCTCCGCTCCTGCTCACTCCATGGGTAAAGCGTGCTGCAATGCAACCATCCGTAGAGAGGAGTTTTCGATCACTCTCGATTCCTTGGCGAGCAATTCCAACTGCTCGTTGCTCTCCGTAGTCGATCGCTGCTCCAACCGCGAGGTGGTGGGCCGCAAGAACACGGCCGGCAACATCATGATCTGAAGAAGCAAAAAGGACACTGACGCATTTTGGGGCCGCAAACATGAGATCAAAACCTGCGATCTTCCGTCTCACAGATCGCCGAATGGTTGATCCCTGCGGTGTTCCTTCTAAAACAGCGCTCAGCGATTGGGCACTTACGGGTCCAGCAAGGTTGAGTCGGGTGGCTCCACTCCCCAACCATTTACCTGGGGAATGCTCGTTCGATAGGTCATTGACTTCCCGAGCCGGATCTTGCAAGAAATAGACACCCGAAGTATCGGTGATCGTAGCTATCCGCAACACTGGTGAGCCCTCATGACTCACACAGTCGGGGCGTAGCGCTCCAAGATTCGTTGTGCCGCATTCCTGCCGACAGATTTCCAATCATCAGGGCTTAAGACTTGCATCCCCGGTCCAGCTTGGAGGAGAAGTCGTTCAAACCAAGCGGGTCCTGAAACCGAGAGTGCAAGGGTTGCGCCACCATCTGGCTCATCACGCCGAGCCACAATCGGGATGCTGTCGGCGACCCACAGCGCACTCGGTGCCACATAAACGATCACCACGTCGGCATCAGCGGCGGGCGCATATCCGTGTTCCGCAGTGTCGTGATCACCTTGATGATCTGGTTGCGATCCAACGTCAGCTACTGACTTGAATGAGTCGGCCCGGAACGTTCGAATCGCTCCGGCTTTATGGCAGTGCGCCCTGACGTACCAGTTTCCCCCTTCTGCCGTAACGCTCAGTGGGTCAATGACTCTCGTTGTGAACTCATCGTTGGACAGGGAAAGGTACTCAACTTCGAGCTGTCGGTGCTCTTTCGCCGCTCGCTGAAGTGTGCCGAGGAGCGGAGGATTTATCAAAGCAATCTCAATTGCCGGGCGTTTCCCAAGCGCTTCCTCAAGTTTCCCGAGTGCTCGCGCCAACGGTCCTGCTGGATCGGCCCCAGGCATCGCCAGAATCGTCCGAGCAGACGCTGCGATTCCGACACCTTCAGCCGGAGTCAGTTGACGAGGCCGACTCATTTCAGGAAGTCGAGCGGAAACTTCATCAGGATCAACAATGATGTCCATTAATTCGCCAGGCGAATATGGTGGCCTTCCGCAGCACGCTGCCAATTCAAGCTCCGCTACAACTTCTTTCTCCGACATTCCAAATCGCTCAGCCAGATCTTTCGTTGAAGTACTCCCGACGGAGGCCAACCACTCAAGCATTGCAAGGAGCCGACGCACACGTCGTTGCGCCGGTGGGACATGGGTCCCAAGATCGTCGGCGGTTTGCCCACCTTTCATGAGTTCGCTCACCTTAGGAACCGAACGCGTGGAGCCAGGAGCATCGGCAATCTCGCGTAGCCACTCCGTAAAGTCTTTTTTGAATGTCTCGGGTCCAAGAACTTCAACGTGATCCAACATGGCAACAACCCACGATCGGGCGATATTCAGATGGCTGGCGTCGACTTCGACAACAACTGAACCATCAGCCAAGCGTTCAGTGACTCGATCCTCCCCAACATCTTCAATGACTTTCCAGGCGTACAACGCGTCAACTGCCAAGCGAATCGTCATGCCATCATCATCCGGGTCGTGCTCCCAACCACCATCCGGCAAGACAAGATCGATCCGTTCTTTTTCCCCGACGGCGCCACTACCAGGCGCCCCCAACGAAATCTGCCCTTCAATTCGATCGACCCGGAAGTTCCTCCCCGCTTGTCGCTCTTTCGACCAACCGGCTAGGTACCACTTGCCGTTGACGAATCGGAGTCGAGCAGGAGCAACAGCGCGACCTTCGCCTCGATAGGTAAATCGCACTTCAGCTGCCGAAGCAATTGCTTGGAAGAGTCGATCTAGTCCTGGAACAACCCCGAGCGATGCCACAGGTTGCACGTCAAAGAGCTCAACAATCCCTAGTTTCCGCAACGCATCGCCCCCACTATCATCACTGAGATGGACTCCTGCCACCGCCAAGTTCAGTGCCGCTTGCTCATCGGTGCTCAGACCGAGATCGGGTAGGAAGAACGTTGCAGGATCGATTCGATAGCCAAATTGCTCGGGACCGTCAATCGCCACCGACTCGACCACAATGCCTTCTTCGCGCAACAAACGCTTGTCACGCTCAAAAGCTTGCCTTCTCGCTTCGTGACCTTGGGGATAGCCGGGAATATCGGTCGCCAATTGGTTCAAAGAAATGGGCTGGCGAGCATCGAGGAGTGCGAAAATGAGATCCGTGATTCGTTCAAGTTTTGCGTCGTCTCCGGCCATACCCTTGAGGATACGTGATGTTTGCCTGGCATAGCCCAGTTTTCCATCCGGTCCCGTTAGTTTTGGCCGCTGGGGTCCTGGCTTGGTATCACGAGGCCACGGCACGGTTCGCCTCTCAGGCCTCACGACGCCAGCGATTTCAATTCATTCTTGGGGTACTCGCATTCCTCGTTGCTACAACGTGGCCCATCGCAGATCTCGCTCAGTCCGTCTCGCTTCTCATCACCATCTTGCAACGCGAACTCTTGGTACTCGCAGCTGCACCCCTCCTGCTGCTGGGGCTCCCCACCATGGTTGTCGCCCGCCTCACTCATCCTGCACCCCTTGACTGGATCGCCTGTCGTATCTCCAAGCCCGTTCCAGCACTCTTTACGACAACGCTGCTCCTTGGCGTGACGGCCTTACCGATTTCAATCGACAGCGCGAATCACCACTGGATCCTCCGAGCAGCAATTGTCCTCATCACTCTTTTCGCTGGGATTGTCCTTTGGCTACCTGTGATTGAACGCGTCCCAGGAGTTCCACACCTCTCCCCGTATGGAAAAGCGGGCTACCTCATGGCACAGTCGCTTGCTCCAACGTTCCTCTCCTTTGCCTGGATTTTTGCTCTCCGGCCGCTCTATGGCTCGCTGCACGGACAACACGCACTGATAGGGATTTCGCCTCTCTCCGACCAGCAACTTTCGGGTTACCTTTCGAAGCTGGGGACCTTTGGTGTCCTTTGGGCCGTCGCTTTCTGGCTCTTTGCCAATGCTCCCGACGAGGAGCCCGAAGACAATGGTCCCCTCCACTGGATCGATGTCGAGCGGGCTATCGAGCGAGCGCAGCGAGATGAGCGGAAAAATGGCCATCGCCATGACGACACAGTGGCCGACTCCTAATCTCTCTGCGTAAAGCCCACGAGCCCTAGAAATACGGGATTTTGTGAAAATCTCCTTTCCGAGGAGACTTTTGCGATGAAAGCGAGCATGATACCTAAATGGAACATGCAGCAGACGTAGTCCTGGAGTCGTGCAACAGCACATGGCTGTTCGATTCAAACAATTCAGTGTTCTGTCGCGTCGTCAAAGGGGAGGGCTCTCATCAAGTCGCTAACTCAAAGTGGCAGCCCTATCATCGCCTCGAGCTTGAACAAGGCACCGAGTACTTCGTTGTCTGGCTGAACCCCGAGGGAACCCGACGCCTACGTTCGTGGCGTCATCAGGAACATTGTGATGCCTGTGGCGGCGAAGTCACCACGGAGTTGGATCTTTCGGCGATTGCACAACTTCCACCTCAATAAGGCATTCTCGACCTGGTCAGTCGCCACGAAGTGCCCTCATCTGAATCTCGGCAACGCTGCCAATTCAATTCTCGTCATCTGACGTAGCGCCAAACCTGATCGTGGCCCAGTATCAGACCGATCGCTCGCTTCTTGGCTCAAGTATTGAGATCGTCATCGAAGCGATAGAATTACAAGTCCAAGAATCTGAGGCCACCATGGTCGCAAAGTGATGGAGAAGCATGCCTACCTACGAATACGCCTGCAACAGTTGCGGACACCAATTTGACGTCGTGCAATCGTTCTCCGACGATGCGCTGACTATCTGCCCTGAATGTGGAGGGGCCTTACGGAAAGTCTTTGGATCGGTGGGCATTGTTTTCAAGGGTTCCGGTTTCTATAAGACCGATTCTCGAGGTTCAAAATCGAGTACGACCCCGAGCAGCACTGCCGCGAAATCTTCAGAGGCTTCGGCGGGCGAATCAACCGCTACTGAGACGAAAAAGCCCGAAAAGAAAGAAACGCCAGCGGCCCCATCGTCGCCAGCGGCTTCGGACTGAATTCGTCAGCTTCCCGAAAGTTGGAAGTCGCCGACCGCCAGTGTCTGGCCACAGGCCACACCCGGCAACCAGGTTTGATCGTTGCCGATCGCCAAAAACGAGAGGAGCATCCGCTGCAATGTTGATGCAACCGTCACT
>Ga0118677_10016479_pt1 | contig 10109 bp, 9 predicted proteins | sample AliMusrvi5mmetaG_FD_86154 | JGI IMG/M metagenome (GOLD analysis project Ga0118677, IMG submission 86154)
TCGCTTCGTCTTGTCGGCGGGCCACGGCTCGATATTGCTCTATAGTTTACTGCACCTCACCGGGTACAACCTGCCGATGGAACAACTTCAGCAATTCCGCCAGTGGCCTTTCCCGATCTCGCTGCCGAACTCCGGAGGACGATACAGGAAGAACTGCCTGCGGGTTGGGATTCTGGCATCCCTGTCTTTCCAGCCGATGCAAAAGGGGTGGCCGCTCATGGAGGCACGATTCCCTACGGAGCGACGTTCCTAATTTCCTCTGATTTCGGAAAGACTACGAAACTGCGCGAAACCGCGTCGCCATTCCCGCCAGAGTCTCCAGCAATTGGTCGAAAGGCTTGGTAAATTTTGCGACGGCTTCATCCTCCAGTTGCTGGCTTACGGCATCCAGATTGATCCCGAGTTCCGGCAGCCGCTCCAGCACCTCGCGGGCTTGTTCCATGTCGTTTTCCAATTGGGCCGCAGGTACCCCGTGATCACGGTAGGCATTGACCGTTTCCATCGGCAGGGTATTGACCGTGTTCGATCCGATGAGCGCCTCGACGTATTTGACATCACTGTAGGCTGGATTCTTGGTGCTGGTGCTCGCCCAAAGCAATCGCTGAGCCTGCGCGCCACCGTCCGCCAGTTGCTGAAAGTGCGTGCTACCAAAAAGTTCCTTGTAAATCAGATAGGCCATCTTTGCGCAGGCGATAGCGACTTGCCCACGCGTCTTCTCCGCCAAGTGCGTATGCTCCTCACCTTGAGCCATCAGTTTTTCAAGCAGTGGGTCTACCAACACATCAATGCGGCTCAGGAAGAAGCTGGCCACGGAGTTGACGTTCTGCGCCGGTTCGCCTTGTGCCACACGCGCTCTTATTCCAGCAAGGTATGCCTCTGCGACCTCGCGATACCGGGGCAGCCCGAAGAGCAATGTCACGTTGATGTTAATCCCCTCGCTGATGGTTTGCCGGATGGCGGGCAGACCTTCGAGGGTGGCAGGAATCTTAACAAAGACGTTGGGCCGATCCACCGCCTGCCACAAGCGACGTGCTTCGGCAATAGTGCCTGCTGTATCGTGCGCAAGGTGCGGGTCGACCTCCAGACTGACGAACCCGTCCCTGCCATCCATGCGCTCATAGAGCGGGCGGAACTCGTCCGCCGCGCGTTGCACATCTTCCTGGCTGAGTGCTTCATAAATTTCTTTGGGGTTTTTGCCCTCCCTTGCCAAACTGCGGATGTCCTCATCGTAATCATGACTTTCCACGATGGCTTTCTCAAAGATTGCTGGATTCGAGGTCATCCCTCGCAATCCATCCTCTTCGATCAAACGCCGCAGACCCCCGCTGGCAATCAGGTCACGTCGAATATAGTCCAGCCAAATGGATTGACCCAGCGCTTCAACTTCTTTCAAGGGATTGTTTTTCATAAGGCCACTTCATAGATGCTCCAAATTGACAAACCGCTCATCCGAACAATTCCTTCAACTCGCCCTGCGTAGCTTCGAGGCTGGTGTGGTGGACGCCGTGAATCCCAAGGCCGGATGCAATCTCCACAAACATTCGGCGGTCGCCCACATAAAACACCTCCTCCTTGTCGAGACCAAATTCGATTGCAGCGAGTTTGCGCATGTGACAATCCCAGCCGTTGGTTAGGAGCACGTTGCCAATATCGAGAAACAATGTGGTTATGGGATTTCCGCGCATCGTTGTCCTTTCTCGCTCGATTGGCGGCAAAGCCCAGCGCTCTACGCCAGAATTCGCAGCCACGTGATGAAAAGGCCGTGGAGTTCCTTACAGTCAACTCACTCCGAAATTCGATTTATGGAAAGGAATCGAGAAATGAACGAAAAATGCGAACTTGGGATGATCGGGCTTGGTGTGATGGGACGCAATTTGCTGCTCAACATGGCCGATCATCATTACAGGGTTGCGGGTTATGACAGCGACGCAGGGAAGGTTGCCTTGTTGGGCGGAGCTGGGCCGAATATCCAAACGTTTGGCAATGTCGGGGACTTTATCGCCGCGTTGCGGGAACCACGCGTTGTCATGATGCTGGTGCCTGCCGGTCCTCCGGTCGATTCCGTGATTCACGATCTGTTGCCGCATCTTGCGCCTGGAGATTGCATCGTCGATGGCGGCAATTCCTTCTTTAAAGACACCGACCTACGCCAGCGAACGCTCGCGGAACAGGACATTCATTTTCTCGGCGTCGGGGTTTCTGGCGGCGAAGAAGGCGCACGCCATGGTCCCTCGATGATGCCGGGCGGGCTCCGACAAGCCTGGGAGCGTGTTCGCCCAGTCTTTGAGGCTGTTGCCGCGCAGGTGGACGGCGAGCCTTGCGTGAGCTACATAGGGCAGGGATCAGCGGGGCATTTTGTAAAAATGGTTCACAACGGAATTGAATACGGGATCATGCGGCTGATTGCGGATGCCTACGATTTGATGAAGCGCGGCATGGGTCTCAATAACGACGAACTAAGCGCTGTCTTTGATCAATGGAACGGAACAAATTTGCGCGGTTTCCTGGTGGAAATCACCGCTCGCATCTTCCAAAAAACTGACGCGAAGACCGACAAACGGCTAGTGGATGGGATTTTGGATGTTGCAAGGCAGAAAGGCACCGGCATGTGGACTTCGCAGACCGCAATGGAACTCCACACGCCCGTTCCCAGCATCGACATCGCCGTGGCAATGCGCGATCTTTCCACCCTCAAGACCGAGCGGGTCACCGCAAGCAAGCTCTTGGGCAGTTTTGCAACCATGCAGGTTGGCGACAAGAAGGCTTTGCTCATGCAACTCCAGCGTGCGCTCTACGCCGGAATGTTAGTCACCTTTGCTCAAGGGATGGCGCTTTTACACGTTGCGTCTCGCAGTTGCGGGTATGATTTGAACTTGGAAAGCGTTGCGCGCATCTGGCGTGGCGGATGCATCATCCGGTCGACGTTGCTTGATCCGGTCGCCGCTGCATTTCGCAGGCGTCCCGATTTGCCGAATCTGTTGCTCGACCCGGCCATAGCAACCGAGCTTTCCGCACGGGAAGCGGATTGGCGCTCGGTGGTTTGCGCTGCAGTCGCCCACGGTATTCCTGTGCCGGGATTGATGTCCGCCCTCGGTTATTATGACGGCTATCGAAGCGAATGGCTCCCTGCGAACCTGATTGAAGCGCAGCGCGATTTCTTTGGCGCTCATGGCTATGAGCGGATCGGCGAAGAGGGAACCTTTCACACGGAGTGGACACAATGAATGAATCCGTCGAACCTACGGTATTCGTGATCTTTGGGGGTACCGGAGACCTTGCCTGGCGCAAGCTGATCCCGGCGCTTTTCAATCTTCAACAAACGGGATGCCTGCCTGAGAAGACCGCGATTATTGCAATCGGCACCTCGGAGAAGGACGAAGAGTCCCTGCGCGAGCGGCTCCACGAGGGCGTAAAGCAGTTTGCGCGAGCAGCTAATCCCGGAGATTGGGAGACCTTTGCGCCCCGCATCAGATACCAGCGAGGTGACTTCATGGATCCAATTACTTACGAGCGCCTTGCCGCTACCCTTGCGGATGTGGATCGGGGGTGGAGCACCGAGGCTCAACGGATATTCTATCTCGCCGTTCCTCCCTGGATGTTTGAGGCTATACCTAAAAAACTATCAGAAGCTGGCTTGGCGAATCGGAAGCATACCCGGCTGGTTGTTGAAAAGCCCATTGGTTCGGATCTCGAATCAGCGCAGGCCGTAAACCGCACCCTGACACAAGCATTTCATGAATCGCAAATCTTTCGTATTGACCACTATCTTGGCAAAGAGACCGTGCAGAACATACTCGCATTCCGATTTGCCAATCCGCTCTTTGAACCGCTCTGGAACCGGAACTACATCGACCATGTCGCGATTACTGTAGCGGAACAAGTGGGTGTCGAACACCGCGGTCGCTATTACGAAAAAGCTGGCGCGCTCCGCGACATGATTCAGAACCATTTATTGCAACTGGTCAGCTTGATAGCCATGGAACCGCCGGTCTCCTTTGCAGCCGATGAAATCCGCAACAAGAAAGTCGATGTCCTGCGCGCCATTCGCCCAATGGTGCCAGACAAAATCTCCACATGCGCCGTGCGCGGGCAATACAGTGCTGGTGAAATCAATGGCCAGCGCGTTTGCGCCTACCGGGAAGAACCCGACGTCGACCTCAATTCACGCACGGAAACATTCGCAGCGCTCGAACTCTCCCTGGATAATTGGCGCTGGCATGACGTGCCGTTTTATCTGCGCACCGGAAAGCGGCTTCCAGTCCGGGCGTCAGAAATCGTGATCCAGTTCTGCCGGGTTCCGCACCGGGCGTTTCCGCCGGAGGCCGCCTCCGATTTCCAGCCGGTTCGGCTCATTCTTTCGATCCAGCCCTTCGAAGGCATCGTGCTCAAATTCCACGCCAAACAGCCGGGGCGCAGCATGCATCTGCGCTCGGTCGATATGCGGTTTGGCTATCAGGAGAACTTTGAAACTCCGTCGCCGGATGCCTACGAAACCTTGCTTCGAGATGTACTTGTGAACGATCCGACCCAGTTCAAGCGCGCCGACGAGGTAGAGGCCGCGTGGATTGCTGTGATGCCGGTATTGCAAGCGTGGGCGGCAACGCCACCAGATGACTTTCCAAACTATGCCGCCGGCACCTGGGGGCCGAAAGCCGCGGAGGAACTTCTTACCCGAAGTGGAAGGCAGTGGTTTCCGCCGCTTGCGGAAAAAGCCAGCATTGTGCCCCCTTGAGGTTATATGAAACTGGAGAAGATCACCCGTCGTCGCTTCCTGACCGGGATCAGCTTTGGGCTCGCCGCTGCGAGTGCCGCGCTGGTAAGCGTGCCGGTGATCGGTTCCATCCTGGTTCCGCTGTTCCGAAGGCTGCCCGAAGTGTGGCGTTCTGTGGGGCATGTGGATTCCTTTGAAGTAGGCAAAACGGTTCCGGTGGTCTTCCAAAACGCGGACCCGCTGCCGTGGGCGGGGGTTACGGCAAACAATGCCGCGTGGCTGCGACGCGTAAACGAGACGGAGTTCATAGCGTTTGCCATCAACTGCATGCATCTCGGCTGCCCTGTGACCTGGCTTCCAGATGCTGAGTTGTTCATGTGTCCTTGCCACGGAGGCGTGTACACCAAAGACGGAGAAGTTGCGGCTGGACCTCCACCCAAAGCCCTGGCACGCCATCAAGTGCGCGTGCGAAATGGAGAGGTGGAAATCCTGACCATGTCTATTCCCATTGCTTGACCGAAAGGCCCCCAAGATGTTCCTGCGAATTCTCAAAACAACTTGGGCATGGATCGACTCGCGGCTGGGAATCTCCGCCGTGATCGTGCCGATGACAACCCACCGGGTGCCACCGGACGCGCGCTGGTGGTATGTTTTTGGCAGTGCAACGCTTGCCGCTTTTCTTCTCCAGGTTGTCACCGGCGTGCTGCTTGCCTTTTCTTATGTCCCTTCGTCCGGAGACGCTTATGCGGCGTTGCAATACCTCTCCCATGATGCGCCATTTGGCCGGTTCCTGCGGGGGCTCCACTACTTCGGTGCGTCAGCGATGGTCTTGATGGTTGGCGTCCACGCACTGCAAGTCTTTCTTTTCGGAGCGTATAAATTCCCGCGCGAACTGAACTGGATCACAGGGGTGTTGCTGCTTGGGTTGACGTTGGGAATGGGCTTCACGGGCCAAATACTCCGATGGGATCAAACGGCCGTCTGGTCTGTGGTCGTTGGTGCCGAACAAGCGGGTCGCGCCCCGTTGGCTGGGGAATGGATCGCGCGATTGATTCTGGGAGGCGGGAATATTGGGGGGATGACGTTGAGCCGATTTTTCGCCCTCCACGTATTTGTTCTTCCCGCGCTCATTATGGGTTTGGTCGGTGCGCACCTGCCTCTCGTTTTGCGCAATGGCATCTCGGAGCCGCCCAAGCCTGGCGCGCCGGTCGATCCCACGGCATACCGGCAGGATTACGCGGCGCTCTTGGAGAAAACGGGCCGTCCCTTTTGGCCGGATGCCGCGTGGCGTGACGTGGTGTTTGCAGCGGGTATGGTTGTGGTAGTTGTGCTTTGTGCCTTCCTCTTGGGGCCCCCGGAACTCGGGAATCCACCCGATCCGTCGATCATTCACGCAGACCCGCGTCCCGATTGGTATTTGCTCTGGTATTTCGCCGTGCTCGCCTTGTTACCTCCGGCCACAGAGAATGTTTTCATCGTATTCGCGCCACTCGCCGCCGGGGTCGCGCTGCTGGTTTTGCCACTCCTATTTCCACGCGGAGAACGGCATTTCAGCCGTCGTCCGTGGGCGGTGGCATCGGTGTTGACACTACTTATCATGGTCGGCGCACTCTGGCGCGCCGGGGGGGACTCCGATTGGTCGCCCGACTTCACAGCCCAGCCGATTCCCCAAAAAGTCGTGGCGTCCACAGACCCTCTGGTGCAACACGGCGCACAGTTATTTTTTTCCAAAGCTTGCATCCATTGCCACGCAATCGAAGGGAATGGCGGGCGGCGTGGCCCGGATCTCACCGATGTGAGCGACCGCCTGACCCAAGAGCAGATCACCATCCGCATCCTCAATGGCGCAACGAACATGCCAGCGTTTGGCGATATTCTAAAGCCTGACGAGATGAAGGCGCTTACGGCGTTTTTGGAGTCGAGGCGCCGATATGTCACTTCCGGGCAACAAGCATCAGGCCCAACAACACCGGAAGGTAAATAATCGAAGCCACAAAAAGACGACGTGCCGCTTCTTCGCTCCTCATCAGCAGAAACAACCCAGCACTAGCCAGCAGGACGCTATCCAACAAAAGTGTGCCCATGAGGTAAACCATCCCCGCCGTTCCCATAAAGAACGGGAGCAACGTAACTCCCGTTAGAACCCCCGCGAAAGCGAGCGCTTTCAGCGCTGTGGATTGTCCGTTTGCGTCTGCCGACAGAAGGACGAACCCGGCGTTTGCATAGTCTTTGCGGTGCATCCAAGCGATGGCTGCCAAATGAGGTATTTGCCAGGCGAAAAGCACACTAAAAAGTATGCCAGTTTCCCATCGTAACGAACCGTCCACCGCCGCCCAACCGATGACGGGCGGTAACGCACCTGCGATTGCACCAACGAGCACACAGGCTGAAGATCTTCGCTTCATCGGTGTATAGGCCGCAAGATAGACAACAAGCGCCAGCGCGGCGGCGCATGTGGCCAACGCCGTTGTTTGCAACGCAAGACCTGCCAAACCTGCCAGGGTCATCCCAACCCCAAGAGCAAGCGCCTCAGACCATGCGACGCGGTCTGTAGGCAGCGGACGGTTACATGTTCGAGTCATCAATTGATCCCAACGCATTTCAAGAATCTGATTCAAAACAGCTGCGCCGCCTGATACCAGTGCCGTCCCAAACAAGGCGAAGGCCAACCGCCTCCAGTTCACGCCCTGAACGCTGCCCATACAAAAGCCCACAGCTGTGGCAAAGAGCACCAGAAGCCCCACCCGGGGTTTGGTGAGGCGCAAGATGTTCCATCCCCATTCAGCATAAGCGCCGCAGGTGTGAGGTTGTTCCATAATGGCTCTCATTTCAAATACGATCAACTCAGCGACGGTGAACCAATCCTGATTTGTCGCACTTCCTTACCAGTGCCATCGTGACAAGGGCCGATTCGGCCAGTGTGAAGGCGAGCGCATATCCAAACCCCACTCTTCCCGAACCGTAGCTGTGCAACCCCTGGCCCATGAGACAGTTTACGCCATACCACGCCATAAGGACGGTTTGAAAAGTCAGAATGGAACCCACGGCGAGGCCGAATCCCCCCCACCAACCGGCGATCCGACCATGTAAGAGCGCAACATAGCAAAGTAATGTAATAAGCGCCCAGGTTTCCTTTGGGTCCCACCCCCAAAACCGGCCCCATGCGTCGTTGGCCCACATCCCGCCTAGAACCGTTCCGGTGGCGATCAGCATTACGCCGATTTGCAGTTCGAACAAAAGGGATTGCCTGAAAGGTTGCGAAACAGGGCGGCCCCACAGCTCTTTTCCAAGAACGATGTGGCCTGTGCCCATCGCCAGCGCCAAGGCTGCGTAGCCAAGCGTGATGTTGGTGACGTGCGTGGCGAGCCAGAAATTGCTACGCAAAACAGGAGGCAGTGGTTGGATGGAGGCATCGAAGAATTCGGCAACAACCAGCGCGGCAACCGCGACCGGCAAGCTGCTCAGAAACACATGGCGCGACCGGGTGCGTGCCGTGAACGTCATTCCAAAAAAGACAACCCCGAAGGCAGTCCACAGGATGGACTCATACATATTCGTTACCGGTGCCCGGTCTCCAAGATACATTCGGCAGCCAAAGCCAACCGCCATCATCGCAAAACCGGCAATGATAAATATCCACGCTCCCACACCCGCTGTCTTGCACCCCGCACGTGGGGTCAGGCAAAGAAGAAAGGCGCAAGTAAACAAACCGGATGCCCAGGCAAATGGATGAAGAACTTTTAGAAAGAAGGTCGCATTCATTTTACAATCATTCTGACCATTCCCAGGCAAAACATCAGGGAACCGAGCCATTTAAACGGCCAACCGGGATCGTGCGTGACATGGAAGGTGGCTTCCTCCAAATCGTCGGGGTTCCATTGCGCCTGCGAAAACTTGCAATTGCGGCCCAGAGCAGCATTCAAAAAACCCGCCGGAAAAAATGCCGGATTGTTCATGGAAATCACAGTGTCTAGTGTTTCACCGCTTGAGGGATCGAAAAAACGCACGGTGCTGCGAAAATCTGACGGTGCTGCGGTCCCCTCGTCCCTCGGTACTTCAAAGCGCAACAATTGAACTTGGAAGGCAAACGGGCGGACGCACACTGCCACCGGAGGCGGACACGGCCTGGTGAGTTCGACCAGGATGGCAGGATTGTTGGGCTGATCGGATTTTGAAGATGGACCGACTGTCCCCATCACGAAATCGGGCCAGTAATTCTTAACGAAAATCTGAGTCGTATCACCCTTGAGCAAAACGCTTTTGCCTAGAATCGAGAAAAGACCGAGCTTCACGCAGCCCATCGGAGCCCGCTCAAGGATCATTTTCGGCTCCGGGTCATCCATCGAAAGAGAAATTCGGCAGGCACCCGGATTGCCGCTTCGGTTCAACACCACTGCCCCATATTTGGCAAATACCATCTGCGTTTCGCGGGAGGTTGTGCTCCCATGCAGCCGCAAGTCGGTGGCAAATCCGAATTTTTGGCCGACCATTCCTCCCGTTAAAAGCAGTATCACGCCATAGTGCGTAAGGATAAATCCCACGTCCTTGCGTCGCCAGGGCAAACGGACCAGCGTTGCACAGACAAGATTCATGCAGACCAGCCCCAACCAAAAGAAAAACCAAGGCGCATTATAAAACCAAGTCTGCGCTACTTCTGCATCAAACCTCGACTCGCAAACCGTTGCCAAAGCACACGACAAAGCGATCACAAACAATTCCACCATAGCCAACCGCATCGAGGCGCACACGTAAATCAACCGCCAGATCGCCGATTTGCGTTTGAATTCAGGTGGAGGAGTCATTGTAAAAACGGATGGCCGGGCATGCACCGATCATAATTCAACGGCCTGGGCGCCGACTTTATTCGATTATCGAGGACGCCCACGGCCCACAGTGCATGAAATTGCAGGATACATCGATTTTCGACGCAAATAGCCCCCAAGCGCGCGCCATTCTCCACCTGTTCTATTTCGACCTGGCAATTTCTGCCGTGATCTTTTTAACGGTGGCATCGTTGGTAATTTATGCCGTCATTAGGTTTCGCCAGCGGCCCGGCGAAGGTGAACCGTTCCAAGACCCTGGAAATCCCAAGCTAGAAATGCTCTGGACCGCCATTCCCGCACTCATTCTATTAGCGCTCCTGGTGGCGACAGCTTACACGATGCGGGTCGTCAACCCGCCGGTTATTCGTTCGGAACCCAACGTGGTCGTGATCGCCCACCAGTGGTGGTGGGAATACCGGTATCCGCAGTCCGGGGTTTTGACCGCCAATGAACTTCACATGCCAGTCGGAAAAAAGTGGCTACTGCGCGTAGAGTCGGGGGATGTCATTCACGACTTCTGGGTACCCGGTCTCGGAGCAAAAGTTGATGCCATTCCCCGCAACCAGAATTACCTC
>Ga0118677_10016480_pt1 | contig 10109 bp, 10 predicted proteins | sample AliMusrvi5mmetaG_FD_86154 | JGI IMG/M metagenome (GOLD analysis project Ga0118677, IMG submission 86154)
TCTTTCACCCGTGAAACCCGATATGCGTTTTCGGGCTGGCAAGAAAAACGCCGGCCATGCGTTTTAGGGGTCGCCGGAAGACCGGGGCCATGCGGTGTGGGGCTGGCTGCTACTGATTGCTGCTTGATGCAAAAGCCCATGAATGAACACCCTCCAGAACCGAGAGGAATATACTCATTCAGGGCCGGCGCTGGAAGGCAAAATGGAGTCAAAAAGAACCCCGTCCGAGGCCTTGCGGCTGGTCAGACGGGGAGCAGATGCAGTGCAATGCTATTCAAACCGGTCGTAGTCTTCGGGAGGGACGTCGGGTACCATGGCGAGCACAGCCCTGAACTTCTTCAAATCACCACGTTTCGCCCGGGCTTCCAAGTACGGATCCGGAATCATCGCGCTCAGCTTCTCGATGAAGGCGCGACCAATGAACTCAGCGAGCGAGACGCCTTTATCACGTGCCGCTTTCCGTGCCTGCTCCAACACGACCTCTGGGTATTTCAATCTCAACAACACTCATCGACGTCTTCGAACGGGATGCGATCTGCAATGGCAGAAACGCTTAGTGAAACACTTGGTCGAAGAATGGATCTTTCTTCAGCCTACGCTGCCATTTGTGGTGGCGAGCAACAGACTCGTCGCGTTTCCCGCCTGGCAAAGTCAGAAACCTTTGCGTCTCTACAGTGCCAAGGTCTGCTATCAGGGCACGCACCGCCTTGCGTACCAACACATCTTCGTCCATCAATGCACTCGTTTTCATTCCAGTCCCTCCACTGTCACAAATTCCACCGGAGTATACGCAGGAATGTGAATCCCATGCCTCTTGCACCTTTTATAAAGTTGCACGTCGCACGTGACAAACACGTCAGCACTGGCTTCCGCGTACGCGACATGCGCCGCATCGGCAACCCCGAACTTCAATCCCGCCAATTCATCTGCCCGCTTCCGAGCCTCCGAAGGTGAGCATATCGCAACCGATCCAAAACGCTTCAAAAGTTGTTGTACCTCAACACGCTCCGTATGGTCCGGTATGGAACCAATTTCGGCCAAATGCACAGGCGATACTACCACAGAATACCGCCCCATCTCCACATGTGCGAGAATCAAGTAGTACGCATCAGTTTCCAACCGAATCCTCAATCCCGTCTGGTCATCATACGGACGGCATAGGGTACAAGCATCAAGATACAGGCGCTTTCTCGTTTGTGGCATACTCGAACCCTCCAGAGCTGACACGGTACTCGCGTGAATTGATCCAGTCAAGATCATGATCTGCTACTCCTCAGCTAAATGAGCAGCTAATGAACTCGCTAGTCATGAATTCACCGTCCATCATTCTCCCTGGGATGACACTTGGCGTGGGTGGCTTTCAGGTCGGTGATGGTGAGCTTTGCGTAGTGCTTCAGCGTCTCCAGGGATTCGTGGCCCAGCAGTTCCTTGACGTGATACATGTTGGCACCACCGCGGAGCAGTTCAGTAGCGCAACTTCTCCTGAATGTGTGCGCCGTGACGCAGATATCCAGTTTGGCCTTCTTGGCGCATGCCTTGATGAGCCGCCGGAACGTGTGGTACGGGAAACGCTTGCCGTCGAAATCAACGAACAGCGCCTTTTCACCGGAGTCCTTCACAAGCAACGGCCGCACCGCCCTGAGATAGCTCTCAAGATACTGAAGCGCGGTCCTGCCTATCGGGACCATCCGTTCCTTCATGCCTTTTCCCAGGACCCGCGCAGTGGCATTCTTGAAGTCCACCTCGCCTATGTCCAGCCCCAGCAGTTCAGCCACCCTGATGCCGCTGGAATAGAGTACCTCCAGCATGGCCCGCAGCCGATAGCCGTCCGGTGTATCGGTATTCACCTGTTCCATGAGTTTTCTGGCCTGCTCGTGCGACAGCACGCTGCCCGGCAGGAATACCGGCTCCTTCACATACTCCAGCACCTCGGCCAGCGGTCGCGACACCAGCCCCTCAGTGGCCAAGTGCCTGAGAAAGCCGTTCATGGTCTCGACATGTTTGTTGACGCTCCTGCTCTTGAGCATGGCGCCCTTCCAGGTCGTCCTCTCAGACAACTGTTTCTGCCATGCCCGCAGATGAACCACTCTCAACTGATCGGGCCGGTCGTGCTGGTAGCGTTCGGAAAACCAGCGAAGGAACACGCCCACACAGTAGCGGCTGTGCCGGATGGTATACCGGCTGAAGTTCAACGCCTTCTGGTGGTCCATGTAGTCGGTGAGATATTCTACCAGTGTCTTCATTTTCCGAGCCTGCTTTCTTCGTGGGCGTTCTTGAGGTCGCTTATGGTCACATTCAGATACTGGCTGAGATGCCGCATGTCGGTATGCCCGAGGAGAAGCTGAATCGCCCCAGCGGAAGCGCCATGCCTGAGCATGTGCGTTGCACAAGCCCTGCGTATGGAATGAAGCCCGATCCTGGTGGTGATGCCTGGTGCTTTGCTGTAACGGACCAGGAGCTGCGGCGGGTTGGCGTAACCCATCGGCAATCCCCGCTTGGCCAACCACAGGGCATCCCCGCTGCATACCCGCGCTTCCGCATTTCGTACCTGTTGCAGGTATACCCGCAGCCACCGTACCGCCTCTGTTCCGAGTGGCACCATCCGCTCCCTCTGGCCCTTGCCCATGATCCGAGCCCGCCCATTGTCCAGATCCAGACATGATACCGTCATGTCCAGAAGCTCCCTGCGCCGCACGCCGGCGCTGTAGACGGTTTCAAGCATCGCCCGGTCCCGAATCCCTGCCCTAGTCGTCAGGTCAGGCTGCGCCAACAGAATCCGCATCTCCTCCTCGGTTGGCACCGGCTGAAGTTCGCGTGATTTCTTCATGGGTGCCAGTCCTGCGGTCGGATTCACAAATATTCGCTGCGTCTCCTCCATATGCTTGAAGAAGAGCCTGACAGACTGAAAATATGTGAGCACCGAAGCTGGCTTGAACCCGCGTGCCAACAGGGCGCCCCGGTATTTCTCCAGATCACGGGCGGTAATCGCACAGGGATCATCTTTGCGGACGGTTGCAATGAAATCCCGCAGCGACCTCTGGTAGTGCTCCAACGTCTTTGCGCTGTAGCGCAGTGCCTTGAGTTCTTCGATGTACTCTCGCGCAACTACTTCTACACTCCTACCACTATGGCTCGAGTTTTCCATATCTATCCTTTCGCGTTCAGGTGAGCAGGTTTTGGCTCAACCTCGGTTCCATCAACGACATGAGTGTTGTTTCCCGACTGATAAGGTGCTGGTAAGGTGGTGATAAGCGTGTGAGAAGGTGCAGCGGGAGACCCCAGCAGGCGGTTCCCGTTCGCGCTGCTGCTGTCCCAGTACAGAGCATAGACATAGCGTTGTCCGTTCCTTCCGGACTGGGTAATGAGATACTCAAGTTCGACAAGTTGACCGATGTAACGGGCAACCCTCATGTGCGGCCAGCCGGTGTATTCCCTGATCTCACGGCGGGTGAAAGTGATATCTGCCCGTCTTAGTCTAGCGCCCTTGTCTGAATCGGACTGGGCATCTATCCGCTCCAGAACCATCTTCTCTATCTGGAACAGCAGATCCCGGCTGACGCTGTTCAGGTCGTCCAAGCTCTTGCCGATGATCTCACGGGCAAGCTCGTCCGCTATGCTCAGGTCCTCCCGATCCACCTCCACGTACTCACGGCCATCCCTGCTCTTCACCGGCTTCTGCATCTGCCGCAGGAACGCTACAGCCTTGATCAGGTTCAGGTACTTTGGCTGATCGCGCCTGCTTTGGAGCCTGTCGTCGGAATAGGCCAAATCTTCGGCGTAGGGATTGACGACAAGAAGATTACGGAGAAGGCGCTGGAAGTTATGGTGCTTGCGGATTACAGGAGCCCTCACTCCCTGCGAACTCCGGCCTTCAAGGGTCTGCCGCTTTCGCTGACTCTCAAGGATTGCGCGCGTCTGCTCACGAGATTCGTCCACACCCGTCACGAAGAACCGGCTGCGTGTCTCCGGGTCCACGTCAGGGTTGGTGGTGGTGATGAATACGGTGGTGGGGCCTTCCACCCGGTTTTGCATGGTGGTCATCCGGCCACTTCCAAGGTCTTTTACGGTTGTCTCGATAATCAACTCTCCGGCGGAGATGAGATTGCGTATGGCATAAGCGGCCTGCTTGACACCGGCTTCCTCCTCAAGGGCGAGTATCTTGTGCTTCAGACTCTTGGTGCCCTTGTAGAACAGCGCCCGGCCGGTCAGGCTCGTCAGTTTGACCACATCCTCCGCTGGGCAGAGCATGAGGGTGGCGTCTTGCAGAGTACTCTTGCCTGCGCCGCTGGAGGAGAGAATCAGCACGGAGATGGGATCATCGGTCTTGCGGCTCACAGCGGCCAGGTAGCAGAGAAGTTTATTGGGCTTCTCGCCTATCAGGCCGCAGGTTTCAAAGTCCCGGAGTATCAGGTCCGGCAGGTTCTCTGCCTTGCCGAATGCTTCTGCTTCCTCCCGCTCCCCATCGCTCATGCCAACTGAACAGGCAGCGGTGGTAAGGGAGTCAGGGGTATACTGCTCGCAGAGCTTGATGAGCTTTGTCAGGTCATTGTCGACGACCGCAGGCGCTTCCTCGAAGAAGCAGCAGAGATCCTGGAGAAGAGTCTTTCTGGACTTGGCGTGATAAAGGTCGAGCGTATCCACATGGAGCTTTCCGAACTGTTCTGTCTTCAGGGTGATCTTGAGCCTGCGGGCGTTCCTCTCCATGCCGCAGATTTCATATCGTCTGCGTCCAAAGCTCACGGCAAAGCCCTGATTCAATGGCTCCATTCTGCCGTCGCATCCGGCATCCGGTGCGGCGGTGATCATCCTGTCCAGTTCTGCCACCAGTGCTGGCGTACCCTTTTCGACGAGGAAAGCATTGACCTGAAACGGGGAGAGCTTGGTGGAAAAGGCAGAAAGCTGCTGCTGGATGAGGTTCGCGGCTGGATGCTTGCCGAGAATGATGATGCGGCGGACCCCGGCATCGTGGAGAAGGCTCAGGTCGGCGGGCTTGAGATGACTGCCGACCACGGCGCAGGCCTGGGGAAAGCCCGCTTTGTGGAGGGTGAGTCCGTCGGTGAGGTTTGTGGCAAGAAGCAGTTCGGCGTAGTGCCTGACGCACGGCGCATTCCAGAGGGATGTTGTGCTGACGGGGAGGAGGAGATCCTGGCCGGAGGCGGCAGGACACCCGGCCAGGCTGATTATGCCGCCGTCGGCATCGAGCAGCGGGAACGTGAGGCAGTCGAGGAAGAACTCTTTGCCGGAAGGCGTAAGAATGCCGAGGTCTTGCAGGCTCTGCTGGGGTTCATTGCTTGGCAGGGCTTTGAGAAGTTTGCCGTTGGCCGCTCCAATCATGAACCGGCCAATGAGGTCCTCGTCCTCAAGCGCATGGCATTTCAGCCATGCTCGCGCTTTCTGAGCGCTCTTGAGGGCTTTGTGGTAGAACCGCGCGACCTTTTCGATGAGTCCGGCGTTTGGGACTGTTCTTGCGGTTGACTCTTCCGCCGGCTGACTTTGCGCTTCCTGCGGTATGGTGACTTCACTGGTTCTTTCGTTTGTGTTCCCGTGTGGCATCGCGTCTTCCTTTCCGACCCCCTTTTCGGATTCGGTCGCACCAGATTTCCTGCAAAACGATGCCAAAAGTACCAGCCTTCTTGGGAAACTCTGAAGAAACCTTGTAACAGGCTCTCGAAACGTACCATAACTCTCGCAACCACAAGAGGTTGCGCAATGATGAAATCTTGTAACACGCCGGATCTTTTGTCCTCCAAACGGAGCAAAAACCGCAATTGGCCGGCTGAGAAGAGCACCCAGAGAGTCGCCACCTGGAAACGGTGGTGGCTGCGGGCCTTCCGGCCCCGAAGTGCCGCCCGGTACTTCTGCATACGTGCGCGGGCCTTGTCCTTCTTCTTCAGGTGGTAGTCCGGATTCTTCTTTCCAAACCGCAGATTGCTTCTGTGGCTGCTGGCCTTCTGACAGAACTTGCGGGTGCAGTAGAGCTGGTACGGGGTTTCGCGCTCTCGGCCTTTGCTCCTGAAGGCGTTGTGGGGCTGCGGCGTGAACTTCCGGCGACAGCATTTACATTGCCGCTGGCGGCATTTCTTCGCTTTCTTCGTCTGTTTCGTTTGCATGGTGCGCCTCCTCCGGCGCGCAGCATAGCTGAAACGAAACGGGATGGAAGTAGGGAAGGCGAAATGACAGGTCCGAGGACCGCCCAAAGGGGATGTGGTTGTTATGGAAAGACCAGGTGTGCAATCAAGAAAACGGACGCCTCTTTCTCAGGGCCTTATCGACGAAGAAGCGCTGGCAATTTCAATGTTGTCTATACCACGAGTTTCGAACTCCTCCGTATATCTGTTAGACAGGGGCAGCTTCTCACTCATCATCTTCTCGTAGTCCAGTGCTTCGAAACCGGCTTCCCCGTAGCGTCTTCTCAAGTCCCTGTCGGAAAGCCGGTCCGCGAGTGTGTGCCAGAACACCTCGTCATCGTACTCAAGAATCAGATCCACCGGGTCCGCTATCTCTCCGGACACGCAATATGTGTCTTCCTTCTTATCATACTCCACCATATCCTCGCTCTGGAAGTCCTTGGCGAGCGAGTAGATTCTCCGGAAGAAGTCGTCGTACTTTCTGTCCCGTGTTTCATCCTGTTCCACAATGTCCAGAATCTCCTGCGTCAGGCCGATCATAGTCAGCAGCAGATGATATTCCTTGCGCGTAATCTCTATTTTCACGAGTTGAACCCCCGTGGTCGATTATTAAATGTCTCGCACTGGCTGGCATCATAGCAGGAGCCGGGCGAAGGGGGAAGAGTAGATTGGGGCTACGGCACTGGCGCTGGCACGGCGGGCGTGTTTGTCGCTGGCAATGGGCGCGTGACGCAACCGAGTATTTCCCCATCATCATTCCAGTAGACATCACCGAATTTCGGCATCACCTGCCTAGGTATCAGGTATCCGAGCGGGGCAGAATGCAGCACGGCTTCCACCAGCATTGCACCTCGCTTGCGCCACATATCGGCAACATCTGTCTTCCCGCCATCATGGTTTCCCTCGTAGGCATCGCTGCAAATCAGAATGAGATCATCAACGCACGGGAAGATATCCCCGCTACGCACGTTCTTCACATACATGTCAAATGGGAGACCGACCAAGTAAGCGCTAAAGATGGCCTCCATTTCATCATTCCGTGAGATGCACATCCCAGCCTTCCGAATGGCGGCCGCCTTCAGTCTGTACCCCCATGATAGTTCGTCTCGATCCTCGATGCGAAGAAGCCATGACGGCGGCAACTTTGGCAGTGTCACGTCGAGCAATTCCACCGCCTTCACATACTGTTGGGCAGACATGCAATACAGAACATCATATCGCCATCCTAGCAGGTCTCGATCCGTCTGCGATAATGATGCAAGGCGGCCCGATTCGTGGAGCTCAGCGCACGCAATAGCGTAAAGTTGCACACTTCTAAAACTCCGCGTTCGCTTTAACCCCAGCTCTGCAAAGAAGAGAGCATTCGACCAATCCCGCCAGTCCAAAAAGCGACGCCCCAACCTGGTCTCTGGTGGTTCGTCGTTGGACGCTAACACATGCTTGGAATCCAATCGCAGAACTTTCAAGTGTCTTGGGAGCGCACCAGCGTGTTGCCGGAAATAGTCGCTCGAATTACGAGGATCCAATTCGTGTGTCCCGAGGGCATCCAGCACAGCGTCAAGTCTTACGAATTCTTGATGTCTGACGTACCAGAGGGACGCCACGCTGCAAAGCGTAACGAGAACCAGCCCTGCCCAGAACAAATGGTACAAGCGTCTTTTGCCCATTGCGGCCTATCGTGGTAGCCTGCAGCATGATAGCTATTGAAGCGCTGACAGATCAGCCATCGACTCCCCAAGAACTTTTTCGAGCCAATCCCGCAACAGCGGTTTAGCGTACGACTCGAGCCGTTCCGTTTGGTTTTCATCTGTTGCGTTGTAAAGAGTCGTGAGGTGCCACACTGGGCATGGTTTCTTGCGGTACTTGAAAGTCGCTTCGGTATCAAACTGATCATAGAATGCGCTTGTGTCAATCGCCTGTTTGGCCACATTAAACGCAGTGCCAACCGCCGCAGCAAGGTTCCCTGCCTGGCTCTTAGATTCACCAACTGTCACAAGAGCAGCCTTCCCGTCCCCGAGCGCAATTGCACCGTCACCCGTAGGATAGGCACTAAAGTTGATGGGGCCGACCGCGCTTATGCCAGCAGTATACCAAGCTTTGTTCGCCACATCGTTCCAATCCTGAGGTGGCTTCTCGAGTTCAATCTTCGACCAACCCGGCTCCTCGAAGTTCTTTGCTGAGAGACTTGTTCCTTGCAGACTCTTCTCGTAATACTTTGCATGAGGATTCTTCGAAAGCCAGTCATAGACGTCTTCGAATTTCTTCTTCTTCCACCAGGCGACTACATCGTTTGCCTTACCGCTCACAAACCCTGTTCCGTAATCCAGCGCTGACTCGAAATAGCTGCTTAGGGCAGAGGAAACAAAACCAAGCTCACTTCCAAAACCAAGATCGCCAAAAATGTCTCTACCGTTCCTGTCCACAAGCCGAACAGGATTGTTCCGAACAAATCTGAACAGGTTCCTGCCTCCCCTTTCCCCGATCGGATCCCGGTTGATCCACCGAGACAAATTGGCACTGTAGAACCTCAGGCCCGGGTCTTTCACCCGTGAGACCCGATATGCGTTTTCGGGCTGGCAAGAAAAATGGCGGGAGTGCGCTTTTGGGCTGGCTGTTTCGGTTTTCAGGTAGAAGGCCATGTTGTTCTCCGATGTGACGAATCGTAGCAGGAGGCTGGCGGCGGGGGAAGAGGTGAATGGCAACCACTGGCTCTTACCGTTCTACTCCAACAACTTGCTCCGCAGTGCATTTACGAGCAATTCCAAACTAGGACTTATGAACCTCTTTCCATTGCATAGAAATTGTGCTTCGTCAGCCCGTTCCACCCGAATCTCGCATGAGCTTCCGTCATCGAACTCCAAAAGAAGAAACTCGAAGTGCAGCCCTGCCGAAGGCCGTCCCCTAATGACCTGTTTCTCGACAAGACCTGTCTCAGCCTTTCTCAGTTCCTCCTTGTCTAGGCCCATTTCTTTGTTCATGTACCGATACTTGGCGGTTGTTACGGTTCTTGTGTGTTCGGCCTTATCCTCATTGTTGCTCGCGCCAGAGCATGAGACAAAGAAACACAACGTTCCTACCGCAAACGGTAGAAGAACTCCTAGATTCTGCAACGATAAGTGCTTCATCCAAACTCATTCTTGTCTGGGCCATCAGGCTTGTGGACTGGCCACCTACGGACATGGGCATGCGGTCACATAGGCTCCGGAGCCTCCGAATATTGGGTCTGTCATTCCTGTGTAACCCGAAGCCTTGACGCCTAGAGTCTTCGCAACCTCTTGCAGGAAATCCTTGCCAACTTTCCCCTCTGCGACATAACAGGAATTGAATACCATCTCGCCGTCTTTACAAAAGAGGTCCTTGAGAGGCAAAAGCTTACCAATATTGGACGCGCTGACAGCCTGATTCTGGTAGTCCGGTTCTCCTGCCGGGTAGGTGGTCACCTCCTCAACCATCTTAGTAGTCTTGTTCTTCTTCAGTTTCTCGACGCCGCCCGTGCCTGCGCCAACAGCAGTGGCCCCGGCGCAGCCATGGCCCGTAATACGAATTCTCTTGATGCAACAACATCCCGAGCCATGTTTCTTCTCGCACTTCGCGACCTCCTGCTTTGCGGCCACGATAAGCTCGTCAATATTCTTGACCGGATGCTCCCCTTGGATAATGGCAAGGGCTAGGTAGTTAAAGAGAGTCTTGTACATTCCGTAATCGAGAATCTCGACGTTGATTTCACTCATCTTTTCGAGGCCAATGGGATCGACAAACTCAGACGGATCATTCTCAACGAAGCCATAGAGGTGCGGTGCGGTTTCTTTCTCCTCAATCGGATCCCGACTCGTCCATCTTCCGAGGCTAGGATTGTAAAACCGCAGGCCCGGGTCTTTCATCCGCAGACGCCGATATGCGTTTTTGGACCTGCAAGAAAAACGACGGGGGTGCGTTTTAGGAATGGCTGATTCGGTTTTCAGATAGAAGGACATGTTGGTT
>Ga0118677_10016482_pt1 | contig 10108 bp, 8 predicted proteins | sample AliMusrvi5mmetaG_FD_86154 | JGI IMG/M metagenome (GOLD analysis project Ga0118677, IMG submission 86154)
TGCCGGGAGCCCGCTCGACCATCCGGTCCGCGATCTCGAGCGTCGGCAGCCCGCCCGGGCCCGCTCCCCGGAGGATCCTCAGGACGTTGTATTGCTGCGTGGTGACGCCGTGCCGCTCCAGCGCCGTCGCCACCCGGCGCCGGACGACCTCGGCGGTCCTCAGGATCGCGATGGCGCCTTCCTGGGAGCGGGAGACGAAGGGGCGCTGCTGCTTGATCTCGGACTGGAGGGATCGGGAGGTGTCCGGCATGTCAATAAATTACATTCAATTAGTTTATCTGTCAAGTAATTTCTCACGGTCTTGCCCTGCCCACCTCGATCGTGTCCTGGCGAAGCGCTCCGGCAACGGGACCCTCCCGGCGCCTGGAGGGTGCGCCCAAAAGGAAACCGGCCCCCGCGGATGCAGGGGCCGGAATGTGGCGAACGAGGGCTTCTGTTACTTCAGCGGCGGGATCGGGATCATCCCGGTGAAGACGTAGGCCTGGAGCATCGCGATGATGCCGATGACCGCGGCCCCGGCGATCGAGTGCCACCAGACGGTCCGGAAGATCGGCCCGAGGGCGTGGTTGCGTTCCTGCGGGTCCTCGTAGCAGGCCGCGCACGCGACCATGATCGACTGCGCGTCGATCATCTTCCCCATGACGCCGCCCGTGGAGTTCGTCGCGACGATGAGGATCTCGTTCAGGTGGAGCTGCTGGGCGGTGATCCGCTGGAGGCTGCCGAACAGGGCGTTGGACGCCGTGTCGGAGCCGGTCAGGAAGACGCCGAGCCAGCCGAGGTAGGCCGCGAAGAACGGGTACATGAACCCGGCATTCGTGAACGCCAGCCCCAGGACGGCATCCGTCCCCGAGTACCTGGTCAGGTATCCCAGGCCGAGCACCTGGGTGATGACGAGGACCGGGGTCTTCATCCGCTTGGCTGTCCGGAGGGTCGCTTCCTTCCACTGGGCCCCGGACATCCCGAGGACGAGACCCGAGAGGATGGCGGCGAAGAAGACGCCCGTGCCGGCGGCCGAGAGGTAGTTCATGCCGAAGACGGCCTTCTCGGGCTTCTCCCCCGCCTTGACGACCGGGGGTGTCCGCTGGACCTTCAGGTGGAGCGCCGGCATCTCCCACGTCGGGAGCGAGGCAGTCCCGGCCAGCTTGGAGCCGAGGAAGCTCGAATCGATCTTCGTGTCCTTGAACACGTTGTTCAGCCCGGTCTTCCATCCCTTGACCCCCCACAGCGCGCAGCAGAGGATCAGGATCGCCCAGGGCACCCACGCGTAAACGGTCTGCCCGACGGTGTAGGGGTACTTCCAGGTCTTGGCCGTCGAAGCGTCGACTTCATGCGCGCCGCCGGCCGCCGCCCGCTCGCTCTGGAGCAGGAAGCGCTTCTTCGGGTGCCAGACGAAGGTGAGGAAGAGGGCCGTGCAGATGACCGAGAAGACGCCCGAGACGACGTCGGTCATCAGGTGGGTCGGCGGGTAGGCCGAAGCGAACCACTGCATCACGGCGAACGAGCCGCCGGAGACGAGGCAGGCCGGCCAGACCTCGAAGGCTTCCTTCCAGGTCCCCTTCTCCATCTTGACGAAGGTGGCGACGAGCCAGAACGGGACGATGACCGAGCAGAACGGAAGCTGCCTGCCGGCCATGGCGGACAGCGTCACCTGGTCGAGGCCGCTCACCGCCGCGAGCGTGACGATGGGGGTCCCGATCGCGCCCCACGCGACGGGCGCGGTGTTCGCGAGGAGGTTGAGGACGGCCGACTGGAACGGCGAGAAGCCGAGGCCGACCATGACCGCGCCGGCGATGGCCACCGGCGTCCCGAAGCCAGAGGTCCCCTCGATGATCGCGCCGAAGGAGAAGGCGATCAGCAGGACCTGGAGCCGGCGGTCGAACGAGATGTGAATGATCGATTCCTTGACGATCTCGAACTTCCCGGTGATGACCGTCATCGTGTACAGAAACATTGCCCCGAGAACGATCCAGATGATCCCGAGGAAGCCCGAGAGCGACCCGTAGGCGAATGCGGAAACGGCCGACGCGAGCGGCATCTTGAACGCCAGGCACGAGACGATGAACGCCACGAGCACGCCGTAGAAAGCGGCGTAGGGCGCCGAGATTCCCAGGTGCTTGTTCCCCGCCTTGTCTCGATGGGGATGGAGCGCGATGAAGTAAAGGAGAGCGGCGATCGGTATCGCCGCCACCAGGGTCGACAGGAATACGTTGTCGAATGGGTTGTAGTTCTGGAAATACATTAAAAGGCCTCCCTCCACAGTCCGTAAAGTAAGATCCTCAAATAACGAACCAGACCTGTGAATCATGCCACCGAAGGACTCGGAGGCGCCGACGAAAAGAGCCCCGGCTGCCGATTTTCGTGAAATCAGGACCGGCTTCGAAGAGCCGGACAAGCAGGCCGCAACGAGGGTGAACTGGGTCTCGTTCCGGTCTCGATGATTACGCGCCGCTTTCGGCCGGCTCCTGCGGGCCGGAACCTCGCTCGAGGAGGCCCCGTGGAAGCACCCAAGGACTTCGACGACATCCGCCCCGGGACGACCAGCGAGTTCGGCTCCTTCAAGGTCGAGGAAGCAGACATCGTCGACTTCGCGCGGAAGTTCGACCCTCAGTCGTTCCACCTCGACCACGAGGCCGCCAGGAAGAGCCTGTTCGGCGGGCTGGCCGCGAGCGGGTGGCACACGGCCGCGATGATGATGCGGATGCTGGTCGACCACACCCTCTCGCCCGAGACGAGCCTCGGCTCCCCCGGGGTCGACGAGCTCCGCTGGCTGAAGCCGGTCCGTCCCGGCGACGTCCTCTCGGTTCGGATGACCATCCTGGAGACGACCCCTTCGCGGTCGAAACCGGACCGCGGCGTCGTCCGCTCCCTCGTCGAGGTTCTCAACCAGGACCGAGACGTCGTGATGACCGTGAAGACGATGGTCATGGTCCGGCGCCGTCCGGCGGCGGGCTGAATGCACCGGCCGGCCGCGGCGGCTATACTTTTCCCGAGGTACCACATGCCCCTGTTCGAATACCGGTGCTCGGATTGCGGAAAGAAGAGCGAGGAGCTCGTCCTGGCCGGCGACGCGGCGGCGCCGCCGGAGTGCCCGGCGTGCGGGTCCAGGAAGATGTCCCGTCTCCTGTCGACGTTCGCCGCCCACGGGACGTCGAAGGGAGAGGGCGGCTTTCCGGACCTCCCCTGCGGCGAGGGCGAGTGCGGGAGCCCCGACGCCTGCGGGATGGCCGGGAGCTGCGGGATGGGCGACATGGGCGGCTTCGGGAGCGGCGACTTCAACTGACCCCGCCCGGCCCCGGGGCGCAGTTCTGAGACGGCGTCCGGCCTTGGGGCGCGGTCCTCCCGCGCCCTCCCGGTCCACCCCGGATGCGATTAGAATTCGCCGCCGGCCAGAATCCGGCCCCGGAGGCAGAATGAACGACAGCTTCAAGACGAAGAAGACGCTCTCCGCAGGTGGGACGTCGTACCAGATCTTCAGTCTGGCGACCCTCGCCAAGGAGCACCCGAAGCTCGCCACTCTCCCCTACTCGCTGAAGGTCCTCCTCGAGAACCTCTTGCGGCACGAGGACGAGCGGGTGGTCCGGAAAGCGGACGTCCTGGCGCTCGTCAACTGGGACCCGAAGGCGACCCCCGACCAGGAGATCGCCTACCACCCGGCCCGCGTCCTGATGCAGGACTTCACCGGCGTCCCGGCCGTCGTCGACCTCGCGGCGATGCGCGAGGCGGTCGTCGCGATGGGCGGGAACCCGGACAAGATCAACCCGCTCTCACCGGCGGACCTCGTCATCGACCACTCGGTCCAGATCGACTCGTTCGGCTCGTCGCTCGCCTTCGGGCAGAACGTCGCCCTGGAGTACGAGCGGAACCAGGAGCGGTACGCGTTCCTCCGGTGGGGCCAGACGGCCTTCAAGAATTTCCGCGTCGTCCCGCCGGGGACCGGCATCTGCCACCAGGTGAACCTCGAGTACCTGGCCTCGGTCGTCTTCCGCGGCGAGGGCGGCCTCGCCTACCCCGACACGCTCGTCGGGACCGACTCGCACACCACGATGATCAACGGGCTCGGCGTCCTCGGGTGGGGCGTCGGCGGGATCGAGGCGGAGGCCGCGCTGCTCGGCCAGCCGGTCTCGATGCTCATCCCCGAGGTGATCGGCTTCAAGCTCCACGGGGTCCTCCCCGAGGGGGCGACGGCGACCGACCTCGTCCTCACCGTGACCCAGATGCTCCGGAAGAAGGGGGTCGTCGGGAAGTTCGTCGAGTTCTACGGCCCCGGGATCTCCGCCCTCTCGCTGACCGACCGGGCGACCATCGCGAACATGGCCCCCGAGTACGGAGCCACGATGGGTTTCTTCCCGGTCGACTCCGAGACGGTCTCCTACCTGAAGTTCACCGGCCGGGCCGAGGTCGCCCCGCTCGTCGAGGCCTACACGAAGGAGCAGGGGCTCTTCCGGACCGACGACGCCCCCGAACCGCGCTTCAGCGACACGCTGGGGCTCGACCTCGGGACGGTCGAGCCGTCCCTCGCCGGGCCCAAGCGGCCGCAGGACCGAGTTCCGCTCAAGGACGCCAAGAAGGTCTTCGAGACGTCGCTCGTCCAGATGCTCGACGCGCAGAAGGCGCCGAACAAGCTGGGAAAGACGGCGGCCATCGTGGAAGGGAACGTCACGGCCCAGGTCGGCCACGGGGCGGTCGTCATCGCGGCGATCACCTCCTGCACGAACACCTCGAACCCGTCGGTCCTGGTCGGCGCGGGCCTCCTCGCCAAGAAGGCGGTGGAGCGCGGCCTGACGGTCAAGCCGTGGGTCAAGACGTCGCTCGCCCCCGGGTCGCGCGTCGTCACCGACTACCTGACGGAAGCGGGCGTCATGCCCTACCTCGAGGCCCTCGGTTTCCACGTCGTCGGCTACGGCTGCACCACCTGCATCGGGAACTCCGGGCCTCTCACCGACAAGACCTCCGAGGCGGTCCGCGCGGGCGACCTGGTCGTCGCGTCCGTCCTCTCGGGGAACCGCAACTTCGAGGGGCGCGTCAACCCGCAGGTGAAGATGAACTTCCTCGCTTCGCCGCCGCTCGTCGTCGCCTACGCGCTCGCCGGCGAGATGGACATCGACCTGATGACCGAGCCGATCGGCGCCGACCGCGCAGGGAAGCCGGTCTACCTGAAGGAGATCTGGCCCACCCCCGCGGAGGTCAAGGAGGCGGTCCGGACGTCGGTGAAGGCCTCGCAGTTCGAGAAGGCCTACGGAAAGGTCTTCGAGGGGGATGCCGACTGGCAGGCCCTCCCGATCCCGACCGGGAAGACCTTCGTGTGGGACCCGAAGTCGACGTACGTCCGCAAGCCCTCGTTCTTCGACAACCTGCCGAAGACGCCGGCGCCCCTCGCCGACGTCAAGGGGGCGCGCTGCCTCGCCGTCCTGGGCGACTCGGTCACGACCGACCACATCTCGCCCGCCGGCAACATCGCCAAGGGGAGCCCGGCCGCCAAGTACCTCCAGGCGAACGGGGTCGAGCCGAAGGACTTCAACCAGTACGGCGCCCGCCGCGGCAACCACGAGGTCATGATGCGCGGCACCTTCGCCAACATCCGCCTCGAGAACCTGATGATCCCGGGGACGGAGGGAGGCATCACGCTCCACCTCCCGGGCGGCGAGCAGATGTCGATCTACGACGCCGCGGTGAAGTACCAGAAGACGAAGACACTGCTCGTCATCCTCGGCGGCGCCGAGTACGGGACCGGCTCCTCGCGCGACTGGGCCGCGAAGGGGACGATGCCCCTCGGCGTGAAGGCCGTCATCTCCAAGAGCTTCGAGCGGATCCACCGCTCGAGCCTGGCCGGCATGGGCCTCCTCCCGCTCCAGTTCCAGGCCGGAGAGGACGCCCAGACGCTGGGGCTGACAGGCGAGGAGACGTTCGACATCGGCGGAGTGGCCGAAGGGCCGGCGCCGCTGAAGAAGATCCAGGTCACGGCGACGGACGAGAAGGGGGCGAAGAAGACCTTCACCTGTCTCCTCCGTCTCGACACGCCGAACGAGGTCGACTACGTCCGCCACGGGGGAATCCTCCAGTTCGTGCTGAGGTCTCTCGCGGCGAAGTAGGGTTCAGGGGAGGTCCTGGGGTTTGCTCGGGCCGCGGGTTACCGCGGCCCTCCTTTTTCTCGGCGCGAGGACGCCGAGAAAGGGGGGGACCGTTCAGCAGCCGTATAGCCGGCGGTCACCGCGCCCGTTTTCTTCCCCTCGGGGAGGGTGGAGGAAGATGGTCATGGGAGACCAGCAGGGGGAGGACAGGAATGGCCATCGAGGCTGATCTCCCGCATGTGACCTGTGCCCTCTCGAACGCCCTCGACCTCGTCCGGATCGACGACGTCGGCCACGCCCTTTTCGAGAGGCTCTCGCCGCTCGCTTCCATGGCCCTCCCGGTGACTTTCCACACCTTCCAGATCCTGCGGCACATCGACGGCTTCGAGGAGATCGCCCCCTGGGCGGCCGCCCACCGGGAGACGGCCCGGATCGACGTGGGAGCCGCCTAGCCTAGGAGGGTGTCCAGGTACCCTCCGAATACCTGGACACGCCCCTCAGAACGGAAGGCACGGACCGCCGGAGGAGAGCCTCCAACCGAGTAACCGGAAGTACTCACTCTCGGCCGTGACGGCTTCGGGGTAGCCGGGGACGTCGAGAATCCCGCGTTCGCCGAGCCCCACGCCCCCGAGGTAGAAGAAGACGACAGACGCGTGGTCGGCGCCGAAGTGCGCCTTGCGGAAGAGGCGGTGCGTGAGGCGCGAGTTGATCGCGACGTCGTTCCCCGCGACGCCCGGGAGGTAAGGCTCTGCGAATGGCTCGATCGCGCCAACGCGCGGCCACATTCCGGGTTCCTGCCCTTCGATGTAGAAGACCTGCGGTACGAGGATGATGCGCTGCGCCTCCGCGATCTGCCGGTCAGGCGTCGCGCCCTTGAGGCAGTGCGAGAGCATCTGCACGAGGAGCATCTGGTAAGCGACGTGGTCCGCGTCGGGCTCTTGCGACGTGAGGTGGTTGAGCTGCTTCGTCCACAGCCCGCTCGAGTCGTACGGGTAGTCGACCATGGCCCAATCGTCCGCGACGCGGACGTCCCAGCACCGACGCAGGAGGTCTTCGTCCGCGAAGGCCGTGTACTCCGCCATGATCCCGAGGACGTAGATTTCGGGGGCGTGGGCTTTCACGATCTCGTACGTTCGACGCTGTTTCTCGACAGGTTCCTGGACGAGGCAGACGTCGTCGGGAACGAAGAACGCGTAGATGATCTCCCCGCGGTCGAGCTCCGCCCAGAGCGACGCGCGGGCCGCGATGGTGGCTTCGTCTGCGCCGGGGACCATCGGCTCCGAGGTGACGGAGCGTCGCCGCGCGGAGCCGAAAGTGCGCCGCGGAGGCTCAGGGCTCGCCACGCCAGGCTGATAGTGACGGACCCACCGCGCGGGCATGTCGGTCGTCATGAGCGAGAGGATGACGGACATGTTGTGCTTGCGGCATATCGCGAGCTCCTCGGCGAGCCGCTCTCGAGACTTGTGCACCCAGTGGAGGTTGAGCGGGTCACTTACGTCGGCGCCGAGCGTGTCGTCGAGGAAGACCGTGTTCAGACCGAGAGCAGCGTACGCGGCGAGGGCTTCGTCCGTGAGTGCAACGTCTCCAGCTGCGGCCCGAGCACGCGAACGGCGAGCGTCTCGCTTCGCGGGGGACATGTCCTGGATCGCGGGCGGCGGGACGCCCGGCGAGGATGTCGTGCAGTCCTCGAGGACGCGGGCTTGGGTGGGCAGCGCCAGTGCGGTGAGCACTGCCGCGAGGAGGCATCGAACGACAACGAAATTCATCTCGGTGCACCTTCTTGGCTTCACTTCGTCGAAGTGCGTGGCGACAACTTAGAATTAGGCAGGGCATTGAACAACGGGGGACGTGTAAACGCAACCGCCTGGACCATAACCATAACTCCGCTCTAAGGGCCCGACCCGGCCCCCGCCGTCGCCCTGCTGGACGCGGACGCTCTCCGGGCGGCCTCGCCCGCAGTCTTGGGGCGGCTTGCCGCCCCGGCCTGCCGTCGGTCGGAACTGGCCCGGCCTGTGGACCCTCGACGGCTACGCTCGCCGGTCTTCCCCGGTTGGTCCTCGGGCTGCCGCTACCGGCTGGGGCGTGCGTCGTGGAGTTCGAGCAGGCGGCCGCGCGTTTCGACGATCTCCTGGAGCCGCTGGTCTCCGACGGGCACCCGGACCGAGAGTCGGCTCTGGTGCACGACCAGCTCGCCAGGGAGCGTGAACAGTTCGTAACGCAGTCGCTTCGGTCGCGCGTCGCGGAAGCGGTCCGGGAGCGCACGCCTCTTGAGCACGGTGAGTATGTTGAGCGTCAGCGCGTTGATCCGGAACCACGCGGCATTCGCGCCGAAACGCGCGCTCGGCAGCACACCGGCGCCTAGCTCGTCCTTCATCACCCGGTGCACGTGTTCGATCGTGCCGGCCTTCTGCCGGTGCCAGCGCACCAGCTCTGCGGCGTCGAGATCATGTCGGTTGCTCACGACTGCGTGATAGCGGATGCCCGTCTTGTCGAACAACTCGCCCTGGAGCAGGGTGAACCGCAGCGCGATGTACCGCAGCGGCTTCGCATTGCGCGGCCAGTCCCCAGGCGTGAACTCCAGCTCGGCCAGGTCAACCTGTTCGCGCTCACGCGTGTCGAGCAGAGCCCACCGCTCGGGCGCAACCGCCGTGCAGCACGCCCGTAGCTCCTTCGTCATGTCCGCGCTGATCGCGAAGCCGATCTTCTCGTGCACGAGGTACTTGAGCAGCGGCGTGTAGTACGCCGCCGAGTCGGCACGGAAGCGGCGCTCGATCACCCACGGCGGCAGGTTCGCGAACGCCCGCTTCACCGAGGTCAACGGGTCGTCCCCGCCCGCCACGTTGCCGTCCCGAAACTCGTCCGACACGACGAGCTGCTGCTCGGCCCACACGGCCACCAGCGGTTGGAACCCCCGCGTTCCTTCGTACGCGATCTTCGCGTCGCGCTTGTGCGCCTCGATGATCGTCCCATCGTGATCGATCGTCGCCTGCGTCACCCTGCGGTCCGCGCCTCGCGCCACCAGTTCACGGTTCACCACGTCCAGGGCCTGCAGCCCCTTCGACTCAGGTGGCACCCACGCCTTCTTGTCGGCCGGCCGAGCCTCGAAGCACTTCGGGTCGTGGAACCCTCCGATGAAGTCGAGCAGCGCGTCGGGGGACGGAAAAGGCGCGCCCAAGAGCTTCTCCAGGCCCTTGTCCTCCGACAGGACGCGCACGTCCTCCATACGATCGCCGCCCGCTGCGAGCAACGTCACGATGGCCTCGAGCTTCTGCGCTTGAGAAAAGCCACGCTCGCGCTTCGGCTTCGGCAGCCCCTTTGCCGCAAGCTCGTCCAACCCCATCGCCCGCATCGCCTCGACGACCAGCGGCAACCCCGCCCGGGCGGTGACGTCTGCTCGCTCAGCCAACTCGAGCACGAACGGCAGAATACCCTGGCGTCCGTCCCGACGCGGTCGCAGCCCCATCTCAGCTCCGCCTGCGCTCGCGCGCCCGGCGACGCTCCCGCGCCTCGCGCCTCAGATCCGTCAGCTCGCACGCGGTCAGCTCGTTGATCAAATCCCAAAGCCTCGTGTACGCGTCCATGGCTGCGCGTACCCGAGCCTCGTCTTCGGGGCGCACGTGCAGCGCGTGCGTCCGCCCATCGAGCTGCACCGTCAAGAACTTCCCCCCGTGCCGTCTGCCTGGATTGTGGGCGCACGCACAATTGGGACGGCCGCAGCGGCGAAAGCGTTCGACGAGCGAGCCGCGCATCAGCCCGGAGAGGCTCAGCACGCGAAGCTGATCGCGCAGCTCGCGACGCCGCCGTTCGTTTTGCTCGCGCTCGGAAACCATCTCTGAATCTTAATACACTAACCAGATTATCGGGCAAGAAAAAACTCGCCCGATGGGCGAACCCCCTTCTGCACCTAAGCTTTTCCTATCGAGGCGGTTGCCGCAGCGCCGGTACGCTTAGAGCGGAGTTATGGTGGAGGTCCCGGAGGCTGATCCCCTGCAGGACCGACCGTTCCTCCAGCGCCACCTGCCGGTAGAGGCGGCGGAGGG
>Ga0118677_10016483_pt1 | contig 10107 bp, 10 predicted proteins | sample AliMusrvi5mmetaG_FD_86154 | JGI IMG/M metagenome (GOLD analysis project Ga0118677, IMG submission 86154)
TTCTGGTGCATGCAGGCACACATTTAGTCGGTTCAGGTTTTACCTATGGCTTTTTCCTGCTGACACGCACCACGCCCACTGGACTATTCCAGTTCAAGCCTTGCCGTGGTGATTATGACGGTTTTGGGAATTGATAGCTGACGGATTGCAAGGGGATCTATGAAATACTGCCTCGGGACTCACTTATAGGGTAGCCGGTCAAAGCACAGTCCCGGCGTAAGATAGCCCAAGTTTCTTTGCGTCAGACTGGTCGCGATTGTCGTCGCCGCACAGCCCATATCGTGACTGCGCCGGCTAGCCACATCAACACCACAGTCGGTTCGGGAACCGCGACCGGCACTCCGCCGATGATGAGCTGATGGATTTCGGCATTGCCCAACAACGTGACTTGACTCATGTTCCAAGAATTGGAGTTTACAAAGTAGACGCGCATATTGTCGCTGACAATCAGCCGCGTATCGGCAGCCAGAAACAGGTCGTTCACAAACAATGCATTGGTCGTCAGACTCGACTGCGCCTGATCAAACAGCAGCGTTGCGTGGTTTGTCAACGCCAGTTCACCCACAGCAAAATTATTCACAAACCCGGCCACATCACTATACGCACTGACATATTGCACCCCGTTACTCAGTGAGTCGGGCGTACCAACAAAACCACCGGTCAACAGTTTCCCAACTGTGTCGAAACGCTGCGTCAGCGTCAGCCCAGTCCCATCAAATACAAACTTCGTCCCGCTGCCGGATTCAATCCCGGGTGTCACGTTCAATGTCTGCCAAGCCGACGACTGCGTGCTTTGATTGATAAAATCACCTTGGAACGTGTAGACATCCCCGGCTGCGGCGTCGATATATCCACTCGGAGCCGCGGAATAGGTACCAAGGAATGTATTCGTGGTCAGATCAGTGATCCACGCACCGGCGTTAACGACCTGGCTGTTGAATGTGCCGACGCTGTTAAGGAAGTTGATAGTACCAGTGTTGGTGACCATGCCGCTGACGGACAACTGCGCCGTGCTCACACTGACAAACGCCCGGCTGGACAGGGTCAGCCCCACCGCCAGACTCTGAACCCCATCGTGCATGTTCCACTGCGCTGAGCTAGCGCCGTTGCCGATGACGGCCGTGAGATTGTTGGAAATGAAACTGGAAGAAGTGGACAGTGTGCCAGCATTAAAAACGAGCACCCCAGCGCCGTTGGTCAGCAGTAGCTTGTCTGTGGTAATCGACCCACCGTTGTTGAGAGTCAACGTCCCGTGCCGCACATCCAACACTCCCGAACCACTCGCATTGGTGGCGGTGAGCCGGCCGCCCGCGACCAGTAGGCTGTTACCGGTGGATGTGCCCAGCTGCCCAACAATCACAGAATCTGCTACGGCGGAACTATTGGTGGCAATCAACAGTTGGTTACCACTGCCGCCCGCGCCAACAAAAATCGTATTACCCAGCGTGCGAAGGGCGGCGCCGTTGGTCAACAACAGCGAGTTGCTGTCAGCGGTGGCACCATTACCAATGATCACATTATTGGCAAAGTTCTGGGCGCCCCCAGTCCCGATGAAATGCGAGTTGCCACCGGTGTCGCCGATGACGAACGCGACCCCGTTGGTCTCCATAGTGCTGCCGCTGGTCAGCGTGCCGCCGTTAAAGGAAAATACACTACTAACGCCGTTGGTCAGCAGCAGCTTATCCGTAGTGATGCTACCGCTGTTGCTGAGGGCCAACGTCCCGCGGCGCACGTCCACGACCGCGGCGCCCGCGTTGGTCACCGTTAGATAACCACTATTCACGGTGACAGTATTGCCGGTGGAATCGGAGTTGAACCCGACGTACAGATTGGCCGCCGCGACCGCGCCAGAACTCGTAACGGTCAACTGGTTGCCGAGTCCAGTAGTACCGCTGTACCCCACGAAAAGGTTACCACTATTCACCCATTGAGAATTACCACCGGCAACCTTGGCTGAGTTTCCGTCAGACTGAGCGCCAATCGTACCGTTGCCATTCGAGACCGTGGCGCCGTTGCTGATCGTCAGAGAATTGCCGTTGCCGTTGTTGCCGACGGTGAGATTACCGCTGTTGTTCCAAGCTGAACCACTGCCTGTAATGGTCGCGAGATTGTTGTCACTGGTAGCGGCATCGCCAATAATGCCATCATTGCTGTAAACCTTGGCGTTGTTGGAGACAGTCAATAGGTTGCCGGTACCATAGGCGCCGACGGTGAGGCTGCCGGTGTTACTCCAGATTGCGCTGGCACCAGCCACGAGGACGGCATTGTTATTACCTGCCGTTGTTCCATCGGTATTACCGATAAAACCGGCACTACTAAAAACTGCGCCCTGATTGGTAATGACAAGTTGATTAGCGCTACCGCCCGCACCGACGTAGAGATTGCCGTTATTACTCCAAACCGAGCTGGCGCCGGCCACTAGTACGATATTATTACTACTGGAGCCCAACGCGCCGATGGTACCGGTGCCGTTGGAAACCTTGGCACTATTGCTGATCGTCAGGGAATTGCCGGCAGCGGCATTACCGATGATCATATTATTGGCAAAGTTGTGTGTGCCACCAGCCGCGATAAAATGGGAGTTACCGCCCGTATCGCCGATAACGAATGTGACTCCATTTGTCTCCATGGTACCGCCGCTGGTTAGCGTGCCGCCGTTGAAGGAAAACACGCTGTTGACGCCATTGGTCAGAAACAGCCGGTCGGTTGTGATGGACCCGCCGTTGCGGAGCGCGAGAGCTCCATTGCGCACATCTGTGACGCCGGCGCCCGCATTGGTCACCGTCAGGCGGCCGCCATCCACGGTGAGTCCGTTGCCGCTGGAATTTGCGAAGCCCACATACACCGACGTGGCCATCACCAAACCACTGTTCGTAATTGTTAGACTGTTGACCGACCCAGTGACGCCGATTGATAGGCTCCCGCTATTCTTCCACATCGAACCACTTCCACTCACAAGCACGCTATTACTGCTTGCCGAGGCGTTATAGCCAATGTAGCTCGCGCTGTTAACTACCAATCCGCCGTTGGTAATCAGCAAAGCCGAACCCGCACTGCTTCTGCCGATAGTCAGGCTACCGCTATTGCTCCAAACCGAACCACTCCCACTCACGAGCACGCTATTACTGCTTGCCGAGGCGTTATAGCCAATGAAACCAGCGCTGTTGACCACCAACCCGCCGTTGGTAATCAGCAAGGCATTGCCCGCACCGTAAATACCGATCGTTAGGCTCCCACTATTTCTCCAACTCGAACCGTCACCACTCACCACCACCAAACTACTAACAGCAGTGGAGTTGGACCCAATAAACCCACCTTTGCTGGCTACCAGCCCACCATTTGCAATCGTTAACCCGCTACCGGTTCCACTTAAGCCGACAGTCAAACTGCCGCTGTTCGTCCAAGTTGACCCACTCCCACTGACCAGAACGCTGTTGTTGGTGGCGCTGCCGTAATAGCCAATGAACCCACCGATATTGAAAACTCGGCCGCCGTTGGAAATAATCAGCCCGTTGCCAGAACCGGAACTGCCAATCGTTAGGCTGGCACTGTTGTTCCACAGTGAGCCAATGTCAGTTACCAGCACAACATTATTCAAGGAGACACTCTCTGCTCCAACTACGCCGATCCGATTGTTGACCGTACCGCCATCGGCGATCGTCAACTTATTGCTGTTCCCGTAGTTCCCAACATAGAGATTGTTATTGTTAATCCACGCTGAGTCAGTACCGGTGACTAGCATCGTGTTGAAATTACCGCCGGGCTGCCCGCCCAGATAGCCGGAAGAATTTTCAATTGTGCCACCGTTGGCAATCGTCATGGAATTACTCGGACCGAAAAAACCGAGATAGAAAGATTCCGCCATGATCCAAGTCGAGCCGGGATCGCTGATTAGAACTGTGTTGTGGAAGGCATTTGATCCGGCGCCCACATATCCGTTCTTCACGTTGCTCAACTGGCCACCGTTGATTATTTGCAATAGATTACTGACCCCAGTTTGGCCCACTTGAAAATCAGCCGTAGCATTGTCGATGCTAAAGCCATCCACGATTGTGGTGGTGGAATCGTCAGCACGCGCCACACTGAACATAGCCAACGCAACTCCAAGGCAGGTAACTACCCACCACGGATTGTGTCTTAGTCTAAGACAACATCGCTTATTTTTAAACATTTTCCCATCGCAAAGAAAATACATGCTGAAATTCTCTCACCGATAGAATGAATACATACCACATATCACTCTGTCCATCAAGATGATTTCAGAGGGTTTTGCGGAGCCAGACATCGAGTTTGTCGATGTCTTTTAACTGCTGGCCACGCAAACGCGGGACACCTAGAAACCGGCAATCCACTTCTGGCGCCACGGTCATGTCACCCTAGAGTTTTTCAACAGACGGACAACCATATGGTGATGCCTTGACGTCATACACAATGATGCTATGATGCTTACATGAGAACAACACTGACGATTGATGATGACGTACTGGATCGAGCGCGAGCAGTCGCCGGAAGACTTCACACCCCATTCCGTCGTGTTGTGAACGAGGCATTGCGAGCCGGTCTGCGCGCGGTCGAGGAACCTGCAAAAAATCGACCATATCACACAACGACTCACAAACTGGGTCTGAAAGCTGGAAGAAGTCTGGATAACATCCAGGAATTGATTGCCCAGATTGAAGGGGAAGAGCAACGGTGATTCTCGTCGACGCCAACATCCTTCTGTATGCAGAAGATGCGCTCAGTCCCCATCACACAGCAGCTTGCGCTTGGTGGGACAGCCAGCTATCCGGTCATTCCCCCGTGTGCCTCTGCTGGACGGTTTTGAGTGCCTTCATCCGCATCGGCACCAATCCACGGGTCTTCAATCATCCACTTTCGCTCGACCAAGCAATCAGTCGCGTTCAGAGTTGGATTGAACAACCGCCAGTGCGGATTGTGAGTCCGACGCAGCGCCATTGGGAGATTTTTCAGAAGATGCTTCGTGAAGGGCAAGCCGTCGCCAATCTTGTCACGGACGCACACCTAGCGACCTTGGCAGTGGAACATGGCTGCGAACTCATATCCACAGACTCGGATTTCTCGCGGTTTCCCGATCTTCAGTGGCGGAATCCACTTACCTGACCAAAATTCCGATAAACCTACACTACCACTCGCATAAACTCTCGACGTAAGCCGCGCTGCCATCGCGAAGCCAGCCGTCGAGCTGGGCGATGTCCTTGAGCTGTTGGCCGCGCAAACGCGGGACGACGACGAACCGGCAATCCACTTCCGGTAGCGCCGTCATGTCGCCCCAGAGTTTTTCAAACTGCGCGACTGGGAAGACATCTTCCTGACCTTGCCCCCAGCGCTTCTTCACGTCTTTGAGCGTGATGTAAGTTGGCATCTTGGCAGCGAGGGCGCGGATGCCGGCCGCGATTTTGGCTTCGTTGCCAAGGTCGGTGCGTTGCAGCTCAAAAGCTGCCAATAGTTTATCGAGGTCAATCCAAGTCGTAAGCGTGTTGTAATACCGGAGCGCGAATTCGGCTTCTTCGCGCGGCATTGCCAAGCCTTCGACAAGGCGGACGCGCCCGTTTACGCGCGCCAGTCCGCCGCCCCGGTCTTCAATGCGCCGCGTGATAACTTCAAAACTCAAACTCGCGCCACTTTCAATGTGCGAGCCGAGCAATGCCGCATCGAGGTCGGCGCCGACGGTGTCAATATTGTGCAGCATCAACCAGCGCAACTGCGGCCGGTCGGCGAGCAGTTTCGCCAGCACACCGTTGCGGAGTAAATTCGGAATCTCAAACCAATGACCAACCGGGTGCAAACATTGCTGCGGCAAATTGTCGGTGTAATCGTTACCCTCGCCGGCTTGATGCGCCCAACCAATTAAGGCAGCGTGCAGGCTCTCACGCACCTTTTGCTTTTGTTCGTCGAGCAACTGGTGCGCGATTTCTTCCCAGGCAAACCGGAGATCGCGTTCGGTCGGAATCAGGCGTAACCCGACCGCGCGGCCCGGCGAGAGAATAACCGGTAATCCCGCCGCCGCAATTTGGCGGTGTGTTAGGTGGCTGGTTGTGACGATGTGCGGAATATTCTTACCGGCCCGGCGAGTTTTGGCGAGATGGACTTCGAGAAAACTCCGGTGCGCGCCGCCGAGTTTGCAAAATGGATGGAGTGCTTTAACCACGCCGGCCCCTTGCGTCCACCGGCTGCCGACGCCGGCCGCAAGTGTGACGACCGCCGCTTCGCCGTTGCGCAGCGCGGTCAGGCCGCGTTGCCGGTAAGTGTCAGCAGCGCTGACCACATCTTCATCGCGGACATCTTCGATGGCGGTTGCGGCCGGTAAACGGTTTTGGGCAAGGCCGATCCGACCATTCTTCAAGTCGGTGCGGATTTGTTCGTGTTGGAGGCGGTCAAAGCCCAGTTCGGCCAACAGCTCGGTTAAGTTTTGGCCGGTGCCGGTTGTTTTGGCGCGCGGGAACAACCGGTCGAAAAGTGTGTTCACCATGCCGGCCAGTTCGGGCTGCGTCCGGCACGCGGTGCCGAATTTGTCGAGCTCGGCCCGGCGCGACACGGAGAGTTGGTCGGCTTTAAGCAGGCCGGGCACGATCTGCGAATAGTAACCCGCCGGCATGAGAGCACGCTCGTCGGTCAGCAAGTCGCACCAAGTACCGCGTTCGTTGATTGCGAAGTGCAGTGTGATAAGCCAAAATGAAACCGCACAATCAAGTGTTCCACCGTTCAGACAACAAAACCAATCTACTATTCGGACACAGAAACTATCAGGCTCCGATCCCATAGCTGAAATGCGTTCGTTGTTGGCCGGGACACTCAGTGAACTATGGCAATGGGGCAATCTTGATGTGAATACAACAAATAACTCGAAACATTATATTTTAGCTTTAGGAGGACAACCGATACGGGTACTTGGTCTTGGTATTTTTCACCTAGACGATCGTTCATGGTTTCTAGCTCCAGAAGACCCTTATTCTTTTAATAATGGAAAATTGGAATGGAAGCTCACCAACTGCATGTTCGACGGGACAAAGACATTATCTTATGAGTTCGTTTTTAATGCCATCTTCACACAGGAATCACGACGTAATGTCGCGCCCTTGACGAGGCAGAACTTTATCTTTAGTCTTTCCAAAGCGGGGGATGAATTAATAGGTGTAATGCTATTACGCAGTTTAGATCCGGACAACAACTTTAAGAAGATAGAAGAAACTATAGTGACTAAAATAATAAGGGTATGGCCAGCCAAGTAGAAGATGTGGCAATTTATCAGGAGACCCAATCTGATTCTTTACAAAAGCAAACGATAGACTTCCAGCCTAGTTCACTCAAATGTATCTATAGTAGATAGTGCCCGTGAAAACGAATTATAAAAAACTAGATCAAATGACGGTTGGTGTGTGTAAGGCGGGAATAGATTCTTGACTTTAAAATGTGATCAACCAGCCCTTCACCTTAATCCACCTCCTAAATCTGGCATAATTCTCTGACCCGCTGGTAGCGATATCAGCAGGTCATTCGTTTCCTACCACCATCAGGCTTGCACCGGGCATGGCTTGATTCTAACCAATAACCAGAAGTTCCAACCATAGAAGGAGTGTGTCTTATGACCGTCTTAATTGACCCCGAACCGACTGAGAAGGAAGTCTGGCTGTTTCAGCGCATCTACGAATCTGCCACCCAGATCCTCGCCAAAGAAGGCCATCTTGAACCGATGGCTTTCTTCCGTAGTGGTGAGCATCCGCAGCTGTCACATATCCCGGCAGGTGTTGTTGTACCTGTCCAGATGGACATGCCAGGTAGTGATGCTGGCAAGGATGCCTTGGCGCAGGTCTTGCGTGATCTGGTGCAGAAGACTGATGCCGATCTCGTGTTGCTGGTACTGGAAAGCTGGATGGTCAAACCAACCGAGCAAGAAGCCCAATACTTCAAGCGCGAAGGTGGTTTCCAGGTCCCACCATCCAAGCACCCGAACCGCATCGAGATCGTGTTGTTCAGCCTGAGCAAGTCCAATGGCGATTGCTGGAGTGCGTGGGTGGAGATCCACCGCGACAGTAACAATCAACCGTCAATCCCTGAGCCAGCACCCAAGCTGGAGTACCTCAAAACAGGTGGCCGCTTCGGTAACCTGTTCGAGAGTGATACTGACTGTGAGCTGGCAGGAGGTGCGACCAATGGACCAGCCGCAACCTCCAATAATTGACCTACCGAAGAAGAAAGATACCAGCTGGCAGAACACCATCGCCACCTACATGGGCAGGCATGTTCGGCATGTCCGCGCCAAGAGCAATGAATGGATCCGTGTGCATCGCTCAGGTGGTGGCAGTAGTGGTGGTGGTTGGAATGGCGGCAACCTCTGGGTGACATTGATCCTGGCCGCTGTAGCGCTCTGGGTGGTCTATGCGGTCGTAACCTGGATCGTGGGCGTCATTGAAGCCATCGTCAGTGCCGTGTTCGCCTTCCTGTCGGTTGCCGTGCCTGTTGTGGCCGTCGTTCTCGTAGTGCTATTCGGCCTCCGACTCATTCGTTCCAAGTAATCAGCCCTGGGGTCAGCCCTCTACCTCGCATTCGCCTATCCCGCCATGAGGTCACCCAGGGCTTCTTTTCGTTAACCAAAACCAGTAACCAAACCAAGGAGATAGTTATGTTGAAAGTCTGCACGTCGTATTCCAAGAAAGTTCCGACCGATCAGCAGTACAGTTCGCAGCAGTTCCATGCCAGCGTTGAAGTCGAGCTCAGTGATGCGTTAAGTCCTGAGCAGTTGCAGGAGCGGATCCATCAAACATTCACGGTGGTGAAGAACACCGTTGAATCCGAGATCAACGGTAACGGCAATGGTCATGATGCTGCGGCGCCAGCCCCTGCATCACGCGGTGGTTATCATGTGGCCGGTGGTGACAAAACCAATGGCAATGGTAACGGCAAGGCCAGCAATGCCCAGATCAAGTATCTGACATCACTGGCAACCGAGCAGGACATTCGGCTCAGTGCCTTGAATGCCTACTGCAAAGACAACCACAAGGTCGAGACCATCTATGACCTGACCAAGAAACAAGCCAGCGAGCTGGTGGATTCGCTCAAGAATCACAAGCTCAAGATCAGCATCTAACGACAATTACAGCCGAGGCACGTGAGGGGCGACAGATTAGTGGCTGTCGCCTTTTCGGCTGTTTAACCAACCCCAACCAACGGCTGTGGGGAGTGGGAGGTGGCTAACTGCCATCTCTCACTTCGCATGGCCATAAAGGAGAAACCATGTCCACCCTGAAGGAATTAGCTATCAGTCGGGAACACTGGTCGTACAGCAGTTTGAACCAGTTCCTCAACATCTGTTCGTTGCAATGGGCGTTTCAGCGCTACTACAGGCTCAAGCCCGAGTTCATCTCCGTCAACCTGGCGTTCGGAAGTGCATTTCATCGCACCTTGGAAGCCATCAGCCTACAACGCTTGGAGCACCAGATTCTGGCTGAGCCAGCCGCTCGTGATCTGTTTGCGGATTTCTGGACTCGGCAGTTACAGGAAGATCCAAATGTTCGGTTCGATGAAGACCAAGATGCCGACAAAATGAGCGAACAAGGCCGTAGCTTAGTGGCTTGTTACCGTAATAGCATTGATCCAAGTGAGGAAGTCGTCTCGATCAACCAGGCATTCTGTGTGCCGTTGATCGACCAAGCTGGTGTGGTGCTTGATAAACCATTAATCGGTGAATTCGATCTGGTTGCCCGTCAAGGTGAACAACCAACCATCATCGACTGGAAGAGCAGTGCCACCAGATGGAATCCAGGCAAAGCCCATCGGGCCATGCAACCAACGCTCTACCTGTATGCCTATGACCAGAACAATCGGGCGGGTGTGTTGCCGGCATTTAGGTACGACATTGTAGTGAAGAATCGTACCCCTGTGTTCGAGCAACATGTCACGAAACGGGGACCTGACGCGTTTCAACGTGTGCTCGAGAAGGTGAAGCTAGCTGAGAGCATGATCGCCAGTGAGCACTTCTGTCCGAGTGACGAAGGCATGTTCTGCAAGAGTTGTAGTTTCGCGGGTGCTTGTAGGTCTTGGCACCGCGACCGTAGCAAGTTGATCAGCGTGGCATCTCAAGCCGCGTGA
>Ga0118677_10016485_pt1 | contig 10106 bp, 6 predicted proteins | sample AliMusrvi5mmetaG_FD_86154 | JGI IMG/M metagenome (GOLD analysis project Ga0118677, IMG submission 86154)
GGCAAGTCACCGTGAATGTGTCGCAGGTCCTCTACTCCGGCGGGCGTATCACGGCGGCCCTGCGCATGGCCAAGCTCTCGCGGGATGCCGCGGGCCTCAAACTGCGCGACACGATCAACACCGTCCTCGCAGACGTGCGCTCGCAGTTTTACAACGTGCTGGCCACGCGGGCTCTCATCAAGGTCCAGGAGGAATCCGTGGCCTACCTGGATGCGCAGTGGAAGGACCAGAAAAAGCGGTATGCCACCGGAAGCGTCCCCCAGTTCAACGTCCTCCAGGCCGAGGTGGCCCTGGCCAACGCCCGGCCCACCCTCATCCAGGCCCGCAACAACTACCACATCGCCCAGCTCACCCTCGCCAAAACGCTGGGCTGCGAGCCCAGCCAGCCCTCCTGGCAGGAGCCGTTCCAAGCCCTGGGAGACCTGAGCATTCCCACCCCGGCGCTGGACCTGGGGGGAGGGCTCAAGGCGGCCCGCGAATGCAACCCGGCCCTGGAGGCCCAGCGACTCTCCATCTGCATCGAACTGCAAGACATCCTGGTCCAAAAAGCGGGCTACAAACCGACCCTCAACGCCAACGCGGGCTACACGGTGGAAAACGACCGTCTCTCCAACAGCCTGGGCGACGCCGTCCACGGGTGGTTTTTTACTGTTCAGGGGAACTGGGCGATCTTTGACGGCTTTGCGACCTACGGCAAGGTCAAGCAAGCCCGGGCGCGGCTGGAGCAGGCCAAAGCCACCTACGAAGACGCCATGCAACAGACCGATCTGGAGGTGCAGCAAGCCTGGGCGAACCTCCAGGAAGCCCGGGAAACCATCACCGGCGGGTGCGAGACCGTCAAGCAGGCCACCGAAGCCCTGCGGCTCGCCCGGGAACGCCTCGCGGCAGGAGCGGGCACCCAGCTCGACGTGCTCAACGCCGTCGTCCAGCTCACCCAGGCGCAGACCACCGAACTGCAAGCCCGCGCTACCTACAACAGCGCGCTGGCGGAGTTCGACCGCGTCACCGCCGCCGCCGTGGTGGAAAAAAACTCCGGCACGCCCCCCATGGCCTGCCCGCCGCCCGGGAAAATCACACCACAGAGAACACAGAGAGCACCGAGGACAGAAAAGGAATGAGGGGACTTGTTACGTTCTTGCGGTGAATCATTTCCTATTTGAAATAGCCGCCGAATTGCCGTAACGAGAGCCATCAAGAATGAGTATACTCGTTGAAACCTTTCCCGCCGTCGCCATCGGCGGACAATTTCGCAACGCTTTTATCGGGCGCGTCTCGGATCTGGACGTGACCACCGACCGGGAGACAGCGCTCGCGCGCCTGGCCGAATACCACATAGAAGCCCGCCGCGACCTCGGCTTTGAGGGCATGGCCTTCATCACCGCCGAGCAGGTGCATGGCAACACCGTGGCCATCGTGGACGAAACGACGCCCGCCCCGGTGGCAGGCGTGGATGCGCTGATCACCAACCGGCCCGGCGTCTGCCTGGGCATCTACGTGGCCGACTGCTGCGCCGTGTATGCCGTGGATACAGAGCACGACGCCATCGGCCTGGCCCACTCGGGCAGCAAGGGAACGGCCTTGGGCGTCGTCCCGGCCATGCTGCAAAAGATGGGGTGCGCCTTCGGGTCCGACCCGGCCAAGATGATTGTGCAATTGAGCCCGTGCATCCGACCGCCTCTGTATGAGGTCGATTTCGCGGCGGAGATCGTCCGCCAATGCCACGCGATGGGCGTCGGCGAGGTGGTGGACTGCGGCGCATGCACCGGCGCGAACCCCGACCGCTACTACTCCTACCGCATGGAAAAAGGGAAGACAGGCCGGATGCTCGCCCTGCTGGCGCTGCAAAGCGGCACGACGGAGTAGAAGAGAAGACGGGGAGACGCGGAGAAGGGGGGACAGGGAGATAGGCTCTGTCGTAGCCGCCCCTCGTGCCCAAGTTGCACTTGGGCACGCAATGAGCCGCGAAGTTGCACTTCGCCAACATGGATACCACAAGCCGCCCACGTTTCGCCCCCACTTCCTCTCCGCATCTGTCTTTCTTCGTGCCTTCGCGCCTTCGTGTTAAAAACCAAGAGCCTCCGATACTGACGGGGCGATGAGCTTTAAGATCCCAGCGTCCAATCCCTAAAGCTAAAGGGAAAATGCGCCCCATCTGAAGTTCCACGCTTGCTTTGCCACAAACCTTTCAATGTTTCGCACGAAGGCACGAAGGCACGAAGGCACGAAGGCACGAAGGCACGAAGGCACGAAGGCACGAAGGTTCAGAGGTTTTGATTCATCGCCTCTCTCTTCGCTTGCTCTCCAAAACAGAAAGGGCCGCCCGGATTTTACTCCGAGCGGCCCTTCCGCTGATCAAGAATCAGAGAGATGCGCCTTGCGGGCGCGCTTGCCTTAGTTAGGCCAGCGCGGCCTGGGCGGCTGCCAAACGCGCCACGGGGACGCGGAACGGCGAGCAGCTGACGTAGGTGAGGCCGAGCTTGTGGCAGAACTTGACGGACTCAGGATCGCCGCCGTGTTCGCCGCAGATGCCGAGCTTGATGTCGGGACGGGTCTTGCGGCCCTTCTCAACGGCAAGCGCCATGAGCTGACCCACGCCGCCTTGGTCGATCGTCGCGAAGGGGTTCTTCTTGATGATCTCGGCGTCGATGTAGTCGCCCAGGAAGGACCCGGAGTCGTCGCGGCTCATGCCGAGGGTCGTCTGGGTCAGGTCGTTGGTGCCGAAGCTGAAGAACTGCGCGGTTTCCGCGATTTCATCAGCCGTGATGGCGCCACGGGGCACTTCGATCATGGTGCCGACCATGTACGGGATCTTGGTCTTGGTTTCCTTCATGACCTCGGCGGCCACGCGGTGGATGATGCCCACCTGGATGTCGAGTTCCTTCTTGAAGCCGACGAGCGGGACCATGACTTCGGGCTTCACTTTGATGCCCTTCTTCTGGACCTCGGCGGCAGCCTCGAAGATGGCGCGCGCCTGCATTTCGGTGATCTCGGGGAACGAGATACCGAGACGGCAGCCACGGTGGCCGAGCATCGGGTTCTGCTCGTGCAGTTCATGCACGCGCTTGGAGATCGTGTCCACGCTCACGCGCAGCTTCTCGGCCAGCGCGTTTTGCGAGGCGCTGTCGTTGGGCAGGAATTCGTGAAGGGGCGGGTCGAGCAGGCGGATGGTGGCCGGGAGGCCCTTGAGCGCCTTGAAGATGCCGACGAAGTCGCTCTTCTGGAAGGGCAACAACTTGTTCACGGCGACTTTGCGGTCGTCGATCTTGTCGGCGAGGATCATCTGGCGCACCACGTCGATGCGGTCGCCCTCGAAGAACATGTGCTCGGTGCGGGTCAGACCGACGCCGAAGGCTCCGAAGGAGACGGCGTTGGCGACCTGCTCGGGCGTGTCGGCGTTCGTGCGGACCTGGAGCTTGGTGGCTTTCGCGCACCACTCCATGAGCTTGACGAAGTTCTTGTAGGTCGCGCCTTTCTTGGCGGTGGCGTCGTTGTGCAGGAGGCCCTGGATGACTTCGGACGGGGCGGTCTTGACTTCGCCCGCGTAGATGATGCCGCTGGTGCCGTCGATGGAGAGGTAATCAACGCCTTCCTTGAAGGTCTGGCCGCCGGCGGTCAGCGTCTTGGCGGTGTAGTCGATGTCCAACGAGGCCGCGCCGCAAACGCAGACTTTGCCCATCTGGCGGGCAACGAGGGCGGCGTGCGAGGAGACACCACCGCGAGCGGTGATGATGCCTTCGGCGGCGATCATGCCGCGCAGGTCTTCCGGCGACGTTTCGATACGTGCGAGGAGGACTTTTTCACCCTTCGCGGCAGCCGCGACGGCGCGGTCGGCGTTGAAGTAGATGATGCCTGATGCGGCACCGGGACCGGCGGGAAGGCCGGTGGCGATGACGGCGGCGGACTTGAGCGCGGCGCGATCAAAGATCGGGGCGAGCACTTGGTCGAGCTGGTCGGCGGGGACGCGGCCCACGGCCGTCTTCCAGTCGATCAGTTTCTCTTTCTCCATTTCCACGGCGATACGGACAGCGGCGACGCCGGTGCGTTTGCCGTTGCGGGTTTGCAGCATGAAGACGGTGCCAGCCTGGATGGTGAACTCAAAGTCCTGCACATCCTTGAAGTGGGTTTCGAGAACCTTGCGGATGCGCTCCAGCTCGGCGTGGGCCTTGGGCATCGCTTTCTTGAGTTCCTTGACGGGCTCGGGCGTGCGAACGCCTGCCACCACGTCTTCGCCCTGGGCGTTGATGAGGAATTCTCCGTAAAATACTTTTTCGCCGGTGGCCGGGTCACGAGTGAAGGCGACGCCGGAGCCGGACTCGTCTCCCGTGTTGCCGAAGACCATGGCCTGAACGTTGACGGCCGTGCCCCATTCGCTGGGGATGCCGTATTTGCGGCGATAGACGATGGCGCGGTCGTTGTTCCAGGAACCGAAGACGGCTCCGATGGCGCCCTGAAGCTGCGTCCAGGGGTCCGCCGGGAAGTCGCGGCCGGTGCGCTCTTTGACGAGCTTCTTGAAGGCGGCAACCAGAGCTTTCTGGTCTTCTGCGGTCAGTTCGGAATCGGCCTTGTTGTGGTCGCCATAACGCTCGTCTTTGAGGCCACCGATGATGGTTTCAAAGGGGTCGTGGTCTTCACCGGCAAGCTTCTGGACGCCCATGACGACGTCGCCATACATCTGGACGAAGCGGCGGTAACAGTCCCACGCGAAACGCTCGTTGTTGGTGGCCTTGGACACGGCGACGACGGTTTGGTCGTTGAGGCCGAGGTTCAAGATGGTGTCCATCATGCCGGGCATGGAGTCGCGGGCGCCCGAACGGACGGCGACGAGAAGGGGGAATTTGGACGTATCGCCAAACTTCCGGCCCATGATCTTTTCCATATTGCGGACGCCGGCCTCAAGCTGGCCCTGGAGTTCCGCGGGGTAAGTGTTCTTGTTCGCGTTGAAGTAGGTGCAAACTTCCGTGGTGATCGTGAAGCCGGCGGGAACGGGCAGGTTGATGCGCGTCATTTCCGCGAGGTTCGCGCCTTTGCCGCCCAGGAGGGCTTTCATGGAGCCGTTGCCGTCCGCTTTGCCAGCACCCCAGGTGTAGACGAGCTTGAGCTTCTTGCCAGCGGCCTTCTTGACGGGCGCTTTGGCAGGCGCTTTCTTGGCGACAACTTTTTTCACGACGGCCTTTTTGGCGGGCGCTTTCTTGGCGGCGGCCTTCACGGCAGCTTTGGCAGGGGATTTCTTGGCAGGCGCTTTTTTAGGAGCAGGCTTGCCAGATGACTTCAGTTTTTTGGGCATAATAATTTCTGTAGGTTGGAATCCCGGCTTCTTTGAGCGGGAACGGAAAAACAGGGCGCTGTTTTTTTGCCGGGGCCTCTGCGATCCCTGCTAGGTCGCGCAATTTTCTTGCCACGCCAGGAATAAGAAACACCGGAAAGGCGCGAAGGTTCTCATAGTTCAGCGACGGCGTAAACAGGAAATTAAAGTTTTGCTAATAGCTGTAGGCTAATAGCAAAAACCGCGGGTGGATTGACAGATTGCGATTTTGCGGGAGATAAAGGAACCGAGCATTCCCGCCCTGCGCTTCTATTCGCTTGGTCCAGCTGCATTGACTCTTTCTATTTCTCTTTCGACCCACTATGTATCTCGCCGTTGTTATGCCGATGTCTTTGAAACCCTCCTTTTCCCAATGCGGACGGTCTTATGAATTTCTCTGAGCTTCGGTTTTGGGAATTCCTGGCAGAGGGAGCGGCAGTGATCTTTGTTCTGCGCGCCTTGTTCCGCAACCCGCCGGAGTGGTTTGATTAAGCAGCCCTGCTCTCGCTGGGGTTATTTCTTCTCCTGTGCATCAGCGAGGTCACGTTTGTCATCTTTCTGGTTGTCGCTGTGTCCAGCTACTTCGGGCTCAAGTGGATTTTGCGTTTTCACGGGCGCGCCCCACGGCGTTACCTGTTCATTCTCATCCCGCTCCAGCTCCTTCCGCTGCTCTTTTACAAATACGGCGACTTTTTTCTCCACACCGTCTTTCATCTCAACCTCTCGTTGCTGCGGCAGTGGCTTCCCCACATGGACGGCCACCAGCTTCCCACCCTGCACAACCTCGTCATCCCGGTGGGCATTTCCTTCTACACCTTCCAGAAAGTCGCTTTTGTGGTGGATACCATCAGCTTTAAACAGCCGCTTCCCCGTTTTCTGGACTACATGAATTTCGCCGGGTTCTTCCCGCAGATTGTCGCCGGCCCCATTGAGCGCCGCCAGGATTTGCTGCCTCAGATGCAATGCTTCCGGTTTTCCTTCACAAAGGAAGACATTGACGAAGGAACAAGATGGCTGGTGCTCGGGCTCTTTTTCAAATGCGTCCTGGCGGACAATCTTGCGGCACAACTCAACGCGGCATCGGTTTCCAACGCCTACCAAATCTGGATCAGTAACCTCTTTTTTGGCCTGCGCATTTATTACGATTTTGCGGGCTACAGCTTCATCGCGCTGGGGTTGGCCCGATGGCTTGGGATTCGACTGACACCCAACTTTGCCAGCCCCTACCTCTCCACCAGCGCCACGGAGTTTTGGCGGCGCTGGCACATCACGCTCAGCCAATGGTTCCGAGACTATCTTTACATTCCGATGGGTGGCGGGCGCAGCGGCTGGTGGGCCTTTAACATCGCCTTGGTTTTCGCCGTCTCCGGGCTCTGGCACGGAGCCGGGTGGGGCTTCGTCCTCTGGGGGACCATGCACGGCGTGTTTTTGATCATCAACCGCTTCTTGCACAAACGCATCGCGGTTCCCGCATTCGTGGGCTGGCTTTTCACCACTACCGCAGCCTTCCTCGCCTGGCTCTGCTTTTACGAAACCCGCACCGACGTTCTCCTGGCCAAACTCCACGCCTTGATCACGCCTTCCGCCTACAAATGGAATCTGGCCCATCATGTTTTTGACGGTTGCAAAAACAAACCGTCCTTCTGCCTGCTTCTCTGCGGCGTGGTTTTCCTTGCGGAATGGCTCTCGCTCGCTCGCAAAGGCGAAGCCTATTACTACCTGCGCCGCCCAGCCCTGCTTTTCGTTTTGGTTGTTCTGATTGTCTTCCTCGCCCCTGAAAGCAACACCGGATTCATTTACTTTGCGTTCTAAACTCCGACTTTTCAGTTTTCCTTTGGCGCTTTTGGCGTTTGCCGCCGCAATGCTGTATCTACGGGTTCTCTTTTGCATGCACGTGGACCCGGAAATTGTCGACTACGCGCAAGGCTGGAGATTCAAACAGGCATGGAGCCAAAAGGTGACGCGGGAATACGGAAAGAAAATCGTCGTATGCGGGGGATCAAGTTGCGCTCATTCGATCATGGGGCTGCGCATGCTCCAACAGCACGGGCTCCCCACGGTCAATATGGGGTTGCATGCTGGATTTGGTGCGAACACGCTCATCCGGGCGGCACTCGGGGAATTGCATCCCGGCGACACCTTCGTGATTGCCGTTGAGCCAACACTGCTCACCAAACCCCACGAAATGTCCTCGTTCGCCTGCAAGCTGGGCTACGCGACCGGGCATCCCGAGTGGGTTTACAGCCCCTGGGAGACGCCGTTCGCTCCCTATTTGGGCACGGCATTACGATGCACAACGGGCTGGAAATGGCTGATGTTAATCCCCAGCGTTTCCCGCAAAGCCAAAGCCGACAACCACTCCGACCTTTCCCACATGGACGCGAGCGGCTGGCAGACTACCTCCCTGCGGCCGAATACCTATTACCCGTTCCCTCCCTATAACAATGCTCTTTCCGAAGACAACAGGAAGCTCCTGCAGTGGGTCCGCCAATGGGGCGAGCGCAATCGCGTGCGTATAGCCTACTCTCTCCCCTGGCAATTCCAGGAACCGGAAGACATCGCGCGGGTCCAAAGCACCAATCGCGCGCTCCTCAAGGAAATTGCCACGATCCTGCCCGTGCTCAAGGACACCCGCATGGGCGTTTGCACAGACATCGGCCTGTTTAGCGACACCGTCTACCATCTCAACGCCCAAGCTGCCCCCGTCCGCACCGACGAACTGGCCCGGCAGATCCAAAACTGGGAAGTCTGGAAGCCCGGCGAACTGGAGGCGTGGGATCAGGCCCATCCGGGCAGCGAACAGAGCCGCTAGTGTCCCGTTAGGTAAGTTCGCAAAAGAAATCCGAGGCCATTTTTCGTATTTTTCAAGGCGCGCCTGAGAGGCAATATCTGAAGATATCGCCCGAAGAAGCAACGCAGAAAAATCGGAAAAAGGGCCGGATTTATGCAGCTTATTTGCCTAACGGGACACTAGGCGCAAGAACAGGGACACTCCTCTCTTGCCTTTGCCTCCCGATTTGATAGCTCTCACCCCACCATTCCCTCTCCTTATGCAATACACCCCCTTCGGCAACACCGGCGTGCAGGTTTCCCGGCTCGGCTTTGGCGCCATGCGCCTGCCCATGGTCACTGTGAACGAGAAACGCGTGGTGGATGAGGACCAGGCCATCGCCATGATGCGCCGGGCGTTTGAGCTGGGCGTCAACTATATCGACTCGGCGTTCTTTTACTGCGAGGGCCTCAGCGAGATCGTCGTGGGCAAGGCGCTCAAAGGATGGCGCGAAAAAGTGACGCTCTCCACGAAATTCCCGTTCGACAAGCCCTTCCGCGAAACGCTGGAAACGCAGCTCAAGAAGCTGGATTGCGATCATATCGACTTCTACCACTTTCACGGGATCGGCGATGGGTTCTTCACGCACGAGCGGCACGACGAGGCGGTCCAGGGCGCGCTAAAGGCCAAGGAGGAAGGGCTCATTCGCCACCTCTCGTTCTCCTTTCACGACAAGCCGGAGGTGATGCGCAAGCTCGTGGATGTCGGCATTTTTTCCTCCGTGCTTTGCCAATACAACCTCCTGGATCGCGCCAACGAGGAGAGCCTGGCCTATGCCAAGGCGCAGGGGCTCGGCACCGCGGTGATGGGGCCCGTGGGCGGGGGGCGCATCTCCGGCATGCCGCCCGAGGTGGCCCGGCGGTTTGGCGTCCAGGTGCGCAGCAACGCGGAGCTGGCGCTGCGCTTTGTGATGACCAACCCGAATGTCAACGTGGCCCTCTCCGGCATGTCCACCATGCAGCAGGTCGAGGAAAACGCCGCCATTGCCTCCAACGCCACGCCTTTAAGCGAGGCGGAACTGGAGGGAATCCACGCCGCCATGGGGGAGAACCAGCGCCTCTCCGATCTCTACTGCACCGGGTGCAACTACTGCGTCCCGCATTGCCCCCAGGGGATCGTGATCCCAAAGATCTTCCAGTTGATGAACTACCACCGGGTCTATGGCATCACCGACTACGCGCGGGAGCAGTACCGGGACATCGGCAACACCCCCTGGGACAAAGGGCACAAGGCCGACGAATGCATCGAGTGCGGGGCCTGCGAAGCCTATTGCCCGCAGAAAATCGAGATCCGCAAGCAGCTCAAAGAGTGCCACGCGGCGCTGGCTTAAGAAGACGCGGGGAAGGGGAGACGCGGGGACGCGGAGAATATCCAGCCCAAGCCTCCATCACTTCCAGGCCAGCAGCAGCGCCCCCACGACGATCAACCCCGCCCCGGCGCTCTCCCGCAGGTTGAGGCGCTCGCCCAGGAACACGACGGAAAGCCCGATCACCAGCACCACGCTCAGCTTGTCGATGGGGGCGACGCGCGAAACAGGGCCGTGCGCAAGCGCCGCGAAGTAGCAGATCCAGGAGAGGCCCGTGGCGATTCCAGACAGCCCCAGAAACGTCCAGGTCCTGGCGGGCAGCACAGCCATGGCGGATGGTTGCGCGGTGGAGAAGGCGACGATCCAGGCGAAGACAACGACCACGGACGTACGGATGGCGGTGGCGAGGTTGGAATCGACCTTCTGCACGCCCAGTTTGGCGAGAACCGCCGTGGCGGCGGCGAACACAGCGGAGAGCAGCGACCAGACGAGCCACGTCATCGGAATCGTCCTCCAGGCGGGTGGATTCGGGTATCAGAGCGGAACTGCTTCGGCGCGGGCGGCCGCCTTGGCGCGCTTTGCCGCCCGCTTCTGGCGCGTCGCCTGCTTCTCCAGCGTCTGGGCGCGCGCCTGCGACATGACCTCACGCACTTCGTCCAGGATGCGGA
>Ga0118677_10016486_pt1 | contig 10106 bp, 3 predicted proteins | sample AliMusrvi5mmetaG_FD_86154 | JGI IMG/M metagenome (GOLD analysis project Ga0118677, IMG submission 86154)
GCAAAAAACTATCTAAAACTTGGCAAGAGTCAGTCTCTTGATTTCGATGCTCAGATAGCCGATACAACAATCAGTATGCTGCAATACAACATACTTTCTCTTGCTAAAAGATTTTTGGACTACGAAAGTATGGGTGAAATGTTCAGGCAAGCAGGAAAGGAAACACTGGAATTAACAATTATTGAAAAAATATGGGGTTATCTTATTGAGTTATTGTCCATTATCACTGAATTATTTGATATAAATATGGAAGAACTCTTGGATAAAATTGCATCTGATAATCATGCGATTACAAAAATAATAAAAATGAAAGCTGCACTGAATGCGCGTTAAGCTTAATGCGAAACTTTAATATATTATAAGACAAAGCTTTAAATTCAACAACTCTCCCTTGTCTTTCTTAAAATACTGTTTTCAAATATAATGAACTTTTTGATCTCTATCGTTAAGATTGGAATTTTGTTCTTACATCATCTTATTATTTCTATTTTTGCTCATTCTATCTACCACATTTTAAAACAATTCTAAGCTATGGATATTAAGGAACTTATAGCATTCGTAAAACTCAGGCTCCAGGCTGAACTCAATAATGAAGAACGCGCTCTGGGCGAAATCATCTTTAACAATAACGAATGTCAGATACTGTCTCAGTCAGGCGTGGTTTTTGAGTTGATTGTTGAGGTTCCCAATGCTCCACATGCTATAGATTGTAAATTGGAGACGACGGACAGGCAAACAATAATTCCATCAACTGATGGTGAATATAGTGGCTGGTCCAGGTACTCATATGCTTGTTTGCTCCAGATAGAGCATGAATTATCAATTTTAGAGCCAAAAGAACATTTTGATCACAAGAAATATTCCAGGTCAGGGATGAAAAGACGGGTAATGCTGGAACGCCGTCAGAAAGCCGATAAAGCAAATTACCGGATTAAATGGGCAAACAATATATATGGTGACCATATTTTAACGAATGAAAATGGTGTGAAGTATGCTGTTTTTCTACGTGATTTTGATAGAGAAACTGGATACAGCAACAGTAAGGACGCACAATTGAACAAGTTGGGGACATCGAAACACATTATGTTTGCTTTCAGAAAGTTGAAAGAAGACCCGACCCTCTTCAATAAACTTGATAAGACTTATCCTTTTATCGAGATTTTCCTCGATCCTCTGAATGACTACAAAATCACCTGGCACTATCCACACGAACTGCCCGTTGAAGAGAAACTGATCATCTCTCGTTACTTCAAAAAGAAAAAATATATTGAAGAGGGAGAGATAACAAACTTCCTCGGCTTCCTGAACGAAGCTGAAAATTCCAGCGCTATACTCATTCGTCCTGAAGTACGTGAAAAAATCGAGACAGCTTTTGAAAAGGCAACTCTGGAAGAATTGGCAATAACACATAAACCTGATTTTAAACTCTTGAATGCTACTCTTTTCGACTATCAAAAGGAGGGTATTGCTTTTGCATTATTCAAAAAAGCGGCAATCATTGCTGATGAAATGGGGCTTGGGAAAACTATTCAGGCCATAGGTGTTGCTGTCAATAAAAAAGAGTTTCTGGGTTTTCGAAAAACACTGGTTGTTTGTCCTGCTTCCCTGAAAGAACAATGGAAAAATGAGATTGAACGATTTTCGAATGAAAAGGCGTTGGTGATCCAAGGAACCCCTGAAGAGCGGGAAATTCAATATATGGATAAAGATCACTTTTTCTTTATCGTCAATTACGAAACGATACTGCGCGATCAGATAGCAATCAATAACGCAGATTTTGACTTCCTGATCCTTGATGAGGCACAACGGGCCAAAAACTTTGAGACCAAGACTGCTGCATCGGTGAAAAAACTGAAGACCAGACATGTTTTAGTGATTACAGGTACGCCCATTGAAAATCGCCTGATCGATCTTTTCTCCATTATGAGCATACTGGATCCTTCAATACTTGGGCCTCTATGGGAGTTTTCATATCAGTTCTGTCTCTTTGATCCCGAAAAGCTAAACAAAATCAATGGGTATTATGACCTGCAGAAATTAAAAAGTAAGGTTTCCCCGATCTTGCTTCGGAGAGAAAAACGAAACGTGTTGGAACAACTTCCAAATGTTAATCAGGTGGATGTACCAGTTAATTTATCTCCCTTACAGGCTGATTATCATGCATCATATGCTCGCAGTGTGAAAATAATTGTGAGCAAGAAATTTCTCACACCTTATGACATGCAACGGCTTCAACTCTTGCTTGCCAACATGAGAATGGTTTGTGACTCGACTTTTTTGATTGATAAGGAAACCTATGACTCACCCAAGTTGGAAGAACTAAAATATATTCTGTTGGAACAACTTGATGTAAAAAACTCAGATAGAAAGATCATTATATTTTCGGAATGGATCATCATGCACAAACTTATCGGAGATATGTTGCGGGAAAACAATATTGGGTTTGCTGAATTAAATGGAAATGTACCTGTTAAATTACGCGGTGAACTTATTCGGGGGTTTGAGTCAAACCCTGACTGTAAAATTTTCCTTTCTACAGAAGCAGGTGGTTCAGGATTAAATCTTCAGGTTGCTGACACATTAATCAACTTTGAGCTTCCGTGGAATCCGGCTAAGAAAAATCAACGCATCGGAAGAATCGACAGACTAGGACAAAGGAGCAAAAAATTAACTATTTTAAATCTCATAACAAGGCATTCGATTGAACAACGAATTGCTGCAGGACTTATGGTGAAACAGAATCTCTTTGACGGAGTCCTGGATGACTCTACTAAAACTAATTTCGTTGACTTTTCAACTAAAGGAAGGGCGCAATTTATTCAACAGTTGGAAGAATTTATTAATTCGATTGATATTGACATCGATGAAGAAAAGCTTGAATCTGAAGTTTACGAAACCGCTCAGGAAGCTTTATCTACTGAAGCAGGCACTACAGGAATTTCTTCTGACGGAGAGTTAGTTGATCTCTCAGATGATGAGTCAGGAAGTGATGATAATATTGAAATTGAAACTATTGTGGATAAACAACAGGAGAACGATTCAAAAGCAGCTGGTTCAGGTGATTCTGAAGGTTCATCGGTTTCCCCTGTAACTTCAGAAGAACAAGAAAAGGCAACTATCAAGGCTGAAGAGTTTGAAGCTGTGATGAATAATGGATTAATGTTTCTTTCAGGTCTCCTTAAAATGTCAACTGGTAAAGAATTGGGGATAGAAAATCAAAAAATTGAGGTAAACAAGGAAACCGGTGAAGTTATTATGAGGTTTAAAATGCCTTTTTAAAAAGTTTATTTTCCCCTTGCAGATTCAGAAAATTAGATTACTTTTGCAAAGTCAATCATGACAGTAGTTCTGTCTTTATTTGGGAGCATAGCTCAGTCGGTTCAGAGCATCTGCCTTACAAGCAGAGGGTCATAGGTTCGAGCCCTATTGTTCCCACCATCAAAATTTACCTCGGGGTCTTCCCGGGGTATTTCTTTTTTAGACCACCACTAATTTATCCACTGACTATTCGGATAAAAAAAGAGATTTCACAGATATGTATTCTCATCATTGCATCAGCTTTTATTAGTAAAATCAATGGATATGTGTTTAAATAATTTAAAAATCAACAATAATGTTGAATTTTACAACAAAATCAAAACACTTGTTAAGTGCCATTTTTTAGCTAAACTACTCCCTTGAAGATGCTTACTTTTGCACTCAGTATTGAAATCACAAAGAATTGAAAGGAACCGTATGACAAAGAACAGATTTCCAGGTAAACAGGGGCTTTACGATCCTTTGAACGAACACGACAGTTGTGGAATTGGGTTTGTTGCCCACATAAAAGGTATTAAATCAAACGAGATTATCAGACGTGGACTCGAGGTCCTGAAAAACATGGACCATCGTGGCGCCACGAATTCTGATAACACTTCAGGTGACGGTGCAGGGATCCTCATCCAGGTTCCGCATGACTTTATTGTAAAACAAGGTATCGCAGTCCCTTCACCGGGAAAATATGGTACCGGACTTGTCTTCCTACCTTGCAATCCCGAAGAGGCCAGACTCTGTGAAGCCGTTCTGGAAAAACATTTCAAAGAAGAAGGACTGGAACTGATTGGGTATCGTGATGTTCCCGTAGACAGTGCTGTGGTTGGAGAGATAGCCCGGGCATCAGAACCTTTCATCAGGCAGGTTTTTGTGAAGGCTAATCTTGAACAGGATGCTTTGGAAAGGAAGCTTTACCTTGCTAGAAAACTAACAGAAAAAGAGATCAGAGAATCTTCACTCAAAGAGAAAGACTCTTTCTATATACCAAGTCTTTCTTCTAAAGTAATGATATTTAAGGGGATGCTTACCCCCGAACAATTAAGGACTTATTTCCTTGATCTGAAAGATCCTGATATGCGAAGTGCTATAGCCCTCATCCATTCACGTTTCAGCACCAACACTTTCCCAACATGGGATCTGGCACAACCTTTCCGTATGATGGCTCATAATGGTGAGATCAACACCGTCACAGGTAACAGATTGTGGATGCATGCCAGGGAGTCTCTTTTGAAATCAGAGATTTTTGGTGATGATCTAAAGAAATTATTGCCAGTCATTGAACCGGGAAAAAGCGATTCGGCTTCTCTCGACAATGTGCTTGAATTCTTATTGATGAACGGAAGGACGATTCCTCATGCCATCTGTATGTTGATTCCGGAATCATTCAATGATAAAAACCCTATTCCTGACAGTCTGAAAGCTTTCTATGAGTTCCAGTCTACTTTGATGGAACCATGGGATGGTCCTGCTTCTATCGTTTTCTCCGATGGGCGTTATATTGGAGGAACTTTGGATAGAAATGGTTTGAGACCTTCACGCTATGTCATCACGCACAACGATTTGATAGTGATGGCATCTGAAGTTGGGGTACAACAATTTTCCGCTCAGGAGATCAAATCAAAAGGTCGTTTGCGTCCCGGTAAACTTTTACTGGTAGATACTCAATTGGGTATCATTATTCCTGACGAAGAGGTAAAAGCTGAACTTACACGTCGTTATCCTTACAACAACTGGCTGAGAGACAACCGCATTGAAATAGATGATATTGCTGTCAAACAGCGTGTTACTTCTTCATTGGGAAAAGAGTTTCCGGTCTATGCCCGTGTCTTTGGTTATTCCAAGGAAGACATGAAGGATGTGATCAGACCCATGGCTATCGATGCAAATGAACCAACAGGTTCGATGGGTAGTGACATGCCAATGGCTATATTCTCTGAAAAACCACAACGCTTTTACAGTTATTTCCGTCAGATCTTTGCTCAGGTAACCAACCCTCCAATAGATCCAATCCGTGAAGGACTGGTAATGTCATTGACCAACTATATTGGTTCGGCCATGTCGAACATCCTTGAGGAAAGTCCTGAACATTGCAAACTGATCAAGATTGACAGCCCTGTCCTGACCAATACAGACCTTGGCAAGATCAAGGACTTAAAGCATGAACAATTTACGCACAGTGTAATACCTATGGTATTCCCGGTGAAAGAAGGTGAAGCAGGGTTCAGAAAAGCGATTGATAACATGCTTGAGCTAGCCGAAAAGGCTGTTGATGATAAAATGAACTTTATCATCCTCACCGACCGGAAGGTTAGTGAAGAAATGGCTCCGATACCGTCACTATTGGCTGTATCAGCTGTCCATCATCATCTGATCAGGCTCAAAAAACGTATGCAGATTGGGCTCATCGTTGAAACCGGTGAAGCCCGCGAGGTCATGCATTTTGCATTGCTTCTGGGTTATGGTGCCAGTATGATAAATCCATATCTTGCTTTCGCAGCCATTGCTGATCTTATCCGCAACGGTGAGATTAATCTGGATTATAGAGAAGCACGATATAATTACATGAAGGCTATCGATAAGGGATTGTTAAAGATAATCTCCAAGATGGGCATTTCAACTCTACGTAGTTACCATGGTTCCCAAATATTTGAAGCCGTTGGAGTAAACAAGGAAATCATCAACCGGTACTTTACAGGAACACCTTCACGTATAGGTGGTATCGGTTTTGAAGGAATCTACAATGAAGCTTTGGCATTTCATGAGAAAGCATATGCAGGAGATCCTGATGAATTCTCATTCCAGACAGATGGTGTTTTCACGTTCAGGAAAAATGGAGAACACCATGCCTGGAATCCTGAAACGATTGGATTGCTGCAATGGGCTGCTCGCAATAACGACTATAGCAAATTCAAGGAGTTCAGCGCACTGACCGACAAGGAAAATCAACGACCTGTCTTTATCAGGGGCGCTTTGCGTTGGAAATCAAATCCTATAGACATTTCATTGGTCGAATCGGAAGAGGAAATCATGAAACGTTTCGTGACGGGTGCTATGTCATATGGTTCCATCAGCAAGGATGCTCATGAAGCACTGGCAATCGCAATGAATACCATCGGTGGCCGGAGCAATACCGGCGAGGGTGGTGAGAACTCTGAACGTTTCTATAAAAATACAAGAAGTGCAATCAAGCAGATTGCTTCGGGTCGTTTTGGTGTCACCAACAACTACCTGATCAATGCTGATGAATTGCAGATAAAAATAGCACAGGGTGCAAAACCCGGTGAAGGTGGACAGCTGCCTGGATTCAAGGTAGACAAAATTATTGCCAAGTTGAGAAATTCAACTCCTGGTATTACATTGATTTCTCCCCCACCCCATCATGATATTTACTCCATCGAAGATTTAGCTCAGCTGATCTTTGATCTCAGATGTACAAATCCGAAAGCAAAGATTTCAGTTAAGCTGGTTTCTGAGCAAGGGGTAGGAACGATTGCAGCAGGAGTTGCAAAGGCTTATGCTGATCTGATTGTCATCAGTGGTTGTGAAGGAGGTACCGGTGCAAGTCCTACAAGTTCTATCCGTCATGCTGGATTGCCAGCTGAACTGGGTATTGCAGAAGCACACCAGACACTGGTTCTGAACAATCTTCGGGGCAGGGTCAGACTTCAGACTGATGGACAGTTGAAGACCGGTCGCGATGTAATGATTATGGGTCTATTGGGTGCCGAAGAATTTGGTTTTGCTACTTCAGCATTGATTACGCTGGGTTGTGTGATGATGCGTAAGTGTCACCTGAATACTTGTCCTGCTGGTATTGCCACCCAGGATGAAGCATTGAGAAAACGTTTTACAGGAAAGTCAGAGCATATCATTAACTTCCTGCGTTTTGTTGCCCGGGAGGTCAGAGAATATCTGGCAGATATAGGATACCGTCACTTCGACGATATCGTTGGTCGGACCGACTTGCTGTTTCAAAGTCATGATTCGGTCACGCCAAAGACCAAATGTCTTGATTTAAGCGCATTGATCTATTTCCCTGAAGCTTCTAAAAAGAATGCATTACGCTATTCAAATCAAACTGTCAATACAGTGAAGGATGTGATGGATCACCGTCTGATCAGGGAAGCCAACAAGGCTATCAAGAGTGGTGAGAAAGTCTGGATTGCACACGATATCCGTAACGTTGACAGAACCATTGGCGCCATGCTATCCGGAGAGATTTCAAAACGTTATGGTGAAAAGGGTTTACCAGAAGATACGATCAACTGTACTTTTTATGGATCTGCCGGTCAGAGCTTTGGCGCTTTCCTTGTGAAAGGGGTCAATTTCAAACTTGAAGGCGATGCCAATGACTACCTGGGCAAGGGATTGTCAGGAGGTACGATTTCAGTAGTTCCACCTGCCGGCTCAGGTTTCGTTCCCGAAGAAAATATCATCATTGGAAATACAATTTTATATGGCGCTACCAGCGGAAAAGTATTTGTCAGAGGTATTGGAGGTGAACGTTTCTGCGTGCGTAATTCAGGAGCCATAGCCGTTGTTGAAGGAGTGGGTGATCACTGTTGCGAATACATGACGGGTGGAAGAGTTGTTGTACTGGGTAAAACCGGTCGTAACTTTGCAGCCGGTATGAGTGGTGGTATTGCCTTTGTTCTCAATGTGGATGGTAACTTTGATTATTTCTGTAACAAGGGACTCGTCGAACTGACACCTTTGGAAGATAAGAGTGACATCCAGGAACTTCAGGAATTGATCAGTCAACATTTGTTACACACACAGAGTCTATTGGCTGCCAAAATATTAACGAATTGGGATGAGTATCTGCCCAAATTCGTAAAGGTGATACCGTTTGAATACAAGAAGGTTCTTGAAGAAATGAAGCTGAAAGAACTGGAAAGAAAACTGCAATTGACAGAAGATAATCCGGCATTGCATTATTAAAAAATATCCACTGATGATCACAGATGGAAAATGAATGAATACTGATTATTTTATTCACGGATTCCACTGATGTTAAATCGGATATTCACAGATATGTTATTCACGGATCCCTGGATTGAATTCCAGGATTTAAACGGATTAGGTTTTGTAGGGGCGACTCGGATGGTCGCCCAAAAATAAAAAAATTACCATGGGAAATCCTAAAGCATTTATAAAGATAAAACGTAAGGATGGGGGATACCGTCCAATCAGTGAACGTATCGGGGACTTCGGTGAAGTCGAACAGACACTGGATGAACAGGATCGTCGCGATCAGGCTTCACGCTGTATGGATTGTGGTGTTGCTTTTTGTCATTGGGGTTGCCCTGTTGGTAGTAAAATTCCAGAATGGCAGGATGCTGTCTACCGTGGCAATTGGGAAGAGGCCTATCAGATCCTGACTTCGACCAACTTCATGCCGGAGATTACGGGACGCATCTGTCCCGCTCCCTGTGAGAAATCCTGCGTGCTGGCTATCCATAAAGAGTCGGTCACTATTCGTGAAAACGAGTGTTCCGTGGTCGAGAATGCTTACGACAGGGGCTTCGTGAAACCAAAACCACCCAGGAAACGTACGGGAAAGACAGTCGCCGTGATAGGCTCTGGTCCTGCCGGACTTTCGGCTGCCGATCTTTTGAACAAAGCCGGTCACACCGTAACCGTATTTGAACAGGATGATGCCATCGGGGGGTTGTTGCGTTACGGGATCCCGGACTTCAAGCTGAACAAGGGAATTATCGATCGCAGGCTGGCCATGATGGAGGCAGAAGGGGTCAAATTCAAGGTGAGCACCCGGGTTGGACGTGATATATCCGAAGAGAAATTGATTGCCGGTTACGATGCTGTTTTGCTATCTGTTGGCGCCATGAAGCCCAGAGATCTTGTGGTCGAGGGACGTGAGTTGGCAGGGGTTCATTTTGCAATGGAATTTCTCAAACAACAAAACAAAGTGATCAGAGGCGAAGAGTTCAGTGAAACAGATAGGTTGACGGCACGCGATAAACATGTTTTGGTGATCGGTGGTGGCGATACAGGTTCGGACTGTGTTGGGACTTCGATTAGACAGAAGGCTGCCAGCGTGACGCAGATAGAGATTTTGCCGGAACCACCGGTAGATCGTACTTCGGATAATCCCTGGCCATACTGGCCCACTACTTTACGGACTTCCAGCTCACACGAAGAGGGATGTAACCGCAGATGGAGCCTGATCACAAAGAAACTAAACAGCGTCGAGGGTCGGGTTATATCGGCTGAGGTGGTCACGGTGGATTGGGTGAAAGATGCCAATGGACGGATGCAGATGGTAGAGGTACCTGGATCGGCTGAGATTATCAAGGCGGATCTGGTTTTGCTCGCTATGGGTTTTGTCTCGCCGGATCACGAAGGGTTATTGGATAACCTGGGAGTGGATTACGACGGTCGTGGAAATATCCTGGCGACCCAAAACAATATGACATCACATCCAAAAGTTTTTGCAGCAGGTGATGCCGCAAGGGGCGCCAGCCTGGTGGTACATGCCATCCAGAGTGGCCGCGAAGCAGCATTCCATATCGATGCTTTTTTAAGAGGTTAATTTATAGCAAAAAGGGTGATTTATAGCAAAAAGGGTGATTTATAGCCCTGAAAGGGCATAATATATTAGCGATGGGTGAAGCCCATCGAAAATAAATACCTCAGACATTTTAGCCCTGAAAGGGCGCAAGAATAAATGAGATATTATTTAAAATCCATTTTTCTTGCGCCCTTTCAGGGCTTTTCTCCAATAATTATTCATTTCACAGGGCTGCACCCTGTGCTGGTATATTTTGCCCTTT
>Ga0118677_10016487_pt1 | contig 10105 bp, 14 predicted proteins | sample AliMusrvi5mmetaG_FD_86154 | JGI IMG/M metagenome (GOLD analysis project Ga0118677, IMG submission 86154)
GTCATATGCCATCTCCAAGAGGAGTGAGCGCCGGGCGCCACCGTCGCGCCCGGGCCGGATACCCTTCATCCTCAACTTGGGTGAGGAATCCACGCACCAACCCGGTCAGGCGGTCGCCCTCGAGAAGGAAGGCGTCATGGCCGCAGTCGCTCTGTATATCGAGGTAGGTGGCGTCGAGGCCGTTCTTGAGCAAGGCACGCACCAGTTCCTGCGATTGGGACGGCGGGTACAGCCAGTCTGAACTGTAGCTGACCACCAGGTAACGCGCGGCGACGGCGCGAAAGGCATCGGCCAGATCCGGTAACCCGAAGGAAAGGTCGAAGTAGTCGATGGCCTTGGTCAGGTAAAGCAACGAATTGGCGTCAAATCGTTCCGTGAACCGGTCCCCGTGGTGCTTCAGATAGGTCTCCACCTGGAACTCCGGAGCGAATTCAAAACCATAGGTCAGCCTGTCACGCAGACGGCGTCCAAACTTGGCGCGCATCGATTGCTCGCTCAGATAGCTGATGTGGCCGACCATTCTGGCCACGGCCAACCCGGCGGACGGCGGCCTGCCGCCGTAGTAGTCGCCCTGATTCCAGTTGGGATCCGCATAGATTGGCCGACGGGCCACCTCGTTCAACGCGATGGCCTGAGCGGAAGACCGTGCGGTGGACGCGAGCACAATGGCGCTGCGCACACGCTCCGGATAGGACACGCTCCATTGAAGCGCTTGCATGCCGCCCAGACTGCCGCCTGCCACGGCAAGGAGTTGCTGTATGCCCAACGCGTCCAGCAAGTGCCGTTGCGCCTCGACCATGTCGGCCACCGTGATGACAGGAAACCTGAGACCGTATCGTTGGCCGGTCTTGGCGTCTGCGGACATCGGCCCGGTGCTGCCCGCGCAGCCTCCTAGAACGTTGGAGGAAATAATGAAAGCCGGTCCGTGTCGAACGCCTTGCCCGGGCCCACTGCCGCATCCCACCAACCCGGATCCTGACTCCCGGCGCCCTGCTGTGCAGCCACGTGGGCATTGCCCGAGAGGCCGTGGCACACCAGAATGGCGTTGCTCCTTTTGTCGTTCAGCGTGCCATAGGTTTCATAGGCCAGCGTCACCGGCCCGATCGTCGCGCCACTCTGAAGCGTGATCGTGTCCGCGACGTGCAAGGCCATGGATTCGCCCGGCCTCATAGCGCAGCCTCTCCGCATAGGGGGCAGTCCGCGCTGCGCTTCACGGGGACCCGACGGAAGGTCGTTCCCAGGGCCTCATACACAAGCAGGACGCCCGTCACCTGCTCCTTGGTCGAGAGCAACCCCGCTGATAACAGCACCGGCTTCGGCAGTTGCGTAATCAGCTTGGTGGCAACCAGATACGCGTCGAATGCGCTGTCGTCCACGTTCGTCGCCACGTTGTCCGTCGTCTTCCAGATCGTCCCCACCGACACCGCCGGCACGAACGCGCTCCCGCCCAGGTTCTCCTTGATCAGGTTCACCTTCGCCCCCACGTTCTGCTTCTTGATGTTCTGTCCCGTCGGCGCCACGATCTCGTACCCGTACGACAGTTCCAGCCGCCCAAACAGCGTCTCCGCCGCCCCGATCGCCGTCCAGTCCACGTCCACGTCGCTCAGATTCACGTACCATGCCCCGAACTGCCCCTTGCTCAGCGCGGGCGTCCCCGCCTTCGCATCCGCGTTTTGACCCGCCGGATACGCCAGCGGGTTGAAGGCCACCCCGCCTTCGCCTTCCAGACCGTTCAAAGGCACCCCTCCTTGTGCCGTCGCCACCACCACCGCCCCCACGATCCCCGCCACAATCCCGCGCCCAACGTTCCTCATCCTGCTCATGCTGCCTGCTCCCTTCAGCCTCTTCCCGGGCTTCGCCCGGCTTGTTATTGATTCCCTTTCCATCCCGAAAAACAAAAACCCACGAACCGTCTTTCCGGTCGTGGGCCTGCCTGCGTATTCTGTATGTCCTTCGTCTACAGCGCCGCGTGCAGCCCCCCTTCCCGGAAAGCACACATGCAACAACACGTACACATCGTGTTGCCCGCCGCCTTCGTTGTGCTGTTGCCCCTTGTGTTCACGTTCGCGTTCCCTCGGTCTCTACACTCATCATCTACAATCTCTATCAACAATCTCGAATATGCCACAACGGCCCCACCTCAGTAAAGACTTTTTTAACTTTTTTGAGTCGCCACTACACCAGAAAGGGCTGCAAGCTGGAGCGATCTGGGCGTGTTGTGCGAATTTCCTGATCCGTTCCCGCATACCGGCACACCACCGTGACCTCGTTCGTGCTGGCATCGGAGTAGGCCGCCGCCACGGTCGCGGCGAATAGCAAAGACTCGGCCGTCGCTTCGCCCTTCAGCACCACCGTGGGGCCCACCCAATCCACAACCTCCAGAATCGAATCACAGTCACATCGCAAACGACGCAAGGCTTCATTCTCCGCCTTGTCGCGTCCACATATGATCTTGCCGTGCTTGGAACGGAAATGCCGACCGATCTTGAGCAGCCGCACGTCTTGCATGGTGACTTGCTCCTGGTTCGCGAACAGGTCGCGGAGTTTGGCCGCAAAGCACTTATCGGTGAGCAGGCAGCCCCCCGCCGGACAGGGATAGTCCTTGATCCCGTATTCCTGCGCCATGGCAATCTGCGGTCTGCGGCTACGGCCTTCGAACGCGAGAAGGCGTTCCCGGTCGACCCACCCCTTGGTTTCGGCTTCGGTGGGCGGCATGTGCCGAGCGGAAAGGGGGCGCAAGATACGGCCCTCAAGTCCGGATTCCCGTTCGATCTGCTCAAGAGCGCGACGATGCTGGCTCATCGGTCGCTGGCCAAGGACCTCGCCCGTGAAGAGGAACGCCGCTCCGATTTCCTCCATGTAGCTCTTTGCTTTCCGAAGCATGAAGATGCGGCAATCGATGCATGGGTTCATGCCGGAACCCCAGCCATGGCGGGGTTGGCGTACCACGTCGAGGTAGTCATCGCCCTTGGCGAATGTCTTCAACGGCACGCCCATCGATAGCGAAATGGCGGCGGTCAGCACCAGGACGAGGAGCACCAGTCCGCCGATTCCCCAGGGCAGGTACGGGTTTGATCCGTTGCCGGCGGATACCGATGCCCGGATTTCCTCCGCATCGCCGCCGGCGGGAAACGGCACGACATTCGCACAATGGTCCGACACGCATCCCCCCGACTTTTCCCAACAATCCCGATGATACGGTTGCCGGCAACTCGGGCAGGTCACGACATTTACTCCCGCGGCGACCGGCTGCCGACAACATGCACACATTGTCGTTTCACTAATCGATGTTACCATGTATTACTCCGAGAAAAATTACAGCCTTCGACCAACCGCTCAGGAATGCTTCGTTAACGTCAGTTCGATGGTATCTGCCAGGTCCTCACATTGATCTACCGCCTGTTCGATCTGCTCGAATATTTCTTTCCAGCGGATGAGTTCCATCATATCGCCGTCCCGGAAAAGGTTACCGAGCGCTTCACGATAAACCCGATCACCGGCATTTTCCAGTCGATTAATCTCAATGCAGAGCTCCATGATTTCCTTGCGCCGGGATAAATCATGCAGCAGGGAGACCACCGCCTTGACTTCTTTCGTCGCCTGCACGAGCACCGCGGCTAAATCGCCGGCTTTCTCATGGGCGGAGGTGGCGTGGTAGAGCACGATACGCTCGGCGGCGGCGTGTGTGTAGTCGATAATATCATCGAGGCTGTTGGCGATGGCACGGATATCTTCCGGATCAATCGGCGTCACGAACGTGCGATTCAATTTTCCCATCACGTCATGAATCACACTGTCACCGGCATGTTCGATATCCGACATCATGCGGCGATAGTCCTCAGCATGTTCCATATCCGCCAGCATCTGCTGCAGCGTTTCCGCCCCTCGTACGGCATGATCCGCCGCCTGTTCAAACAACACAAAAAAACGTTCATCTCTGGGTATTATGCGAAATCGTGCCATGATGTCTCCTTCATACAAGATATAGTATGCCTGACAAATGTTAGCGTTTTATTAGAAAGCGAGGGTGCGAACGCGATTTGTGAGAAATACGTGAGGAATCTTACTTTATGCTTAAGTATAGCTTAATTTAATATTAACTTGTTGGATTATTTTGCATATATTTGCAATGCATTGCGACATACTCTGCAGGTTGCCAGGGGCATAGATGAATATCAATGCAAATCTTACCGAATCCTTATCAAATTCTAACAAATGCCGCATATCGTTATAGAAGAGGCGGTTTGTGAACCAGCTTCTTCGTGCATAACTGTAAAGGAGATTTCATCGATGATCCACCGATCCCTGAGTTCGCGTCTGGTCAGCATCGGCGCATATCTGGCGTTCCTGCTCGCCGCGGGACTGCTCCTTTCTTCCTGCCGCAACAGCAATAACGGCGCCACGCCCATCGCGTCCACGGCGGCGACGGTCAACTTGAGCGGCGCTGGAGCCACCTTCCCCTACCCGTTGTATTCGAAATGGTTCGACACCTATAATCAGGCCCACTCCGATATTCGCATCAACTACCAGTCGATCGGCAGCGGCGGCGGCATCAAGCAGTTGATGGCCGGCACGGTCGATTTCGGCGCGAGCGACGCGCCATTGTCCAACGACGAAGTGAAACAGATGCCGGCGAAGGTGGTGCATCTGCCGATGGTCGCCGGCGCAGTGGCATTGGCCTACAATCTGCCGGGCGTGGAGAACGATCTTCACCTGACCCCGGAGGTGATCGCCGGTATGTTCCTGGGGACGATCACGAAGTGGAATGACCAGCAGATCACGGCGTTGAACCCGAAGATAAAACTGCCTGCCACCAACGTCACCATCGCGCACCGCTCGGACGGCAGCGGAACCAGCTATATCTTCACCAATTACCTGGCAGCCATCAGCAGCGAGTGGAAGACGAAAGTCGGCGCGGGCAAGTCGGTCAACTGGCCGGTCGGGATCGGCGGCAAAGGCAACGAAGGCGTAGCCGGCGTGCTGAAGCAGACACCGGGCAGCATCGGCTACGTTGAACTGGCTTATGCGACGCAGAACAAATTGACCTACGCAAGCATTCGCAATAAAGCCGGACAGTTCGTGGCGCCGAGTATCCCTTCCACCACGGCCGCGGCAGCGAGTGCCGTCGAGCCGATGAAGAAAGACGTGCGGGTTTCCATCGTGAACTCCGCGGGGAAGGATGCCTACCCGATCGCAGGTTTCACCTATATTCTGCTGTATCAGGATCAGAAGGACGCGACGAAAGGTCAGGCGCTGGCTACCTTCCTGACCTGGGCGATCCATGAGGGCCAGCAATATGCCGAGCCGTTGATGTACGCTCCACTGCCGAGTGCGGTCGTAACGCTCGACGAGCAGGCCTTGAAAACCATTACGCTGAATGGCAAGCCCATTCCGTAGTTCCAACGGTTCCGTTCCGGCGTGGCGATGCATGGCTAACGCGTTGCCACGCCGTCACCCGCACTTACACGGCATATCTGGAGATCTTTATGGCATCTATTGCGCGTTCCCCGCGCAGTTTATCCCGACAGGGTATATGGGGGAGCAATTTCATCGATAGGATTTTTCGCTCTTCGACGCTGCTGCTGGCGCTGAGCATCCCGGTATTGATGATTGCCCTGCTCGTGATTCTCTCCGTGATGTCGGCGCCGTCGATCCATTATTCCGGCTGGCGATTTCTTACCGCCTCCATCTGGGATGCTGTGCACAGTCATTATGGGATTCTCTTTGCGATCTACGGCACGCTGGTTTCGTCGCTGCTGGCGTTGCTGTTCGCTATCCCGATCAGCCTGGGCGCCGCGATCTGCCTGTCGGAACTGGCGCCGCGCTGGCTGCGCAATCCGGTCTCTTTTCTCATCGAACTGCTCGCAGCGGTTCCCAGCATCGTCTACGGCTTGTGGGGCATCTTCGTACTGGTGCCGTTCTTGCGAGTGGTTGAAACATGGTTGGGGGAACGGCTGGGATATATCCCGCTTTTTCAGGGCTCGGTGACCGGCTATGGCATGCTGACGGCTGGCATGATCCTGGCCATCATGATTTTACCGTACATCACCTCGGTGTCACGTGAAGTCCTCACGGCGGTACCGAGCGAGCAGCGAGAGGCGGCCTATGCGCTGGGGGCGACACGCTGGGAGGCGTTGCGAGGACCGGTGCTTCGCTACGCACGTTCAGGGATCATGGGCGCCATCATCCTGGGCCTGGGACGCGCGCTGGGCGAGACGATGGCAGTGACGATGGTGATCGGGAATCGCGCCGAAATCTCCTCCTCGCTATTCAGCCCGGGTTATACCCTGCCCAGCCTGTTGGCCAATGAATTTGTCGAAGCGAGCGACCATCTGCAAACGGCTTCTCTGGTGGAAGCCGCGTTAATACTGGTCGTCATTACGCTCATTATTAACAGCATCGCCCGCCTGATGATCTGGAAGGCGGTCAAGGCTGGTCAGACGGAGGCACGGGCATGACGCGATCATTAAAAACGCCTAAGGGCTGGCTGCATGCACGGCGGAAGATGGCCAACCGGCTGCTCTGGGTGGGCGCCATCCTGGCCACGCTCATCGCGCTGGTGCCCTTATTGATGATTCTCACCTATCTGGTGGTGCATGGGTTACCGTCGTTGAATCTCGCCTTCTTCACGCACCTCCCGAAACCGGTCGGCGAAGTGGGGGGCGGAATGGCCAACGCCATTGCGGGCACGCTGGAGTTGATCGGCCTGGCCTGCCTGCTCGGACTGCCACTGGGCATTATGAGCGGCATTTTCCTATCGGAATTCGGCAACAATCGCACGGGGGGGATCATCCGCTTCCTCGCGGATGTGCTGGCGAGCGTGCCGTCCATCGTAATCGGCATCTTCGTCTATACTATTGTCGTCCTGCCGATGAAACACTTTTCCGCGCTGGCGGGAGGGATTGCGCTGGGCATCATGATGATTCCTACTGTGATGCGGACGACGGAAGAGATCGTGCGGCTGGTGCCGCAGTCCTTGCGCCAGTCATCGCTCTCGCTTGGGGTCACGCAGTTTCGCACCACTTTCTCAGTGGTCTTATTGGCAGCGCGCGCCGGAGTGATTACCGGCGTACTGCTGGCGATCGCGCGCATCGCGGGCGAGACCGCACCGTTACTATTCACTGCCTTCGGTAATCGCTTCTGGAGCTACCAACTCAATCAACCGATTGCCAGCCTTCCCAAGCAAATATATAACTATGCCATCGCACCGTATGATGATTGGCATGCCCAGGCCTGGACCGGCGCGCTGGTGTTGGTATCATTGATACTGATTTTAAGCGTCGCCGCGCGGTATGCCACGCGCGGGCGTTATCGTATTGTGAGGTAACTGATGGACCTGAGTGTGAAAAGAGCCAGGACTTCCAGCTCATCGGAGGAAGCACCCATGCCCCCCGTTATTATGACCGTCGAGGATTTGGATTTCTATTATGGAAAAAAACAGGTCCTCTTCAAAGTCAATATACCGATTCGCGAACGACAGATTACCGCGCTGATCGGTCCGTCCGGATGCGGCAAATCGACCTTTCTGCGCACGTTGAACCGCATGAATGATGTGATCGAAGATACCCATTACGCGGGCCAGATTCTGTTGGAGGGGGAAGATATACTCTCGTCGGACATCGATGTCGTCGCCTTGCGCCAGCGCGTGGGCATGGTCTTCCAGCGTCCGACGCCGTTTCCCATGTCGATTTTCGATAACGTTGCCTTCGGCCCGCGCATCAACGGATTGGCACGCGGATCGGCCTTGACCGAGTTAGTGGAACGCAGTCTGCAGCGCGCGGCGCTCTTTGACGAGGTGAAAGACCTGTTGCATCAATCGGCGCAGGCGCTCTCCGGCGGTCAGCAACAGCGCCTGTGCATCGCCCGCGTGCTGGCGGTCGAACCGGAAATCGTGCTGATGGACGAACCCTGCTCCGCCCTCGACCCGATCTCCACCGCGCGCATCGAGGAGTTGATGATCGAGCTCAAGCAGGAATACACCATCGTTATCGTCACGCATAATATGCAGCAAGCGGCGCGCGTGTCCGATGAGACGGGATTCTTTCTCAGTGGAGAGTTGATTGAATTCGACAGCTCGAAGCAGATGTTTACCGATCCCCATGATAAGCGCACGGAAGACTATATCACTGGCCGGTTCGGATGAACCCGCCGGCACAAGCCGCGTGCAACCGCGGCTCCCTCACCCCTGCCCCCCTCCCAGTGGGAGCGGGGACGCGTAACGAACTGGTCATTTAGGGAGATATGATGAAAAGACATTTAGATCGCGGCATCGATAAATTGAAGCAGAATATCCTGCGGCTCAGTGCCTGCGTGGAAAATAGCGTGCAACTGGCAGTGCAATCGGTCAGCGAACGCAACCCGAAACTGGCGCAATCAGTCGTTGAGACCGATGATGAGATCGATGCCCTGGAAGTTGAAATCGAGGAAGAGTGCCTGCAGATTCTGGCGCTGCACCAGCCGGTCGCCATCGATCTGCGCTTCGTCGTGTCCGTGCTGAAGATCAACAACGACCTGGAACGCATCGGAGACGAGGCGGTGAACATCGCCGAACGCGCGATATTCCTCGCGCGGAACATGCCGGTGGATCTGCCCTTCGATTTCACCCTCATGCTGGACAAGAGCCAGGTCATGCTCAGGCGCAGCCTTGATTCTTTGATGAACATGGACGCATCGCTGGCGCGGCAAGTCGGCGCCGCTGACGATGAGATCGACGACCTGAACCGGCAGATGTACGGTCACGTTCAGGACAGCATCCGGCAAAATCCCGATCAAGTAGAATGTTTGATTCACCTGCTTTCGGTCTCCCGCCACCTGGAACGGATCGCCGATTACGCCACCAACATCGCCGAGGACGTCGTGTACATGATAGAAGGCGAGATTGTGCGGCATAAGGTCGAGAGCTATCAATAATTGTCATCTTCCAACCCGCGACGACGCGCGAATTGGAGATCGCCTACCAACTCCGCGGTGCGAATGTATGCCGGCGTAGCTCTGAAATATTAATCCCGCTGTATCTTTAGACGATGCAGCGGGATCGTTCATTCAGCACCGGCTCATCCTATTATGCCGCCGACTGCTTGGCATTCTGCTCCACCGATTCCATCGCCTGATCCAGGGTCATGTTCATATCATGATCTTTGTTGACATGCTGCATAACCTTGCCGGCGAGTTCTTCCTTGGTGGTCGCCATCAATGTCTGCCCATCCATATCACAATAGTAGGTCCACGCCATCATCCTGCTCCCTTCCAATACCTGAGTGTCACCTGTGAAGGGTATGGTACCACCAGCCGCACGTGCTGCCGGACATAATCTACGACAGGTCCGATGTCGGCGACGATTGTGCGAATTCCCCTCATTGGTACTGCGATTGGTTTACCGATTGAACATACGGAAAGCGACCATCGTTTTACGATCAGTCATACGCCCATGATCTGGTCGATGGATACGACACTGTATTTGTAACAACCGCTGAAGAATCAACGAAGACGCCTTCATGGTGTCATCTAACCAGGACAAGTGGCGATATCTCGCAAAGAGAGGTATCAATATGAAGAAATTTGTCTCCGGCCTGCTGGTGGCGAGTTACCTGGCGCTGTCGGTATGCGCCTTGCAACCGGCACAAGCGGCCAGCGCCACCGGCAGCGCGACGGCGGAGATTGTCTCACCGATCTGCCTGATGGGCGTGAATGGCGGTGTACTGAAATTCGGGCAGATCGTGCCCGGTACCGGCGGCACTATCTGTGTCGCTCCGGACAACTCGCGCCATAATTCGAACGGCGTACAGGTCGTCTCTACCAGTTCCTTCGCGGCCGCCCAGTTTCAAGTCAACGGCGCGGCTAATGCCGCCATCAGTATTGCCATCCCGCAAACGCTGACGATTAACAACGGCGTCAACTCCATGCTGGTTGACGGATTGACCAGCATGCCGTATGGTACCGGCATGTTGGATGCCAACGGCAGATGCAATATATTCGTCGGCGGTACCCTGCACGTCCGGCCCAATCAGGCGTTAGGCGTTTATAGTGGAAATTTCACCATCACGGTTGCTTATAATTAACACCTGACTACACGGAACACCGGAACTGACCCTCGGAATGGAACAAC
>Ga0118677_10016491_pt1 | contig 10104 bp, 14 predicted proteins | sample AliMusrvi5mmetaG_FD_86154 | JGI IMG/M metagenome (GOLD analysis project Ga0118677, IMG submission 86154)
CAGCATCCAGTATCCAGCATCCAGCATCCAGCATCCAGCATCCAGTATCCAGCATCCAGCATCCAGCATCCAGCATCACAAATCACAAATCACAAATCACAAATCACAAATAACCCATGATCCTCCTCGCCGACAGCGGTTCCACCAAAACAACCTGGGTACTCCTTGACGGGAGTGAACCGGTGAAAACCATCACCACAGCCGGGCTGAATCCCTACTTTCATACGGAAGATTCCGTAGCGGCTATCCTTGAATCAGGACTGCTGCCGGAGATCTTTGGCAAGCCCCTGGCAGAGATCCATTTTTACGGGGCAGGCTGCTCAACGGAGACCAAGAACGACATGCTCAGGAATGCGATCGCCAGGTTTTTTCCCCTGGCGGAGATCAATATCTACCACGACATACTCGGGGCTGCACGGGCATTGCTGGGAAAAGGGGAGGGCATCGCCTGCATACTGGGCACCGGCTGCAATGCCTGTTACTACGACGGACATGATGTTGCCTCGCGGGTTCCTTCACTGGGTTATATGTTCGGCGATGAAGGCGCCGGCTCCAACATCGGCAAACTCTTCATGGAAAAGTACCTGAAAGACAAACTCCCTGTTGACCTCAGGGCAGATTTCGACCGGCAGTATTCATTCACACTGGAGCAGATCCTCGACGCATTGTACAACAAGCCCTATCCGAACCGTTTCCTGGCATCCTTCAGCGAATTTATCGCCCCCCGCCGGCATCACCCCTTTCTGAAAGAGCTGGTTTCATCCTCATTCAATGCCTTTTTTGAAGAGCAGGTTGAAAAATATCCCGAACACAAAACCGTGCCAGTTAGTTTTGTCGGATCCATTGCATTTTACTACCAGGATATTCTGAAGGAGGTTGCGAATGCAAGGAATGCAGGAATTGGAAGGATACTGCGGTCGCCAATGGAAGGATTGATTGAGTTCCATATCTTGCACCGGATTTAAATCCGGTGCAAGATATCGCTCCGGCATTTGAGCGGAATGATTGAGGGATTAGACGATTGAGAGTATCATAAAAAAAACAGGCCCCCGGCCTGTTTTTTCGTCTCCCGCGCTACGCTTCACGTTTTATGTGCAGCGGCACTACGTGAGGTGGTTTATGCAACGGGATCATTACGCGTGACTTTTTTCGCCATTTCGCAACGCGCCATCTCGCTATTTCTTATTTCTAAGATAGATCTGTATCTCGTCAATCCTGCTAAGGATCTCTCTGGTATCGGATCGTGCGTTTCCCTGGAGTACCTCAAAATCTTTCCGGTTATCGGTTTTGTGGAACTGCAGGTCTTCCTTCAGACCGGTTATCTGAACATTGATCTCGGCGATTCGGATTTCCATATGTACCCACACGGAGGCAATGGTGACGATGAATGAAAGGAAGCCGATGGCTTGCATAAGGGGGAGGCCGAAGAGGGTTGGATTTGTTTTCATAATGTGTGAAATGAGATGTGTGATGTAGGGGCACATCATGATGTGCCCCTACCACCACACATCGGATTTAACCTACAGCGTCACATGGACCGTGGCCGTATGATTCGGCCGGTTTTTTGCTTCCGCGGAAACAACGACTCCGGTAAGGTCGCTCACTTCCGTTGTCGCCGTATAGATCCACTCCCGGGTTTCAGTGTCATGAATGCAGGCACCTTTTTCCAGAACGGTACCGGAAGCATCCGTGATCCTGACCGTTACAGAGCGGATTTCAAAGCTGTCCCATGCTTTGGCCTTAATTTGATCCCCCACGTGACCATGATAGCCGGTCGGGTCAAATTCCTTGATTTTGGGTGGCTTCAGGTAGTTTGTCAATGCCAGGATATAGGGTGTTCTGGTTCCCTCCGCCTTGGCTGCATAGGCTGCCAGTGTGTCGGGATTCTTAAGGACATTTTTTGCCCAATCAGCAGCCATGGAAAACCGTTCACGCACCTCCTCCTGCGCCTCTGTTGGCGGGTTATTACTACGCTTGGGTAACTTGGCCAATACGGTGATCCCGTCAACCGTTTTGTAAACAAACTGCTCACCGAACTTCCCCTTGAAGTTCTTAACCAATGAATTCTCTCTTGTTTTTGACATAATTTTTTGTTTTTAAGTGTGAATGACTAAAACCGCCGTCGCGGTTTGTTGTTTGCCTGTTCGAACAGATGCTGCAAATGTATTCCGGCAAATCGCCGGCAATTGTTGATGATTGTTTATAAACAATTGATCAATTCGCTGAATCACAGTAGTTAATGATTGAAAAAATCGTGCAAACCCGCATTTCTTCGTTAAAATCTTAATCAACATCACGTCATTCAAGCCTTTCAGCAGTTGCTGTTTTTTACCGAAAATTTCACAAAACACACATTATCAATCGGTTTGTAATTCTTAATTTTTAATCTGAAATTCCCTTGCTTCTGCCCGCTATATGCTTTCTTTCTGTTTTGGTTATGCTTTATTTAAATTTCCCGTATCCTTCCCGTAGGCTTCCTGTACGCTTCCCGTATGTTATTGTATTGTATGTTGATATACAGTATTTTGCAATTTTTTTAGGGTAAAATGTTACATTTTGGGGCCTTTTTTTGTCTTACTCTTCCCAATCAAGCAAAAACTGAACGCGCTAACTCCATCACCGGCCTCTTTCCCCTACCTGGTAGATCAGGTTTTCGAACAGCTCGATGAAGCAACGAAAATCAGCATCCTTTGTGAGGAGTGCGGAACCTCAGTTAGTGGGAAAAAGGCGGGGCAGGTAATCCCGGTCTCGGTCAATGGCCGGCTCTCTTCACTTCAGTACCTTCATTATCTTGAGAACCTGGAGGCTGTCACCATCCAGAACCTCTCCTTAACGGTCCGGAGAATTCCACCCAACGACCGGCCTGCATTTTTCAAACTGGCAGAACGCCGGTTGCGGAAAATCGCAGGTACGGTCTGTCCGGTAACAACGAAAAAACAGATCAATACAGCCGGAACTCCGGTTAACTGGGTACGGGGCAGGGTTAACTGCCGGATAGATGGGATGAAGATCACCGATGAAGCGATCATTACACAGGCGATTGCAGCTACCCGCCGGCACGCATTTCTTTTTTATACCCGGATAAAGATCCTTCAGGATTTCCTGAAAAGTGCGGCAGGTGCATCTGTTTTACTCCCTTCGCCGGAAAAGGACACGGAAGGTCACGGAAATGAATTACTCTTCACCTTTTCCTGTTCCCTCTCATTTCTCGGCGCCCGTCTCCGGCTGGATGCGGACCGGGGACTTATCTCGATCCCCAATGTGGCGGAGTACATCCGGTTCCTTTCTGCCCACACGGCAATAAATGGGAATAAACGCTTCAATTCAATCAGCCTTCGCAATGCTTTCGATAATCCAAGGCCCGAAGTACTCGAACAACTTGAAGAAGAACTGAAAATTTCATTGCGATATCTTAGTAAACTGAAAGACAGGCGAATCGAAGCGGTTACAAAGATCAATTAGGATGTTATAACTATATAAAAAATAGCCAATTTTATTTTTTTTTGAAAAAATATTGAAAATCATGTTACATTTTGACCCACTTTTTTGTCTTATGTCTAAAAAATCATGATGGCAAAGAACGTCTCCCCCCGGAAATTTGATCAGATTATGGATCTCCTGGATAAATTCTTTGTCCGCAAAAGCGGTTACCATCGCATGTTCAGAATCCAATACCAAACATTGCAGAAAACACACGATAACCGATGAACCAAGAGGAATTTAATGTTCGGGTCTATCCGTTTTATAACATGTCACTGTGTGTGGCAACAGCTATTCTGAAAGATGAAGAGGAAGCAAAAAACACGGTGCAGGATGTTTTTGAAACCCTTTGGATTGAACGGGACAAGCTGCAGGAACCTAAACAGATCTGTTCGTATGTCTATTCCACCACCCAACGCAAGAGTTTTAACAAACTCAAAAAGGCTAAGTACACGCTTCGGTTCCTGGATCAGTTTAGATTTGCACAGGACAATAATGTGGAAAACCAATTTGAGCCCTCAGAGCGATACCTCATGATTATGAAAGTGGTGTCGGAGTTGCCTCCTACACTGGCGCAATTTTTCAGATTGCGTTGTATTGAAGGCTACGACTACAAAGAGATTGCGGAAATGCTTGGCAAGAATGTAGTTACAGTCAGGATGGGGCACTCCAGGGCCCGGCACCTGATCATTGAAGAACTTAAGAAATTAAACATTTATGAAAACAACTGAAATTAAATCGCTGGTTGACAAATTCCTCAGCGGAGAAACCACACTGGAGGAGGAAAAGACACTCCGTGAGGTTTTTCTGAAGGATGATTTTCCTCCGGAATTCCAATCGGTAGCGCTGATCTTCCGGTACATCGAATGGGAAAAGAGTCAACGCCGGCCCGATGCAGCATTTCATGCACATATGGAAAAGGTATTCGCTCGTGAAGAGACGCCAGAGCAACCAAAAATTTATCTCCGAAAGCAGTGGATTTTGGCTATGGCCGCAGTCGTCCTGATTGCGCTCACGGTTTCAATCTTTGCGATCAAACGGCAACGAAGGCCCATCCTGGATTCAATGCAGAGCAACCCCCGGGAACTTTATCAGAAAACGCAAAAAGCATTGCTGTCTCTTTCCGGCCATTATAACAAAGGGCTTGACAAGATCCGTCCGTTTCATAAATATTCAACCGCAGAAAAATCATTGAATAACCATCCCGGAAAAGATCCGGTTGACTGATATTCGCAATTATCATAAATAATACCATAAACACCATGAAAACAATCACTCAAAAAATCATAACCCTGGCCATCGTTCTGCTGCCATGTATATCAAATGCTCAGTCCATATTTGATAAAATCTTTGAGAAATACGATGGAAAGCCGGGTTACACCTGCGTAAGCGTGTCAAATGACATGTTTCATCTTTTTGCCAGTATGGCAAACAGTCCCGATTCCTCAACAGTAGAGATGCGTGAGATGATGAACAGGCTCACCGGGCTCAGGGTGGTCACCTGCGATGTGGATGCCACCACACCCCTTGCCAGGGCAATTGCCTTTTACAATGAGGCTGCCGCCGCCTTTCCCCAGCCAGCCTATCAGGAACTAATGAAAGTGGATGACAAGGATGAGCATATTCTCTTCCTGACCAAAAAAGATGCCGGCGGCACAATCCGGGAACTTGTAATGCTGGTCAAGAGTAACCTCCAGGGCGTCGCCATGAGGATTACCGGCAACATCAACCTGCACACCGTTTCCCTGCTCTCAAGAGTTATGGATATCAAGGGGATGGAAAATCTGAAGGAGGAGAAGGAGGGGAGGAGGAAGTGATCTAAAATTGATAAAGTGAGATTGCAACCCTTGACGGCGTGGAAATGAATTATTGTTTTAAAAATAATGTTTTTAGATATATTTTTGTTATAATGAGGTGTATTTTTGTAATATTAACAAAATAAACACTATGTTTGTGAGATATTGTTAAAAAAGACATTTATTATGCTTGTGCAATTTTCAATGAGAAATTATAAGGCTTTCAAGGAAATGACTGTCTTAAACATGGTGGCATCCAATTACGACAATTCCACAAGAGTTAAAGAGAATATCGCGTTTCAAAGCGATTTCAATTTAAAGTTGCTAAAGAGTGCTGTTATCTTTGGAGCTAATGCTAGTGGAAAAAGCAAGCTTATTGAAGGTATAACCTTTATGCGCCAGTTTGTCCTCCGTTCCTCTAAAGACAGTCAAAAAGGAGAGCCAATCGAAGTGGAGCCATTTAAACTTCAGACGGATTCAGAGAAAGATTCAAGCGAGTTTGAAGTGATATTTATTTATAAGAAAGAAATGTTCCGCTATGGTTTTGAAGTTACAAAAACCAATGTCGTAGCGGAGTGGTTATATCATCGGCCCAAGACGAAAGAGGTTGAGATTTTTTACCGTGAGAAGCAAAAGTTTGAATTCCACAGTAGGAATTTCCGAAAAGGAGCTTTTTTGGTTAAAGAAGATGTTATTCGTGATAATGAACTTATGCTCTCGAAGGCTGCTCAATTTAATGATAAAATTGCCGGCAAAGTGCTCGATTGGTTTAAGGGGTTGAAAACAATTTCAGGCTTGGATGAAGAAGGTTACCAGGGTTTTACGATGAGTCGGACGAAAGATCCAAAACATAAGGAAAAAATCCTTGAACTTCTTAAGGTGGCAGATTTGGGAATACAGGATATTTCACTTGAAATTCTTGATATTTCAAAGTTGCCGAAGGATATGCCACAAGCGTTAAAGGATATGATTTCAAAAAAGGTTAAAGATGAAGGGGCGGAATTTATTTCTGATGTTATGGTATCACATAAGAAATTTGACAGCAATAAAAAACCTGTTGGTTTGGTTAATTTTTCAATAGATCAGGAAGAATCTTCGGGAACAAAAAAATTCTTTGCTTTGACAGGGCCTATCCTGGATTCACTTGAACATGGCTATGTTCTGTTTGTTGATGAACTTGATCCAAAACTTCATCCAAATCTTGTGTTCAAATTAGTTTCACTTTTCAATTCGGTAGTATACAATCCAAATAATGCACAACTAATTTTCAATTCACATAACACGAATTTGTTGAGTTGCGGTTTATTCCGCCGGGACCAGATTTGGTTCACCGAAAAGGATAGAATCGGTGTTTCAAAACTATTTTCTCTGGCTGATGTTGCTGTTCGCAAAAATGAAAACTTTGAAAATAATTATCTTGAGGGAAAATATGGTGCTATACCGTATCTGACAGCCTTTGAGAGTGTTGTTCCTTTTAACAGGCTGCCGAATGATGAAAACGAAAAATAAAAAGGCAGCTCAAATTGCAGCAAGAAATAACCATTTTGCTTCGATAAATGTTGCAAAGAAGAGGAGAAGATCAGGACCAGTTTTAGAAAGAGGGAAACCTTCCAGGAAACCTAATCTGACGATTCTAATTGTTTGTGAAGGGAAGAATACTGAAAAAAGCTATTTTGACCAGTTCAAATTATCAACGGCAACCATCGAGACAGTTGGTAAGGGATACAATACGGTTTCCTTGGTTAAGCAAGCCATCCGGTTGAGAAAGAAAGGAAATTATAAAAAAGTTTGGTGTGTATTTGATGCTGATCCCAAACCCGACAATCCTAAGCAATCTCAAAATTTTAATACGGCCGTGAGATTGGCAACTGGTGAAGGTTTTGGTGTTGCATACTCAAATCAGGCTTTTGAATATTGGCTGATTCTTCACTTTGAAGACCATCAAGGCGGAAAGATGGACAGAACCGATTACGATAATAAAATCAATTCGTACATCAAAAAGTCCGGGGCAAGCTACGATGGAAATGGAAGCAAAATAGTTACGGAAGAGTTTTTTGATTTACTGATGTCAATCGACGGGAAAACGAAGAAAGAAAGAGTTGACTTGGCAATTGAAAGAGCGGAACGACTGTACAAGAATTGGAACCACAGAAATCCAGCTATTGAAGAATCAACAACCAGAGTATTCGAGCTCGTAAGAGAACTTCGAAGCTATCAGTAAAATCTGATTTCAATAATTGCATTACACATTGAAAAAAACAGAAAACGGCCTGTTTTATTAGCCCGACACAATCCCTATTGACTTTTCCTGCCTTTCTTTCAGGACGAATTTTCGTTTCATTGACACCATTTTACTTGACTTGAGAAGGGAATCCAAGGAGTCAATTAACATTGACTTTAGCTTTCCGAATCCCACTTAGTCTTAAAAAGGGTAAATTTCTCGATAATACCAGCAGCCAACGATATGATATAGTTTAAGGATCATATAATTCCCAAACCCGCCTTTTTCTGTGCGGTTTTATTATTCAGTTCATTTAGCACCTTATTTACTGTGAGTCCCGAACATCCAGGTAATAGATAAGCTCACCATTGGAGGAATAAAGAAAGGGGATCCGGTAACTTGTCAATTCGCCAATTGTTTTAACAGCACCTTTGGAATATCGCTTTGCCTGCTCTAAAACATTCTGAGCCCCAACTTCAAGTTTTTTTGCCTCCACAACCCCCAGTACTCTGCCATTTACAACCAATGCATAGTCCGCTGGGCCATTGTCAGTCTGGAACTCTTCAACGGCATGTCTTTGCAGCGTTGTATAGTCCGTAACCCGTGAAGAATGAATAATTGACCACCCAGACTCTAAGAGCTGTTTGTCAATCCTGTTCTTACGGGTTATTCTTTCGGATTCGTAGGTCATAATCGATTCCGAAATTTACAATAATTAAATATATATTGTAGGGAAATTAATTTACCAGATGAAAAAATACCAATCCGATTTGTAGGCGTATTTGTAGGCACAAGAATAAAAAAAGGGCTTCAGAAATTCTGAAACCCTTGATTATCCTGGAGCGGTAAATGGGATTCGGACCCACGACCCTCAGCTTGGGAAGCTGATGCTCTACCAACTGAGCTACTACCGCATTGGTACTGCAAAGATAGAAAAATGTTATAAATTTGAACAATATTGCAAGCAACAATAAAGAAAAAATCCTATGCCACTCACAAGTACCATGGTCCTCGGGGCCTTCAGCCTGCTGGGACTCGCCCTCATCCTCCGGGTTTTGACTCTGAAAAGCAAGGGCCACGGAATGCTTGGATCCCCCACCATCGATCCCTTCTACTTTTATTCGGCAAAGGGCGCCCTCTTCTTCTCCTGGGGACTGTTTATGTGCAAAGCCCTCGTCCCGTCTCTGGGATATATACCCACACCGGCATGGCTGCAGTGGATCGCCATCATATTCCTCTGCCTGGGGTGTCTTTTCATGATCTTCGCTTTCTTTAACCTGGGTACCGCGTTAAAGGTCGGCCTGCCAGGGGAGGAGACCGAACTGGTGAATACCGGGATCTATCAGTTTAGCAGGAACCCGATTTACCTTGGCGTCCATCTCATCACCCTCGCCTCCTGCATCTACTTCCCCGACCTGGCCAACTTCGGATTCGCGGCGTACGCACTATTTGTCCACCACCAGATCGCGATTGCCGAAGAGATCTTTCTGCAACGGAAGTTTGGTACTGCGTATGAGGAGTATAAGCGTAAAGTAAGACGATATCTATGAAATAACTGATGCTGGATACTGGATGCTGGATTTTTCACTTTTCACTTTTCACTTTTCACTTTTCATTTTTCATTTTTCACTTTTCATTTTTCACTTTTCATTTTTCACTTTTCACTTGGTTTTATGATAATTCTCTCAGCTACATTAATCACTCTCGCTCTCGTATTTTATTCAATTGGTATCTGGTCAGAACGGTTCGCCCGTTTGCTGAAACCCTGGCATGTCATCACCTTCTGGATGGGCTTTACCTTTGACGTGCTTGGCACGACCGGCATGCACCTTATGGCAACACGGCCTTTCAATATTCTCGAACCACATACCTTTACCGGCCAGATCGCACTCTGGCTCATGCTCGCCCATGCCATCTGGGCAACTTATGTCATCAGAAGGGGAAGCGAGAACCTCCGCCACCATTTTCACCGCTACAGCCTTATTGTGTGGATTGTATGGCTGATTCCGTATTTCGGGGGGATGTATTTGGCCATGACAAAGTAAAGTACGAAATACGAGGTACGAAGTACGAAGAGAATTTGCACTTTAGAGATTACACTAGATACTTTACACTAAAATGTCCAACGGAAAATTTATCAAACAACGGGGCAAAAGTTTCGGATATGCCGGCAAAGGGCTGCTATATGCATTCCGGACCCAGCACAACCTCTGGATCCACCTTGTGCTGGCTTTGATCGCCATCGGCATGGGGTTCTGGCTGAAGATAAGTTCTGCCGAATGGTGTTTCGTTGTTTTTGCGATCGGGTTTGTGCTTGCTGCCGAATTATTCAACACCGCCATCGAGTGGCTGGTGGACCTGGTTTCACCGGAATGGAATGAGAAGGCCGGGAAGATAAAGGATGTCGCAGCAGGGGCGGTACTGGTGAGTGCATTGGACGCATTGCTGATCGGGCTGATTGTCTTCGGCCCGAAAATTGTTGGGCTGTTTTCGTGACACGTGACGCGTAATAAGTGTCTTGTCGTAAAATAGGTTGACACGCTTCCCGGTCTGCGAATCGTGAGGGTCGTGGGTCCGAATCCCATATACCGCTCAAGTCAAAAAAAG